>Ga0307516_10001782_pt1 | contig 29583 bp, 23 predicted proteins | sample 19_EM_MG_FD_203310 | JGI IMG/M metagenome (GOLD analysis project Ga0307516, IMG submission 203310) | Populus trichocarpa ectomycorrhiza microbial communities from riparian zone in the Pacific Northwest, United States - 19_EM | ecosystem: Host-associated > Plants > Roots > Unclassified | place... | reverse complement strand
TGGAGGCTTGTCGATATTAACATTTTGCGCGTTTTGCGTATCGGCGTTTTGCGCGTTTTCCGTATCGAGTCTATCGGCGTTTTGCGCGTTTTGCAGTTGGCGTTGAACTCGTTGCCGAACGTCTTGCCGAACGTCTTGTCGAACGTCTTGTCGAACGTCTTGCGCTTCGACCAATTGGCGTTGCCGAACGTCTTGCGCTTCGACCGATCGTTCTGCCGCTTTCTTCTTCAGGCGCATGTGTTTGTGTAAGACTTCATATGGCGACTTTCCGTTGACTGCTCGACTTGGTGTTCTTGCATGCAGATATGTTGCTGTGCGTATTGCTTCTGACCAGAATTTAGCAGGAACCTTTGCATCCTGCATCATTGCTCGAGCTTTCTGCGTAAGCACACCGATGGTGCGTTCTGCTAAACCATTCTTATGTTGCGTATACGGTGGAGACGGTTCGTAACTAATACCTCGTGCTGCCAGTAAGCCACGGAATAGTCTGTTATTGTATTCTCCTCGGCCATTATCGCATCGAAACCTCTTGATATCATAACCCCAATTGTCCAACTTTGCTTGAAAGTGTTGAAAGGCTTGTATACAAGTTTCAGCCTTCTTGTCGAGTAGGATGTAGACATGGGTATAGCGACTATAATCATCGACGAAAATGATAAAATGTAGCGCTTTCTCGAAGGATTCGGTGGTAAACGGTCCGCAGGTATCCGAATGCACCAATTCGAATGGTGTCGTTGTGCGTTGTACTGGTACACGTATAATCTTCCTTTGGTGCTTCGCTAGCATACACACCTCACACAGCTTGCCATCGTGCGTGTATCCATCAATAAGCGACTTCAGGGCTGCGGGATGTAGATGGGCAAGCCGTTGATGCCAGCGTTTCGACTCGTCGAGCGAAATATTCGGATTTCTTCGTACGTTGGTAAGGAGAGCATCTCCGGTAACGGTGTTGGTATTCGAGTCAACTTGAAAAAGTTTTCCGTTTTTGGTGCCAGTTATAAGGACAGTAGTATAGTCTCGTACGATACACCTATCATCGGCAAAGATAGTGATATTCCCTTGATCGTTGAGTTCTCCTATCGATAAGAGCGAGTAACGGAGGGTAGGTGTATGTAACGCGTCGATCTTGAGATTCTGAACGACTATCGAACCGTAGTGTGTTGCTCGTATGGTGGTATTATCGCCAAGCATGATATCGATCGGTGTCAACAGTTGATAATAGACGGAGTAATCGGATTTGCTTCCGTTATACATATGATGCGAGGGTCCCGAATCGATGGTCCATAGATGCGATGGCGCTTCCGTTACTAATGCAAAACATGCAAACGCTGAATGTCCAAGTATCACTGGTTCGAGTCGATCCGTTTGCGTTTCGTGATCAGCTAGTCAGTCGATAAGACCATTGCCATCATCGGGCTGTCTAGTTGACTGGTTTGCTCGTACAAGGCCGGTTTCTTGGTTTGTAGCCACCAACGTTTGCGATCTGGATTGAGATTGTTGAGTCCGTCGACGCTTAGCCTCGCTGATCGCTTCGTCCACTTTGTGCTTTAATGGACAATCGCGTCTGTAGTGACCGGTTTTACCGCATTGATAACACAAGACCTCGGAAAGATTCCGTCGATTTGACTGATCCTGCGGGTTGGCTGCTTCTGTTACACCCCAGTGTCACACTTGTTACACCTCAGTGTGGAACACAGGGAAAGGACGCCTAGTTAGCCACATAGTCAGGGGCACGTGAGACTTTACTCAAACCACTCAAAGAAGAAAGTCGAGTCTAGTCGGCCTCAGAGAGTCTAGGCGGGAGATAAGCCCGGAGTTAGGGTCTTACGGCCGAAACGGCTTTAAGGGATTTAGCTCCGGTCGGGCTGCAAACGCAACTAAATACGAGATACGAGGAGTGAGGTCATAGAACCGATATCTCCTCTCTCTCTGATAGGCCGGTAAACCGCTCACCCGCAGGGCTTGAGGGGAATACGCGGTGCGGGGATCAGTCGGCTTATTGTTAGACCGACCAGGACCAATGAGGATGTAAGAACCGAACCCGTGGGGTTCCGGGGTCTTAGCTAGCGGACGGGATTCCTGAGAACGGATGAGAAGTAATGGTTCTCTAGAGGAACCACGTGACGCCGAAAGAAGACTATATAGCAACGAAGGATTCCTCCCCGTTGCAGAGAGAGGGACACGAGCACGAACATCCTCACCAAAAAACTTGCACCGAACCCACACACAAGATCTAAGATTATTCCGTTGTGAATTATCGAAAGTAGCCTGATTACCTTACGATTCTCATACACTCCGGTTACGAGACAACCCCAGTGTCACACTATAATCTTGGATCCACAATCACCCTACTTATTGATTGCACCCCCCAAACTGGTATACGCAATACTGGTCCAACTGCGCCCAAAACCATATCTGCGCCGACTTGGACGGATACGAATTCAGAGAAATCGGCGATTACGACTTCGGTGACTACGACGAATCAATCTACACCGGACATCCTCTAGAGCCACTATGTCTACCACGTCGGATTTCAACATGCTCCGTTTAGAGGCACCCCGCGGGTTGCTACAGATCACCAACGACGAAGAACCATCGGCGGAGGCCCTTGAAATCACCAACCCGCTCGAATGGATGAGAGCATTGGCAAACCACCAGCAGCAGGAGGAGCAGGACCTGCGACAGCTACTGGAGGCATGCGGCAACACGGTAGATCGAACGGATCGCCGAATCCGACGAATAGAGGCCGCCTACAGTCGCCTGGCGCAGGGGGCACAATACGTTTACGAACGAGTAGAAGCCAAGGAACAAATTGCAGAGGAGTGGGTAAGGAACGAACTCATGGTTGCTGCTAACGCATACCAGGCCTTTACCCGACAAGTTTGGGAAGCCATCATCGAACGGTCCCAAAGCGTCGAAGCCCAGCGAATGCATGAAGCCACCCAGGTGACCCGAATGCACGACGCTATCGCCTTCCTAACGGAAGCCAACGTAGCACGGAACGAAAACCTGTTACAGTTCCAAGGTAATGTGGAGAAATGGGCCGCTAATCACCAGCAGAAGGTGGAGACATTGGAGCGCCAGAGGGACGAGGACCGAGCGCGGGTAGCAGGGCTGGAACAACAATTGGCGAAAGCTCAGGACGAACTAGTACGGGTAGCCACTGCCGTACCCTTACCAACGACACCGGCAGAACAAACCCCAGCGAGCCCCGTCATGACCCGCCTCACGCTGGGCAGCCCTCTGATTGGGCAAACACCAAGGCGCCGAAGACCCCCGGCCCTTGCAACCTTGCAAGGAGGAGGACGAGGAGGATCCCCACCAAGGCCTCCGCGGAGAATGGCGCCGGCCCCGCCCTCACCATCGCCACCCCCCAGCGAAAGCGATGGGGACCTGTATGAAAGGAACCTCCCGGCGGGCCGCCCACCCCCAAACGCGGGCGAACCCACCCCGGCTCAACTAGCCACGATGCTCACCCCAGAAGAAATCGCACGACTAGTGGGTGCAGGGATCGCGGCAGCTCAAGCCCCGGCACGACCCGCAGAAGCCCAGATCCGGACCTCGCGGCTAAAGATGGAGAACCCCGAAAAATTCGACGGGAAAAGCTCGTCCACCTTTAACCAGTGGTGGGAATCGGTCACCATGTACCTAGGATTTTACCCGGAGACGGTCGACCGACAAAAAATCGCCTGGATCGGAACTCTGCTAACCGACACCGCCCTGGTATGGCACCTTCAGCGATACCGAGAACTGGGGGAGAACGACTCCTGGGTCAACTATTCGGCAGCAATACGGGCCGAATACCGGAATGAGCGAGAGGCCGCGGAGGCCCAGCTTAAACTGGGACAGCTCAAATACCAGGGATCGATCCGCGCCTACCTAACGGAGTTCCGAGCGCTTAACAACTTCGCCCGAGCAACCGGCGAAGCCCTGCGAGAGAAAGTCGACCTGGCAATGACGGACGCGATTCTGGACATGCGGTTTGCCCATTATCTGGAAGACTTTGCCGACGACGAAGGGTTTCTACAAGCAACCCACCAAGCAGGGTTGTAGGTAGAAAGGAAGAAAGCCCTTAGAGCAGCCCGGGAGTACGCAAGAAACCCAATGGGCACAAGCACGAAAAAGGACGAAGGAAGAAAGGATGATCGGAGAAAGGGGAGCTCCGACAAACCCGGGAAGGAAAAAGAAAAAGAAAAGGAACCACGCACCCAAAAACCAGGGAGCTCCGGAACCGAATACGGCAAGGCAGGCAGGTGGGACTCCGAAGCAGCAGCGTTCGAGGGAGTCCCCACCACGGAAAAAAGAGAATACGCGGCCACCCAAGGATGCCACCGATGTGGCCGGCCAGGGCACCGGATGGCCAAATGCTACGCCAACACCACGACCAAGGGCACCACCCTTCCCCGAGCGCCGTGGATGGTAGCGGCCGGAACAAAGCGGGCCCGCGAACCGGAAGAAGAGCCGCCAGCCCCGGAACCCAAAGTCCAGAAAACAGCGGGACTGGAGGTCATGGATTCCGAACCCCTGTGGGCGGATGAGGAGGATTTTTGAAAGGCCCGCCAACTCGGACGACTGGCGACGCCAGGCGCATTACAAGCGGAGCAGGCCAAAAAAGGAAAGAAAGGGAGGAAAACGAAGGAGGCCCAGTAAAGAAACCCAGGGGAGGGCCACGGCCAGTCATAACGATGCTGCTAACAGCAGCAGGCCGAGACCATAGAGTCCAGGTCCTCCTGGACACCGGTTGCTCGATCCCATTACTTAATCAGAAGACAGCGAAAAAGCTAGGAGTCGAGCTGCGAAAGCATGACCGACCCCTACCTATCGAAAACTTCACGGGTCAAGCTGTGGAAGGAGCGGGACAATATTATACCGAGTCCTTGCACTTACGACACCGACGACATGTCACAAGGGAAAAATTCGAGGTCTCGCCAATGGAAGAAGGAATCGACATCTTCCTCCCCTTCTGGTGGATCGCCAAACACCCCCCGCAGGGAGCATGGCAGAGTACAGAAATCCGGTTTAACAGCCCCAAGTGCCTAGAGAAATGCACCAAATACGAGCAAAACGACTTTTCGTTAACCTGGGACGACACAGTAGCAACGGACCCAAGCGCCCGAACCATTGACTACGTCGCGGCCGCCGAAGAAGGAGACAGCCTGGGAAAGGTACCGATGGAATTCCGTCAATACCTGGGGATAATGGGGAAAGAAGCGGCAGAAGCGCTGCCGGATCACCGACCATACGACTGCCAAATCAATCTTCAGGAGGGAAGCACGCCACCCTGGGGACCTATCTACCCCCTCTCGGAAGAAGAATTGAAGGTACTCCGGGAATGGCTAAAGGAAATGGAGCGAACAGGAAAAATCAAACGCTCCACGTCCTCGGCAGGCTCCCCCATCCTCTTTGTGCCAAAGCCCCATGGAAGAGGACTCCGCCTGTGCGTCGATTACCGCGCCCTGAACCGCATCACCATCCCTAACCGATACCCCCTACCGTTGATGCAAGAACTTCAGGATCGGGTTCAGGGAGCGCAATGGTTCACCAAAATGGACTTAAAAAACGGATTTCACCTAATCCGCATAAAGGAAGGAGACGAATGGAAAACGGCGTTCAGAACCCGATATGGCCTGTTCGAATTCCAGGTAATGCCATTCGGCCTCACTAACGCCCCCTCCACCTTCCAAGACATGATGAACCATGTGCTATCGGACATGCTAGACGTGGGAGTACTAGCTTACATGGACGACATACTCGTCTATGCCGACACAGAAGAGGGCCATGACCGAACAGTCAAAGAGGTACTTAAACGACTTCAAAATAACGGACTCGCGATTTCCCCGGAGAAATGCGTCTGGAAGGCTGCGGAAGTTGAATTCCTGGGGTACATCATCGGAAGAAACGGGATCAGGATGTCAAACGACAAAGTGGAGGCGGTTCTCAGCTGGAAAACCCCGCGTTCATTGACGGAAGTCCAATCCTTCCTAGGATTCACCAATTTCTACCGACGATTCATCCTGAACTACTCCCGGGTGGCAAGGCCCATCACGGAGTTAACGAAAAAAGAGCCGGGCAAGGAATGGACCTGGAACCAGGAAGCGGAAGCCGCCTTCCAGGAACTCAAGCACCGTTTCACTACGGCACCCATTCTGGCCCACTTCGACCCAAAAAAGGCGGTCATTATTGAAACGGACGCATCGGACTTCGCGTTGGGAGCAGTACTGTCACAGCGAAGCGAAGAAGGACGCCTGCATCCGGTGGCTTTCCACTCAAGGAAGTTCCAACCTGCGGAAATCAACTACGAAATCCACGACAAAGAACTCCTGGCCATAGTGGACGCCTTTAAGCATTGGCGGCGTTATTGCCAAGGAGCAGCACACCAGGTACAGGTTTTCTCGGACCACCACAATTTGGAGTACTTTACCACAACGAAAGTACTAAACAGACGGCAAGCAAGATGGGCACAGGAACTGGCCGGCATCGACTTCAAAATCTACTACCGACCAGGAACACAAAACGGAAAACAGGACGCGCTATCTAGGCGTTCGGAGTACCGCCCCGAAAAGGGGGGGGCAGAAAACCAGCCGATCACGACGGTTTTGAGAAAAGACCACTTCAAGGAACGACAAGCGCAAACGTTCGTCTGTTCATCGGCACGACTGACGTCCCTCCCGGAAAGAAGGTGGACAGAAGAATTCCTGGCAAAGGTTAGGAAGGAAGGGAAAAAGGACGAAGCCTACGAACAAGCAAGGAAACAGGAAGCGGTGGCAGAAAGCCTGTCCCCGAAGGACCGAAAGGCCAGGGAATGGAACTGGGAAAACGACCTACTGTACCGACGGAACCTGCTCTGGGTACCGAAAGGACTAGTACAAGAGGTCATGAAAACAGAACACGACACAAAGGTGGCCGGTCACATGGGACAGGATAAGACCATCGAACTAATCCGACGGAACTTTTGGTGGCCAAAAATGAACGAGCGAATCATCGATTTTGTCCAAAGCTGCCCCGAATGCCAACAGAACAAGGCATCCCGACACCCACCGTACGGGCTGTCCTCCCCGCTGGAATTGCCATACGCACCCTGGCAATCCATAGCAATGGACTTCATCACAGAGCTACCCCTCTCGAACGAGTGCGACCAGTTGTGGGTAGTCATCGATCGATTCACCAAGATGGCGCATTTCCTCCCGTTAAAAAGGGAAGAAAAAACGTCGGCGGATCTGGCCATCATTTTCGCCCAGGAAATATGGAAGTACCACGGCCTCCCCACCGATATCGTGTCAGATCGAGACTCAAGGTTCACCTCGGAAACCTGGAAGGAGTTCCTGCAGCACCTAGGGATCTGCTCACGCATGTCAACGGCGTTCCACCCACAGACCGACGGACAGACGGAACGGCTCAATCAGACGATCGAAGCCTACCTCCGCACATTTGTCGGCAAAGAACAAAAAGACTGGGTACGCCTGTTACCGATGGCCGAGTTCGCCTACAACAACTCGACCACCGCAGGAAACGGTATGACCCCGTTCTACGCTAACTATGGCTTCCACCCAGCAGCCATGAATCCGGCGTCGACGGAGCCATTGAACCCAGCGAGCCAAGTATACGCCCACTGGATGAGCACGGTGCACGACGAAACGCGGAAGGGGTTGGAAGAAGCGCGGGAACGAATGCGCCGGTACACCGACCCAAGCCGAAAGGAACCTCCGGCATACCAAGTGGGAGACTTGGTAATGCTCAGCGGCCGCAACATCAAAACACGCCGACCATCGAAGAAGTTGGACCACAAAAATCATGGTCCCTTCCAAATTGAGAAAATCGTCTCCCCATTGGCCGTCCGCCTCACACTACCTCGAAAATGGAAGATTCACAACGTCTTCCACGTCTCACTACTCGAACCCTACCGAACCAGTGAGCACCGGGCCCCTCCGGACCCCTCGAAGGTGCTGCGCGAAGCGGACGACATTGAGCAATCGGAGGAGTACGATGTCGATGAAGTTATGGCCTCAACCGAGCGCGGCCGAGGAAATAACAAACGAATTCTCTACCTCGTCAAATGGCTTGACTACCCGGAACGCAAAGACTGGACGGAAGAGCCATACGACAATTTTTCAGTAGGGGGTCTGGAGAAACTCCGGGAGTTTCACAGAAGAAATCCAGACGCTCCGAGGGACTACCGGCTATCCGAATAGCTTCACCGGCTCGACGGCGGAGAGACCGGCGGTAGGGCACGTAGCGGAGGAGGCCTGCGTCCACACGATCAGAAGGAAGATATCGAACCCGTACGTCCGAAAGCCGTAGGTGTTCGGTACGACACACCTCTGTCTGAACACTTGCGAGGGAAAAACCCGGGCACGAACCCTAAGTCGCGAAAGTCACTCGTTGCACGTGGAAAAGGATCGGAAAAACATCATATGCTTTCGAACGAGGGCGAGCGATACCTTCCGAACGATCACCAAAAAGTCATACGACAGAGTATCGACAATTGCAAGGCCGGACGAGCGCACCAGATATCAAACACCTCTGTGTGCACACCGACGGTAGGGGCAGGCGAATTACCTCGGTCCCTCCTTCCATGTGCCAAGTTCCCTGGACCGCGTCTCGTCACGTTTTGCAATACTCCGACAGTAGGATCTCGGACCGGTCGGAAGACCCCCCAGATCTGAGGGCCGGTTGGGCGCACCAACAGGGGCGTGAGTTTTTTCCCGTGAGAGGGTTTTCTCGCGTGACTAAACCCAACCGGAGGGCAGCAGGGGGGGAGGACTGCTGTCCGTGACGCTGACCGAAACTCGGCGTTGAAAGAATCACACGATCAGAAGAAAGAGAAGGGGCTACTTGGGTAAAAGGAAAAGGAGGAAGATCTATCCCAGTTAGCTTCGGGACGAAGCTAGAGAAGGGGGAGATAGTGTTACACCCCAGTGTCACACTTGTTACACCTCAGTGTGGAACACAGGGAAAGGACGCCTAGTTAGCCACATAGTCAGGGGCACGTGAGACTTTACTCAAACCACTCAAAGAAGAAAGTCGAGTCTAGTCGGCCTCAGAGAGTCTAGGCGGGAGATAAGCCCGGAGTTAGGGTCTTACGGCCGAAACGGCTTTAAGGGATTTAGCTCCGGTCGGGCTGCAAACGCAACTAAATACGAGATACGAGGAGTGAGGTCATAGAACCGATATCTCCTCTCTCTCTGATAGGCCGGTAAACCGCTCACCCGCAGGGCTTGAGGGGAATACGCGGTGCGGGGATCAGTCGGCTTATTGTTAGACCGACCAGGACCAATGAGGATGTAAGAACCGAACCCGTGGGGTTCCGGGGTCTTAGCTAGCGGACGGGATTCCTGAGAACGGATGAGAAGTAATGGTTCTCTAGAGGAACCACGTGACGCCGAAAGAAGACTATATAGCAACGAAGGATTCCTCCCCGTTGCAGAGAGAGGGACACGAGCACGAACATCCTCACCAAAAAACTTGCACCGAACCCACACACAAGATCTAAGATTATTCCGTTGTGAATTATCGAAAGTAGCCTGATTACCTTACGATTCTCATACACTCCGGTTACGAGACAACCCTAGTGTCACAGCTTCTTCTCCTTGCACGTAATCTGACCGATTCCAGTCTTGTCCTCCGCAATTTCCTTGTCCTCCTTGTCCTCCGCGATTCCCTTGTTCTCCTTGTCCTCCTCATCCACCTCGACCGCGTCCACCTCGATTTCCACGATTTCCCCAACTTCCACGATTTCCACCTCTGCCGCGTCCTCGTCCACGGCCCGAGTTTGAGTTTCCCTGCGTATAGAGCGCTACTCCTTCATTGGACGACCTATTTTGACGTTCTTCTTCATGTAGCGAAAGTCAAGCGATTATCGTTTCGATGGTAAGATTTGGTTGTTCTAGTAGGATAGTGACTAGATTTTGAAATTCTTCAGGAACTGTATCGTATATGCGATTTACGAGTAATCCGTCGGTTATCGCTTCGTTGGTGCCAAGGAGTTGGGTTTGGTAGGTCTGCAACCGTACGATGTAGTCGCGAACTTTCTCTCCTATTATCGGTCGGGTATTGAGAAATCTGGTTAGAATGGTTGCTCTTCCGGTTTGCAAGGCAGAATAATTGAGTCGTCGGAGGAGGGTATCCCAGATTTCTTTGGGATCGACTAGGTCGCGAATGTGGACCTGGATGTTTGGCATGCACACCTGCTTCAGAACATGTGAAGCTAATGCGCGTCGTTTGCGATAGTTATCGATAGCTGCTCTTGCCGGTGTACCGTTTGCCACTGGTGGCTGTTGCTCTTCTCCGGTTACGATTTCGAACGCGTCCACCACCGTGAGGGCCGATTGGACATTTCGCTTCCAATCCTCGTAGTTGGTTCCATCGAGCTGCCTGATATTGCCATATTTCCATTTGTACCAGGTGTTGTTGTTATGATTGGACGACATGACTTTCGGTGGCAAATTGAAATTCGGTGGCAAATTGAGGAAAAAATCGGAAAATTCTTCGATTGCAGGAAATAAACTTGAGTAGAACAAAAAGGAACTTCTTTCTGGATTCTTTTTATCGAGTATGCGTGATGGATTTGATGAAGTTTAGAAGAGGGCTCATAACCTGTCAATACGAGTGATGTGGAGATGTGATGGTTGTCTTCATGTGACGGTGACGCCACTGCCTATATCTATAGCAGTGGTCACGAGGACTGACTAAGCATACACTACAACAATAATTCCTAATTCCGGGAAGGGTGATAATATATGATGCCAAATACGAGTGATAAATGATGATCCGACAAAACAGAGTGATATTTTATGAGGCTCAGCCGAGTCATAATATATGATTAAGAAATGAGTGATTTTTCATGTTGCTAAAAACGAGTGATACTTCATGTTCCCAAAAGGAGTGATATTTCATATTGCCCCCATTGTGTGATTTTTGTGGTCTAAGTATAAGTTGTTTTTTAGTTTATTCATTACTTGTATGTGACCTATGGAGATCATGACCAGGGCTGTCAATCGTCTGTCAAGTCTGTACTGCCAGTCATCCGGGACGGGTCGGCGTTTATCAGACAGAGCGAAGTAAGGACTACTGTCTTCCCGGCTTGCAAGAAGAGGATGGATACCCTACAGGGCCCGTAATGGACGTCGACTCAGTGGCTGAGTGGCAGAGTGAGTGCTGCAGTGGTTTTCCATTCCCATACACCTTGGTCACCTCACTTGAACCTCATTGTTCTTCAAGTCCTGGTCCAAATAGGGTGTAAGTAGGGCCAATAGGGTAGTGAGATATAGCTGGCTACTGTGACAGTGATAAATATACTCTCACTAACATCTCATACTACAAAGCTCTCAATATTCAGAGGGTTTTCCAAGGTTTCTCTAGTACATATAACCATATAGGTATAGGAAATCCTCCACAAAAACGGAAGCTACGAACCAACAAGGGGAAAATGCTGTAGGAACGCCCAAAACGCCCAAAACTCTCACTCTGATTATCCCTTGCCTGTACACTCTGACATACCTTTGCAGCCCTGCCTCATTCCACTCTGTATTGTGCTCATTCCTGGTTCCAACTCATATCCGCCCTGGCAACAATAGATTAGCATAGGCTGCACAGTATGCTAATGTTATCAGGTAGTACATATAGGTACCTGTAGGGTATTCAGGCTTTTCACTCGCTGGACTGGATGCTCTAGTCTTATGAAAACCTCGGCCAAGACAGGACTGGACTGTAAGAGGCCCTTGTTGGACTGGCGTCCGGACGGACGATTGACAGCCCTAATCATAGCAAGATTATGGACTCTCCATTTTCTGTCTGCTGTCGGTGTAGTGGCAACGTGTTGCAAGCACACCTTTGCGCCCCAGCCAGTCTGTAACAGGTGCCTAGGCAAGGCTTGTCATGAACCTGCCACGACAGACTCAGGGGGTAGCTGTTGGAGCCACGATCACTGTAGGCAGCCTATGGGTTGTTCTCATATTGGGTGCCCCAGCTATGGAAATCCTACAGGCTTAGGCGCCATACCTTCACCGAGGTCTCATGCTGGCCGGCCGCCAAGGGCTGCATTCATAATCTATATGTGTCCCTCCTCTGTTGTCCTTACTACTTGCCCGTTCTTTCCCCTTTCTCCGTAGCAGTTATATTGTTCTTATGAGTCCGACGAGTGTGATGTGTTTCACTTTGTCAGTAGGCAGCAGACTGAAAGAATAGTGTCAGGCTTGTGGGCAACCAGTGATGATTCATGGCAAGGAGGAAACAGGTATAAAAGGAGTGTCGTGGTAGCTAGTCTTAGGGTTCCTAATAAACTGTCCAGCCCAATCCGAAACAAGGACAGAGACGGATTAAACAATATAATCCCAGAAAATGTAGGACTATAAGGACTAGGGCTGGCAGAGCAGGGACTGGACAGATCATAGGGCCCTATAATCTGACTAGCCGGGAGAGCTGGGACTATACGGATCATAGGGCCCTATAGTCTAACAAGTAATATGTATGACGCTACCAGAAAAGTAAATTTTGTGAGTGAATGAAGCCCTGCAAGGCAGATACACCCAGAGAGCAGTGAGTAGGGGTCTCAGGAACCTGATGGGCAGTCATGAAAATGTGCTAAAGTCATCTGAGGCCGGTGGCAGACCGGAAACGAGTGAGTCTTGATGATGCATATCCTTTTACGTGGAGTGATCACTGTCACAGCGCAGGCCTAGAAGTCCGGAAAGTTAGTCTGGAACAGGGAAACGCCGGGAAGGTTAGTCTGGAACGGTGGGAATACCCTGGCACCGGTTAGTCTGAAACAGCACGATGTCCGGAAGACTGGTCTGGAACGCCGGGAACGCCGGGCACCAGTCTGGATGGTTGGGGGGTTTTGTTCAGTTTGGAATTGCGTGTTCATTGGGAAAAGGTTATCATGTTCTGTTGCATGAGAAGTGTGTACATTTCTGAGTTGAACAAGTGCTGTTACGGCGCGACACCCAGCCAGCCCAACTACAGCGTTGCATGAGAGAAGCGCAAGGTTTGGCATCCAGCAATGGCATTGCGTGGCTCCGTATCCGGTGACGGCATTGCACGGATTGGAGCAGGAAGGTAACGTGTAAGTTATGTGTAAGTTGCCTGTGAGTTGCATATGGGGGTTGTGTGTGAGTTGCGTGGGAACAACATGTGAGTTACGTGGGTATGAGCACAGGTGTGGGTACACATGTATATAAGGAGGGCTCTTCGGTATGTGGTCTGCTCTTCTTCTTTTCTCTCTCATGTAACCTCTTGTTATCTTACTGTGTATACTTGGTCAATAAGTCTTCTCTGGCTTCTCTGGCTTCTCTGGCTTCTCTGTCTTCTCTGGCGATGTTCCTCCAGTGTTGCTCATCCCTGTCCGGCTCTCATGTCCAGTACTCGCCACGTTGACGTTTACTTGCTACTGCTCCCACTCCCACTCCAGCTCCCCGCTCCTGCTTCCGTTTCCCGTTTCCGGTTCCATTGCCGTTCCCGGTTCTGTTCCCATTCTCGAACCCATCCGAGTATCTTAGAAACATCCCATCCGGAGAGGGAAGCTCGGAGGTTGCCCTGGTCTGATACAACCGGAAATTTAATGACTTTGATCCCGTGAAGCAACTTCTACTTTTGTGCATACTGCTACTGGTGGTCAAAAATTTCCTCAAATGTAGTAACCCTGTTGCAGGGGTATACCCTAACAATTAAGTAACGCTAGTGGTAGTCTGGACTAGGCTTCGGGATTTATGGACTATAAGGGCTAGTCCTAGGAATCCTAGCCCGGGACTGGACTACACACTAGTGGTAGTCTGGACTTGGGCTCTATTTCAAAGCCTAGTCCTTCGGGATTCATAGATTATAGGGTATAGTCCGAGAAATCTCTGCCCTGGATTGGACTATATGCTAGTTGCCGATAGGACTGGCAGGCAGGACGGACTATTGGGAACCCTGGCTAGTCTAAAGATTCTTCTTTACCCAATCTATTATCCTCACTCGACACCCCAACTGATCCCAGACTGGCACAACACCACTTCCCCACAGCCAGCAGAGTTCACCTATGGTGGCCTCATGACCAAAGTTCTTCCTTCTCTATTGCCTCCATGCTCTAGAACATCTACTTTTTCTCTGCATTGGGTTGGAGCATTAGAATACCCACATTCTTCTCCGTTCTCGTGTTGCGTCAATGCGAACAAATACTCCCCTCAACACCTGTGGGCATGGCTTTGACCCTGAAATGTCTGCAAGCCCACACCAACACATACCTCGGCTACAACACGACCCCAGTTCTGTCCACCAGCCACTGATCACCACCTTCTTGCCAGTGTTGCCTCAGTGTACTTACCACTGGCACTACTACACCTTGTGGCAGTTGCAGCCTTCGGATTGCACCTCACACCACACCCTCCCGGTGGTCACATACTCCAGCATCTGCTACTACTGGCACCACACTTCCCAGTGGTTGCGGGCTCTATCTTGCACTGTGAACACACCTTTCCAGTAGTTGCGCACCTAAGCTTGCTCTCGTACCGGTACCAGTACACCTACTGACGGTGGCAGCCTTCATCGTGCGGTTTCACCACAACTTCCCACTAGTAGTGTGCCTTGTCGTGGTCACCCACATGACCATTACACCTCGTGGCAGCAGCAGGCCCAGGCTTGCACTCCTGCCTCACCACCCCATTCGGTGGTCATGGGCTTCAGCTTGGGTCCAACACCATACCTGCTGGCGGTCATTACCTTCGGCTTACATCCAACACCACACCACCCAGCAGTGGTGGGCTTTCTCATCGCTTCCGGTTGTCGACGGCTAGCTCAATGGTTTGCCCACCGTAATGCTCATCAAATAACCTGTCGGATAGCTCATTTCTTCTACTTGTTAATGTCGATCCCATCAGGTTGCGGGCTGCAATACTTGCTGACGGCTATCCCAACGGTTTGTGCACCGCAATGCTCGTCGAATAGGGCGTCGGATCGCTCATCACTTCCACTCATCGACTGCTATCTCAACGGTTTGCACGCCGCAATTCTCGTGGAATAGCTCCTCAGATAGCTCATCGCTTCCACTTGTTGATGGCAATCCTATCGGTTTGACCGCCAGAATACTTGCCGTCGGCTATCCTAATGGTTTGTGCACTGCAATGTTCGCCTAATAGCTCGTCGGATCGCTCATCGCTTCGGCTTGTTGACCGTGAACCTGTAGGCATGAATAGTAATATGTATCTAATTTAGGGGTAGAGTGATAATATATGATGTCAAACCCGAGTGATCAACCATGTATCGATAAAATGAGTGATATTTCATGAAGTTATCCGAGTGATAAATGATGATATTTACCCGAGTGATAAATGATGAAACATTTTTATCAGAGTGATATTTCATGACTGTCTCTGAGTGATAATACATGATGTCAAACACAAGTGATACAATATGATGCTGCAAAACAGCGTGATATTTGATGTCCTGAAAACGCTACTATTTTAAAGGTTACTGCAATTGCCGCATTTAGCTGTTCTAAATCGAAGCTTTTTTCATTTATTCCTTGTTTGTATGTAATTTACTCTAAAAACTGGTAGAAGTGTTTGAAAGTGGTTCAGTTGTCATAATGGATGCTGATTTTGTGTGACACCGGGGTTGTAATCGTACAGTAGCAGTGAAGTAGAATGTGCGACTGTGATGTCCGTTCAACATCAGAGTCATGTTATTATTGTACTTGTCAGGTGTTTATATAGTCACAAAGGAGGTGGGGAGACCGATGTCTTTTACAGCCGTTCAACTACTATACAAGAAGAGTATAACCCTCTACATAATCATTCTCTCAAGATCACCCTCTGTTAAGGGATGCACTACAAATAATCTAAGGCGTTCGGTTCGATATTGGAGTGGCTCTTCAGTTCTTGCACTTAGTGACTGGCCTAGTGGCATATAGCTCAGTTCGAGATGTGTCTGTCAGCTTGCCCGACAGCTCGACGTTTTTGCTTAGGCATTTGGTTTGAAGGATGTCTAAAGGCTCACCTAGTGGCTTGCAGATGTCGCTACGGCTGAAGGTTCTAGATAGGCCTGTTGTAACAGCATCGTCAGGATGTTCAAGGTACTCAGATGAAATCAGACAGGAACGGATAGGGGAACGGGAGTGGGAACGGAACGGAAACGGGAAACCAGAACAGGAACCGGAATGGGAACCAGAACGGGAATGTCAGACGGTCCTGTCAATGGAATGATAAAGAGTGTCAAATGGACGTGTCAAACGGAAGACCGATAGCATCACACGGACGTGTCAAACGGCATTAGGAAAAAATTGAAAATATACCCCTCAACGCTGGTAATCCCTGCCTGCATCCGATGCTCCGGTAGCTTCCCTAGCTCCGGTAAGCTTTCCAAGCTCTGGTAAGCTTCCCAAGCTCCGGTGAGACTGGTCATACTCCTGTAAGATTTCATAAGTATCGGCAACTCGCAAAGTTGGTATCTCGACTCCCATGAATCGGCAGTGCGGGCGTACGGACCTGAACCCCTATTGTCACAATCCGATGGTTTTGTTTTCTGGACGCATACATTCACAAACCCACGACGCCTGAATCATTTTTCCTCCTGTCATTAAGTCCTCGGCTATGGTCGAGCTTTAAACTCCCACAAAATGAAGGGTACTGGGGAAACTCTTTACTGAAGTGCCATTTCGTACATATTCTTGCACAGCAGCTCAGGTTCAAAGATATTGAAAATAATTATTCAATATTTGTATTACTTCTATGCTAGGTAGTCGTGGTTCATCAACTCCTCCGTTCAGTGCACTCCCAGCCCTTCGAATACTTTTGTGAATACTCACGGCAACCACACACACCGACTTGCAACTCCAAAACCCCCACTTAGATTATGCGCTTGTTGACTGAGGTGTCTCGGATGAGCTTTCAGCGACACACACGTGTCCATGAACCTCTAATCATCCTTCGCCACTAGGGTGCGGCTTTGGGATTGCCGCTGTCGGGGGTGTCTGTTGAAATAACCAGGCTGCATTGGCTTTGCCAGCTTAGCCGGCAACTCTGAGAGGCGTCCTCCCAGCTCCTTGAACGCATTCGCAAATCCTCACCGCTGTCAAACACTTGCACTGGTCTCACTCGTAGACTATCCAGCCATTGGCCAAGTTGAACCTTGGATACTCTCCCAGTGACGGACACTGTTGATCCCTGTACAAGAATCTCTGTTCATCCAGCGGACTTGATCCTGTCTTCGGGATTGCCGCAGTTGGGAGCCTCCGTTGAAATGTCCAGGCTGTGTTGCAATTGCCAGCAGTGCTGCCAACTCCGAAAGCCGTCCTCCCAGCTCCTCGAACGCATTCACAAATCCTCTCCACTGTCAAACACTTGCACCGGACTCATCCGTAGACTATCCACCTGTTGGCCGAGTTGAACCTTGGATACTCTCCCGGCGACACATGTTGATCTCTGTCCGCGAACCTCTGTTCATCCTTTGCAACTAGATTGCGCCTTTGGGATTACCTCTGTTGTGAATCTCTGTTGAAATGACCAGGCTGTATTACCTTTGCCAGCTGAGCTGCCAACTCCGAGAGTCGTTCTCCCAGCACCTCGAATGCATTCACAAATCCTTATTGTTATCAAGCGCTCCCTCCTCCTGCTCTGAATCTCGCTCGTAGACTATCCTGCCATTGGCTGAGTTGAACCTCAGATACTCTCCCAGTCGTCGGATTACTCGTAGGATAGGACAACTGCTCGTTTGTGAGTTGTCTCATTTCTTCCGATTGTCTATGGCTTTACTGACGTTTTGCGCGCTGCAGTTCTCGTCGATGGCTTTCCCTACGATCCGCGCGCCGTGCTTGTCGAATCGCGTCGGATTGCACATCGGATTACTCGTCGGATTACTCGTCGGGTTGCTCGTCTCGTTTCTTACACTCGTCGACGGCTTTCGTGTCGGCCCGCTCGTCAGATTCCTCGTCGGATTACCCGTCGGATTGCGCGTCTCTTTTCTTACACCCGTTGACGGCTTTCGCGGCGGCTCGCTCGTCGGATTGCGCGTCTCATTTCTTACACCTGTCGACGGCTTTCCTGGCGGCTCGCTCGTCGGATTGCGTGTCTCTTTTCTTACACTCGGCGACGGCTTCCGCTGCGGCTCGCTCATCGGATTACTCGTCGGATACTACATCCGCTCGTTTGTGAGTACTCATTTCTTCCGATTGGCTATGGCTTCACTGACGTTTTGCGCGCTCCAGTTCTCCTCGACGGCTTTCGCGCGGCTTGCTCGTCGGATTATTCGTCGGATTACTCGTCGGATTTCTCGTCGGATTGCGCTTCACTTTTCTTACACTCGTCGACGGCTTTCGCGGCGGCTCGCTCATCGGATTACTCGTCGGATTGCGCGTCACTTTGCTTACACTTGCCGACGGCTTTCGCGGCGGCTCGCTCGTCGGATTTCTCGTCGGATTGCGCGTCACTTTTCTTACACTCGTCGACGGCTCTCGCGGCGGCTCGCTCGTCGGATTACTCGTCGGATTTCTCGTCACTTTGCTTACACTTGCCGACGGCTTTCGCGGCGGCTCGCTCGTCGGATTTCTCGTCGGATTGGGCGTCACTTTTCTTACACTCGTCGACGGCTTTCGCTGCGGCTAGCACGTCGGATTACTCGTCGGATTTCGCGTCACTTTGCTTACACTTGCTGACGGCTTTCGCGGCGGCTCGCTCATCGGATTACTCGTCGGATACGACATCTGCTAGTTTGTGAGTACGCATTTCTTCCTCTTGGCTAAGGCTTCACTGACGTTTTGCGCGCTCCAGTTCTCGTCGACGGCTTTCGCGCGGCTCGCTCGTCGGATTTCTCGTCGGATTGCGCGTCACTTTTCGTACACTCGTCGACGGCTCTCGCGACGGCTCGCTCGTCGGATTTCTCGTCGGACTGCCCGTCACTTTTCTTACACTCGTCGACGGCTTTCGCGGGTGCTCGCTCGTCGGATTACTCGTCGGATTGCGCGTCACTTTTCTCACACTCGTCGACGGCTTTCGCGGCGGCTCGCTCATCGGATTACTCGTCGGATTGCGCGTCACTTTTCTTACACTCGTCGACGGCTTTCGCGGCGGCTCGCTCATCGGTTTACTCGTCGGATACGACATCCGCTCGTTTGTGAGTACGCATTTCTTCCGCTTGGCTAAGGCTTCACTGACGTTTTGCGCGCTCCTGTTCTCGTCGACGGCTTTCGCACGGCTTGCTCGTCGGATTTCTCGTCGGATTGCGCGTCACTTTTCGTACACTCGTTGACGGCTTTCGCGGCAGCTCGCTCCTCGGATTTCTCGTCGGATTGCGAGCCACTTTTCTTACACTCGTCGACGGCTTTCTCGGCGGCTCGCTCGTCGGATTACTCGTCGGATTGCTCGTCGGATTGCTCGTCGGATTGCGCGTCTCTTTTCTTGCACTCGTCGACGGCTTTCTCGGCGGCTCGCTCGTCGGATTACTCGTCGGATTGCTCGTCGGATTGCTCGTCGGATTGCGCGTCTCTTTTCTTGCACTCGTCGACGCCTTGCGCGGCACCTCGCTCGCCAGATTACTCGTCGGAATGCACGTCACCTACATCTGTCGATGGCTTTCGCGGCGGCTCGCTCGTCGGATTACTCGTCGGATTGCGCGTCTCTTTTCTTACACTCCTCGACGTCTTTCGCGGCACCTCGCTCGCCAGATTACTCGTCGCAATGCACGTCACATACATCTGTCGACGGCTTTCGCTGCGGCTCGCTCGTCGGATTACACGTCGGATAGGACATCCGTTCGTGAGTTCTCTCATTTCTTCCACTTGGCTATGGTTTTACTGACGTCTTACGCGCCGCAGTTCTCGCCGATGGCATTCCCTACGATCCGCGCGCGGTGCTTGTCGAATCGCGTCGGATTGCACCTCGGATTACTCGTCGGATTACTCGTCGGGTTGCTCGTCTCGTTTCTTACACTCGTCGACGGCTTTCGCGTCGGCCCGCTCGTCAGATTCCTCGTCGGATTGCGCGCCGCAATGCCCGTCGAATGGCGCGTCGGATGCCTCATCGCTGCCGCTCGTCGACGGCTATCCCAACGGTTTGCGCGCCGCAATGCCCGTCGAATGGCGCGTCGGATGCCTCATCGCTGCCGCTCGTCGACGGCTATCCCAACGGTTTGCGCGCCGCAATGCTTGTCGACGGCTTTCACAACGGTTTGCGCGCCGCAATTGTCGAATAGCGCGTCAGATCGCTCATCGCTTCTGCTCGTCGACGGCTATCCCAACTGTTTGCGCGCCGCAATGCTCGACGACAGCTTTCACGACGGTTTGCGCGCCGCAATGCTCGTCGAATGGCGCGTCAGATCGCTCATCGCTTCCGCTCGTCAACGGCTATTCCAACGGTTTGCGCGCCGCAATGCTTGTCGACGGCTTTGACGATGGTTTGCGCGCCGCAATACTTCTCGACGGCTTTGACAACGGTTTGCCCGCCGCAATGCTCCTTGAATAGCGCGTCAGATCGCTCATCGCTTCTGCTCGTCGACGGCTATCCCAACGGTTTGCGCGCCGCAATGCTTGTCGACGGCTTTCTTGAGGGTTTGCGCGCCGCAATTGTCGAATAGCGCGTCAGATCGCACATCCCTTCCGCTCGTCGACGGCTATCCCAACGGTTTGCGCGCCGAAATGCTTGTCGACGGCTTTGACGACGGTTTGCGCGCCGGAATTGACGTCGAATAGCACGTCGGATCGCTCGTCGGTTCCGCTTGTCGACGGCTTTCTCATCGGTTTGCGCGCCGCGATTGTCGTCGAATGGCGCGTCGGATGTCTCATCGCTTCCGCGCGTCGACGGCTATCCCAACGGTTTGCGCGCCGCAATGCTCGACGACAGCTTTCACGAGGGTTTGCGCGCCGCAATTGTCGAATAGCGCGTCAGATCGCTCATCGCTTCCGCTCGTCGACGGCTATCCCAACGGTTTGCCCGCCGCAATGCTCGTCGAATGGCGCGTCGGATCGCTCATCGGTTCCGCTCGTCGACGGCTATCTCATCGGTTTGCGCGCCGCGATTGTCGTCGAATAGCGCGTCGGATGTCTCATCGCTTCCGCGCGTCGACGGCTATCCCAACGGTTTGCGCGCCGCAATGCTTGTCGACGGCTTTCTCGAGGGTTTGCGCGCCGCAATTGTCGAATAGCGCGTCAGATCGCACATCCCTTCCGCTCGTCGACGGCTATCCCAACGGTTTGCGCGCCGCAATGCTTGTCGACGGCTTTGACGACGGTTTGCGCGCCGGAATTGACCTCGAATAGCACGTCGGATCGCTCGTCGGTTCCGCTCGTCGACGGCTATCTCATCGGTTTGCCCGCCGCAATGCTCCTCGAATGGCGCGTCGGATCGCTCATCGGTTCCGCTCGTCGACGGCTATCCCAACGGTTTGCGCGCCGCAATGCTTGTCGACGGCTTTGACGATGGTTTGCGCGCCGCAATACTTCTCGACGGCTTTGACAACGGTTGGCGCGACGCAATGCTCGTCGAATGGCGCGTCGGATCGCTCATCGGTTTTGCTCGTCGACGGCTTTCACGACGGTTTGGGCGCCGCAATTGTCGAATAGCGCGTCAGATCGCTGATCGCTTCCGCTCGTCGACGGCTATCCCAACGGTTTGCCCGCCGCAATGCTCGTCGAATGGCGCGTCGGATCGCTCGTCGGTTCCGCTCGTCGTATCTCATCGGTTTGCGCGCCGGAATTGTCGTCGCATCGCGCGTCGGATCGCTCATCGGTTCCGCTCGTCGACGGCTATCCCATCGGTTTGCGCGCCGCAATTTTCGTTGAATTGCTCGTCGTATTCCACATTTCCTGTGCTTGTAGACAGCTTTCCCACCGGCTAGCTGATTCGATCGCATGTAGATATGAATGATAATTCCTAATTCGGGGAAGAGTGATAATAAATGATGCCAAATCCGAGTGATAAATGATGATTATCGAAAACAGAGTGATATTTTATGAAGCCCGGCCGAGTCATAATATATGATTAAGAAATGAGTGATTTTTTATGTTGCTAAAACGAGTGATACTTCATGTTGCCAAAACGAGTGATACTTCATGTTCCCAAAACGGAGTGATATTTCATGTTGCCGCCATTGTGTGATTTTTGTGGTCTAAGTGTAAATTTAATTTATTTTATGGCTTTTTGGCCCGATGACCCAAGTTTTTAGTGTTGTTATTCTGATGAACCAAAGATTTGTGTTGTCCCAATAACCCAAGAAAAAAATGAATTTGGTTAGTAAAGTGTGATTTCACAGCAGTGCTAATGGGTCGACTATACAAATTTCTCCCTTATCTTACAACAAACACATCCCAAGTCATCATACTGCAACGCCTGCAACATGTTTGGTTTAGGACCCCCGAGCGATTCATAGGCAATCCCGCCAGCCCTTGGTGCTTTATCCCTCGGTCAGCAGTTCTCGGGATTCGCCGAGTTCAAGGGAGCCATGGCCAACTGGTCTGCATGGGCAGGCTTCGACATCCACTACGATAAATCGCAGCGCAAGTTCAACATGGTCGTCTGCTGGATTCCTGAGTCTACGTTCAGAGTACGCGCCGCACTCAAGGACAAGATAGGCTGTGTGGAGATCACAGTTCTGGACGACACTCATACCGCATGCATCAGGAAAAAAAAATATGTGTTGCAACACGGCGTCACGTTAGCAACGTTGGGAGCATTGAAACGTACCACAGAACACAATTTACCGTTGAAACGCATTCAACGCGTCGTTTGCGATACCTACGCACTGTCTACATTCGAACGCTACATCAGGTGCGGTGTCAACCCTCCACGCGGAGTACATATGCAACCTCCGTTCGAACGCTATGTCTGGTGGCCGGGGACATCAACTATCCACGCAAAGTACCTTCCCAACTGCCGTTCGAACGCTACGTCTGGCGCGGTGTCAACTCTCCACGCAATGTACATTCGCAACCTCCGTTCGAACGCAATGTCTGGCGGGGCGTCAACTATCCACGCATAGTACCTTTGCAACTTCCGTTCGAACGCTACCTCTGGCGAGGTGTCAACTCCCCATGCAAAGTACCTTCACAACCTCCATTCGAACGTTACATCTGGCGCGGGGTCAACTTCCCACGCAAAGTACCTTCGCAACTTCCATTCGAACGCTACATCTGGCGCGGTGTCAACTATCCACGCGGAGTACCTTTGCAACTTCCATTCGAACGCTACGTCTGGCGGGGCAACAACTATCCTCGCATAGTACCTTTGCAACATCCGTTAGGACGCTACCTCTGGAGGGACATCAACTATCCACGCGGAGTACCTTCACAACTTCCGTTCGAACGCTATGTCTGGTGGGGCATCAACTATCCATGCGAAGTACGTATGCAACATCCGTTCGGACGCTACCTTTGGAGAGACGTCAACTATCCACACAAAGTACCTTTGCAACTTCTGTTCAAACGCTACGTCTGTTATGGCATCTTCTATCCACGCAAAGTAAGTTTGTTACTTCCGTCGGAACGTAGAAAAGAGAAAGTATTATCTTCTCCATGCAGCAGATCTGTTCGAACGCTACGTCTGGCATGGCATCAACTGTACACGCAAAGTACTTTCGCAACCTCCGTTCGGACGATACCTCTGGTATGGCATCTACTATCCACGCGGAGTACATATGCAGCCTTCGTTCGAACACCACCTCTGGCGGGGCGTCTACTATGCATGCAAAGTAAGTTTGTTACTTCCGTCCGAACGTAGAAAAGAGAAGGTATTATCTATTCCACGCAGCAGTTCCGTTCGAACACTATGTCCAGCGGGGCGTCTAGTATCCACGCAAAGTACCTTCGCAACTTCCGTTCGAACGCTATGTCTGGCGGGCCGTCCACTATCCATGTAAAGTACCTTGGCAACTTCAGTTCGAACTCTACGTCTAGTGGGGCATCAACTATCCACACGAACTACCTTTGCAACTTGCGTTCGAACACTATGTCTGGCGCGGCATCTACTATTCACAAAGTCTCAGTTTCACCATACAGTGTGAAATATATCTGTTTACACAATTCAGGAATAATAAACTTGATACACAAAACGACATAAGAACATCAAGTGACAGCATACAAAGAATACATTTGAAATTTGCATCAAGCGAGAAATGAATTGTGAGCAAAGACAGTATTCAGCGATACGATCCAGTATGAAACTCTAACAGGTGAATCCAGCGAGTCAATCCAACAAGAGAATCCAGCAAGCAAATCTAGCAAGCAAATCCAGTGAGGGAATCCAGCAAGAGAATCCGAGAGTGAATCGGGGAAGAGAATCCAGGGAGCCATGAGCGAATCTAGCAACTCAATCAGCAAGAGAATCAGCAAGAGAATCAGGGAGAGAATCTGCAAGAGAATCGGGGAGAGAATCGGCGAGCGAATCTACCAAGCGAATCCAGCAGGAGAATCTAGTAAGAGAATCGGCGAGAGAATCAGCCAGCAAATCTAGCAAAAGAATCAGCGAGAAAATCAGCGAGCAAATCAGCGAGAAAATCAGTGAGAGAATCAGTGGGAGAATGAGCGAGACAATCCGCTGAGAGAATCTAGCGAGCCGAGAGCGAATCGAGCAAGAGAATCAGTGAGTGAATCTGGCGTGAGAACCCAGCGAGCTGAGAGTGAATCTAGCAAGAGAATCAGCAAGAGAATCAGCAAGAGAATCCAGCGAGCGAATCGAGCAAAAGAATCAGCAAGAGAACACAGCGAGCCGAGAGCGAATCGAGCAAGAGAATCAGCGAGTGAATCCGGCGAGAGAATCCAGCGAGCTGAGAGCAAATCTAGCAAGCGAATCAACAAGAGAATAGAGTGAGCGAATCGAGCAAGAGAATCAGCAAGAGAATCGCGCAAGAGAAGCGTGTGGACTAAATACCTGTCGTAGTGATGCCCGCCTTCGTCGGCTCCGCGACTGTGAGGACAATTGGATGAGTCATTAGCCGGTAGCGTCGGACAGTGTGTTAACTGCATAGCACCCCCTCTTCATCCATTTCTTCTTCTTTCTTCTATATACAACAATGTATCCATATTGCCGAGGAATACCAATAATCGCCATCACCTTTTGCCACTGGCCTGACCCCACATCCGGTCAACCCTCTTGTTGGAGTCACTCACTGATTCTGTTGCTCGATTCGCTCTCGCCTCGCTGGATTCTCAAGTTGCTAATTCTCTTCCTGATTCTCTTGCTAGATTCGCTCTCGGCTCGCTGGGTTCTCTCGCAGGATTCACTCATTGATTTTCTTGCTCGATTCGCTCTCGGCTCGCTGGATTCTCTCGCCAGATTGTCTCGCTGATTCTCTTGCTGATTCTCTTGCTGATTTTTTCGCTGATTTTCCGACTGATTTTCTCGCTGATTCTTTTGCTCGATTCGCTGGCTGGATTCTCTTGCTGATTCTCTTGCTGATTCTCTTGCTAGATTCGCTCTCGGCTTGCTGGGTTCTCTCGCCGGATTCACTCGCTGATTCTCTTGCTCGATTCACTCTCCGCTCGCTGCATTCTCTCAGCGGATTGTCTCGCTGATTCTGTTGCTAATTCTCTCGCTGATTTTCTCGCTGATTTTCTCACTGATTTTCTCGCTGATTCTTTTGCTAGATTTGTTTGCTGATTCTCTCCCCGATTCTCTTACTTGATTCTCGCGCTGGATTCGCTTGGTGGATTCGCTCGCCGATTCTCTCGCTGATTCTCTTGCCCATTCTCTCGCCGATTCTTTTGCCGGTTCTCTCGCTGATTCTCTTGCTGGATTCTCTTGCTGGATTCTCTTGCTGGATTCTCTCGCCAGATTCACTCACTGATTCTCTTGCTCGATTCGCTCTCGGTTCGCTGGATTCTCTCGCCGGATTGTCTCGCTGATTCTCTTGCTGATTCTCTTGCTGATTTTCTCGCTGATTCTTTTGCTAGATTCACTCGCTGTCAAGATCCTGACTTCCGTTCTCTGTCTTCGGCTCGACAGGCAAGGTAGCTCCTCGGCGTACCTACTCGGTAGGGCTTTCGTTGTCGTTCGGCTCTCCGGCTGTGTTTGTTCAGCTCACTGGCGCAGGCAAGTACTTCCCACTGTTTCAGGTGAAGTCTAATGATGTCCCTCGGCGTAGCCTTTCGTGCTGGTGAGGCGTCGTGCTCGCAGTCTTCCTGTGGTGCGGCCGTGCTAGCTCTTACGCGGTCTTCGTCTACTGCCACCCGGTGGTCTTTACTGTAGCACAGTCTCGTGGGTCTCGGGATCTCGCTTGGCGGAGATAGGTATCGTTCGTGGTGGAGGTTCGGTCGCAGCGCCGGTTCACGTGAAGATAGAAGTTGGATGTGGAGAGAGATAATATGCGACTTCGATCTATTGCGCTTTACACCACAGGTAATATGCGCTCCTCCTCGCCGTACCACCCCCGTGGGGCTTCCATCTTTCCCTTTTCCGCCGAGAACATGTTCGCACGAAGGAAACAAAATTCCAACGAAGAGAGAAACACGCGACAGAAACGTTCAAGCAAGGAAACACTCCGACTGTACAAAGGAAAACACAAAGAAACCCCCTCTTCGTCCCCGTCCGTCCTTCTTCAAGCTTCGTCATTTCGTTCGTGTGATCGTTTTCAAGTTTCCAAGGCACCGAAGTCTGGTTCAGGCGAGTCTGATCCTGAGTCTTTGGTGCCTTCTGGTGTAGGCTGGTGCGCCGCGAAGCGGAGGTGTGTAGAGTGGCTCAGGCCGGTTGTGCGGAGGAACTGGTGGAGCGGGAGAGCATTTTCTATGTAAGATAATACAGGTACAGCTGCAGTTGTACCCAGAGGACTACAGGGATGCCCTCACTGCAACTCCCATAGCCCTCCATTGTAGGAATACTGTGGTTCCATAGCACATGAGTCGAATGGTAGTGTTTACGGTAATAATGGTAGGTGCACCGGGTAATAGGAAAAGAAAAAGTGATTGCGAGTAAAAAGAAAATAGTAAAGGTAATAGGGACAGTAAGAGTGGGGGGAGTCAAAATAAGATAGCAAAGGCAAGAGCAATAGTCAAAATAAGATAGTGAAGGGAAGAATGATGAGGGGAAAATGAGATAGAGAGGGTAAAAGCGATAGTAAAAACAAAGGTGAGTGAATAGCAAGTAAGTGGTAAATGCAATGACATCTAAGTGTACATGTAGGTTTTTTGTCGAACACTTTTACTATGTGTGTAACCGAAATATTATCCCTGTCACCACATCAAAAATTCTTGGGCAAAAATCACGTTGGCACAACTTTAACTGCAAATAAGTTCATGAGTTGTAAGTAAGAAGTTCTGGGTATGGTATATATAATCAATAAGTCTATTCTAATTCTAGAAACGCTTGGCTTGGCGCTTTTGGATGTAAACTGGATGTCTAGCAGTTGTTTCAGTGCTTGCAATATGCATCACGACGCTAACCGATGCTAACTAACAGGGTTGTAACACCTAAATCCCGTTTTCGGATCCTTGCATACAGGGATGTAACGCTTAAATCCTCTTTTTGGTATCTCCTACATTACCCGGTTTTCAAGGCGGCGATCAAATGTCACTTGTAAGATGCCGCCACCGTGTGGACAGCAGTCACAACAACGACTGTAACTCCCGCTATGATCTAGACAGGCCGCATACGAGTAAAGATTAAATAACGGCTGCGATATAGCTGGTATTAATATACTGCCATGATTGACATAGGTTGTGTGTGAGTATGAATAAACAAAAAAAAACCCCCCATCAGTGGACAACCCCCAGACAATTGCAGTGAGCTAGACGGTTAGATAAGGGAAATATTTGGAGCGACACGTGTTGTCCTGTTGCCAGCTGACCTCCGTCTGCCCACCACGTGCACCAACCGCGTGACCGTTCACTACTAGAAGCCCAGCTCGACTCGAGTCCTATTACACCAAGTTACTCCAATATGCTGGACATCTGAGTAGGTGAACGCTAAACAAGCAAATGTGGAACAGGGAACTGAGGTAGGCATAGATATTGGAGCATGCCGGATGAGCGTACGCTGGACAGTGGAGGGTAGAAGGCTAGATGAGCAAATACTGAATAGAGGACAGAAATATACCACAAAATGAGTTCCCTATTCTGCAGGCAATGCGTAGCAAACTCATATAAATTAAATTATTATCAATTTGTTCGCAAACGTAGCCCCTGCCACTAGAAGATCAGGTTACACAAGACAATCGCATTTTTTCCAGACTCTCTTGTGTAACCCAAACTTTAGTGGTCTGTACGAGTTCAAACATTTAGCGTTTTCTACATATTTCCTGCATATTTAAAGTTTACACAGCGTGCCAAATGGCTCGGTCGTTTACCACGGTGGGTCATTAGACGCGAACTCAAGGACATGTTTCGCTCAGCTGATCGCTGGACGCAAGTGCGATGACTCACTCATTGCACTCGCGTGTGACGGATCATTTGAAGCGAGCTCGATGACTTGTTGTACTTGTCAAATTATTGAAACGAATAAGACACGCGTTACGTACGGTGGCAACCTCGATTCTCGTTGGATGCACATTGGACGTGGGAAAGATCTTTACCTGCCGGCGCGCAGATCTTCCCCGCCTGCGCGCAGGCCTTCCCCGCTTGCGCGTTGTTCATTCTCAGATGCGCGCTGGTCTTCCCCGCCTGCGCGCTGGCCTTCCCCGCTTGTGCGTTGTTCATCCTCAGATGCGCGCTGGTCTTCCCTGCTTGCGCGTTGTTCATCCTCAGATGCGTACTGGTCTTCCGCGCCTGCACGCTGGCCTTCCCCGCTTGCGCGTTGTTCATCCTCAGATGCGCGCTGGTCTTCCGCGCCTGCGCGCTGGCCTTCTCCACTTGCACGCTGGCCACCTGCGTGCAGATCTTCCCCGCCTACGCGCAGGCCTTCCCCGCTTGCGCGTTGTTCATCCTCAGATGCGCGCTGGTCTTCCGCGCCTGCGCGCTGGCCTTCCCCGCTTGCGTGTAGTTCATCCTCACATGCGCGCTGGTCTTCCGCACCTGCGCACTGGTCTTCCCCGCCTGCGCGCTGGTCTTCCCCGCCTGCGTGCTGATCTTCCACGTGCGCGCCGCACTTGTAGCTTGTCATACTCACCTACGGGCCAGTCTTGCTAGCTGTCTTGCTGGTCTCGCCAGCCTACAAATTCGGCTTGCAAGCCCATCATACCGGCACGCATGCCTGTGTTGCCAGCCAAGCTTGCCCAGCCACACCACCATCTTATCCGCCCATGGTCCTATTGTCTGCATGCCCTCCTCACTACCTGGAGCCCAGTTGACCATGCCATTACAATTACAATTGAAGCATACAAAATTTGTCCATGCCCAAATGGGATTGTTCCAGGTTCAAGTTGCATTGATTCAGCACCGACACCCCAGCATCCACCGCGCCCCCTATCTCTGCCGTATCATCGCTCTCCAGATCCCAAGCCAGCCTCCTTCTTCCAGTCTCCTATTGCTAATCCTTCACCACTTCTTCGATAACTCAATAACCCCTGATCATGACATCGGGGCATGGTACAATAAGTATTTCCTGGAAAATCTAAGGAATAAGCAACACCTGAAAAAATTCTCTGAACTGCAGAATGACATCATCAGGAAGGCAGGTCGTATTTGCGTTGAGTACCGCCACTGAAAGAAAAGAGGTACTCTTATCATTTTGCCTGATGTGGTCAGTAAGAATGCTTAGC
>Ga0307516_10001781_pt1 | contig 29609 bp, 34 predicted proteins | sample 19_EM_MG_FD_203310 | JGI IMG/M metagenome (GOLD analysis project Ga0307516, IMG submission 203310) | Populus trichocarpa ectomycorrhiza microbial communities from riparian zone in the Pacific Northwest, United States - 19_EM | ecosystem: Host-associated > Plants > Roots > Unclassified | place... | reverse complement strand
CAACGATGACCTCCAATCTCCTACCTTCCTCACCAAGCCAGCAAACTGGCTAGGGATTCGAACATTCCTACGAGCGACCGGACTCGGCTACACAGCGAATATCTGCTATGATGCAGAACCTACACGTATATGGGAGGACGAAGTTTCTGACTCGGGTTCACCTGAGCCTGACTTTGGTCCCTTCGAACCAGAAACTGACAAATAACGGATGGGATGATGGGGTGGACCAGTTTTGGAGGAACTTTCTTTTCTTTCCTATTACCTGCCCGATACCCCCTCTCGCTTTGTCCTTTGTCGCACACATCTTGCTTTTCTGATTTGATTTTTCTCACGGGTGCGATTTTCTGTTTGGCGGATGGGAAAGATGGAAGCCCCATGGGGGTGGTATGACGTGGAGGAGTGCATGTAGACTGAAGTTCTGAAGCACTAGAGAATTAAATGGCGTATTATCTCTCTCCACAGACCCACCTCTTTCTACCCATGAAATGGCGCTGTGACCACCACCCCCGATAAGAACAACGAGCCCATGCAAGGCGTATGAGAATACCGTGACAAGACCACACCAGGCGTGACGGATACCGCAAGAACAACGAGCCCACACAAGGCATGTGAGAAGACCGTAATGAGACCACGCCAGGCATAATGGATACTGCGAGACCAACGAGCCCATGCAAGGCGTGTGAGAAGACCCCGACGAGACCACGCCAGGCGTGATGGATACCGCGAGAACAACGAGGCCATGCAAGGCCTGTGAGAAGACCGCGACATGACCACGCTGGGTATGACGGATACTGTGAGACTACGAGCTGCGCGTGAGTACGCCGGAAGTGTGACTACGAGCTTGCTCTGAAGAACCGAGCCTACGTTACCTGTCGAGCAGCACGGAGTAGTCTAGGCAGAATCTTATCAGGTAGAGTGTCTCAGCATCTCCATTGGGGAACAGCAGGAGGGAGGCAATTGGGAGGTGAAGCAGTGGGAATGACTGGGAGAAGGGATGGAAGTGATCAGGAGGGGAATTGTAGAGATCGGCCAGAAGGTCAACATAAAGGAAAAACTGCCAATGCCTGCAGTGCCACAGTGGGAGGCTGAGGAAGCACCAAGGCAGCTGAGGGTGACTGTGTCTCTGCCGAGTGCCCAGCGCACGGTGGTGGACAGACAGAGAACATCAGCAAAAAATTTGAGAATTCCTAGGGAGCTCCTGTAGCTTCTGTAGCTCCTGTAAGAATTGCTAACTCCTGTAAGAGGAGAAGTTATATTTTAGTCCCGTAAGGATTTAAAAAAGAAAATGTGCTTTATTTTTAGCTGAAACCTCGAGAAATATTAGTTCAAATTTATATCTCACCTGTACAAAAAGCAATATACTTCAATTTTCAATTTTTTTGCTGATGCAAGGGCACCTCCTGTCCCTTCGGCAGCAATGGAGGGGGTCATCATGTCCTGGAAACGACAGCTACAAGTTTAACTAGACGACCACTGATGAGAAACGACTGCTGCAGCTTAGCGACGAGTTAGATAAGGAGATCACTCTACAGTCACTATCAGATATGCTGGCAGTTGTGATGATGATGGATGCTTCCCCGTGGGCGATTTCCCATGTGATTGGACAACTTGGCCAGAAAGAAGGAGTTCAGTTGCTCCCAAGGAATGGAATGGATCCTACAGTGGGAAATATGGAAAAGACCTACTGTGTGGTGCGCCCTGTGATGTTTCTCACTAAGGTTCTGGACAACACCCAATCCCGCTGGTCACAACTGGAACAAGAAGCCTACTGCAAACGGTTCGGTTTTCTACAGGTCCTACATTCTGATTGAGACCCCCATTTTTACAATTGGGATTGTCTTGAGTGGGTAGAGAAGATGGGAGTGAAGTGGGTATTTGGATCTCGGGGCCAAGCAAATGGACAAGGAAAGATGGAACGTACTATTCGATCGGTCAAGACATCGATCCGTAGACTGGCCAAGGAGAAACCAACAATATGGGTGATATTCATTGCAGATGCGCAGCTCGCTTTCAATACCCATTATCCATACAGTGAAAATGGCCACTCCCCATCAACACTGTTCCAGGGATTCATGCCACGCAACAAGGTTCTGAACCTCATTGAGCCAGACCTAGCGAATAAGTTGCAGATTCTGACTGATATTAAGGGCAATAATGAAGTGATGAAACAGATGCAGGAAATTCATTTGGCAAAGTTGGATACCATACAAGAAGAAGCAGTCAGCATGCAGATTGACCAATGTGCAAGGAGGATTGCTGCTCATGAGAGAGGCTTGTGACACCACCGATACCAGATTGGGGACTTGGTTCTTTGCCAGAATTACCAGCTCAAATCTCAGTGTGGTAACCCCTGGATGTACCGCTGGAAAGGCCATGTAGGAATCGCCCACATCACAGCTTAAGGAAAGCTTTACCTGTGTTACCCCGAAATGAAGGAGCATATGAAAGGCTGGTATACCAACAAAGTCTGTCCCTATGTTTTACGCAAGCTTTCTGTTGCACTGGAAGATGCCAGTGTCTCCGAAAACCTTTGAAGGGGGTGGGTGTTACAGTGGGTATTTGGAGAAGTTGAGGGAGAGGTGGAAAATAGAGTGAGAGTAGAGAGAAATTGAAAAGTGGAGTGAGTGAAGATGAATAAGGGAAAGGGCTAGGGTGGAAAAGTTGGGGTTGAGGTGTTTAGGGCAGTGGTAGCATGTGGGAGGGGAATTTTACCCCATGGATAAATACTGTACCAAAAAACGGGGTAAAATTGACACTGCATTGACACCATGTCCACACGGGATTTTTATTGGCTTTAGAATTTCGACGATACCTCGTATTAATCTCATTCATATACAAATTATAATTTGTACAATTACCGTATCTTTTTTCGATACCACTTTTAAGAAATACTTTCTTTATATTATTGCATCGTCAACACAGGGTCTATACTGAATTTCAACAAATCCTCAAAAAGACAAACGCTGGATCAACACCGAAACAACACTGAAATTATAAAACTCAAAGAATCTAATAAGCACTGATTTTATTACAACATGTGATTTTTTGAAGTATCGTATTGATTAAATACAGTGTCAACCTAGTGTTAATACCCAACTTCGATCAATCCACGTTGAATCAATCTTGGCAGTCATGCTGTGTTGCTCCAGTATTGTATTTCATACAGCATAATCACAAATGAGTGTCAAAAAATAACATTGGATGTATCCGGTGTTAACCCATAATGTACTCTCTACTAACCAGTATTTAAGTAAATCAGAATTCAGGAAAACAAGTATTGATACAGGTATCAGTTTTAAGGCCCATACTAGCATATGAAATGACTTTATATTTGAGCTCATATTCTATTAAACGTCTACGTATTATACGCGCAGCTCAAAACTCTTGCAATTTCTGAAACTCCTCTGCCCATTATTAGCTATCATCAAGTTTTTCTGACATCTGTGGAAGCTATTAGCATACTTAGCATCTGGAGTGAAAGGTTTTGGAGAGTAATACCTTCAGAGGTTCTATTTGTACGCTCCACTGCCAACCACCCACAACCTTTGTATGATTTCACTGAAATAGTTTGTCTGTAAAGTTGATCAGTGGAGTTAGTCCAGCATGTATTCAAACTATGAATTGGTATACTTACTGACTAAGTATTACCAGCAAAGTCGGTCTCATTACAGCTACTATATGGTGACCACCGAATACGTTAGTTCTAGCAGAATTAAAGGGGAAGAATGATTAACCTACTGGAAATAGTTGAATCTCCTAATTAGTTGTATGTTTGATTGTCGGCATTGAGATAATTGTACAATCATACCAGAATGATAATAGAGCATATGAGGTGAAACACACTTACATACAAACTCTGCAGTATCATTGTAGTCTGCAGACATCATGCTGTAAAACCTTGTTCTTGTTGCAGGAGGTGGTTGGATGGAGGTGGTTGGTTGGCGGTGGTTGTTTGGTTGAGATAGTTGGGGGTTGTAAGAAGATAGAAGAGCATTAGATGTTTAAGAGGCTGGGGGTTGTGGGAAATATGTGGTGCTAAGGTCAGGTGAAATTTCCATTGCTAGTGTGTTAGGGTTGACAATATCCGGGTCAAACCCCACGATACCACGTTAACACTGTATAAATTTCAACTCCTTCACCCTTACAATCTCCATAGACCGGCAGATCACCATGGATGCACGACTTTTCAGACTTGGTGACCACTCCGGTGCCAAGAATCAGGCAAAAGGCAATGTGGGAAAGCCTGTCCGAACCGCCGACTCTTCAACAACGGTATCATTACCTAAAGGTCTAAAGATAAAGATGCAGTACTGGTCTCGGCTCTCTGGTGTTATCGATAACAAGGGACATAGTCGGGGCGTTTCCTTTACTTTAGATAGCTTCGTCTCCATCTGATCCAGACCTGTGATACGGTCTTTCAACATTGTACGCAGGATCCTCACAGTGACAGCGGGGACACTGACGAAGGTGTTTCTTCTAGTCGAGGAAGTGCGAAGGGATACTGACAGGGAAACCCTCTCAGCCCCATATAATCTGTTTGTTTTGACAGGTGACGCCTTCATGCTTCCAATTGAGGCAGTCAAACCATGCAATCCTCACTTTGTACCCTGTGATGAAGAAGTATCGTGTTGGTGGTGAAACAATCATGTCACCTCTTTCCTATGATGAAGAAAGGTTTTGACAGGGGGTACAAGATTCTTGACACGATGTATTGTTTCCTTCATTTTCTTATGTACTATCTTATTCAGTACGCATACCTTATCTTCATCTGCGCTGTGTTGGATGCCATAGCTGTTTGGGTTTAATATGGTATTTCTACCACTCTTCTTTGAATTCTCATTCAAGTTCATGCAAAAGGACAATCAACTGTGGGGTTAGAACAAATCTGTGTTTCTTGGGTGTTTGTTTGGTATTGGCTAAACGATCAAACCAATCGGTGTCGAAGCAGAATACGTGTTGTCAGAAACACTAGGTTCAAGCCGAATTTGCTCAAACACCGCAGTCTGAAATTGCAAGTATCCGAGCTAAAAGAGTGGTTGCTAGATCACCATAGTGCTACGGCGTTTGGCCAAGTACGTCGTTAACACCGTGCCAATTTTTCCCTATTTTTTACTACTGTAGTTTCTTCTTGTATTGTTAGAGAGCAGCCTCCTACGAATTAATACTTTCTCTCTATGTTCTGGCCCCTGTTTCTTCACAAATACTACACATTTTGGGTTAGGTTTAGCCCTTCCTCCAACAATAAAAGAATCTCACATAGTGTCCATTCTCTTAGCTCCCCAACTGTTACACCCTAAGTGCAACAGGTGGGTAGGTACACGGTCATGTGATCACTCCAATATCGTGGGCCAAGGAACAGTTCAGTAGAGTATGGTATCCTTGGCATACGTACTGGCTAGGACAGTGTACTAGGGCAATTGCCTAATGCTGTTATGTTATTGCAACCCGGGTAGACCAAACTCTGTAGCCGCTGCATCAGGCTCAAGATAAGGAAAGCATACGGGTTGCACACCATAAGTGGGGCTTCTGTCACAAGACAGATCTGAGAGAGTCTAGGCGGGAGATAAGAACCAGAGTTAACAACTCTCGGCTGTAAGGTTCGGCTGAGAACTAACTCCGGTGTGGGGCTGCTTGCAAAACCACAAAAGGATGACAGCCAATAGGCTACATCAGATACTGGGGTCGGACCACTTCAGGAAACCATACCTAGAAAGGATCTAACGCAAGGTGGAATACGAGGTCGGCGATCGTCGATCTCCCTTCTTATTGCTAGATACTGTACAGGGCCAATAAAATCCAAGCACGCTCTCCCAATGATGGGGGGTATATATTTTATCAGGGCAAGAAGCACCTGGTGCAAGAGAAATGAGCAACGGAACTCGGCCTCCTTGAGGCCACAGGAAAAACCCTAGGAAGGATCACATGACTGTGTGCCAGGGATATATAGGACAAAGAGAAAGACCATGGAAAGTGCCCAACAGAACAAAACCCCCCGATACACACCGAACACCAAAAGGAACACTGAACACTGAACCTAAGATTATTCCACTGTGAATTGTCGAAATAGAAACTGACTCTATTCTTACTCTCTCTCCACCTCCGTGCACTACACCCAGATGTCACACTATAATCTTGGTTCCCAAGTCACCTTCTATTTTACCACATGCCCTCTTTCGAACAAGATCATCAATATCTTTCTGTACTCTCAAACATATTCGAACCCACGTCCCAATACTCCCTCAACTACACATTCGGTGTAATCGACAGCGAAATCGCAAACTATCAGCTGTGGGACGAATACATCAATGGACCAATTCCCTCCGACACTATCGATTGCACCCCTGAGAACTGGTATACTCAATACTGGTCCAACTGCACATCCCAGCAACTAAGTACTGATCTCGATGAATACGAATTCCGAGAGATCTGCGACTACACCTTTGAAGATGACAAAACAATCTATACCGGACATTTCCTAGACCTATATTAAGAAATGTCTGGCTCATCCAACTTCAATATGCTCTGGCTCGAAGCGCCGTGAGATCTTTACCAGATCACCGACAGAAGCGACCCAACCAAACAAGTAGTGGAGATCGCCAACCCCGCCGGGTGGATCAGGTCACTGGTCCACCAGCAAGAGCAAGTAGAACAGGATGTCCCACAACTACAAGAATTATGCGGAACTACGATTGACCGAACTGATCGACGGATCCGGGACATTGAAAAAGCCTACTACACGCTGGCCCAGGGAACCCGGTACGTTTACGATCGAGTTTAAGCCCAGGAAGATATCGCTGAAGCCTGGATACGAAACGAACTGGTGGCTGCCACGAATACTTACCAGACTTTCACTCAGTAAATCAGGGAGGCCATCATCGAACGGACCAGCGAGGTGGCCCTCCAGCAGGCACATCAGGGGACTCAACTCGCCAGGCTAAACGACGCCCTTGCCTTCCTCCTAGAGGCTAATGTCGCCCGAAACTGACATCTTGCCATATTCCAAAGAAACATGGAAACCTGGGCCCACGACCACCAGAACCAGATCGCCATACTTGAAGGACAGCTGGCGGCCACTCAGGAGGAAATCTAAAGGGTTGCAGTACAGATAGCCCTTCCGGCAACACCAACCCCTCATGACCCAATGAGTCTGGGAACCCCTCCCATAGTTCCGGTACCAACGTGACTAGCCAGCATCGCAGGACTAAGGCTGGGAACATCGCGGCCCTGAACACCTGTGCCATACATACCCCAAGCAGTAACGGCGGGAGGAAATGGTGGGGGATAACCACCGAGAGCACCACGGAGACTGGCCCTCCCACCGACGCCACCACCACCACTGGCCAACGTCGACAATGACCTATATGAGTACAATCTCCCGATGGAATGGCCACCCCCGAACGTACATGAGCCAACCGAAGGGCAAGTAGTAATGATACTCATGCCGGGAGAAATAGCCTGGGTAGTAGGAGAAGAAATCACAGCCGCCTGACTATATCAAAGACAGGAGGTCCGGATCAACACCTCCTATTTGAAAATGAAAAGCACAGAAAATTTCGATGGAAAAATGACCACCAATTTTAACCAATGGTGGGAATCAGTGGTGATAAACCTAGAATTCTACCCGGAAACGGTGGATCGACACAAGATGGTATGGGTAGGCACCCTTCTCACGGACACAGTCCTATCATGGCACCTCCAACGGTACCGAAAAATGAATGATGCTGACACATGGGTCAACTACTCGGCTGCCCTTCAGACGATATACCACAACGATAGGGATATCAGTAAAAAAATGGAAAGTTGAAGTATATTGCTTTTTTTGCAGGTGAGACATAAATTTGAACTAATATTTCTCGAGGTTTCAGCTAAAAATAAAGCACTTTTTTTTTTAAATCCTTACAGGAGCAAAATATAACTTCGCCTACAGGAGTTAGCAATGCTTACAGGAGCTATGGGAGCTATGGGAGCTCCCTAGGAATTCTCAAATTTTTTCCTGATGGAAGCCACCGACACCCAACTTAAACTTGCCAACTGAAGTACCAAGGGTCCATCCACACATACCTCTCTGAATTCCGTGTGCTCAACAATTACGCGAGGGCCACGGGCGAGGGCCTCCGTGAGAAAATCGATCTCACCATGCCAGACAGCGTTTTGGACAGGAGGTTCAATCAGAATCCAGAAGACTTGGTGGATGATATGCACTTCCTGCATCAGGAAAAAAATATTTACATTGGAACGTAGCACTGCATTAGGTGTGTTGGAAGCGTTGGAACGTATTCAACATATTCTTCGTAATCCCTATGTAGAGCTTGCACACGGATGCGACGCCTGGCATGCATCAACTATCCGCGCAGGGTCTATATTCAAACCTGATATGTCACGAGATGTCAACTGTATACGCAGAGTATCCGTTTGAATGCTACTTTTGGCGAGGCGTCTACTATCCACGGAAAGTACTCTCGCAACTGGCATTCGAATGGAACATTCAACTATCTACACTGCATCCGTTTGAATGCGAGAGCTCGCAAGATGTCACCTATCCACTCAGGTTATCCATTCAAATACAACTTTTGGCAAGGTGTCTACTACGTATGCAAAGTACTCTCGCAACTGGCATTTGAACGGAATATCCACCTATCTACGCAGAGTATCCGTTTGAAGGTAACATCTGATGAGATGTCAACTGTCCATGCAGAGTATCTGTTTGAATGCTACTTTTGATGAGGTGTCTATGATCCACACAAAGTACTCTCGCCACAGGTGTTCGAATGAAACATCCAACTATCTACACAGTATATCTGTTTGAACGCGATGGCTTGCAAGGCATCAACTATCCACTCAGAGTATCTGTTCGAACGCTACTTCTGGTGAGGTATCAACTATCCATGCAGAGTACTCTTGCAACTTGTGTTCTAATGCTACTACATCCGGCAGTGCATTTATTTTTTTCACCCAGGCTAGATTTTACTGACGGTGTGAAATATGTCTATTAACTCAATGAAGTCAGAATGAACTAGATACACAAAAGGGCATAACATAGCAGAGATTCCTGAGAAATAAAAGAGTGAGAGCATCTTGAATGAATGCAGCGACTGAATCGATTGAGAGAATAGAGCGAGAGAATCCTAAGCGAATCCAGAGTAATTCCAGAGTCAATTTGGAGCAAATCCAGCAGGCAAATCCCGTGCGAATCTGGAGTGAATCCATTAAGATCCAGCGAGAGAATCCTGAGCGAATCCAGAGTAATTCCAGAGAGTGAATCCGGAGCAAATCTAGTAAGCAAATCCTGTGAGGATCCAGAGCAAATTAATTAAAATCCAGCGAGCGAATACAGCGAGCGAATACAGCAAGCAGGTCGAGCGAGAGAATCCAGTGCGAGAATCAGCAAGAGAATCAGCAAGAGAATTGACAGGAGAAGGCACCAAGAGAATCGACGAGAGAATGAGCAAGTGAATCCAGCTAGAGAATCCAGCAAGAGAATCAACGAGAGAATCAGTGAGAGAATCCGCAAAAGAAACGGCGAGAGAATCGACAAGAGAATCAGGGAGAGAATCAATCAACTAGAGAATCCAGCAAGAGAATCGATGAGAGAATCAGCAAGAGGATCTGTGATAGAAACGGCAAGAGAATCGACGAAAGAATCAGCGAGCGAATCCAGCAAGAGAATCAGCAAGAGAATTGATGAGAGAATCTGCAAGTGAATCCAGCAAGAGAATTGATGTGAGAATCAGCAAGTGAATTCAGCGAGAGAATCGATGAAAGAATCAGTGAGCGAATCCAGCAAGAGAATCAGCAAGAGAATCAACAAAAGAATCAGTGAGCGAATCCAGCAAGAGAATCAGCAAGTGAATCCAGCAAGTGAATCGATGAGAGAATCAGCAAGAGAATCGACGAGAGAAACAGCAAGTGAATCCAGCAAGAGAATCGACAAGAGAATCAGTGAGTGAATCTAGCAAGAGAATCCACAAGAGAAACAGCAAGAGAATCTACAAGAGTACAGCGAGAGAATAGGTAAGAGAATCCACAAGAGAATCAAGGTGAGAAACTGTCATGAATCTGGCGTGACAGGCTCCTGGGAGCCGCTGTAGGTGCTGCCATCACCCTTGCCAGCCTATGGCTCCTCGTAGTCTCCACTGCTGCAGCCGCCATCATCCTCCATACCTAGGTGCCTCGCTCGATCGTATCGCTCTGGTAGCGAGATCCCTCAAACCTGACCGCCGGCCGGTCTAGTTCCTTCTCCTTGTTTCCGTTTGGGTATGCTTGCGCGTCCTTTCCCCTGTTGTCTTTGTTATGTTGCTTGCAGGTCCTTTCTCCTGTCATCGTTACGTATGTTGTTTCCCTTTGGTTATGCTTGCGTATTCTTTCTCTGTTCCTTACTGCTTGGGTGTCTTTTCTCCTGTTGCCGCGGATAGAGTGTTGGCCATACGGCGGCCGAATGCGATCATATGTTTCCCTTGGGCGCAGCGATGGAGTCATGATGAGGAGGAACTGTGTCATTCTTGCAGGCAAGCTGTGATTCCACAGAGGGAAGGAAAAGTATAAAGGAAGGGTGTAGTAGCTAGTCTGGAGATTCTTCTCCAGACAATATATTATCTATTTACATTGACCTACCTTCACATATCTCAGAGCAGCATAACGAGATCATCGCCGGGATCTCGGATCACTTGCACCGATGACCACGGGGTCATCCGGCAGAGTGACGAGTCACTCAGGACCACCTATGACGAACTCGCAACACTGCTATGTTCACCAGGCCGTGCTAGCCAGAACGGAACACCGCCGCATATGCCGCAACGGGCAGAACGGAACACTGTCTCGTATGCTACGCCGAGCAGAACAGAAGACCGCCATGTATACCAACAGCTGCGCCAGACAGAACAGAACCCTGCCGTGTATGCCGCGCTGGGCAGAATGGAAGAACGCTGCGTATACGCACTGAGCAGAATGGAAGAACGTCACGTATGCTGCGCCGAGCGGAACTGAGGACCGCCACACATATCGAAGGCCACGTTGGACAGGAGAGAACGCCACTGCGGATGCCACGCTGGGCAGAACGAAACACCGCTGCGTATGCTGTACCGAGCGGAATGGAAGACGGCCACGTATACCAACGGCCACGTCAGACAGAACGGAACCCTACCGCGTATGCTGCAATGAGCAGAACGGAAGACCACCACGTATACTGACGGCCGCGCCGGACAGAATTGAACCCCACCGCGTATGCCGCACCGAGCGGAACAGAAGACCACCACGCATACTGAAGGCCACGCCAGACAGAGCAGAACACTGCCGTGTATGCCACGCCAAGTGGAATGGAAGACCACCACGTATACCGAAGGCCGCGCCGGGCAGAACGGAATACTGCCATGTACATTGACAGCCACGGTGAGTGGAACGGAAGAACGCCGTGTACGCCACGCTGGGTGTGAGGAAGACGACAATGACGATGCCACCCTGGGCATGAGGAAGACGTCAACAGAGATGCCATGCCGGGCATGAGGAAGATGACAAGTGACATTGCCACGATGGGCGTGAGGAAGACGATAAGATCACGCAGAGTGTGTGAGTACGGACGCGACGAAGAGCACACCGGACATGATGGATACCGCGGGAACAATGAGCCCACGCAAGGTGTGTGAGAAGACGACAAGACCATGCAGAGCATGTGAGTATGGACGTGACGGAGAGCACGCCGGACGTGACCGATACCACGAGGACAATGAACCCACGCAAGGCATGTGAGTATAAGCGGCGTGTGAGTATGCTGGAAGTGTGAGTACGCCGGAAGTGTGAGTATACCGGAAGTGTGAGTAGAAGTGCCTGCTCCGAAGAACGAAGTCTACATTACCTGTCGAGCTGCACAGAGTAGTCAAGGCAGGATCTTGACACTCATCAATGGCGATGCCACGCTGGGTATAAGGAAGACGACAAGCGACAATGCTATGATGGGCATGAGGAAGACGACAACCGAGATGCGACCCTGGGTATGAGGAAGAAACAACGACGATGCCACGCCAGGCATGAGGAAGACAACAACGGAGATGCCACACCTGGCATGAGGAAGACGACAAACAACGATACCACGATGGGCGTGAGGAAGACGACAATGACAATGCCACCAGGTATGAGGAAGACTGGGATCACAACGACTTGCCAGCACCAAAAGAATGACACCGTCCTACAGTAAAGACCACCGCGTGGCAGTAGACGAAGACCGTGTAAGACCTCGAAGGCCACACAGAAAGCTGGGAGTATGACGCCTCACCAGCACTAAAGGCTACGCCGAGGGACATCCTTAGACTTCACCTGAAATAGTGGGAAGTACTTACCTGTGCCAGTGAGCTGAACGAACACGGCCCGAGAGCCTAACGAACGAAAGACCTACCGAGTAGGCATGACAAGGAGCTACATTGCCTGTCGACCCCAAAAGACAGAGAACGGAAGTTGGGGTGATGTTTCTTGACAGAAACAGCAAGATAATCGATGAGCGAATCAACGAGAGAAACGGCGAGAGAAACAGCAAGAGAAACAGCAAGAGAAAGAGCAAGAGAAACAGGGAGAGAATCAACGAGAGAAACGGTGAGAGAAACGGCGAGAGAATTAGTCAGAGAAACAGCGAGAGCATTGGCAAGAGAAACAGCGAAAGAATCCACCGAGAGAATCGAGCTGCAGCTACTACGGAATCCAACAAGAGACGTTATTTCCGTCTGTACTGTGATTGCTTGTCGGCTTGCCTCACCAATCTGGCTGCAAGAATTGAGTTATGCTGGACTACTGGATGAGTCACTTGCCAGCAGTGACGGATAGCCTTTTATCAACCATCTCCACTTCTTCCTCTTCTTCTTCTTTCTTCTTTACACAACCACATCTAGATTCCTGAGGAACACCAAAATTCGCCATCACGTTTTGCCACTTGCCTGACCCCACCTCCGGTCAACCCTCTTGTTGGATTCACTCACTCTCAGACCACTAGATTTTTTCGGTGATTTTCTCAATAATTCTTTCACTGGATTCTCTTGCAGATTCTTTCACTGGATTTTCTTGCTGGATTCTCATGCCGTATCCTTGCTCTGTATTCTCTCGTTTTTTCTCTTGCTGATTCTCTTGTTGTTTCTCTCTCTATTTCTCTTGTGGTTTCTCTCGCCAATTCTATTGCTGGATTCTCATGCTGAATTCGCTAGCTGGATTCGCTAGCTGGATTCACTAGCTGGATTCGCTAGCTGGATTCGCTCACTGATTCTCTCACTGTTTCTCACGCCGATTCTCTCTTTGTTTCTCTCACCGATTCTCTCACCGATTCTCTCTGTCTTCTCTCGTTGTTTCTCTCACCAATTCTCTCACCGGATTCTCTTACTGGATTCCCTTGCTGGATTTGCTCGCCGATTCTCTTGCTGTTTCTCTCACTGATTATATCACTGATTCTTTTACTAGATTCTCCCACCAGATTCACTTGCTGGATTTGCTCGCCTTTTCTCTCGTTGTTTCTCTTTCCGATTCTCTCACCGATTCTCTTGCTGATTCTCTTGCTGGATTCTCGTGCTGATTCTTTTACTAGATTCTCTCGCTGGATTCACTTGCTGGATTTGCCTGCTGGATTTGCTCACTGGATTCACTCGCTCGATTCACTCTCGTATCGCTCAATTCGTTTGCTGGGTTCTCTTGCTATATTTGCTTTTGACTTGCTCAAGATTCTCCCACTTGTTTTGCATTATTCACAGCATTACTCCACTGGTTATCTTGGTGGATGCTCTTACTGGATGACCTCACCAAATGCTATTTTTGTTGCCTTTCCAATGTGCTGGCACATTTCGATGGATTCTATTGCTAGACAGTTTTCCAAGGATATCAGTTCTATATAGCATTCTTACATTAGATGAAACAATTTTTAAATACCACGTACAGAATATTGTCAGTATTAGCTATTTTTGGGTGCATTTGTATGTGCAATCCTATGTTTCCATGGTTGGACTTGTGTTCTCAGTAAGGGTTTCTCATGCGCACATAGCGCTTCCATGCGGAGTACGGAGTTGTTGTTAGTAAACACGATGCTGTGTTGGTAACCGAGATGGTGGGCATCGCTGTTGCCATGCTCAGAGTATCGTTTACACGATAGGACCCTGTTCGTAATATGGGGTTTTCGTTAATCAACACAACCTGTGTAGAGTATAGTGGATGGTGAGCATCGCCGTCATCATGCCAAGAGTATTGTCTACATGATGGGATTCCGTTCGTAATCTGGGGTTTTCGTTAATAAACGCAACCTGCGTTGGTAACAGAAATGGTTGATTTCTGTGTTGTTACGAATATTTTTCGTTGCAATGCTGATTTGTGTGAATTGCTGCGTACGCAAGAGGGAGTTTTTGGTGAAAGCGTTACAAGTGCTGGAAGCATGTACACACTCCCAGCATGAAATTTTTTTTTCCTGTGTGCAGGCTATACAATGGGCCAGACTGCAGGTAGAAAAGAAGAAAGCTCTGAAGACTGCCAAGGAGGTTATGTGAGGACAGGTATTGGGGGGCAGTGGAGGAGGTACGAAGGATGGCCAGAGTGGGAAAGGCTCTGGAAATACCCGAAAGGGTAAGGGAGAGGAGGGCTCCAAGCAGACGGGAAAGTCTGACTTGGGGAGCAAGGCTGAAAAGCCAAGGAAATCTTGGGCGGAAAGTCATTGGGGTAGCATAGACAACGCGCTTAAAGGGGTCCGGCAAAACGAGATCGACTCCCATAAAAGCACAAAGACTAACTGCTGGAGGTGTGGACGAGACACCCACTCCACTAGTAATTGCTACGCTCGAACAACGGCGAAATGAACAGAACTTCTGAAAGCACCCAAGATGGTGAGTGTGGTCCAAGGGAAGAGGAAGCGAGGAGGGGACGAGCCTGACGAGGCCCCTGTCCCCAAGAAAACCCAGGTCATCAGCACCAAAATCGAAGACGACGACACGAGGGACGTCGCTGCGGCCAACCATCTATGGCCGGATAGCAACTCAGATTTTTGAAAGGCCGGAGCTCGCGGCACCCTAAGGCCTTCCCATTAATATGTGGGACATCACGAAAGCGAAAGGGTTCAGAGGAACCAAGTGATGGGACCTCATAAGATAGATAACGAAGAAGATTGATTTCCGGAAAGTCAGACTCGTCTGAAAAGACTATGTAGACACCAGATTGCGGCAGTCAGCCTATCATTACGATGGCACTCAACTGGAACTTGCTACAATATGCAGTACGAATTCACCTCGACACGGGCTACTCAGTACCCCTAATCAGTAGCAGCCTGACGGAACGCTTGAACCTCCCTAAGGTTCAGTGGGAAAAAGCAGCCCCACTTCGAAAGTGCTCAGGAGAAGAGGTGAAAGGGGCCAGGTTGGAATATACCAGGCCTCTTCGACTCCAACACAGGAGGTATTTCACCCAGAAGGTCTTCGAAGTCACCCCCCTGGAACCAGAAGTCGATGATTTTCTCCCCTTCTGGTGGATCTCCCAGCACCCTCCTCGAGGAGTGTGGGAATCTGACGAAATACGGTTCAACAGCCCCTGGTACATACAAGAGTATACCCAGTGGGAAACAAATGGGTTCTCCCTCACCCTGGATGAGGAAGTCACCCAGAACGCAGAGGCCAGAATTGTGGGATATGTCTCAGCCATACACGAATCCGGCGAGAAAAACGAACCCACTTGATCTGGTTCCCCAGGAATTCCGGCAATACCTTGGAATTATGGGGACCAAAGCAGCCAGAGGCCTACCCAACCACAAGAGCTACAACTGCAAGATTGATCTAAAGGAAGGAAAAACTGCACCTTAGGGGCCCATCTATCTACTTTTAGAAAAGGAATTAGAGACTCTCCGCGAATGGCTTAAGGAGATGCTCCTAACAGGCAAAGTCCGAAGATTGACCTCCCCAGCAGGATCACCGATCCTGTTCCTCCCGAAACCCCACAGATGAGGTCTTCAACTCTGCAGACTACCGAACCCTCAACAAAGTAATGATACCCAATTGTTACCCCCTCCCCCTTATGCAGGAACTCCAGGACAGGGTATGAGGAGCTAGGTGGTTTACCAAGATGGACCTAAAGAATGGGTTCCATCTTATCTGGATCCGTATAGGGGACGAATGGACGACGGCCTTTCGAACCCGCTACGGACTTTACGAATTCCAGGTCATGCCGTTCAGTCTCACCAATGCCCCCTCCATATTCCAAGATATGATGAACTATGTATTTTCTGATATGCTGGACGTAGGGCTCCTGGTATACATGGACGATATCCTGGTGTATGCCAGTACCATCGAGGAACATGACGAAAGAGTCAAGATGGTGTTGGAAGGACTGACGAAAAACGGGCTGGCGGTGTTCCCCGACAAATGCCTATGGAGGCTTCAGGAGGTGGAATTCCTGGGATACATCATCGGCCAAAACGGGATCAGGATGTCCTTGGAAATAGTGGAGGCTGTGCTCAGCTGGAAAACCCCTACCTCACTTATGGAAACACAGTCCTTCCTTGGGTTCACCAACTTCTACCAGAGGTTCATTCAGAACTACTCGGCAGTGGGAAAACCCCTAACAGAACTCACCAAGGGAAGCGGAAAGGATTGGGCCTGGAATCCGGAGGTGTGAAAGGCCTTCCAAGAGCTCAAACAGCGATTCACCATGGCACTGATCCTGGCCCACTTTGACACCATTAAACTGGTGATCATCACGACAGACGCCTCCGACTTCGCAAGCAGGGTTGTCCTGTCACAACGAGATGACGAAGGAAGACTGGACCCAGCAGCCTTCCACTCAAGGAAGTTCCAACCCGCAGAGATCATCTACGAGATCCATGATAAGGAGCTTATGGCTATAGTCAATACCTTCAAGCACTGGCGCCAGTATTGCAAAGGAGTCTCGCACCAGATCCAGGTGTTCTCGGACCACCAAAATCTGGAGTACTTCATTATGACAAAAGTACTCAACTGGTGACAGGCTCGATGGGCACAAGAGCTGGCAGGAATTGACTTCCAAATCTACTACCGACCAGAAACGAAGAACGGTAAACCAGATGCACTCTCAAGGCATTCAGAGTACCACCCTGAAAAAGGTGGGAGTGAAATCCAGCCGATAATGACTGTTCTGCGAAAAGACAACTTCGCGGAACCGGACAGGTAGGAAAGGACATTTATCTGCTCATCGGTGAGACTGGCTTCACGCACTCCCCGCAAATAGTCGGCAGAGTTCGAAACGGAAGTCAAGGAAAAAGCGAAAAACGATGAGGAATACCAGCAGGCTTGGAAGCAATTGAAACAGGAAGCGGTATCAGGAAAGCTGATGCTAGTCATCCGAAAGGACATGGAGGTAGCTGGGTGCCCACGTGAGATCACCCAGAGGGGCCGAAAAGCCAGGGCTTTGGAGATCTTTGGGATCAAGAACGGGCTGCTCTACAGGAAGGAATGCCCGGGATCCTGGGAGACAGTGGGCGTATCCAGCAAATTTTGGAGTCAGAACACGACTCAAAGATTGCTGGACACATGGGTCAGGACAAAACCATTGAACTGATCCTACGAAACTTCTGGTGGTGAAAGATGGACGAACATATCATCGACTACGTCCAAAGCTGCCCGGAATACCAGAAAAACAAGGTAACCTCACACCACCCATACGGCCTTTCCTCCCCCCACCCAAAGTAAGAAAAACAGTAGCAGACCTTGCCATCATCTTTGCCCGAGAAGTCTGGAAATATCACGGACTTCCCACGGATATAATCTGAGATCGTGACTCCCGATTCACTTCTGAGGTATGGAAGGAATTCCTCCAGCTGTCTGGCATCCGCCCCTGACTGTCAATGGCATTCCACCCACAAACTGACGGACAAATGGAGCGCCTCAACCAGACCATCGAAGCGTACCTCCAAGCATTCTTCGGCCATGAACAAGACAACTGGGTCAGGCTCCTACCGATGGCCGAGTTCGTATACAACAACTCAGTCACAATGGGAATTAGAATGTCCCCATTCTACACCAACTACGAATTCCATCCTGTCGCCACCGACCGAGCCTCCTACGGACCCCTCAATCCGGCTAGTAAGCTTTACACCCACTGGATGCATACAGTACACGAGGAGTCCGCTAAATGACTGGAGGCAGTGCAAGAAAGAATGCATCGCTACATTGATAAGGGGTGGGCTGAGCCCCCCACCTACCAAATAGGGGACTTGGTCTTGCTCAACGGGCACAATATCAAAACGCGCCGACCATCGAAGAAGTTGGACCACAAAAATCATGGTTCCTTCCAGGTGGAAAGAATCGTCTCGCCCCTTGCCATTCAACTCACACTTCTCTGGAAGTGGAGGATCTACAATGTCTTCCATGTCTCGCTGCTAGAACCATTCTGATCAAGCGAGCGCTTAGCCCTGCTGGACCCCGCCAAGGTTCTTCGGGAAGCGGACGACATCGAACCAAGCAAGGAATACGATGTTGACGAGATCCTTGGGAGTACCAAGAAAGGCTGCCGTGTCCTATACCTCGTCAAATGGCTTGACTATCCCAATCGGAGGGATCAGATGGAAGAGCAATACGACAACTTCTTAGTAGGCGGTCTGGAAAAACTCCAGGAGTTTCATTGACAAAATCCCAACGCATCGAGGGACTACCGACTCACCAAGGGTTGAAAGATCCTGTCATCCCTGTCCCAGGTAGCAGGCCGATAGGTGGTAGTAGGGTGGAGGGGATGAAGGACTTCACCAAGCTGGCTCTTATACTGATGCCATAATCACAACAAAGTATACACACTGCTCGAAGTGGTAGGATTCTCATCGCTCCGATCGGAAAGCTGGACGCCCCAGCGTGATGCCCAGTGGTGTCGCTTGGTGGACCCTGATGATGACATGCAAGGATCGCTGATTTTGATGTAACCTTACTTCTACACAGTAGGCTCACGGGTGGATCCCCAGAGCTGAGGGCCGAACACCACTCGAGGGGCTGTTGAGTTTTTTTCCGAAAGAGGGTTTTCTCAATATATGCCAGGTGTTCGGAGGGATTCAGGGGATGGAGGACTGCATCACCATGAAATCCCACACAAATCACAAAGCGAGTTTCGGACCACTCAAGGAAGGAAGTCAAGCAACGGAAAAAAGCTTTGAGACGAAGCTTGAGAAAGGGGGAAGTAGTGTTACACCCTAAGTGCAACAGGCAGGTAGGTACACGGTCAAGTGATCACTCCAATATCATGGGCCAAGGAACAGTTCGGCATAGTAAGGTACCCTTGGCATAAACACTGGCTAGGACAGCATACTAGGGCAACTGCCTAATACTGTTACGTCATTCCAACCCCGGTAGACCGAACTCTGTAGCCACTACATCAGGCTCAAGATACGGGAAGCATGTGGGTCGTATGCTATAAGCAGGGCTTCTGTTGTAAGATAGATCTGAGAGAGTCTAGGCGGGAGAAAAGAACCGGAGTTAACAACTCTCAGCTGTAAGGTTCAGCCAAGAACTAACTCCAGTATGGGGCCGGTTGCAAAACCACAAAAGGATGACAGCCAAGGAGGCTACGTCAGATGCTGGGGTGGAAACACGTCAGGAAACCATGCCTAGAAATGATCTAGCGCAAGGCAGAATATGAGGTCGGCGATCGTCAATCCCCCTTCTGGTCGCTGGGTACCATGCAGGACCAATTAAATCCAAGCATGCTCTCCTGATAATGGGGGGTACGCATTTTGTAAGGGAAAGAAGCACCCGGTGCAAGAGGAACGAGCAATGGAACTCGGCCCCTTCAAGGCCACAGGAAAAACTTTAGGAAGGATTATATGACTGTGCGCCGGGAATATATAGGGCAAAGAGAAAGACCACGGAAAGCACCCAACAGAGCAAAACCCCCTGATAGACACCAAACACCGAAAGGAACACCAAACACTGAAAGGAACACCAAACACCGAAAGGAACACCAAACACCAAAAGGAACACCAAACACCAAAAGGAACACCAAACACCAAAAGGAACACCAAACACCGAAAGGAACACCAAACACCGAAAGGAACACCAAACACCAAAAGGAACACCAAACACCGAAATGAACACCGAACATTGAACCAAAGATTATTCTGCTGTGAATTGTTGAAATAGAACCTGACTCTATTCTTACTCTCTCTCCACCTCCATGCACTACACCCAGATGTCACACCAACACCAAGGTTAAATCGTAATGGCAGTGTGTGTAGAGTGTTGAAGTCAGATATCTTTCTTAGGTTCATGGTGGAATAATCTTAGATTTGTTGTTTCTCAGGGTTCAGTTAGTTTTGATTCTTCTTTTCGTGGCGTGTTTTCTTCATGATTCAGTTCTTTTGTAGGTTGGTTGGCTGGCTTATATCTTTCTCGCGACTGGGTCACATGATCTTTCTAAGAGGCTACCCTCCATATTTTCTGTCCGCTTAGTCGATCTATTTTCCAAGCAGTACCACACAACACCTATCTTCCTGCCAGTGTTCCCTAAAGGTTGTGAGCAGGTTGGCCATGATCAGTAATAGCGGTAAGGTGATGTGATTCAGCACTACCATGTATCTTGTCTGGAGTATGTAGCCTCCAGTAGGGTTCTTTTATCGGCGATATAAGAAATCCATCTCGATCCCTTCTTCCCTACTGGTGTTTCCTCTATCTCTGCTGACGGAGTGTTTCTTCCTCTTTCTAAAAGTTTCCACACCCCACTCCTTTTCTCCTGTCTAGACTCTCTCTGCCCTGATATTCATCATGAGCTCCACTTATGACATGTGACTTGCATGCGTCCTTATCTTTCCCTCTTCTGCAGTGGCTACCGAGTACAGCTTCTTCTTAGGTCATCACTGCCCTTTGGATGACTGGCTCGGCATACTGGGAATTTAGGGATTATTGGTGTGCCCTGCTATTGCCGGACCGGCCTCACCCCCTATTACCTGGCGACCACTCGGTGGCTTCTCTGCAAGGCTGCTTCTTCTGGCTGAACTGCGTCAAAGGCAAATCTTTCAGACATGACTGTGTTTTTCCTTGCCATGTGACCAACTCTTGGTGTGTTCCCCTTGGGGTGTAACAGTAGGACACAACAGATATGACACTGATGAGGAAGACAGCAGGCACGCCCAGGTGGTGAGTATGACAGCGAGTAAGATGTGACAAGTATGTTGGCGATATTCAGGACGATGTTAGTGCAGCTCTCAGAATGTCAGAAACAGCAGAAAGTTGTACCATGTGATAAGACAAGTATGATAGCAAGTAAGATACAACAAGTACAATATCAATAAGGAGAATGGCAGTTAGGACTCTGGCCACAAGTACGATGGCAAGTAAGACACATCCTATACGATGTTGATAAGAAGGATGGTGGTGTGACACTGGGGTTATCTCGTAACCGGAGTGTTCGGAGAATCAAATGTAATTAGGCTACTTTCAATAATTCACAACGGAATAATCTTAGATCTTGTGTGTGGGTTCGGTGATAGTGTTTGGTGAGGATGTTCGTGCTGATTTTCTCTTTTCGTCGAGGGGAAATCTTTCCTTCTTTTATATGAGAGAAACCAGCGTGAGAGGCGGTGACTTGGACTTGGATTCCCCCGAGGTATAGAGGCCCCGTGGGTGATTCATTGGTCCTGGCCGGGGTGTAGATAAGGGGAGATGTTGTTTCCTGCAGCTGAGTGGGGTGTCTGGATCCCAGAACGGTCTACCCTTCTTTTGGGAAGTGGTCAGACCCTGCTCTGTTCAGTTCCGCTCATTTGCTATTGACCCCTCATCCCCGGAGTTAAACTCTTACAGTCTTTTCTCAGCCGTAAGCTAAACTCCATCTCCTTAACTCCCTCCTAGAGTCGCTGAATCGCTCTGTCCTCCTCTAGTCCGGTGCTGCTCTAGCTAGCTTCGTACTCTAGATGTCCCGGTGTAACAGGTGGTCAGGACACTGGCATCTAGTACATTAGTGAGAAAGACGCAAGCAGTACAATGGCAAGTGCCATGCAAGGAGTACAATGGCATGTAAGTCGCAACAAGTATACTGGCCACCTTTCTAATATTTTTAAAACCAGCTTTCAGTACATCAGAAACTGCAAGAAGGTGTGCAATACAATGCTATGAGTACGATGGTGGAGGTATGATTGCAACTACGATGTGATGGTGGGTATGATGTTGATAAGAAAGATGGTGTTTACGATTCTGGCGTCGAGTACGATGGTATGTAGGACGTAACAGGTATGATGCCAATCAGGAGGATGGTGAGTATGACCCAGGTGTCAAGTACAACAGTGAGCAAGATGCAACGAGTGTGTTGGCGATCATCAGGACAATGTTAGTGTATGTTGTCAGAACATCAGAAACAGCAGGAAGTTGTGCAATTCAACAAGATGAGTATGATAGCAAGTAAGATACGACAAGTAATTTATCAATGATGAGAATGGCAGTCAAGACTCTGACAGCGACTATGATGGCAAGTAAGACATAATGGGCATGATGTTGATAAGGAAGATGGTGGTCAGAATGCTAGCGGCAAGTACAATGTCAAGTAAGATATGAAAGATATGATGTAGATGAGGAGGATTGCATTTAGGATACTGGTATTGAGTACAATGGTGTGCAGGACACGACAGGTATGATGTCAATGAGTAGAATGACGTTCAGTGCCCTGGCAGCAAGTACGATGGCGAGTAAGATATGACTAGTATGTTGGAGATCTTCAGGACAGTATTAGTGCAGCTCTCAGAATGTCTGAAACAGCAGGAAGTTGTGCCATACGATGAGACGAGAATGATGGCCAGTATGATAAAATGAGTACAATATTGATGAGGAGAATGGCAGTCAGGATGCTGGCATCGAATATCATAGTGTGTAGGATGTTTCAGGTACGATATCAATGAGGAGAATGGTGGTAAGGTCTCTGGCAGTGAGTACGATGGCAAGCAAGATGTGATGGATATGATGCCGATAAGGAGGATAGTGGTCAGATGGCATCCGGTACGTTTGTGAGCAAGATGTGACAATTATAATAGTAAGACCATGTGAGTACAATGGTATGTAATTTGCAACGAGTATACCGGTAACCTTTCTGATGTCTCTAGTACAGCTCCCAGTGTATCAGAAACTGCTGGAACATGTGCAATACGATGTTATGAGTATAATGGTGGTGGGTATAATGGTGACACAGAGAATGACTACATATATCTTGGATGGAGAGTAGGATGGTGAGGTTATTTTGCCAACATTGGATTAGGCCCCTTGCTCTTATTAAGCAAGCGCACTACCACTAGTAATGTATACATGAGGTATCACTCGGAATGCAAAGACTTCAAGAACTACTTCCACTGTCGTCGATACTTTGGAATCCATTGGTCTCTGAGAAATTGGTCCTTCCTGTTCCAATGAACAAGCCACCAACAAGTAGACCAAACCAGTGAGCTGGCAACCAGCATAGCAAGAAGGGTCGGTGTTATGGACATGGCGTGACAGACTCACAGGCACTGACGCCAGAGCCATCATCACTATAGTTGGCCTATGGTTCACCCTCATCACCTTTGCCACCACTTCAGTCATCCTATGTACCTAGTACCATATCTGGCTCTCCTTCAGTTTGGGATACCACTATGGCAATACCATCCGGGATAATGCAGCTCGAGTATGGAATGGTCTGTATCTCCTTTCTCTGGCTCCATTATATTTTTGTAGGTGTCATTGCTTTGGGTAGAGTCTGTGACTCACCCCGCAAGTGTGATTATGTCTTTCTCTAGGAGCAGCATATCATTCAGAGTGGGGAGGAAGCTGTGTCAGTTTTGCAGGCAAAGTTGTTGTGATTCACAGAAGGGGAACAAGTATAAAAGGAGGGTCCATTGGCTAGTCTGGAGATTCTTATTCTCACAATCTATTATCCTCACAACTGTTACGGCGCAGATATCAGCACTTGGTTTGGGTTTGGTTGTTTGATTTCGTTGTCGACGCCGGCACCTCACTCTGGATGTCTCGATCTTGGGAAGAGTGTCGGCACCTCGCTCCGGATGTCTTGATCTTGGATAGGGTGTTGCTTCTGGGCCCCGGTTGCATAAGAGAAGATTGTATGAGTTGCGCGGTTATAAGCACATACGTGAGTATGAGTACGTATGTGAGTTGCGCGGGTATGAGTAGGAGGACATATGGGTGTTGCAAGAACTGTGTATATAAGGAGGGCTGTCTCCCATGTTTTGTCTTCCTCTTCTCTTCATGTAACCTCTTGTATTCTATTCGGAATATCAACCTCGCTTCCGTTTCCTCTGTTTCCTCTGATTCCTTCATTTCGTCGACCCTCGTTCAGCACCATCCATCTCTGTTCGACACGTCCGTCTGATGCTGTCTGTCTCTCTGTTCGACACATCCGTCTGATGCTATCCATCTACCTGTCTGAAACGTCCATCTGACGCTGTCCGTCTCTCTGTTGGACACGTCCGTCTGACGCTGTCCGTCTTCCTGTCCGACATGTCCATCTGATACTGTCCATCTCCGTCGACACCTCCGTTTGACGCTGTCCGTTTTTGTTCCCGTTCGCATTAGAAACATCCATTAACGTTCCCATTCCCGTTCCCTTTCCCATTTGCATTAGAAACATCCATTAACGTTCCCATTCCCATTCCCTTTCCAGTTCCCCTTCCCATTCCTGTTCCCATTCCCATTCCCGTTCCCGCCATGCTTCTGCTTCCGCTCTAACTGCATCACTCAAACTCACTCGAGTACCTTGAAGAACCACTGCTGTTACACTAAGTTGCATCCTTTATTCTAACCTACTTGTCATGAGTTCAGAACCCATAGATACGGATGCTTCCAGCTCCACCCTCGAACAGCGGTTCACCCAGCCGCAGGCCCAGGTGGTGGCCATGGCCATAGCTCCGGGTGGTGCCAACGCCATCCAGAAGGGGTTTTCTGATGCGCCAGTTTTCAACGGTGGTAAGGTCGAAGAAATGCGCACCTGTATTATCCAACTGTGCAACAAGTTGACTGCGCAACCCCACTGTTACCCTGACGACCAAGCGTGTCTCTGATATGCAGTCAACCACCTCTTGGGGGCAGCCCTCAACCTGATTCGCACCTATGTATCTGAGAATACTGGACGAATCTGGCTCAAATCCCGGAACACACTCCTCGACCTCCTCCGCCAGGCGTTCGATGACCCCGACAGAACCCGTACCGCCAATCACGAGATTCGATAATTCAAGCAAAAGAATGGCACCTTTGCCGCCTATTTCGCCAAGTTTAGTCGGAACATGGAAGGCCTAAACTGAAACGAAGAGGCCCAGAGGGAACAATTGTACGAAGGCCTCTCGGATGAAATAAAGGATACCTTGGTCTCCTTCCATCCTCATTCCGATAGTCTGGGTCATTTGATCCAGATCTGTCGGGAGTTGGACAACCAGATCCATGTTCGTGCCGCGGACTGGGTCCAGCCTGGCCGTACCCAGTGACTGCCCCGCTCCGTGCTATCTTTGGCCAACGCCTCCGCCCCAGCTCCAGCGAATCTGATGGGCACAAACAGTGGTCATTATGGTATGGTGCCTATGGACTTATCGGCCATGCAGAGGACTGCCGAGAAGAATTGCATCAGTCAGGAACGCATGGTGTGACACTGGGGTTGTTACATAACCCGAGTGTATGGAGAATCAAAGGTAATCAGGCCACTTTCGATAATTCACAACGGAATAATCTTAGATCTTGTGTGTGGGTTCGGTTTGGTAGTGTTGGGGATGTGCGTGCTGATTTTTCTTTTTGTTTCCGAGAGAAGACCTCACTCTTTTTATGGTGGAGGCCATAGCGCGAGATCTGGGGAACCAGCGTGAGCGCTGGTGACTCGGGCTTGGATTCTCCCGAGGTGTGGGGACCCCGTGGGTGATTCATTGGTCATAGCAGGGTGTAGATAAGGGGAGATGAGGTTTCATGCACCTTTGCGGCACCCTAGGCTCAGAGTCCTCCGTCTCTCCCTGAGGCGAGAGCTCCCTGGGGAGCCACGTACTGTATGAGGGCCATGCAGTCATGCGGGGTCTGAGTTCTAGAGCCTGTCGATCACCCTGAGGTGACGCAATCTCCCTCTGAAAGAGATCCGTTCGTTTGCACTCACCCCCTCATCTCCGGAGTTAGCCTAGGTCCGGTTTTCTCGGCCGACAGCTAATCTCCGTCTCCTTGATCTCCTACCTAGACTCTCTGACATCATTACCCGTGCTCCGGAAGGCAACTAGTGTCCTTTCGAAGGCCCGTGATGAGTCTCCCTAGCTACTTTCTCTAGCTACTTTGCTAAGGTGTAACACTACCTCCCCTCCCCCTTAGCCTCGTCCCGAGCGCTAACTATTTCTTGAGTAGCCCGTCTCTTTTGATCGTAGGATTCTTTCAACGCTGAGTTCCTTTCAACGTCACGGACTGCAGTCCTCCTCCCCTGCAGCCCTCCCAGCCACCGGATCAGGGCATCATTCTCTTTAATCCGTCGGAATGGCTGGGCCCTCTGAGTAGGCCGGTGCGTACTCATACTGTCGGTGTTTCCTCCCGGGCCGCCGTGTTCGTGAAGACGAGCGTACCAGTTTTCCCAGTGCGTATCCTGTCGACCTTCGGCTGGGGCACGTGAAAGGAGTGACCAAGCCCGAGCAAGCCGAACAAGCCAATGGTGTGCACACAGAGGTGTCCGTTGGCCGCCAGGGTCCGCCGCCTGTTGGTGAGCCCGTCTTCCACGGTCATTAACCCGCGCGGGGTTCGTTCATCGTTTTTGGCTGAGTCGGGCACTCGCGGATGGGAGCATATGACGCTTTTCCGGGTCTGGGACACGTGGAACGAGTGACCTTCTCGACTCGGGGTTCGTGCCCGGGCGCCCTTCTTGCCCTCGTAGGTGTACATACAGAGGTGTTCCGTACCGAGCGCCTACGGCTTCCGTCCGATCGAGTCCGACGCAACCTTACGACAGGGTTATCGTGCCGGAGCTTCGGTGCCCGAGAAGCGGGTCTCTTTTTCGTTCGTCAGGTTCCGAGGTCGTGAAGGTGTGAACAGGGTTGTGAATTGGATTGTCGGGCGAAGGCGGCGCGCCGGGCGTCGCCTTTCTTTGTTTTCTATCCTGCACGGTCTCAGCGCTTGATTCCGTCGGACCCGTTCGTTCGTGGTGGGACTATGCTTCGGTGAGCTGATAGTCTTTTGGTGTGTCGGGATTCCGCTGATGAAATTCCCGAAGCCTTTCCCGGCCTCCTTCCGAGAAGTTGTTATATGGTTCTTCCGTCCAGTCTTTCCGCTGCGGATAGTCGAGCCATTTGACGAGATATAGGATATGCCTAACGCTTTTTCGGGATGACATTACTTCTTCGACGTTGTATTCCTCAGATTGCTCGATGTCGTCAGCTTCTCGTAGTATTTTCGACGGGTCTGGCGGGGTCCGATGTTCGCTGGTTCAATAAGGCTCGAGTAGCGACACTTGGAAAACGTTGTGTATTTTCCATTTTCTGGGCAGCGTCAGCCGTACCGCAAGGGGGGAGATGATTTTCTCGATTTGTAAAGGACCATGATTCTTGTGATCCATTTTCCTCGAAGGGCGGCGCGTTTTGATATTTAGGCCGTTAAGCATGACGAGGTCCCCTACTTGGTATGTCGGAGGAGGCTTTCGGTTTGGGTCCTCATATCGCCGCATTCGTTCTTGCGCTGCTTCCAGGCCCCGTCGGGCCTCGTCTTGCACCGCCTTCATCCAGTGGGTGTAGACGGTGCTGGTGGGGTTAACCGGCTCCTCATCCGGATCGCGAGGATCCAGTGTTCGTGGGTGGAAGCCGTAATTGGCGTAAAAGGGCGAGATTCCGTTTCCCGTTGTGACCGAATTATTGTAGGCGAATTCCGCCATCGGGAGCAACCTTACCCAGTCATCCTGCTCGTGTCCCACAAATGCTCGGAGGTAGGCCTCAATTGTCTGGTTGAGTCGTTCTGCCTGTCTGTCCGTTTGTGGGTGGAATGCCGTTGACATCCGGGGCTGGATTCCCAGGAGCTGCAGTAGTTCCTTCCAAGTTTCCGATGTGAATCGCGAGTCTCTGTCTGACATGATGTCCGTGGGCAGTCCATGGAAGCGCCATACCTCCTTAGCGAATGTTCTGGCTAAGTCGGCTGCCGTTTTTTCTTTTAGTGGTAGGAAGTGCGCCATTTTTGTGAATCGGTCAATGATTACCCAAAGCTGGTCGCATCCTTCAGATGTTGGGAGGTCCGTAATGAAGTCCATAGCTATTGATTGCCAGGGGGCGTATGGTAGTTCCAGCGGTGAGGATAATCCGTACGGTTGGTGTCTCGAGGCTTTGTTTTTCTGACATTCTGGGCAGCTCCTGACAAAATCCGTGATTCGTTCGTTCATCTTAGGCCACCAGAAGTTTCGTCGGATAAGTTCGATAGTCTTATCCTGCCCCATGTGCCTGGCTACCTTGGTGTCGTGCTCGGATTCCATAACCTGCGGGACCAATTCCGCCGGGACCCAAAGTCGCTTTCTTCGATATAACAGGTCGTCGAGCCTTTCAATTTCTTTCGGCACCTGTCCTGTTACTTCCTCCTTTCCCTTGCTTTCCCATGCTTGTTGGTAGGTTGCATCTTTTTCCGCCGCCTTCCTTACTTTTTCCATGAAGTCCGGGTTCCATTTTTTCGCTGGGAGGGATGTTAGCCTTGCTGAAGAGGCGACGAATGTCTGAGACCGTCTTTTCTCTAGCTGGCTTTCCTTCAAAACCGTCGTGATCGGCTGGTTTTCTACCCCCCCCTTTTCTGGGCGGTATTCCGAACGCCTCGATAATCCATCGGTTTTCCCGTTTTGTGTTCCTGGCTGGTAATATACTCGGAAGTTTATGCCGGCCAACTCTTCCGCCCATCGGGCCTGCCGTCGGTTGAGCGTTTTGGACGTTGTGAAGTATTCCAGGTTGTGGTGATCCGTAAATACCTGTATCTGGTGTTCCGCCCCTTCACAATATCGGCGCCAATGTTTGAATGCATCCACAATTGCGAGAAGTTCTTTGTCGTGGATTTCGTAATTGATCTCCGCGGGTGAGAATTTCCTTGAGTGAAAGGCGACCGGATGCAATTTTCCCTCGCCGTCTCGTTGCGACAAGACTGCTCCTATGGCAAAGTCGGATGCGTCGGTTTCTAATATTACCGGTTTTGCCGCGTCGAAGTGGCCGAGAATGGGTGCAGTGGTGAACCGATGTTTGAGTTCCTTGAAGGCTGTCTCTGCTTCCAGCGTCCACTCCCATTTCGTTTCCGATTTTTTGATCAATTCTGTTATTGGTCGCGCTATTCGGGAATAGTCTTGGATGAAACGTCGGTAGAAGTTAGCAAATCCCAGGAAGGACTGCATTTCCTTGACAGACGTGGGACTGTTCCATGATAATATTGCTTCCACCTTGTCCTGGCTCATACTGACACTGTTGCGTCCTATGATATAGCCCAGAAATTCCACTTCCTCGGCCTTCCAGACGCATTTTTCTGGTGAAACCGCTAGCCCATTTTGTTGTAGTCTCCCCAAGACAGTCTTGACGAGCGTGTCGTGCTCTTTTTCCGTTTTGGCATATACCAGGATGTCGTCCATATAGGCCAGGACTCCTATATCAAGTACGTCAGACAGGATGTGGTTCATCATGTCTTGGAAGGTCGATGGGGCGTTAGTTAGTCCGAAGGGCATAACGT
>Ga0307516_10001780_pt1 | contig 29615 bp, 19 predicted proteins | sample 19_EM_MG_FD_203310 | JGI IMG/M metagenome (GOLD analysis project Ga0307516, IMG submission 203310) | Populus trichocarpa ectomycorrhiza microbial communities from riparian zone in the Pacific Northwest, United States - 19_EM | ecosystem: Host-associated > Plants > Roots > Unclassified | place... | reverse complement strand
CGAAACGAAAATGTTTCGCGAGTAGCACCCCCTGCCGAAAGTCATACGGTGCGACGCGTGCCGCGCGGGCATAATCGCGGGCTCCCCCGCCCAGAGGTTCCCATGAAGCCGCTGCTTGCCGTTGCCGTTGCCGCCTGTCTCGGCGTTTCCTCATTGCACGCCGCCGAAGCGACGCGCATTTCCGCCACCGCGCTTGCCGCCGCCGCGCAATTGCGCGAACGCGCACCGAACGATCCGACCGCGTACGACTTCGTCGCCGGACTCACCACCGAAATCGGCCCGCGACTGGCTGGTGGCGCGAACGATCAGCGCGCCCGCGACTGGACCGTCGCCCACCTGAAGGCACTGGGTTTCGACAAGGTATGGACCGAGCCGGTCACGTATCCGCGCTGGGTGCGGCGCAGCGAGCGCGGGCAGATTCTCGCGCCGTTCGCGCAGCCGCTCGCGCTCAGCGCGCTCGGCAATAGCCCGGCCACGCCCAAGGGCGGCCTGCGCGGCGAACTCGTCATGTTCAAGGACTTGAAAGCGCTGGAGGCAGCCAATGCAGCGAGTGTAAAAGGTAAAATAGTATACATCGGCTACCGCATGCACGCTGCGCGTGACGGCCACGACTACGGCCCCGCCACGGCTGGTCGCACCGCCGGACCGGCCGCCGCGGCAAAACTCGGTGCGATTGGTTTCGTGCTGCGTTCCGCCGGCAGCGACAGCGATCGCCTGCCGCACACCGGGCTGACGCTGTTCCCGCCGAACACGCCGAAAATTCCGGCCGCGGCGATTTCCAATCCTGATGCAGACCTCGTCGAACGCATGCTGGCGGGTGGAAAACCGGTCACCCTGCAGCTCGCCCTCGATTGCGGCATCGAGGGCGACTACACCGGCGCGAACGTGATCGCGCAACTCAATGGCAGCGAGAAACCCGACGAAATCGTCGCCATCGGCGGGCACCTGGATTCCTGGGACCCCGGCACCGGCGCGATCGACGACGGCGCGGGCGTGGCCACCGCGGTGGGCGCCGCGCACCTGATTTCCACACTTCCACAACGTCCCAAACGCAGCATCCGCGTGATCGCGTTCGCGAACGAGGAAGCCGGCATGTTCGGCGGCAAGGCCTACGGCACGGCGCACAAGGACGAGATCGCGAAACACATCGTGGCCTCGGAAGCCGACTTTGGCTCCGGCCCGATCTGGCGTCTGTCGAGCCAGGTGAAGCCCGAAGCGCTCGGCGCGGTCGATCAGATCATGCAGGCGCTCGCGCCGCTCGGCGTGGAACGCGGCGGCAGCAGCGCGCACGGTGGCGACTTCGGCAGCCTCGGCGAAGCCGGAGCGGCGCTGGTGGATCTCACCGAAGACGGCACGCGCTATTTCGACTGGCACCACACCGCGAACGACACGCTCGACAAGATCGATCCGAAGGATCTCAATCACAACGTCGCGGTGTACGCGGTGTTCGCGTATCTGGCCGCACAGGCCGACGGCGATTTCGGTTCAGCGCCGGGCGCGTTCGCGAAGCCGAAAGAAAACTGACGCGTTGCAAAAACATCCGGCACCGCGAGCGCCCCACACGCCGCGGTGCCGGATCTACCTACAACGCGATCTACCTACAACGCGATCTACCTGCAACGCGATCTGCCTTCAACGCGCGCGGTTGCGCTGCGCACGTTGTCCTGCGGCAATCAAGCCGACCAAGGCCAGCAATCCCATCATCAGCAGCTGCGCCCACTGGCTCAGCGTCGGCGTGGCGGCGATGCCGTTGCCGCCAGTCACTACCGTGATGACACCGGGGCCGCCCTGATCGACGATCGTGCCGTTGACGGCGAGATCGTCGTCGCCGAGGCCACCGTCGGCGATCGTGAACGTGGCGACGTTGCCGGCCAATGTGAGGCTATTTGTCGCCCCGAGCATGTACCAGTGCGCCGACGGCGAACCCGGCGTGGGACCGTATTTGTAGTACTGCTCGCCGGCAGCGAACGCCGTCGGGAACGTGGCGTGCACGGTGACAGAGCCGACGCAGTTGGTGAGCGTGAACTGGAACAGTCCGTCCGGGAATGTCACGCCCGACGGCGGCGCGACCGGCGCACCGACCAGCGAGGCGCTGCCGAACGAGCACGACGCGCCGCCGCCGGTGATGTTCGCACTCAAGGTGCCGGTGTTGGTGAACGTGGTGCCGGAGAAGTTCGTGACGACCGCCGCGGCGCGTGTGACCACGATCGTGTAGCTCTGCGTGGTAGTGCCGTCCTGCGCGGTGACAACGACCGTGATCGTGTTCATGCCGACCGCCAGTGCAACCGCGCCTGACGCCGTGCCGCTGGCGACCATGCTGCCGTTCACCGTCACGGTGGCATTCGCGTCCGCGGTGGTCGGCGTGACGGAGAGTGAAGCGATGCCGTTCGCCACGGCGTCTGTGTAGGCCAGCGTGTTCGCCGCGAATGCCGGCGTCAGCGTGCCGCTGGAAATCGTCAAGGCAGCCAGGTTCGCGTTGTTCGACAGCGCACCGGCGCGATTCACCGTGATCGTGTAGCTCTGCGTGGTGGTGCCGTCCTGCGCAGTCACGATGACGCTGACGTTGTTCGCGCCGATCGCGAGCGCGATCGCGCCCGATGCCGCGCCGCTCGCCACCGTGTTGCCGTTGACTTTGATGGTCGCATTCGCATCCGCCGCCGTCGGCGTGACGGTGAGTGAAGTCACCGCGTTCGCCACGTTGTCGGAATAGCCCAGCGTATTGGCCGCGAACGCCGGCGTCAGCGTGCCGCTGGAAATCGCCATGGCGGACAGATTCGCGTTGTTCGACAACGCACCGGCGCGATTCACGACAATCGTGTACGTCTGGATCGTGGTGCCGTCCTGCGCGGTGACGACGACGCTGACGTTGTTGTTGCCGACCGCGAGCGCAATCGATGCGGACGTCGAGCCGCTCAGCACCGCGTTGCCGTTCACCGTGATGGTCGCATTCGCATCGGCAGCCATCGGCGTAACGGTCAGCGAAGCGACTGCGTTGGCGACACCGTCGGTGTAGTTCAACGTGTTCGCCGCGAACACCGGCGTCAGCACACCGCTGGAAATCGTCAGCGCGGAGAGGTTCGCGTTGTTGGACAACGCACCGGCGCGATTCACCGCGATCGTGTAGGTCTGCACCGTGGTGCCGTCCTGCGCGGTGACCACCACATTCACGTTGTTCGCGCCCACCGCGAGCGCGAGCGCGCCGGAGGCCGCGCCGCTCGCCACGGTGTTGCCGTTCACCTTGATCGTCGCGTTCGCGTCGGCGGATGTCGGCGTCACCGTCACCGAGGCCACTGCGTTGGCGACGCTGTCGGTATAGCCCAATGTGTTGCTTGCGAATGCCGGTGTCAGCGTGCCGCTGGAAATCGTCAGTGCCGAAAGATTGGCATTGTTCGACAACGCGCCGGCGCGATTCACCACGATCGTGTAGGTCTGCACGGTGGTGCCGTCCTGCGCGGTGACCGCGACACTGACGTTGTTCATGCCGACGGCGAGTGCGATCGCTGCCGAAGCCGCGCCGCTGGCCACGGTGTTTCCGTTCACCTTGATGGTGGCGTTCGCGTCCGCCGTGGTCGGCGTGACGGTGGCGGAATTCACCGCATTCGCAACGTTGTCGGTGTAGTTGAGCGTGTTGCTCGCGAATGCCGGCGTCAGCGTGCCGCTGGAAATCGTCAGGCTGCTCAGGTTCGCATTGTTCGACAGCGCACCGGCGCGATTGACGGTGATCGTGTAGGTCTGCGTGGTCGTGCCGTCCTGCGCCGTCACCAGCACTGCGATGTTGTTGGCGCCCACCACGAGATTCACCGCAGCGGAAGCCGAACCGCTCGCCACCGTATTCCCGTTCACCTTCACCGTCGCATTGGCATCGGCCGTGGTCGGCGTCACGGTGACCGAGTTCACCGCGTTGGCCACGGCATCGGTGTAGTTGAGCGTGGCCATCGCGAACGCCGGCGTCAACGTGCCGCTCGAAATGGCGAGATTGGAAAGTCCCGCGTTGTTCGACAGCGCACCGGCGCGATTCACCGCGATCGTGTAGGTCTGCAGCGTGGTGCCGTCCTGCGCGGTCACTGCCACGCTGATGTTGTTCATGCCGACAGCGAGCGCAATCGCACCGGATGCTGCACCGCTGGCTACCGTCGTGCCGTTCACTTTTATAGTGGCGTTGGCATCAGCGGTCGTCGGCGTGACCGTCACGGAAGCAACCGCGTTCGCGACCGCGTCGGTGTAACTGAGCGTGTTCATCGCGAACACCGGCGTCAGCATGCCGCTGGAAATCGTCAGGCTTGCGAGGCTCGCATTGTTCGACAGCGCACCCGCGCGGCTGACTGCGATCGTGTACGTCTGCACGGTCGTGCCGTTCTGCGCCGTCACTGCCACGTTGATGTTGTTGATGCCAACGGCGAGCGCGATCGCCGCCGAGGCGGAACCGCTCGCCACCGTGTTGCCGTTGACCTTCACGGTTGCGGTCGGATCGGCCACGGTCGGTGTCACCGTCACGGAAGCGACCGCATTGGCGACAGCGTCGGTGTAGTTGAGCGTGCCGCTGGCAAAGGCCGGTGTGAGCATGCCATTGGAAATCGTCAGGTTGCTCAGGTTCGCGTTGCTGCTGAGCGGCATCTGCACGACGTCGGACAATTCCGACGTGTTGTTCGCCGTGCACGCCGACAGGATGATGCCGAGATCGCCGACGAAGCACTTCAGGTTGTTTTTCCAGTCGCCGAGCATGCCCGGCTGATCGGTGAGCGGCGTCACGTCGGTAACGTTCATCACCACATACGAGCCGGCCGTATTCACCGGCACGCTGGCCGTGCAGCGCCCGTTCGGGCAGCCGGTCACGAAACCGGTGAGATCCGTCGTCACGGTCTGCTCGCCGAGGAAGCTCATGCTGGTCGCGGTGTTGTCGTTCGCGCTGTTGATCTGGAAGAACTCGAGCCGGAACGTGGCCGGTCCGTGCGTGGCGATGGTCCAGTCGAACGTTGTCATTCCATTGGAAGAAGCGGGCGCGGTGAAGCCCTGGCACTGCATCGGTTCGGCGGGCGCGCCGGTGCAAATCACCGCGGGCGACTGATCGAGGTTCGAGTAGGAGGTCGGAAATTCGGGATGCGGGCCATCGGATGCGTTCGCCGTGTGATCCAGGTCGATGCCGACGCCGACGCCGGGCGGCAACGGATTCGGCATCGCCGCCGGATTGCCGCGCGCGTTGGAGAAAATCTGGTTGCGCTGCAGGAGAATGCTCCAGCCGTTCGCGCTGCCGCCGCCCATGATCTTCACGCCATTGCGGCCGTTGCCGCCGATCACGTTGAAGTCGCTCGCGTTCGGGCCGCCGATATACGTACTGCTCGCGCCGTCGTTGTGGATGCCGTCGAAACCGTTGCCGAGCGTGAGATCGCCTGCGAACGCCGGATACAAGCCGATCGTGTTGCCGATGATGTGCGTGCTGGTATTGGCCGAGGTCGAGATCACGATGCCATGGCGCTTGTTGCCGGCAATGACGTTGCCGCCGCTGACGGTATTGCCGGTGGAGGTAATGATGATGCCGTCGCCGGCGTTGCCGTAGGCGTTGGTCTGCAGCGGTGTGCCGAGCGGAATCTCCGCCATGCCGATGGTGTTGCCGATCACTTTCACGCCGGTGCCGATGCCGGTGATGTAGATACCGGCGCCGTTCGTCGTCAGTACGTCGGGGTCGGTGCCGTTCGGCGCGCCCTTGTTGTCGGAAATGAAATTGCCCGGGCCGATGAACGCGGCCAGCATGCTCGGGTTGAAATTGGTCGGCGTGGTATCGGGTTTGGTGGCCGCATAGATGCCGCTCATCGCATTGCCGATGTGCTGCCCGGTAACAGTGGTTGCGATACCGATGCGGTTGCCCATCACGAAATTCGGCAGGTATACCGTGCCGCCGAGGTTGATGCCGTGTGCCCCATTCGCGCTGATCGTGTTGTTCGGCCCGATCACATTGCCGAACGTATTGCCGAGCAACGTGATGCCGGAACCGCCGTTGCCCATCGCGACGTTGCCGCTGATGTCGGTACCGATCATGTTGCCGCTGACGAACACCGCGCCGAGGTTCTCGCTGGACAGCGTGATGCCGTCACCCTGGTTCGACGAGATCACGTTGCCAGTGATCGTATCGGGTAGCAACGTGGCGAGTTTCGTCTTCAGGTTCTGCACGAATGTCTGCACGTCGCTGCCTTGTACCGGCAGTTGCGGGAACGTCTGGAACAGCGCATCGAGCGCGCTCGTGTTGACGTTGCCGTACACATGCGACGACGACATCGTGATGCCGGCGCCGGTGTTCGGCATGGCAATCAGGCCGGTCGGATCGACGCCGATGAAGTTGCCGGTGAAGGTGTAGCCGTGGCCGTTGGCAGAGATCGCATCGCCGCTGCAATTGACGATGCTCAGCAGCGTCACGACGGAGCCCGTCGCGCCTTCCGGGAACAGCGCAGTGGTCGCATCGGAAAAAGTGAAGCAACCATGCTTGAACCCGTTGCCGGTGCCGTCCACCATCGCCGGGCCGCTGATAATCACCGGCGCGGTGACCATCGGTAAGCCGCCATTGATGACATGCACCACCGGAAGAGCGAAATTGATCGTATGCGGCGCACCGGCCAGATTGTTCGCTTCCTGGATGGCGGCACGCAGGCTGCACTTGCCGTTAGTGTCCGCACAGACACCGTTGCCCGGATTGGCATCGCCCAGGTCGTCGCTCAACGAGTTCGTATTGCCGCCGATGTTGACGACGAAGGTCGCCGCCATTGCGGGTGCGCTGGTCAGGGCGCCGAGCGCGAGCAGCAACGCCGCGCTGAAAACGCGCTGAAAAGCGGACAACGGGCGAACAATACGGAAGTTCATATTCGTTCCTGCAGCGATGAACGTGGACCTGCTTGCGCAGGTGCGGACGGCGAACGGCAGCGAATTCGCTGGACAGTGCAAGGAACGCCGGGCCGCGCGCGAACCGAACACGGCACTTGCCGGTCCGGTGGCGGGCACGAAAACGCGAAGGTCAGCCGCGTGGGCGGCGGGGAGCGCTGGTTTGCTGGCGGTAATATTCGCCGAACAGCACGGCGGCGCTGGCAGCGACGTTGAGGCTTTCCACGGCGCCCGTGCCGGGAATGGTCAGATGCAGCCCGGCACGGTCGATCAGGCCACGGCGCATGCCGCCTCCTTCCGCGCCGAGCACGAATGCGAGCCGTGCCGGCAGACGTGCGGCGTACAGCGATTCGCCTTCGCGCGGCACCGTGGCGGCAACGGCGATTTCTGCATTGCGCAGCGCACCGAATACCTCTTCGCCGGCACGGATCTGCGCGATCGGCACGCTTTCCACGCCGCCTTCGGCGACGCGAAACGCGGCGCCCGACATGGCCAGCGCGGAATCCTCGGTGAGCAGCATGCCGTGCACGCCGAAGTTGGCCGCACTACGCAGCACCGCGCCGAAATTGTGCGGGTTGCCGACGCCGTCGAGCCACACCAGCTGCGCCGGCTTCGGCGGCGGCGGCAGGCGTTGCAACAATTGGGACAATGATAAAAAGGGAATACGGCGCGCGTCGAAACACACGCCTTCGTGATGCTGGCTGCCGGTGAGCTTGTCCAGGTCGGTACTCTCGACCACGCGATAGCCCAGCTTGCGCTGCACACACCACGCGAGCACCGCCTTCAAATCGCCGAGGCGCGATTCGAGCAGATACACCTTGCGCACGTCGTGCGGCCGGCGCGCAAACAACGCCAGGCAGGCGTTCAGCCCGTACACGCGCATCTCCTCGGCGTTGCGGCGCGGCGCGCGCGGGGCAGCCGATTCGTCGCCTGCGTCACGCGGTGCGCCGGGTTCGGAACGCGGCTGCTGCCCGTGCGAGCGATACGGTCGCATCAGTGTTCCGCCGCCGCAAGCGCAGGCGGCGCGCCGCCGTGCTTGATCGGCTTGAGCAGCAACAACATCGGAATCGCCAGCACGGTCATCACCATCATCAGCCAGAAATCGTTGAGGAAGGCGATCGCGGATGCCTGCCGCGTCACCTCGCCGTTGAGCATGGCGAGATTCTGCGCCGCCGACAACCCCGCCTGTCCCTGCAGCGCGGCGGCGGCATTGAACGGCGTGAGGCGTTCGGCAAGTTCGGCGTGATTGATCTGCGTGCCACGCGACAGCAGCGTCATCACTACGGAGATGCCTACGCTCGAACCGATGTTGCGCATCAGGCTGAAAATGCCGGCAGCTTCGGTGCGCGCGGCCGCGGGCAGCGTGGAATATGCCACCGTGGAAATCGGCACGAACACCAGACCCAGGCCCAAGCCCTGGATCACGCCCGTCGTCACGATCGTGTGCTGCGGGACCTCGGTGCCCCACTGCACCATCTGCCACAGCGACAACGCGGTCAGCACCATGCCGATGCCGGCCAGCACGCGCGCATCGATGCCGCGCGCGAGCATGCGCCCGACCATCATCATCGCGAACAGCGTGCCGATGCCGCGCGGTGCGAGCAACAAGCCGGTGGTCACGACCGGATAATTCATCAGGCTCTGCAGATACGGCGGCAGCAGCGCCATGGTCGCGAACAGCACCACGCCGAGCACGAAGATGAAGATGTTGCTGGCGAGAAAGTTGCGATCCTTGAATAGACCAAGGTTCACGAACGCGCGCGGGCTGGTCAGCCAATGCACGACGTATAAGTAGAAACCGAGGAACGCGAGCGCCGCCTCGATCTGGATCTCGGTCGACGAGAGCCAGTCCTTCAGCTCGCCGCGATCCAGGAACAACTGCAGCGCGCCGATACCCATGGCGAGAAAACCAAACCCGCGCCAGTCGAAGCGCGTCGCCTTGGTGTCGTCGGTCGGCAGGCTCGCGGCCACGCCGAGCACGGCGAGCACGCCGATCGGCACGTTGATCAGGAACACCCAATGCCAGCTGTAGGCATCCGTCAGCCAGCCGCCGAGCGGCGGCCCGAGAATCGGCCCGACCATCACACCCATGCCCCACATCGCCATCGCCGCGCCGTGTTTTTCGCGCGGAAACACATCGAGCAGCGTGGATTGCGAGACGGGCACGAGCGCTGCGCCGAACAAGCCCTGCAGCAGGCGGAACACCACCATTTGGCCGATATCCGACGCGATGCCGCACAACACCGAGGCAATCGTGAAGCCGCCGATCGCGATCAGCAACAGACGGCGCCGGCCCAGCACGGACGCGAGCCAGCCGGTGGCCGGCGTCGCGATCGCGGCGGCCACGATGTAGGACGTCAGCACCCAGGAAACCTGATCCTGCGTCGCCGACAGCGAGCCTTGCATGTTCGGCAACGCGACATTGGCGATCGTGGTGTCGAGCGCCTGCATCAATGTAGCGAGCATCACCGATACGACCAGCAGGCCGCGGTTGGCGACTTCGCGGTGGGTTTGCGTCGCGGCCATGCGCTTACTGCTGCGACACCGCCACGCGCGCCTCGGGTGCGCCGCGCGCGCCCTGGATGCGGCCGATGACGGAATTCTGCTTGCCGGTGTCGATCTCGACGTTCGCGCTCATGCCGGCGCGCAGCGTGGGGCCGCCGTCTTGGTTGTCGATCTGCAGCCGCACCGGAATGCGCTGCACGATCTTTACCCAGTTGCCGGTGGCGTTCTGCGCCGGCAGCACCGAGAACTCCGCACCCGAGGCCGGACTGATCGACGCGACGTGCGCGGGCCACTTCCTGCCGGGATACGTATCGACTTCCACCATCGCCGGCTGTCCGACGATCACATGCGTCAAGTCGGTCTCCTTGAAATTGGCATCGACCCACAACGTGTTCGTCGCGACCAGCGGCATGGCCGCCTGGCCCATGGCGAGGAAATCTCCCGGCTGCAGATTGGTCTTGCCGATCACGCCGTCCATCGGTGCGCGCACGGTGGCGTGTTCGAGATCGAGCTTGGCCTGTTCGTATTGCGCCTGCGCGAGCTTGTAGCCCGCCAGCTCTTCGTTGTTCGTGGTCGGCAGTCCGCCGAGCATGCTCTTGGCTTTTTCCAAGGCAGCCACATCCGAATCGCGCTTGCCGCGCGCCGAGGCCAGATTGTTCGCCGCGTCGTCGAGATCCTTTTGCGCGACGAGACCTTTCTCGCGCATTTCCTTCACGCGCTGATACTGGCGCTCATTGACGCGCAACGCTTCTTCCGCGGAACGCAGATCCGCCTGCGCCGACGCATAACCGGCACGTGCCGCGTCGAGCAGGCTGCGCACCGATTCCATCTGCGCCTGCATGCGCGTCATCGCGATCTGCAGCGGTTGCTGGTCGATGCGGAACAACACGTCGCCCGCTTTCACGCGCTGGTTCTCACGCACCAGCACTTCGGCCACACGCCCGCCGACCTGCGGCGCCAGCGTGACGTGATCGGCCTGCACATACGCGTTGTCGGTCGACACGTAACGGCCCGACGTGACGTACATGTAGCCGCCGATGCCGAGCACGAGCGCCGGACCCAGAATCCACAACAGCAGATTGCGGCGGCGTTTCGGTTTCGGAGCGGGAGCGTCGACTGGCGGCGCGCCATATTGTTTGTCAGTCATCGGAATTCTCCTTCGCGCGATCCAGCGCGACCAGGTTCTGTTTCATGCGCGTGAATACGTCGAGCAGGATCTTCATGTCCGCCGCGGCCACGCCGCGCTGAGCCTGCTTGAACAACTCGCTGCCGATCTCCTCCATGTCGTCAAGCACACCGTGTGCCTTGGGCAGCAGGTGCAGGCGCCAGACGCGCCGGTCCTGCGGATCGGCCCGGCGCTCCACGAACGCCGCCTTCTGCAGGCGATCGATCACGCGGCCGATCGCGATCGGCTCCATCTCGAGGTATTCCGCCAGCTCGTTCTGCGTGATGCCCTCGCCATGATGCACGCGCTTGAGCGCGCGCCACTGCGCACGCGTCAGGCCGAAGCGCGCCGCGCGCCGGTCGAACAGCTTGCGCATGAGACGGGTAACGTCATTGACGAGAAACCCGAAAGAGGTTTTCTCGTCGAGCTTGTTTGCTGTCTTGGCCATAACTGCTGTACATATTATAGCCTAGGCAGGTATTTTTCAAGCAGTGGTTAACCACGCAGATGGTGATCGGAGACAATAAAGTCTGTCGTTAGCTTTAAAGTCAGTCTTGAGTGCGCTCCGCTCTACAGCCCGTTGTTGCGCACATCACCCGCAAAATGGGGCATGACGGGCGGCTCGAGCCCGAGGTAGCTGCTCCGCCCGTTATCTGCGAATACCAGGCGTTCTTGTCACCATCTCAAAAAGCGCATGACGCGAAGGAGCATGACTGCGCATGCTTCGTTCAGCTGTGCATTGTGGTTGCGGAGAGAGGCTCGCAAACTCGATGCTCACGATGGACGCCACAACAAATCGGGCAAGTACAACGCTATCGCTATAGTTTGATCGGACCCAGCACGTTAGTCGGGCTCACCACATCAAGCCATTCAGTTATCACCCGCGCTGGGCGTTTGGACGTCTTGCGTATATCGAAGATCTGGCGATTACGGATCTGGATGCGACATACGGTGAACGCGCTCCTCTTGCCTCTGCTGTTGTCAGTAAAAATTGTCGCATCGGCAACAGACGCTGCCAGGCCAATTGCCTTCTGCGTTCTCGGGAACCGATCTAGCAAGCGCTGCGCCTCGACCGCGTGCCCTCCCTGTAACACGCGGGTAGATACGCGGGCGATAGAGAGCTGCACATTCGACAGACCTACAAAGAAGAGAAGGACAAAGTAGCCCGCGGTCTGCATCTGACGGATGAGGTCAATCTTGGATTCAAACTTTCCTGTAGGCAGCTCGCGCCAATGCGAGAAAACTGTTTCCATGGCGAAGGGCACGCCGCGCAACATGGCTTGCGCCACAAATGCTTCGACCCCTTTTTGGGCAACCGACATCCAACTCGTATTTGTGTCGCGCAAGTCTTGCGCCCACTTCGGTAGCTGTCGCGCTGTGTCAGATTCCGGGAGAACCGACAACATCATCCGATCGGCATTCACCAAGGGGATCTGGAATTTTGGGGAAAGGTGGTTAAGCCACATGGTCGACTTGCCCGAACCATTATGGCCGGCCATGATCACTGCGAGCGGCTTATTTGATCGGCTTTGCTCGCGTCGGACTTCCTCGACAGCTCGAGCGATGGACGTCATCGCCTAGTGGAAATCTTAAATTTCCCGTTGACAAATACGCCTGCGGAAGTCCTTCCGTTCAGCTCACGGATCAACCGAGCCGGATCTTTCGGATCAGCGCGATATAGCGGCACAGACCCGGAAACGGGCAGGGAAACGCCGGCTTTGACTATCTTAGTCGCCGCGCGAGCGAGCGCAAGCCGACCTGTATGGACATTGCGAAGTAGCTCGACCTGCTTGGGCGAAGTGGCACTGACAGTCGCTGAACCAAAACGCACCGTCGTAGCCCCCCCTTTTTTGAGAGCGACATTCTTCATGACGACCTTTGTCACGACGGCCTTTTCAATCTCACCGAGAATGCTCTTTGACTTGTGTGGCGCCATCGACAACCTCAGCGTTTGCCAGGAGTCATGAGCTTTTGCGCTCGCTCGATACGCCCGCGAAGGCTGTTTTGAAACTGCGGGTCTTTACGCCGAATATCAATGTGATTGGCAATCGCTAACCGAATGACCTCGGATACGGGCGTGTCTTCAACAGTGGCGACTGTTTCAAGGGCTTCTGCCTGCTCCGCCGAGAGGCGGATCGTCATGGATTTAATCGATTTCATGTGAGCCATTATGGCTCCAAACGTTCTTGGTTGCAACTGCATTTGATACCATGGTATCATGCAACCACACCGCAAGGAGTTTGTCATGTCGAACGCCGCCGATACGCCCAACGAGAGCACCACGAGCCACCTTAAAGAGGTGCATATTCAGATCGACCGTACGCCATACAAAGTTCTTCAGAGTGAAATGACTGGTGCGGAGCTTCGGCAAATCCCAACTCCATCGATCGGCCCAGATCGTGATTTATTTGAGGTTGTACCGGGTGCCCCCGATCGCAAGATCTCTGACTCCGCCGTAGTTGAACTTCACAACGGACAACGGTTTTTCACCGCCCCAGGACAGATCAATCCGGGCGCCCTACTCTTCGCGTCGTAGGCGAAACCATGTCTCTGCCAAGTGCCGATGTCGAATTTCTCAAAGACCGTGGCCTGCCTTATTCGGTGCACACGGAAGCAGGCATGATTTGCTTAGTGCTGCCCAGCTTTTCACTACCCGACGGCTGCAACGTTGGTGCCTCAGATTTGCTGTTGCGCTTGGCTCCCGGTTTCCCGGATGTGACCCCCGATATGTGGTGGTTTGATCCGCCGGTCACACTGAATAATGGCGTGACGATTCAGGCTACCGAAGTTCGAGAAACACACGTCGGCCGGGTATGGCAGCGGTGGTCCCGCCATTTGCAGGAGGGTCAGTGGCGTTCGGGTATTGATCGCTTGGAGAACTATCTGGCTCTCATTCGCGCCGAAGTCGCACGCTGCTGCAGAGGAATTGCAGCATGAGTTGTACGATGGTCCTGCCGCACGAGCTTGCGCAAGAAATCGTTCGCGCAGCACAAGATCCACTGGAAACGGCCGGCGTGCTGCTCGCTTCATTGAGAGAGTGCAGTGATGGGCTCCGTAAGGTGCTCGTTCGAAAGATTATATGGGTGCCCGAACACGCTTATCGCGTGCGTCGGCAGGATGCGCTGTCGATCTGTTCCGAAGGCTATGTGCCAGCACTGCAAGAGGCGGAATCACTAGGTGCATGCGCCATTTGGTTTCACACACACCCCACGGAAATCGGGATCCCGTTACCTAGTCCTCATGATGAGATTGTCGATGGCCAACTGCGCGATCTATTTCGGCTGCGCACGAGCAGTGAAGTTTACGGGTCCATTATTTTTTCGCCGGCCGCCGACGGATTGAGCTTCACCGGCTTCATCGACATTGACCGTTTTGTTGAAAAAATCGACCGACTTTTTATCATTGGCGATCGGTTCCATGATGTCGACGCATATGCCGAATGCAGTAGCGTCTTGAGTACAGAGTTTGACCGCAGCGTTCGAGCTTTCGGCGGCGCCGTGCAGGCCACGATTTCGCGTCTTAGCTTCGGGGTTGTCGGCAACGGCGGCACCGGTTCAGCGGTGGCGGAGCAGCTGGTGCGCCTTGGCGCGCGCCATCTTATTCTCTTCGATCCCGACACGCTCGAGCTTAGCAATTTGACACGAGTCTACGGATCGACACGAAACGATGTAGGCCGCGCGAAAGTCGAGGTCTTGCGCGATTATCTGCTTAGGATTTCGCCTGACTTGGAGTGCCCTGTTTACCAGAGCAGCATCCTAGACGAGCGGACCGCCCGGCGTCTCATTGGCTGTGATGTTGTGTTCGGATGTACCGATGACAACGCCGGACGCATAGTGCTTTCGCGACTTGCCAGTCAGTTTATGATACCGGTCTTCGACTGCGGTGTGCTTCTATCGAGCGACGCAGCAGGGAATCTCGTTGGCATTGATGGAAGGGTGACGACCTTGTGCCCCGGTACTGCATGCTTGGTGTGCCGTAACCGAATTGATATGCGGCGTGCTGCTGCTGAGCAGATGAGTGCAGCGGAGCATCGACGGTTGGCGGCCGAAGGTTATGCGCCCGCACTAGGACGCATCGAACCCGCAGTAGTTACGTTCACCACAAGTGTCGCTGCGCAGGCGGTCTCCGAACTGATAGAACGGTTCGTCGGGTACGGCCCGACGCCTCGACCCAGCGAAGTGCTTCTGCGCATGCACGACCGTGAGATATCAACGAACATCGTCCATCCACGCAAGGATCACTATTGCGATTCCGAAGCCGGTCAACTGGGCGCAGGTACAATGAACCCGTTCCTAGATCTGGCATGGCCTTGACGCGCATCAGATGGTGGCAATGGCTGCCGATCTTTCGATGGCGGGTGATTGCTACCTGCGAGGCTGCTGACGAGGTCCCGTTGAAGCTGCCGCGCAATGCCGCCGTTGTGGTGATCTCAGGCGGCGTTATGAAATGGTTGGCTTTCGACTGTCCCTGCCGCTCTGGGCATCGTGTCATGTTGCCTCTGCAGGGACAGCCTCACTGGACGTTGAATTCCTTGCAGCCGCTGACCGTTGCCCCTAGTGTGGACCGGCACGGAAAGGGCCGCAGCTGCCATTACTTTATCCGGTCGGGCGGCGTGCATTGGGTCTAAGAGGAGAGTGGCTTGTGGACAAGAACGATCCCGAACGACATACCAAGACGCCGTCGAAGCCAGCAGTCGGTGACGCGAACTCGCAGAATCCGGCGCACGCCCTGGCCCGAATAAGTGAGACGGTCCCTGCCGCAGCAGGCAACAGTAAAACTCCATTCTTCTATGCCATTCACGCAGAGCGGTATCAGCGGCAATCACTCATCAAGCGCATCCAGGACGAAGTCACTCACAGAAAACTGATCTGTTACATTGCGGGTACCGCTGCATTGATTAATCGTGATGACACGTTGGGCATGGTCGATGTGCTGCACAACATCGGCAATGGGTCCGATCTCGACCTCATGCTACACACGCCAGGCGGTGACATGGATGCAGCCGAAAAGCTGATCTCTATGACTCGCAATAGGGTGGGCAACGGCCACCTCCGCGTGATTGTTCCTGATTTTGCGAAGAGCGCTGGCACACTGATGGCCATCGGCGCAGACCTGATTATCATGAGTGACAGCTCAGAACTTGGACCAATCGATCCGCAGATCACGCTCAACGATGCACACGGCAACCCTATTCCGCAATCGATCCACAGCTATTTAGACGCATATAAGGCCCACAGCGAAGCGTTGCAGAAAAATCCGGGGGATGAAACCGCGCGAATCATGCTCGGCAAGCTTGATCCGGCTACTATCAAACTGTTCGAGGCTGCGAGCCGGCGAGCGCGCACCTTTGCGGAAAGTCAGCTCAAACGAGGGATGTTGCGCGACAAGTCTACTTATACAAAGGTCGCGTCTGATCTGTTGGATACAACGCGTTGGCTGTCGCACGGGCAAATGATCGACCACAATGATGCGCTGGGAATTGGCTTGGACGTGCAATACCTTGATCCCCAGTCCACCGAATGGCAGTTGATCTGGCAACTTTACGCCTTGCAACGAATGGCTGTGAAAGATGACTGCAAGTTGTTCGAGTCAGACTGGGTGAGCGTTCCCTTAGGCGCATAATCAGGACTATCGAAGCGAGTTGACATGACTCGTGTGTCTTCCTTCGCAGTGTCGGACACAGATGCATGTCTGCCCTGGGCCGCGAGCTCGCCTGGTTGTCATTGACCGCGCACTGATCATTGTCGAGTGGAACCTTGGTCACGCTCGACCAGCGCACGTGTTTCCCATGAAGTCGGCACGCCCAAGCTCGGCCAGCGCGACACGCCGAGCTGCTAGGCGCCGTTCGGCGCTTCGTTGGGCCGAAGCACTCTAAGGTACGAGTATCCGATCCGCCTTCCTGTCGCCAAACACCCCGGACTATGTTATCCACCCAATCCCGCGTCCTCGTATATAGGGTTGGCTTGTGCCGGAATCCCGGCAAGGGCACAAGGTAGCGCACGATACGTCCTTCACTTTTGCCGGCTGCGATGCCCTCATCAAGCCGATAGACTGGGGGCGGTAAGAAGTGAGAGAAGAGCGAGGCGATGCCATGGCAGCGGTACGCGATTTGATGGTGGGTTTGCTCGACTACGTGATCGAGCAGGCGAAGACCGTTGACCCCACGGCCTTCCATCTCAGCAAAGTGAAAGGAACCCTGCTCCGTCCTGAGAATCTGCGCGGACTTCCTGGAGTCCATTTCGATCTCCGCGAAACAGACGACCTCGCTTGGATGCGGGTGGATCGTCTCGAGGCACGCCCGGCCCCTGTCGGTCCACCAGCACTGTCGCATTTCATCACCTCTGCGTCCGATCCATTTGGGCCTTCGCCAACGCTCCTCATCTCGGTGGTTAAACAGCACGTAGACGCGCAGTTGAACCCAGAGGAGTCGCAACGCCGGATCGATTCGGCTTTCGACGATCATCTGAGACGTTGGAACCTGTGGGCGGAAGGCGAGCGGCCTCGGCGATCAAGCATAAGCGTCTATGGCGAGCTGTTTGCGCTCAAGCACCAGATGGACGCCGAAGAGACCTCCAAGCCGCAGGAATTTCTGTGGGGAGTTGGCGTCGCCTCCTGGTGCGTGCCGCATGGCGACAAACACGTCGAGTTCGAATATCCGTTGCTAACACATGCGGTAGAGATCGCAATCGATTCTGAAACCATGGCCCTCGAATTGAGGCCTCGCGACGTTGCGACTCGCGTTGAACTCGACGCCATCGTAGCCTGCGAGGTGCATGGGGCGTCGAACGCTGAGCGTGCCATGCGCGAGCAGGTTTCTGGCGCAAGCAATCCAGTCAGCCCGTTTGACCCGAGTAGTTATGAGCACATGCTCAAACTGGCCGCCTCTGGGCTGGATGCTGATGGGACGTTCAAACCGGTCTTGGCATCCGGCGGCGTATGCCCCGCTCCCGGTCCGCATCTAGTCGTCACCGATGCATGGGTAATGTTTTCTCGGCCGAGATCGAATAACTATCTGCTTGAAGACATCCGCAGGCTGAGGCAGAAGGTCTCCGATGGGGCACCCATCCCTGATGGCCCGATGGCTCTTGTAACGCCGCTGTCTGACCAGGTTGTCGAGCATGATCCAATTCGATTTCGCGGACTGTCCGCGAGCCCAAGTGGCGACGGCGGTCACATTCAGGAACTCTTCTTCCCGCTCCCTTACAACGACGAGCAAGTCGCCATCATCGAAAGGCTTGAGCGATCTCCGGGCGTTGCGGTTCAAGGACCGCCCGGAACTGGCAAAACGCATACGATTGCAAACGTCATTTGCCACTATCTCGCAACAGGCCGCCGCGTTCTTGTGACATCGCGGGGCGAGCCAGCGCTCGAAGTGCTGCAAAAGATGATTCCGGAAGAAGTACGCCCGCTGACCGTTGCGCTTCTCGCCGGCGACCGCGAGGGGGTGCGTCAGTTCCAGTCTTCAATTGAGGCGATTCAGCACCGAGTGTCGCAACTCAGCCCAAGTGCAACGCGTGACGCGATTGCGCACCTCAAAGAAGCAACAGACCGGACGCACGAAGAACTGATACGTATTGACCGCCGTGTCAACGCCATTGCGGTCGCGCAACTCAGCGAGATTGCCATCGACGGAACGTTGCTACGAGCTCAAAAGGCCGCTGAACTTGTAGTGCACGGCCAGGAAGAGCACGGGTGGTTTGACGACGCGCTCACATTGTCTTCGGAGCACGCACCACCACTTTCAGATGAAGAGGCTACGCGCGCGCAAGAAAGTCGGCGAAAATTGGGTGACGACCTCGTATATCTCGGAACGCGCCAACCGAAGTCCGACGAGCTACCAAGCGCGGGAGAGATAGCAGAGCTGCATAGCACTCTCGCGCGCATTGCTGCACTCGAACGCGAGTCAAGCGCCGCGCCGGAATTCGCCCTTAGAGCAAACACGGTAGAAGTGCTCACCGCCGCTGAAGAACTTCTGCGCGTACTGGATACCGCTCGCGATCTGCTTGTGGAACTGGAGCGAGATGCACCAAAGTGGGGTATGGCGTTGCGGGAACGGTGCAGGGACGCCGCATTCGCTACTGAGCGTCGCGCACTTGAAAGTGTGTTTGAAGAGTTAGATCGTTTGGTCGCCGCTCGTGCGGCATTTCTTCAGCAGCCTGTAACCTTTCCCGCAGAAGCGATGTCGCATGCTAAGACCTTGGAAGCCGTACAGCGGGCGGCAGAATCGGGCAAACCATTTGGAGTGATCGCTTTCGGTGCCGCGGAGGCAAAGTCTTACCTATCTTCGGTGCGAGTTTCCGGCCTTCCACCGACAGAAGCTAACACGTGGGCACATGTGTGGCGTTATCTGCAACTGCATCAAAGCGTGCTCTCATTCGAAACCCGCTGGAATGCGTTCGCACACGATCTCAGTGTTCCGAAACTGACCGGAGGAGTGGAGGCGCTGCGCAAGACAGAGTCCGTCGCTGTTGCGGCTCGCAAGGCGCATCGAATGGCCAATGCATTTGACCGCGGGCTTCCGAAGCGGGCAGAAGCGGTCTTCAGTCGAGTCCCGATCGATCGTTTACTCGGCGATGCGGCCGCGCTGGCGGACGTAAGTGCTAACCTCCGTCGCCATCTCACGCAGTCGTCTCTCGCCAAAGCTGCGGTCGCACGCAGCACCCTCGACGAGAAATTGGCAGGTACGACCGGCGCAATAAGCAACGCTCTCCGAAACTTTGTCACGAACGAACTCGGACAAGCCACAACAGGTGAAGCGGCGATCTCCGCTCGTTATTCTGGCCTTGTTGCAGAACTTCGTCGCGTGGCGGGACTCGCAGACGATCTGGACAACATCGCCATGTGCGCTTCAAAAATTCGGCATGCCGGCGCCGTTCGCTTTGCCGATCGCATAGAACGAGTGATTTGCTCGCGCGCAGGTGACGACACGACGTTTCCTCCCTCCTGGCGGCAAGCTTGGTCTTGGGCGCGTCTGCGGGGCCATCTGGAGTCTATCGATGCCCGCGCCGAACTTCGAGATCTCGCGCCACGCCGCACAGAGCTAAGTCGTTCCTTGCAAAAAAGCTACCGAGAGTCTGTGGCGCTCTCGGCTTGGCTATCAACCAAACAGACCGCTACTCAGCGAGTGCTTGGGGCTCTGGCAGGCTACGCGACGGCGATTCGCCGCATTGGGCAAGGCACGGGCACGAACGCTCTGCGCTATCGAAGGGATGCGCGTGACGCCATGGTAGACGCGGCCGGTGCGGTGCCATGCTGGATCATGAGCCATGCTCGAATATCGGAGGCGATGCCGGCTGACATCGGCGCTTTCGATTTGGTCATTGTCGACGAAGCGAGTCAGTCAGATCTGTGGGCGCTGCCAGCAATATTGCGGGGGAAGAAGATCCTCGTTGTCGGAGACGACAAGCAAGTTTCGCCTGATGGAGGATTCATCAGTGCGCAGCATATTGACAACCTGCGCAGGCGTTTCCTATCCGATCAACCGCATGCTGCGTCAATGACGCCAGAAAAGTCACTTTATGATCTTGCAGCGCGTATCTTTGCGGCGCACCAGGTGATGCTTCGTGAACATTTCCGCTGCGTAGAACCGATTATCGCGTACAGCAATCGGTTTTACGGAAATCAAATCGAGCCGCTCCGTACGCCGCTGGCGTCCGAACGGTTGGACCCTCCACTTGTCGACATTTTCATTCCAGACGGCTATCGCTCAGATAAGTTGACGAATCATGCGGAGGCGGAAGCAATCGCAGACGAGATCAATGCGATCTTGGACAATCCGAAGACGGCCGGGCGCTCGATTGGCGTTGTTTCGCTGCTTGGGTTGGAGCAGGCCAAGCATATTGATGAAGTAGTCCGGGAACGGTGTGCGCTGATGGAGCTGGTAAAGCGGCGCTTTGAGTGCGGAGACGCGCGCACGTTTCAAGGTAGCGAACGCGATATCATGCTGCTATCAATGGTCGCAGATCGTGAAAACTGCCACGCGTTGTCAGGCAACAGTGCGGAACAACGGTTCAACGTGGCCGCGAGCCGCGCTCGCGATCGTATGTACCTTGTCCGATCGATCGGCCTGAACGATCTGTCGGAAAAGGACTTGCGCCGGTCCTTGCTCGAACACTTCACAAAGCCTGTGCTTGCAGCGAATGGCGACGTGGACTTGGCGTCACTTTGCGACAGCGGCTTCGAGAGAGAAGTCTTCGCGCGGTTGACTTCTGCGGGTTATCGCGTGGTTCCGCAAGTGCGGGTCGGCTCCTGCAAAATCGATCTGGTCGTGGAAGGTGACGAGGACCGTCGACTGGCTATCGAGCTTGACGGTGATGACTTCCACGGTCCTGACCGGTGGGCGCACGACGCCCACCGACAGCGAATTCTCGAACGTGCCGGCTGGACTTTTTGGAGGTGCTTCGCATCGACGTGGTCTCTGCAGAAGGATTCTGTATTCGCAGAGCTCAGGCACCGCCTCGACGAGTTGCGCATTGAACCGATTGGCGCTCACGCGCGAATTCCTGCGCTTGTTGAGCATCGTGTCTGGCGCGCGAAGAAAGATGCTGATCAGGAGTTTGCGGAAGCGGCTAGCACGTCGATAACTCCTGCCTGAGTGATAGAACATGAGGAGTTTGCTTGAGTCTTGTTCTATATACCTTCCCAGAAGGTGTCCGTCTCAGCAAATGATACTTCGTAAAAACACACTGCCTTCCTAGACCAAGGGAGACGACCGTGACGACGCGAGACGAGCGTACTCGCCACATACTCCAAGCTGGAGCTTTTCTCAAGGAGCTCCGAGCCGATACAAAGTTGCCGAAGGCCATCCGTCGCGAAGCAATTCGCTTGCTCAGGCACTATCCCACCGTTATGGATCTTCGGCTGTTGGCAGAGATTGAAAAATCGGTGTTGGGATGTGGCCTACTCACACCGGAGTTCGATCCGTCATGGATAACCGCCTACAAGTTCGGAGCACATTTTGACTGAGGCGTTTTCGAAAATACGGTGCGTTGTCTCGTCGAGACGAGGCCCGCTTCTATTCATCGGGCAGCGAATCAACAGACATTTGCAACGGTCATTGTTGGGATAGAGGGCCGATAACGGGATCGGCAATCTCGACGAAGCGGCAAAAGGCGTTGACCAGTTGCATGTGCCGTGGGGTGGCGCACTCAGCGTCGAGAATTTGTGGGCTGGCGACGAGCACGCAAAGACCCTTGGCGCGCGACGTCGCGACGTTGAAGCGTTTCAGACTATAGAGAAACTCCATACCGCGCGGGGCATCCGCATGGCTGGATGTGGCTACGGAATAGATCGCAATCGGTGCCTCTTGACCTTGAAATTTATCCACTGTCCCGACGTACGCTGTCGGCAACAACTGCCGTATAGCATGCGCTTGTGCGTTATAGGGCGTAATAATCAAGAAGTCCTCAAGTCGCAGCAGCCTCTCCTTCCCCGACTGATCGACCCAGGTACTACCGGATGACAGCGTCGATTCGACCAGTCCGGCAATCGCACGTGCCTCTTCGATAGAGGAACTTTGATTCCCACGATGATCTATCCAGAGGAAGCGAAGGCCAGCGCCCGACAACGGCCCGTTTGAGTTCACACGCTGGTGCTCGAGCCCTGCGCGCGACTGCAATTTGTTGGCGTAAAAAAGCTCTGACGTCATCTGGCATATCCGCGGATGCAGCCGCCAGGTTTCCTCCAAGAAAATACCCCGGTCGGCTGCGACAGTGGCCGCTCCGGCCAGTAGGTGCTGGAGTGCGGAAACTTCGCAACCCTCCGGATGCGTTCCCTGCAGGGGTTGATCCAGTTGCTGGGGATCGCCGAGTAAGACAACGGCTCGGGCACTTTGTGAAATCGCGACGACGTTGGCTAGCGACATTTGCGCCGCTTCGTCGACGACAAGAACGTCGATGCTCTCGGCGGCCTCCGGCCTGGCCCAATACCACGCGGTTCCTGCGCCGACGGTGCGGGGTTGTTGGACAACGGCGTCGAGCTCTTCATTGGCCAACGTGAAGGTCAGTCCCTCCAGCGGTTCATCAACTTCCGTGACCTTGTGGCAACAGGAGAGCCGAATATCTAACTCCTGTGCCTGCTTGAGCACCGCGACAATAAGGTTGCGAATGACTTTGTGGCTCTGCGCGGTGATACCGACTTTCTTTCCGCACCGAATCAATTCGCAGATGAAGCGCGCTCCTGTGTAGGTCTTTCCCGCACCGGGTGGTCCCTGGACCGGCAGCACCCCGACGCCGATACGATGTGCCAAGCGAATCGTCGCGTCGAGCGCACTCTCACCGTCTCGCCGCAACGGTTCATTCCCGAACCGAGGCTTTTGCCTCAGCAATAGGTCCGTCGCGGCGACGTAGTGCTCGCCACTATCGAATCCAACACGCCGCACGTGCTCACCGATGCGCAGGAGCGCCTCTGCAATGACGTGTGATTTGATGACGTCATGGGCAAATACGGCTAGTGGGTGGCGGTTTGCATGATCCTTTCGTCGCTTGATGTCGACCACTAACGCGTCATGGGAAATGTCATGTACGGTGCCAAGCTCGACGCCCCCAACATCCTTGAGCTTGTCGCCACGTCGGACGTCGCTGTCCTGAGGCCGAAATCGATAGCGATGGATAGGCGCTAACGCGGTGCCTCCGATGGATCCAAGAAATTCCAGACCGGCGAGTCCCTTACGCTCGTCGAGGAGATCCTCTGCGGACAAGTCGGCGAGGCGGAAGTACTCCCACCATGTCGCCTTCTGCTCGCGCCGGTGCCAGTCAATCAGATGCGCAAGGATCCACCGTGCTTGTTGATCAGGGGTCCTCGCGGCGGAATCTGCCGGGATGCCCGCCAAGAGGCCATCAACCACTGGCGTGATACGCAGAATCCAGTTCGAAATCTGCTCGTTCGGCGCGCCGTCTTTTTTCGGTAACGGACGAGGAATATCGATGCCCTCAGCGATCGTGTGCGTGCGCAACAGTTCTAGCCAGTCGCGTAACGCAGCCGTGGACCGGCAATCGTCGTGGTTGTAGCCGCCAACGACATTGTGAATGCCATCGGGGATCTGGGGTGCGCGCTCAAGCTCGATCAGTGCATGCAGCGTTGCTAGCGATGCGTTGGCCTCGTTAAGTGGCACTGAGCGCTGAAAGCCGTAAAACGGTTCAAGGCGTTTGAGCGAATAGCTTTCCACACTGGCTCGCAGGGCGTGGCGCACGACGGCATAGAGGTCCACAAACACTCCGGCACGCAACAGCTCGTCGATCTCCTCTTCGCGCGTTGCGTAACGACCCATCAATCGCTTTAGCGCTGCCGGTTCGTACGGAGCATAGTGGTAGACATGGAAGGCGGGATACTCTTTCCACCGCAAGGTCAAGAAATCAACGAAGGTTTGGAAGGCGTGCTTCTCGGATTCCCGATCCAACGCCCAATGCGCGACATACTCTGGATGGCCAGCGCGCAGAAACTGGTAGCCGAAGAGGTATTCCAATCCGTATTCCCCAGCGAAGGGATCGCTTTCCAAATCAAAAAAGACATCGCCGGGACTGGGTTCCGGAAGTCGAGCAAGGCCGAATCCGGGTTCGACGGGCAGCATCTCGAAACGCAGCGCCACCGCCTCGCGGGCTTCGACCTGGATGCGCGCCTGCTCTCGGACGCGTGTCAAGTTTGCCACGGAGCCGCGCTCTGGTTTCCACGCTAAGGGGAGCGGCTGCGCGGAAAACTGCTTTGCGCTCGTGATATTGCGACCTGCCAGCTCGACGACCTGATCGTGGCGAATGCCGGCAACGAGACACAAGTGATCATCCTTGCGCCACTGCCTGTCGCAGCGCGGGTACCACGAACAAGCGTCGCAATGAATATTGGGCAACGGGTAACTGGATTCCAGTGCGGCTCTTTCCTCAAATGAGGCGAGCAGTTGCTGCTTGACGCGACGGTAGTAGGCAGCCACATCGCTGTATCGAAATCGTTGCGGTTCGAAATCCGACCACGGGGTGACGATCCCGAGCATTTCCGGCGGCCTTCCTTGTACGCGGTCGAGAAGCTCGGCGTACGCGCACAATTGGAGAACCGACGCGGCCGAGCTTTCCTGTGCCAGTTTCGCGTCGATGGGTTCGTAAGCCCATGGACCCAACTGACTTGCGCCGGGCACTCTTCGTAGCACATCGATGCGCCCGACCACTTCGTGGTCCCGCAGCGCGCCTTGGACGATTACGTCCACGCCGGAACGCATGTGCCGCATCGTGTCGGCAATCAACGCCTCGGTCACACCAACGCCCGCTACCTCTTCGATGGTGAGTCCCAGGGATCGGAGGTGCACGACAAATGCTTGTTCGTGTCGTATGCCACGCTCCCGCACGAGATCAGAGAATGCATCCGTCACGTGAATGCGTTCCAGCGATCCGGCCCTGGCGGCATGATCCAGAACAGAACGGTGACGGCATTTCAGGTAGGTGGCGATGTCAGTCGCTGTAATGTTCATCGTTTGATTGCCTAAGTGGAAGCCGCCAGCGCGTTCGTGCTCTACGACCGCTTGAGCATAGCGAATGTGCACCCGAATACCTCGGCTGCATTCGAGCTAAGCCGCATGGGATACGTCCTCATCTGCAGTGAGAATATCCAGGGTCGCCGCGAGGTCCGCCTCGAACAGGAGCGCCATGGCGAGGGCGTAGATAGGCGCGCTGATCGTCATGCCTGGCTTGAATATGATTGAGACGCTGCGAATTGCTGTGTGCGTTGATCGGTTTCTGGCGGTGAAGCTGCGATCTAGCCACCTCCGGCAACACGTGGACTGCGCCACATCCAGCAAGGATCGTTTGCGGGGAGCACGCGAAGACGTGCCGACGTTGAGTGCGCGAGCTCCGGCGCGCAGGACATGCACGAACCGATTCCATGCGATGGGCCTTGGCATGCGGAGAAAGGTTTGCACACACTGAGCGTAACGGATCATGACTTGAGTGGCGTCCTCGCGAGTAACGCGAGGTGGGCAAGAAACATCCTGTAGTCGATTGTCACAGGGCATCGTATTGATTGCCATCGGCGATGCAACGATTCGCAAGGGCCCGCCGTGTTCAATGCATCGTTCGATGCCGGGTAGCTGGTGGATACGACGCCAATAAGAAAAACCAAATGACGCTTGGTCGCATAGTGCACACAACGGACAGAAGCGAGCGAATAGATGTTTACGGTTGGCGTTGACTCTCAGCAGATCGGGGCTCGCTGAACGAAACCCACCTGACACAACCGTGCTCTGCTGGGAGACGGCGCAGTAAAATGGAAGCAGCGTATGCCTGCACGCAAAGTCGGTGACACTCATCCCGAGCGCTCTCTCGAGTCCCGCAAGTAACGCATTTCCGGGCAGCGCGTCGTCACGAGAGCGAAAGAACCTTTCGAAATGGTCAATCGACAGACCGTTCAACCGCGCCATGCGTCCAAAATATCCGCGAGCGACTTCTTCGGGCATAGGGCGCGCAAGTAGGAAGTCCACTGCCAGATCGTCAGGTTCGCGTCGAGAATTCGGCTACCGGCGACGCCGAAATCGCACGAGACAGCGGCGCTTGAGTCACGCTCGGGTCGTTGGCCACAGAGGAATGCGAAGAAACATCACGCCGCTGATGACGAACAAAGCCAGGGAAAATACCAAGAAGTAGTCGCCGTAGTTCCCCAGCCGGCTCGCGAGCTGAGCCAGCGTACCCGATGCGATCATGATCCACATCGCCATCATGGCATTGCGGGTTTCACGGAGATTTTTTTCCGTTACGTCCAACTTCGCCGCGGCAAGAATCCTTCTGATTTGGTTCAACTCATGGTCTGTCATTGGTGGATCCTCGTGTTTCTACGTGGGATTTTTTCAGGATTCTCGGCTCCGCACACGTATGCCCCGTCTTCGCGGAGCGTGGTGATTTGCTATTTGCTCCCGGACCTTTTGGTCGCAGACTGGCGGAACTTTTCTGCTGCAGCGAGAAGCGATTCTTTGTCAGGCCTTGGCTTGCGTACAATGGGGGAGACATTGTTTCCTTTGCCACTTGCCCGCAGCTTCGGCCCGATACGGGCTTTTTCTTCTGGGGTGCAAGCCGCTTGCACCATCGCCTCATGCACGCGTTGTGCATGAGCAACGGCCAATTGCTTGGCGACCGTCACTGTTCCGTTTGTCCTCTGCGCATACGGGTTGTGCAAATCGCGACGTTCGTGCTTCGTGATATCCCTCACGGGACCACCCTCGATTGCTTGGCGCTCGAGCGCGCGGATGGTGACGCGTTCGTCGAGGTAGTCCACCGATTGATAGGCGCGATCAACGTGCGCGAGTAACACCTTGGCACCGTTGGTCTCGCGTGCGCTTCGGTAAGCAAGCTCGAGCAATTTTGCCAGCCGCCCACGGGTTCCAAACGTATACGCATGCAAGGTGTCCGCCGTCGTCTGGGCCGTCAGAAGATCGGCGAACTCCGGGGCGGCCGCGCAGAATGCAATACAACACTCCTTCCACGCGGTACTGCCACGCGAATCGGGTTCAATTTCTCGAATTCGAGCAAACAGCCGCCGGCGCTCTTCCTCGGGTCGCCGCCGGAGCTTGTGGAGCAGACTGAAATTGGCAGAAAACGATATCGGTGGGCCCAGCCGCGCTAGTTGCATCACGAGATTGACGATAGTGATATTCGCATCGTTACCCTTCGCGACAAATTGCAGCTCGCCCAGCATCAGAAGGCAGACGCCACGCAGATAGATCTGTCTGCGGACGTGGTCTTCCAACTCAGTGCTGCTCTGGATCGACTGGACTTCGCCACTTTTTAAGTACTTCCGCACGAGGCGACGCAATGAAGAACGTTCTTCGGCTTCAAGACTCCAGATGCCTTCTAGTGCAAAGGGCTCGTGATTGCGCACCGACACGGATTCAGGAGAGGAAAGCAATCGACACATAGCGCGTTCAAAGGCACTCTTGCCTACGTTTGAGAGCCCCGTCAGGCAGGTGATCGAGTCGCTGGGATACGGCAACTGGTCAGCATAAGCCGACCGCAAGAAAGGCAGTTCACCCGAATACGTCAGCTTCGCTCGCGCATGTGCAATGCCAAGCATCTCCTGCGCCAGAAGACAGTGCTGCTCCGAAGGCACAAATACGACACGCAAATGCTCGCGAAGGCGTTCGGCGGCATCGACCACGTAAAGCTTTCGCAAGTCGCAGAGTGGTTCAGGCACAAAACGCAACCGTTCCTTCAGATTTGGCATTGCGGGGTTGTATCGGCGACTCCATGCGTTGTCCGACGTCATGGTCGGATGCGCCGACTGCCATCAACGATATCCTTTTCGTAAATCGCTTCCGCGCTCGCCTTCGGTCGACTGCCCGGCTTGCGTCGGTAGGAGTGCCATTTCTTTCCGGTGGCCTGTTCGAACCGCTCTTCGGCTTCAGCCTTGGCGGCCTGAGCGTGTATGGCATGCTGGCATTGCTGCGCGCGGCGCTTTTCGTCGAGGAGTTCCAACTCGTAGAGCGATACGTCCAGCTGGTGGTCCCCATCGCGGATGGGCATCACTGGCGCAACCTCACAAATTCGCCCGTCGAGTTCGATATACGCGCGGCGAAGCGTTAGCGGAAATACGTATCCGCGAATCTCGGCCGCCGCATGACGTGAGAGGCGATTGAGCAGGCGCGACTTGCGAAGTTCGGGAGAGTCGAACCGGTATATCCCGTTCAAGTACAACCCGTCCGCGCGCGCGAAGAACGTTCTGGGGGTCAAGAATCTGCGAACGGCCGTCGAAAAATCGACGTGCACGGCGCTATTGCGGCCAATCTTGTCAAAATAGTTCCAGACGCCAATCGGATTGGGTCGGACATCGCGCGCGATCATCTGCAGCGTGCGCACGGGCGAGACGTTGCTCGCCTCGTTATCGGAAACGCACCGCATGACTTCCCTGCGGAAGAGTTCCACGACATTGAGTCGGCTGGCAACGTGTGTGGGAGCGCCTTCGTGCCGAACGGCGCGCGGATGCGACGATTCGACGCGCGCCTTGGATTGACCACTGTAGGAAGGGGCTAATTCCCGGATCGGAAAGCGGTCTTCGAGTCCAGAAACGTCAACGGCGGTTCCGGCGCCACGATCGAGGATCTCGTGAGGCATGACACCGGCGCCAGGCCACTGATCGTTAGTCAGGGGAACGCCGAACAACCGTGACAGCACTTCTCCCGGCGTGCACATAGTAAAGAGCATCAACTTGTAGGCTTCGGCCTTTTCACTGGCGAACGAGACGCCAATTCCAATGCGACGGCCGCTTAGTCCACAGACGGCCCGCGCGATGACCAGCGGCGGCGCAGGTTGATCCAACAGCAGGCACCGCGGTACTTCCTTAAGTTGGAACGCGTCGACCTCGCATGTCTCCAGCAGTTCTGCCAAGGGCTCCGTGAATCTGCCTTGGGAAGTCTTGCTTTTCGTGCGTACGCGGATCTCCCCATATAAGGTCAATTGGACTTGATCGGGACCAAACTTCTTCGCCACCCAGTACACGAATTGCTTGTGGCTGGGAAACGGCTCGCCATTTGGATGAATGAAGATCTTTGCGCCGTCGGTGGTTTTGCTCGTCGTGCATCCGAACTCTTCCATGAGCGCGCGACGATATATTTTCGACATGGTCTCGCCCATCCGGGCGCGCTGGTAGTAGGCGTCCTGGATCTTCTCGGCCATGGCCGCCCCGGAAAATCCTGCAACGCCACTGCGCTTGCTGGGGCGTCCCAGCTTTTTCGCGTTGCTATCGGTGGAACGCTTCCAAACGCCCGAACGATGGAATGGCGGCACAAGCGACCATAGATTGCGCCCCGTACTCCAGTAGGCTAGTAGCCATACCAAGAGTCGCGCAGCGTTCTGCGCCGGCGTGCACTTGCGTGCATGTTTTGCTACCTCTTCGTAAAAGGAAGCTTCGAACAACAATGCCGGTGTGCGATCGATGAGTGACTGAATGTGCACGTAGCGCTGTTCTGCGCGGTCTCGATACGTGCGCTTGGCGCGACACCGACGTTGTTCAAGATGTTCGAATGACACGCCTTCGACTTCCGCCAGCCACGGCGGCAGGGATGACGGCGGCGCTTCCACCAGAACGTTTTTGCTTAGCGCCTCTTCGATTTGGC
>Ga0307516_10001779_pt1 | contig 29622 bp, 38 predicted proteins | sample 19_EM_MG_FD_203310 | JGI IMG/M metagenome (GOLD analysis project Ga0307516, IMG submission 203310) | Populus trichocarpa ectomycorrhiza microbial communities from riparian zone in the Pacific Northwest, United States - 19_EM | ecosystem: Host-associated > Plants > Roots > Unclassified | place... | reverse complement strand
ACAGTAGAATTGCCTGCATCCATGAATGATCAAAAATCAGGCGCACTATCTGTTGCTCTCGCTACCCCCCCTGCCATGTGTGCACACACACGAACGTGCAGTGCATGTGACTACATCCAAATTCCGAGCTGGCCAAAATTGATTCAAAGGATTACATAAGGTTTCTCTCTTGTTCTAGAACGCTGGCGTTACAGTCTGTCTTCCTCCAGTGTCTCGCCCACTTATGCTCATCTCCTCAGATAGTACTGGCCCCAGATGTTCAAAGACATTATCGAGTTTTTAAAAGAGATTGTTACCACCAGGCGTGAAGGCTCAGCTTCAAGTTTAGAAGCACCGCTCCCTACAAACAATGAATCTTTCGCCAGCGATACAGAAGCACCACTCCCCAAGGGTATTTTGGCATTCCAAAGCATTACAACCTTGCTTATGGAACTCCCGCAAGTCAAGGAAATGGGTGCCAAGAAAACGACTCACAATGGTATTGGGGCCGAGCGAGAGGCACGAATCCTAGTTGCACTTGCCACCATCCTTGTTTGGAGACACGAAGTCATAACCGTTGTGGCACTAGATGATGAAATTCGAGCAGGAGATCGCATGAAGGTTCTTGCCTGTGCTTGCTTAGATGTCAATTCCAATGGTCAACCTTCACAGATAGCCAAGAAGGCCGCCTATTATGCAGCCACAAAGAATCTTCGATGAGACCACAGCCCATTAGATAGCATCCTAGGAGGCCTCACTCCAGCAGTGCTTGCCATGCCGAAATTGATGAAGCGGGGGGATGATCTGGTGCTCCCCCTTCGGGAATTTTACGTTATTCTGGATGTGTATGTCCAGTTCACAACTTTCACTGGCCAGAGCCTTTCTCATACCCCTTCTAGGAAAAATAAAGCATTTGAACATCATGTCTCGGCTTTGTCGATGCTCATCAACCACATAAAACTTTCAAGCGACAACTCACTTCTTCAACAATACATCCTTGCCACCTCCATTATGAAAATCCTTCGACGGATGAAGCACCCAGAATTTTCAAAGCCTTTTGTCGATTCACTGAAGGCCATTGACAAATCTTCAATTGTATTCGAGCCCGCGTTTCTGAAGCAGTACTGCTCCAACCGCCATCTACGTGACCTCATACCTCAACTTTCAAAAACATTCAATATTCCAAATTTACTATGACAGTCTGAAACCACTTCCCCACTTTATATGGCAGACACCTGTGCCGAGTTTCATCGGCTCTTGTGCAATCTTCTTGTGACCTTCTAATCACAACTGCAATCTTCTTGTGACCTTCAAATCACAACTGCAACGGCTGGCATCTGCGAGCACTAAGACCTTTTCTTGCCAACTATCCATCACCTATTCATGGTTACATGCTTTTTGGTCGTTAACTATAGCTGGTGTGATTGAAAGCCACCTGCAAGCGATCAAGCCCATGCTCTTGAGATGGTTGGAGATAGAGGGTAGGGAGGGTGGAGGTAGGTATTGAAGGCAATAAGGGCCTTAAAGTTGATCAAGGCGCTGGGGCCCATTGAAGGTGATGAAGGCGATGATGACTTGGAGCTCCAAAGCGTACAACCCAGCAAGGGCTTGCTGTGGATGTCATATAGGGATTGGCTGAAGCTGATAGTGGCTCATATGGACACTGTAGCGATCCTTTCCGCCCATGTTTGTGGCAATACTTTTCCTTACACAGGTATCTCCATCAAGATCATACCCCCTCAGCCTGTAAGCTCAACACTACTTCCTTGGAAGACTCTGCTGCAATCAAGGCACTTCCCCAAAGCAAATGACTTAGAAGACCTCATCCAGTTCTTTGACGGGTGGTTGAAGAAGATGACACTTGCAGAGGATACCGCCAAGGCTCTCTGGAGTGTAATGAGTTTGCAAGAGGCGCGCTCAATCTGTGATGCTGTTCATCCATTGCACCAGAAGGATTGGGAAGTTGATGGCAACATTGTGCCCATTGCCGAAATGGTCCAGGACCTCTTACCCCCGACCATATAAACATAGCCAATTGGGTTGCTGGCCTACTCGACAATATAAAGCTGCCCAAAAAGCTTGTAAAGAATACTGCAAAGGCCCTCCGTGGTATACTGCATTTGCAAGAGGCACACTCAAACTCAACATTCATTGCTAACTTGATCCGCAATGCCATTCTTCCGTTGCTCCAGAAGGAGTGGGAATATGATTGCGACATTGTGCCCATCGGCAGAATGGTCCAGCCTTTGGCTGATTCTGAAGATGGACCTCTTATGACTGACCATCTGAACATAGCCAATCAGGTTGCTACCCTGCTCGACAATGTAAAGCCACCCAACATCACGCTTTTCAATAAGTTGAGGGAAATGGAGCAGGGGCTGGAGTTTCTTGGGGTGGTACACTGCAAACTTCAAGTTGGTGTCCTGATTGCTCTTGGCCCCAGTTCTGGGCTTGAGTTCACAGAGTTGCTCAATGTGTGTTGCACTTTTTTTGGTTCTCTCTCATCCTTTTGATATTTTCACCGCATAGGCAGCAGGGCCTGTCCTTGGTGTTTCCAAACCATGCTGCCCAGTTTGCGACAAAGTACTCTCAGCATTATCTGACACACGCAAGCCCAGAGAGAAATTTGTCACGAGGGGTGCTCACAATGTAATTTCAGCAGTTTTGTTGCCAACCTCGGTTCCAGAAGACATTGTCCATGATATGAACATGAAGTTCAGGACACAATTGAGAGATGCACTCAATAAGTTTATGAATGACAACAGCTTGGTGTGGAACCGCACTCAATCTACAACCTCGAAGAGGCTTTCCTTGGAATCTCTCCAGGAGCGGATGAATTTGATGATGGTTGAACCTAATTATATGCTTCAAGTTGAGGACGAGGTGAGTGCTGATGAGGAAGTGCTGTCTGTTGGGGAACAGTGAACTTTGTGTTCTGGTGCCTTCATCCTCTGGTATGTTTGTTTTTTCAACTGCTAGTGATTCAATCCATTGATTCTCCCACTTGAGTACTTAGTGTTGCTTCAAGATTGAATGTCCAATTGGTGCATTGTTGGAACTTTGAGTGTTATTTTTAGATGATGATGTATATTTTTTTGTATGTACAATATCAAGAGATATGAATTTGCTCAGACTAGTCCAGAGTCTTGAAGTTGGGCTCCCAGGCTGGATGCAAGTTGAATTCAAGTTCTGATAGGATGATGGCCAGCTTGCCATGCCCAGCTCCCTCATCTGTTTGGCTCAATAGCAGAAACAAGGGTGAGGGTAAGTGTCGTTTGGCAGAACAAAGTTCGAGAATCCATGACATGGGTCTCGCCAGAGTCCTTGATGCTGCCATTCTTGGCATCATCGCTGAATGATTGATTCATGGGGGGTTGAAAGCAAGAGAAGGCATGAGAAAGTGCTGAACCAATGCTGATACTCTCGGCTGGCCGCGGGCCCACAGGTTTTTGGCAGGGGCCTGGTATAACTAGTTACAGTTGACCATTGCTTGTCACTGTATAATCACTATATAAGGCATTACAAGGGTTTACAATACATTGAATTTATTTTATTGAATGATCATTTGCTGATGCCTGGTCCACAATCCTGGTAGATTATGAGCTATTTATGTCAATATTGAAATCCATGAAATGGAATTAAACTAAAATATTAGTCTTGTTGCTATATGACAATGGCTTAAAAGAGTCTACAATGCATCTGAATTATTCCATTGACTGATCATTGAATTCTGGATTGAGCTACTATCTATCAGAATTCTAGACCAGGCATCAGCAAATGATCAGTCAACAAAATAATTCAGATGCATTGTAGACTCTTTTAAGCCATTGTCATATAGCAACAAGACTAATATTTTAGTTTAATTCCATTTCATGGATTTCAATATTGGCATAAATAGCGCATATTCTACTAGGATTGTGGACCAGGCATCAGCAAATGATCAGCCAATAAAATAATTCAGATGCATCATAGACTCTTTTAAGCCATTGTCGTATAGCAACAAGACTAATATTTTAGTTTAATTCCATTTCATGGATTTCAATATTGGCATAAATAGCTCATATTCTACCAGGATTGTGGACCAGGCATCAGCAAATGATCATTCAATAAAATAAATTCAATGTATTCTAAACCCTTGTAATGTCTTATATAGTGATTACACAGTGACAAGCAATGGTCAACTGTAACTAGTTATACCAGACCCCTGCCGAAAACCTGATGAAGGAAAGTTTGTAGCCATGGACGAGAGTTGAAATGCTGATTTAATAGACGACCAACACCTCCAGCAGACCAGATGCTGAAGTCGGACGGGCCGTGGATATAGATGTAGCCCTGGGGAATATCACAGTATCTTCGTGGTAAACCGAGGGCACGTTGACTGCCAGTGACTTCAACTGTTCGCACTCGAAGGAAGCGAATGAGCACTGGATCGGCTCTGTGAACGAAGGCCTTGACCAGGGAGGGCAACCGCAGGAATTGATATAGCGTCGCGTGCAGATTTTCTACGGTTGAACACTTGGGTGGCGCCATGTGCGGTTGCATCCAAATGCAGCTAGTCACTCCGGTGAACCTGATAAGCGTATCCACAAGCGTGTCAAATACGTGGGGCAATGTGCAGAGATAGCTCTCGCGCGTACGTCCCCAGACGTGGGTTGTCTTCCAGCCCGGCGTGAAGACGCGAGAGGGTTGGAAGTTCCGTGTTGATCATGATAGATTGGAACAAAAGTCTCTGTGAATACGGTCGGAATGACCCGGAGACTAATGCGCAGGTCTTCCAGACGGCAGAGCTCTCATGGCATCCTGCCACGTGTGCTAATCATATTGCGTCGATCACCTCTTGCGGGATGTGCGGCATTCCAGGTCTCAAGTTGGCAATACTTTCGTCCCTTCGCCGCGGGCGTTCCGCAAGCATTGCGTGGTAGCGACGGCAGACCTGGCAATGCTTAGCAAGGACGAGAAAACCTTGAAGACAACGTTGATCAAAATCGAAGCTCATGTACGCACACGTGCTGGACGCACCATAGCCACGTTGTGTTTATTCTGTACTTTGGATAGGACCGCATGCTATCGCGCACAGGAATATAAATATTTGACAAAAAAGGCGGCGCAGAGTAAAATGTTGCACCCGTCGAAGTCTCTAGCTTTGTGGTATGACACCGTTGTCTCTGATCAGTCCAACATTCGTGAATCTCCACTATCGCTCATCAGTCATTTTACTCTCACACTTCACACCAAGATCCAAATAAACGACCAAAGCTAAATTCCCTTGACAAGACACAGCCCGAGGTGCACAGCAAATAACATAAGACCTAGGATCATGATACGACAACGACGAGGAGACTACGTGCACCCATCCTTTGGACCCGCATATCCTTGACAAGAAGTTCTCGCAGGGGATCATTAGAGCTTGCCAAGAGCGGCGGCTGATGTGTTGTGGCCGGCGGCCTTTGCACGTTTGCGGAGCATGGCCGTGGATTTGTTGCCACGAATACCTCCACCCCATTGGCGACGTTGCTCCTCGTATTTGTCGGAGCTGTGACGGATGATGAGAACGATAATGTGAGAGCATACAGAACGTCCACATACAAGTTGGCTTTGGCAGCACTGACGAGGGTAGCAAGTTCCCTCTGATCCTCGCTCTTGACGTCTTGCAGGGCAACAACAGCCGCGGTCTTTTTGTGGACAACGGTTCCGAGGCGAGCTTTACCCTTAACAATGACATAGGGGACGCCCATCTTGCGACACAGGGCAGGCAGGAAGACGACGAGCTCGATGGGGTCGACGTCGTGGGCGATGACAACGAGAGAAGCCTTCTTCGCCTCTACAAGGGCAACGATGTGGTTAAGACCGTACTTGGCGAATAAGGGCTTCTTGGTGTCCTGCACATAGAAGTTGAGCATCTCAAGATCACACAACACAACCCAAAATCAACTTACGTCCTTGTCCTTGCCCTCAACAGCGGCACCAGCAGTCGCCTCCAAGCGGGCTTTCTTCTCCAGCTTTGACTCGGGGCGGTACTTGTTCAAGAGCTTGAAAAGCTGGGTGGCGGTGTTCTTGTCCAAAGTGTGAGAGAACTGGGCGATTGCGGGGGGGACCTTGAGACGCTGATGGAGGATAACTTTTTGGCGCTGGAGGCGGACGTATTCAGGCCATTTGACGAAGCGGGTCAGATCGACCTTGGGACGGATATCCTGACCTATTGCAATTGTTCATAGGCTACATCTGATGTCCAGTACAATAGGCACTTACCGATACCAAAATTCTTGGGTGTGGCCTCGAAGAGGGGGTTCTTCTTGACCTTGCTAGACTTCTTGACGCCGAAGGGGGCGGCAGCGGGCTTCTTGCCGGTTCCGGTTTTGGCTTTGGGAGGCTGGTCATGGAGACGAGTCAGCGATGTGATTAGAAAATCAACATTGTGCCTCGGAGCTCTAGCGCCGTGGACGACAAGCGTACACGGCCCAGCAATATAAACGCATCATGGCCTTCCGGCTCTGCGCTCCAGAAGATAAATCTCGAAAGAGGTTCACTTCTTCTGGATACTGGTGTACGTCTAGAACCTCGCGTGAGTCAACTTTCCGTAAGGTCATCTGAATGAAGAACTTGCCATCCACCTCAAACTAATGGATTCTTGAGGTCTCCGACTGTACTACTGGGGCTCCTCGGCATGGAAGTATAGCACTCACCATTTTTGGGGAGGTCTTGAAGATGCCGGCAGGGGGTGGTGCGCGATGAGGAAAGTAAGGTAGACTGCATAGTCGACCAACCTTACCTAACGTGACATTCCGTGACCGAAGTCATGTGGTTGCCGCTTATGGACCGAATCAGGCTGATGGCAGTGATAAGATGCGTTGTGCAGCCGTGAACAAAAGTGTAAAATATGCCATGAGGTATTCCAAGAGTTTTAAGAGGTTTTGAGGAATGCTTCACGTTTTTGAGCCATCTCGGATCTGGATCTTAGTGTAATCCTAATATGGTAATCTTGCAATGATAACGGAACTCTGCCTTCAATTATGATTGTTTAAAAATCGCAGCCCAGGAGCCCTCGAGAATTAAGAATACCGAGAACTTCCTGGGCTGCGATTTCGTGTTAGGTGACGTGAAAAAATGTAGTTCCCTAATCATTCGAAAAGTAACGTTTTGTAACGCGATTCTTATGTAAGGTTAGTCGAGTATGTATGAGGTCTACCTTAGGAGAGGCCGAAAGTCCTATTGTTTGCGTTACAATGTCGGACAAACATCGGAACGGCGACATCGAGAAACGACGATCACTGCTGCCTCAGGTAAACATTCAGTTCAACGCAACTCCAAAACTTCAACCCAATTGGATCTCATCCTTGTGATTCATTCCCGCAGACGAAAATGCTGCCTCCATTCAATCTTCCTGAAGGCATCTTCCTTCTCATTACTGATGAGCTTGCATCACCGGCCGATTTTCTGCTCTATCGAACATTCATCGCCCATGTAAAAGGATCAAAAGGCTCGCGTAGCATCGTCCTATCCGTCTCTGAAGACCTCGCCCGTTTCAAAGCAATAACCACCAAATCGGTACGTTTCTTCGAATGATGACCGTTGTCGTTGCTGAACTCCATCTCAGAACGTAAATGTACCTGCTCTGATGGATTCTGGAACATTTACCTTCATCGACGCTCTGTCTCACGTTGAATCATCCAGTGATCCCGCTTTTCCAAGTCTACGTCCGCTACTCGACCTCGTGACCCCAATATTGGAATCCCAACAGGAACCTTGCCTTGTCATTCTCGATGACATCACCTCTCTGAATTGGATAGGCTTCTCCCTCCTCGATATCACCCGATTTTCTCGCGCACTCACCGCAAAATGCCGACAAGTAAGCCATCTCTCCATGTCCATTTTATTCCCGACGATCGATCATTCGTTAGTTCAATGCCACGTTGCTCATCCGACATCATGTGGTCACACCAGGCGTCCCAGACGAGCTCTTCAAGCATCTGTTGCAACTTTGCACATACCACATGGAGGTTCGTGCGTTGGCTAGCGGACGGAGTGGTGCAGTCAGTGGAGAGGTATGTCATCGCGACGTGATATTCCATGATTGATTTATACTCCACAGGTCGCATTACATCCGGGCTTAGCCACTCCACCAGGCGCCGTAAAACTGATTCCACGAAGTTCAGCACTTCAATATCGATTGACAGATTCCGGCGCCGTGTTTTTTGAACGGGGAACGGGTGCGGGAGTTCTCTGAGTGCAGTATGTTGATGTACAATGTATCATATCCAGGTCCTGGCGACGATGGAGCCAACTCCATGAACTGCGGATCCCAAATTAGGAAGCATATGAGGTCATTGGATTTCTGTCTACTTAGTGATTTCAGTTCCAAACCAGATTCTCACCACCACCACCATCACCACCACCATGACCGCAAGCATTCCACACCCACCGCCCACAACACAGAATCCGCCTCCCACCACCACGACAACGGCCGCTCCAGCTACCGCAGGAGGGGGAACGGGCGAGCCTCATACCAGTACAACGGAAGAAAAGATGAAGTACGCATTTCTTCTCAGAGTTAACCAACCTGGCTATTGACTCTCGTCACTCAAGGGCCTCGTTCCATGTTGTCCACGGTGGGCCTATATCATACCCGATCCAGCGAACATTTTCTTACAAAAAGAAACCTTTTTTCTGATACCCAGGCGCCGGAGAGGTCGTACGCGGTACTATCCTCACCCCGCTTAATAAACCCGAAGGGGCAGAGATTGTCAAGAAGGGACGGGAGGAATTTAAACAGGGGATGGCAGAGATATCAGCGCTCCGACACCACAAGACCGGTACGTCATTGATGCACCTTCCTCATCGAGTGAATTGCCCGCGGGCGGAGACTGATTTTATTCCTTGTGCTGTACATCATACGAATAGCCGACCCGAGCGCTGGAAAAGCGCCTCAAACCCGTCAACCACCGTCTGCTCCCATGACCAGTCCGGGACCAGTGCCGCAAACCGGTGCCGCTACAGCTGCAGAAGAGCGACAAGGAGTCCCCCCGGCGCAAGCGGTGACCCCGGAGCAGCAGGTCAATACAACACCTCCAGGCGAAAATCCCAAATCTCCGCTCTCGCAGGCCGCAGTGCCTCAAACTAGTCCACCACCCTCTACTCCCACGACCAGTCCGGGACCAGTGTCGCAAACCGGTGCCGCTACTGCTACAGCTGCAGCTGCAGAAGAGAGACCGGGGGTCCCCCCGCAGCAGCAGGTCAATCCGATACCTCCGGGCGAATACCCCAAATCTGGGCTCTGGCAGGCTGCACTGCCTCAAACGCAACGATCCAGTTCACCACCCTCTGCTCCCACGACCAGTCTGGGACTGGTGCCGCAAACCGGTGCCGCTGCTGCTACAGATACAGATACAGAAGAGCGGCAAGGGGTCTCCCAGGCGCAGGCGGTGCCCCCGGAGCATCAGGTCAATCCAACACCAACACCTCCAAGCGAATATGCCAAATCTGCGTCTTCGCACACTGCTGCTCCGAGCTCTAGGACGAATGGGTACGACCTCCCAGAGAAAGGACCGACAACCCCTGGGTCGGCGCCAACGCAACAAGGCGTGTCGGCTGAGGGTGAACGTCAGGCTGCTGCTCCCAGTGCCACGACAGGGGAGAACCGAGCTGTTCTGCCGTCCACACCGAGAAAGTGAGTGTATAATCTCTTTCTGATGTCATCTAGAGTTGTTCTCCGTCTCTTAGGCCCGGGAGCGCCAATCCGACACTTCCAGGTGAATATTTCGAATATCCCGAATCTGCGCCTTCGCAGACTGCTGCTCCAGGCCCTAGGGGGAATGGGTACGACCTCCCGGAGAAAGGACCTGCAGCACCCGGGTGGGCCCTAACACAAGAAGGCGTGTCGGCTGAAGGTGAACGACCTCAGGCTGCTGCTCTCAGTGCTACGACAAGGGAGAACCAAGCTGTTCTTCCGTCCACTCCGAGAAAGTGAGTGCATTATCTCTTTCTGATGTCATCTGGAGTTATTCTCCCTCTTAGGTCTGAGAGCGCTATTTGAATGTCGAAGAATCGATTCTTGTTCAACGGTGTTTCTATGTGTACATATTAGGACTTTTAAGTCACTTGGTGGACTTGTTTTGATTTCTGACTAGTTTGTAGTGTGTGGGTACAGTTATGAGTAACATGTTTTGCGACGACAACGATAATGCTGATGAAGGACGAATGATTGTGGAAGGGCCAAGGAGCGAGGCCTACCCACTAATTAATTTAGGGCCGAATTTCGAGGTCAATAAAGTAAGTGAACGAAGCCGCAAACACCGGAGTGAAGGAGACGATGTAGTAGATATAAGTCGGATAGCACCCCCAAAAAAAACTGGATGGGAACGACGAAGGCGAAATCACTGCAAGTCCCTGAGCGCGTCCATATCCTTCTCATTCCACTTTCTGATGACAGTCAAATTGTACGTTCGGCCCCCACACAGGCAATCATCGGAACCATACTTACTTCATACTAGTCACGGTTGTGAGTCATGGTTCAATTGTTTCGCGATCATATTGAATTTGACTCTTCATTCACTGGTACACGCCGTCGCTTTCAACATATGATAATCTCAACACGATTCAGTCCGGGATAGCTAGCAAGGTGTATCCTCAAAATGAGTAGCGCAGTTCAAGTTGTACAATAAAACAGATGACGTTACATAAACGAATTCTCCAGGATCTATCTCGCTGTGCGTGGCATGTCCCACTCACTGTAAGTGTCAGGCTTTCCCTGCTGAACCGTAAGCAAAGCTGAGCGAACCGTGAGCATGTTCCTTCTATGACTGAAGCAGGGGAAAGAATATACTTCGTCAAGTCAGAGTAGTCGCCGTTGAAGAAGTCCTGGTGGCCAGGGCTGCTGTCACCGCTGTTGGCGTACTGCCAGAAGGTGTAATTGCTTTATACAAGGTCAACCCACTACCTGCATCAGAATAGAGCGCATCAAGATGCCCACCTCCAACCCGCAGGCAGCTCCCCGGGCGATAAGTCCAAGTTAGTGATCCAGAGGCGGTTCCTGGTACCGATGATATTCGAGTTGCCTGTGCACTCTTTCCACCAACTGGTTGTCGTCTTGATCACCATAACTATCATCCAGGGTCAGCCCATTCAAAGAGATGGAAATATGGTAAAATACCTGGACGGCGCGCGTCGGCTTTGGTTTGCTTGTTGCGGCGGCGGTAAGCCGAGGAGAATCCCCTAATCCATTGCACCATCTGGTCTTGGCTCAGGCCACCACAATCACCTTCAAGCTCAACCGCTCCAGGAAGGGTATAATCTGTTTGAAATAACGTGTCAAGCAGAGTGGGAATTAAACGGCTTGGAATATGTATACTTACCGTAAGGATCCCAGCGACCTCCATGGTCGACGAAAAATTGTGCTTGTGACTTTCCGGTCGAAGCTCCGGGACGTGCAGAGTGGTATGCACCGCGAATGAGTCCCGCGTTGCTAGCATCGTTGTACTGCTCCACAAACTTTGGATTCCCTTGCTCTGGAACGGATAAGAGGCTGAGCCGACAAGAGAAGGGGGACACTCACGAAGTCCTTCAGTCGCTTTGATGTACACAAAATCGATCACATTCGCCCTAACTGCGTCCCAGTTGATGATGGGCTGATCCCCAGAGACATCAATGCCGTTGGTTTGAGGGGCGCGCTTGGTGACCTCGGCGGGGGAGGCGCGGGAGACGAGGGCGGTGGTGAGGACGAGAGAGAGGAGTGAGAGGGGCTGCATGATTCTCGACGAAGAGAGAGGGAGGCAAGTTCAATGTATAGAACCAGGTCTGGCTGCGTCTACCCTTCAAAAGGGAAAATTGGGAAGGGTTGAATGCAAGTTGTCTGCCAAATTTCAATGTCAACAGGCTCCCGAATAACAGCCCACCTTACTCACTGAATATATATTTCTTTTGATTTTGGTTCACGGTCATCGACATCTTCTTTCTTGCAAGGCAGGCGATATTCGATGATGACTTTAGGAGGCTGTCCGTCAATGTCAACCGGTTCCCGAATAACAGGCCACATGACTTACTGAATATCTTTTTTGTTTTGGTTTTCGATTCACGTCCAACCATCGACATCTTCTCTTTTGAGAGTTGACCTGAATTTGCAAGCCAGCCGTGCTGCTGCGACTGGGCGTTTTCACGAAATTCAAAACCGATATAGCGTTCAACAGGAAAATTGGGAATGATGTTTTCAATTTTTGATCGCAGGCTGTCCGTCAACGTCAATGCGCTCCCGAATAACTGCCCACAATACTGACGGAGTATTTAGTGAGCCTCAGCGTCAACAGCATTGCCGCCGCTAGTGACCTCGCCAACAACCCTCCAGAGCGTGTTTATCTTCGTCTCCGATCAACCACCGCATATACGCCAAACGCTCTCTGGGGCTGGATCTGTTTGTAGTGTTGTGCCATTCGCTTCGCCACGACGAATATGGACAAGGGGATTGTGACCCCTAAGGACTGTGGTAGTCCTTTTCGTGAGGAAAGGAGAGGAGATGCACGCTTGGAGATGGTGAGTGTGCTGCGCCGTCCGAGGATGGGGAGTTTGACCACGTAGCGGGCGAGAGAATACCGATGATGCTGAGGATGACTTCCCGTTGGCTCGCCCACGTTTTTCGACATGGTGAATACTTGGTTCGAAAGCGCATGCTACGGTCTCCCCCTTGTGATGCATTAGTTTGCGACATCCCATACGGTATCGACCGAAGTGCTGAAGACTTTTGGGGACGGCTCGTGGGAGAGCGAGTGTAGGAAAAGACCTTCGAGGCTGATGAGTGTTTGTGAAGAGAGGTGGTGGTACAACGACAACCGGCGGGGCCAGATACCCTCCAGAATGCCAGGCTGTCGATGGTGGTTGGTTTGGGCGTTGGGCGAGGACGGGGCGAGGACGGGGCGAAAGAGGAGCCGGTGAAGGAGAATGCGCGAGACTGTGCGCTTCTGGGGTTGGTGTTACAGCGCTGGATCGCTGTCCTCATGAAACCACTAGTGGGCAAAAGATGTTACCAATTGGTATGAGCCGTACCGCTTCTGTCTTCGCCGAGATGATTTCAACTTGGGCCAGCCCCAACATGTAAACCCCCATGGTCAGGCGATCGTTCACCGCCTTTTCGGAATTATGTTGAATCGTGGATTAGAAACTTAGTTTTTGGGTAGCCACTCACTTTGCACTAATCTCGTCATCGCCGAACACGCTGAGGTTGGAGAGTATCTGGATGACCAGGTCAGCTCCTGTGTTATTTCCGCTGGAACGATGGCTTGAAGTTGCATGTTCGAGTTCAATGCTAAAGTTTGTTGATCGCTGTTTATAATGTGGATCAAGCGACGCTGGGCGTCGTCCACGTCGTCCACAGACGACCTCGGACTCCCGTTCTGGAAAAATCGACGTTAATCGACGCTCCCGCGGATGCTGTCGGATCCGCCCACAAAGGCGGGAAAATTCCTCCACACAACTCGTACTCTCAAGATGAATAGGTGTTTGAATCGCCGTGATCATCAAGAGCAGGCTTCACGGTGGTGGGAAGAGGAAATCTACACAGGGTGAGAGAAGTTGATCAGTCATGTAATTGGGAAAGCCAAAAGATGATAATGGAGGAACCTCAGGTACTGAGTATCTTCATCATTGTGGGATGTATGTCGGTCAATAGGGTAACCTGCAGTATTCAAGAAGACGTTCCCTTGTTTTTGTAGTCGTTCTCCACACTCCCACTGAGCGGTTCAAAAGCCGAATCCTTCAGGAAGTGACTCGGAGTATGCTCAAGTCAGGTTCTTTCTACGTACATATTAGGGCTTTAAGTCAGTTGGTAGCTTGTAATGTGTGGAAGACAGTAAGTAATGAGTAACTATGTTTTGCGACGACGATGATAATAATAATTAAGGACGAAAAATTGTGTAAGGACCAAGGAGCGAGGAGGACTACCTAAATAATTTAGGGCCGAACTTTGAGATCGATAAAGAAGTGAACGAAACCTCAAACACCGGAGGGAGGTGATGCACATACAGCTCGGATACCGTTCGAACTAGCGTCCGGGTCCGACTTCAGAAAGAAACCAGGTGACTGGATATCGAAATTCGACGAACGACGCAGACCGAAATCATCGCAAATTCCTGAGCTTCTTGATAACCTTGTCCATATCCTCCTCATTCCACTTTCCGCTCCACTCTTGGACAGGCGACTTCCTTGGCACCGTCGTCTCCTCCTCCTGAACCCCCGCGATGCGATCCCGCCCACGAAGCGACGGAGCGAAGCGGACGCCGTCGAGCCAGTTGGCTTTGACGGGTATGGGTGTGGGTGTGTCCCCGGGGTGCGCTGGGGTGAAGAGAACAGGGGTCATCGGGCCGGAACTGGGGCTGCCACCGCCGAAGCCGAAGAGGCGGCTGGATAGGGGAGATGAGTCTTTTGGTGGGGCATAGGATACGGATCGGGGACGTTGACGCGAGTGTGAACGTGGATGGAGAGGAGACGCTACCTGGACGCGAGGGAGGGTTGGGTCGGGCTCAGGTAGGGGAGGGACTGGAGTTTGAGGCTCGGGGTCTACCGTAGGGGAGGGAGGCAAGTCGGGGCTGAGTGTGGAGGAGTCATGGTACATCGACGATTGGTTGCTCAGACTGGGACCAGTGACGGGGTTGGCAGAAGGGGGACAGACGGGCGAAGGGGGTTCAGGGTTGAACGCGATGGGTGAAATGAGGGAGGACGAGCCGTCTTCGGCGTATGCGTCATCCCGCAGCTCGTGCGATGCTTCCGAGATGTTGTCGGGGATGCAAGGGACGCTGGATGAGGAACGCCGGGCGTGCAGCGGAGGCCGCAGCCGCGCTGGGATGGAGGAGAGGGATGACAACGTGACACTCATTCGTCGAGCGATCTTGGCTTTGCTGGTGGCGAGAGAGTCAGCACTGGCCTGGAAGGAAAACGCATGTTCTGATGGGCTCGGACTGCTGGGCGGTGAAAACTCTCCAAACTCCGCAGTACCTCTCGTGAGGTCGAAGCTACTGCGCGGATGGCCCCCAAGCATACGGGAGAGTTTTTTGCTGTTCTTCCTGCGCGTTGAATTCTCCTCCGAGAAACGGGAGTCCTCCTCCGACGTTGTGGTCGTGGCTCCGCTGTCGACGGAGTTCATGGATGGCATCAGACGCACCTCCTGGGCATAAGCAGGGCAGGAGGCGGGGGAGTGCGGTGAAGAGGAGGATTCGAGAGAGTCGGTGCGGGGACGGGCGCTGCACTGTCTCCGCAAGGAGGAGAATTTCTGTCTGGAGGTTGGAGATCCATTGCTGTCTCCGCTCTGTCGGGAAGGCGACTTGTCTGTGCTTCGCTTCTTCATTTCCAGCGATGAAGGTGACTCGGTGACGTCTTCAGACTCTACTTCTGCGAGACAGGCGCTGGCGATGGGTGAGAGTGGTTTTTGCTTCCGTCTTTGCGAGAGAGATGGCTGTAGATCTTTGAGGAGGGAGACGACGATGGGGCTAGGGCTAAGAGCCTTCGTGGGCGAGTCTACAGCGCGCTCATTTTTAAGCAAGGGGGTTCATGGTAAATCAAAAAGAAAATACCCCACCTTCCTCGTCTGGAGCTCTCCGCTGAGGACCCTTTTTGTTCTTAGGTCGCAACACAGGTGTCGAAATCGAATGATGCAGCGCGCGCCCACCATGCCCACGACAACCTGTATCTTTCCCGTCGGCTCTCACTGTCTCATCACTGCTTTTTGGAGGGCTGGCGAGGGTCGGCAAGTTCTCACAAGTCGCAACCGCTCCCACGTCCATACCCTTGACCCGCCCACTCTTCCTCTTCTCCTGTCCATTCGCACCCAGTTTTGCACCTATCCGGAATAGCCGTCCAAGTTTCTGCAGGGAAGTGAGGCGGACGGGGAGAGGTTCCGAACACTGCGGGCTATGACTAGAGAACTCGATGCCACTTTGCATCCTTCTATCTGGCGTCTGGAAGGCCTCAAGGTCGGTTTCCGAGGGCGAACGAGGGAGACAGATGTTGGAGAAGGAAAAGAGCAGGGCGTGGCCACAACACGCCTGTTCCAGACCCTTCGCTTAATATACTTTTATGTATGTTCGGCTGTTGGCCAGGGACAGATGCGGCGCGATCTGTTTCCAGGGAGCATCAGGGCTGCCTTGTTTTCCTCCGGCGTTTCCCGTTGACCTCCACCCGAGAGATAAACACGGCGGAGCAACCAGCTTCGTCCTGTACACATCTATTTCAATTCATCCCGAGAACATTTACAAGTAAAGAGTCACTTCGGGAGAGATTGGGATTCCCAGCAACGCCGCATCACATATCATGACTCGTCGCAAGGGTTCGGCATGTATAGTGATGAAACAAAGGAGAAGTTTCCTTAAAAGGAGACGCTGATCCACTGATGCGGAACAAGTTTCGGTGTCAACATCCGTTGGCAACGTGCCATCTGTGTTATGCGAGCACATCGTCAACGACCGGCCTGCAGCAAATAGTACAACGTATGTGATCCTCTTTATGTTTCCTGTCAACGCAGCCTATCTTGGGTGTTCTGGGTCTTTTACCTCCGGTTTGCGACAAACGTGAATCATGATGCACGACAGACGGGGAGTAAGCAAGTCACATGTAGTCAGTTAAAACCTGACTTTAGTGAGCTGCCTTACTTGAGGCATGAGGCATGAGTCATGAGGACGAGTTGGTCGCGGATCTGCTTGTCGGGCATTCCGCTAATCAAGGCTCTCTAAAATGTAATTATAACATGATCTATGTCACTGTATAAATAGTCATGGTCGTAAAACCACCTTGGTGTCAATAGTGTGGTTCTCAAGACAAGACCAGCCTGATGCGAGAGAGCGCACACCACCATTCACGCTGCCACGAAGAATAAGCAACTCCGTTCCCAAACGACATCTGGGTTCCAACTTCCAAGAGTAGATCGGAACTACTTTACCCGGATTTTCTCCCCGTCCGCGAGCAATACAGGATCGCGCGACTTCGGAGGCTCGCCCATGGCTTGTTTCACCGCCTCTGTGTTCAAGAGTTTCGCGAACCGCGGCTGAACAAATGTGGCACTACAACGAGCGACACGCATCAGCTGCCACCGCAGAATCACGACAGAGTTGAGACCATCAAGGGCACATACCTTGCTTCAACCAGAACGGTCCCATCAAGATCTTCGACACGTCCGCTGACGGTGGCCTTACGGCCCTTGGCTTCTTTCAAGAACGTTTTCATGACGATGAACTGATCTGCGCGTGTGGGCGCCCGATAGTTGAGCGTTAGTTGGGCGGTGACGCCGACTCTCTCCGGCAAGTTCGTGATCGCCTAGAATTTGGTCATATGTAATAAGTTAACACAAAGTGAAACGACCCACAGTCCTGGCCAGAGTTTCGTCCAACAGCGTCGCCAACAATCCCCCATGAACGATCCCGTCGTGCCCACATAAGCTCCGGCCCACGTGAATAATCACCACACTCTCGCTCTCGTCCTTCCTAGACCGTACCAACGCCATCAGCGCGAGCTTCCCCGGACCCCGCAGCGTTCCCGCAGTCAAACTGTTCACCCGCCGCTCTTCAGGGAAGTTCTTGTACGCCCGTGTCTCGTACCATTCATCCGCATCTGGCTGGGCCCTCAACTTTTGCAAGAGTGGTAGGGTTTGTAAGGACCGTTCTAGTTCCGCCGTATACGCGACTGCTTCGGGGGAAGTAGGGTCCGGCGGTCCGGGCGCGATACGGGGAAAGAGGATTGTAAGAGTAGAGGGTGGGTATATGGATCCGAGGGTGTAAGCTGCCAGAGAGGTCACGGTAAACACGGAGATGGTGAAGAGCCGTTTGCTCCTCGGAGGTTTTGGTGGGGGAGCCGTAAGAAGTCGGCGACGAGTGAGATTTGTTGGACGGGAGGTGTTGGTGATGGTCGATCGTAGGAGAGAGGACAGCATTTTGGAGAAAGTCTATTGTTGGTATGGTGTCTCCGGGGTATATTCAAGTCCTCGAGACGGTGGTGGACTGGTGGTAAGAGGTAGGTCGTGGAAATAAATTACTGCTTTTAGGTTCAGATGCACTTATGGTCGTGACTTGTTAACGTTGGAGGATCCCTTATGATTCTGAATAGGTCCTTTGCTTTCTTCCCCAGAATTCTGCCCTGGTCGTAGAATTGGGGGCGCTGGCCGCTAGGTAATTACCTCCGGCTAAAATTTCTGCGTCGGGTTACAAATTACCCACCTCCGAGAGAAAAAGAAACTCTGGACCTAGACCACCAGGCTACCCTGGACCTTCTGATAGCAGATGTATAATCGATCATCTGTCGGACCACCGTCCGTATATCGCAGGCGCACTCCCAGCAGAGGGACGTCCAACAAATTACAATTGCTCCCCCTCCGCGATACCCTTCGTGAACTGTTTATGGATTTGGCCAGGGAGTGGTGTGGCCCGGGTAAAAGTCGACCAAGGGCCTGGGTCTGATGGAATATCGATGGAGCTCAAGAATGACTTTCAAAATCAATTGTGTACCAACCGACATCACCGTGATCAGTACTGGTGAGCACGTGCCACGCCAGATAAACCCTATTTCACGCTTTACAGAGTTGAATTGAATCATCGCGGGCTCTACCTCTACCTCATACGCCCATCCTCGCAGCAGGCAACAAAGTTCTCGTAAGCGGCGCCAATGGATACGTCACCATCTGGTTCGTTCATGTGCTCCTGGAATAGTGGTTGAGTTACTGATCCCGCCAGGGGAGTAGGATGGTGCATTCGATGAGGCTGTCAAGGGTGTTTATGCAGTCGCACATACGGCATCACCTTTTCACGCGGACGCGGCAGATCCACAGGGTATGCCCCTTCTACCGTACCATCATCTTGTGCTTCCATCGCCGAAGCAGGTAAAGACAAAGTTTTCGCTGAACAAGACTGGAATGAACAGCCCAACAAAGCGCGTTTGCTCTCGCACCATTCCGTGGGCCGTACGCGTAAGTCTCCACCTTCACCCTCATTTCCAAAAACTTACCCCTCCTCTGGAAACACACAGAGGCTCACGACAGCGGTGTCCATGTCCGAATTGGCGACGAATGCAATAAGGAAAACGACGGCGCCAAGGGCGATGATTCCACAACCCCATTCATTGACCTCCACCATACAGGCAACATTAATGACAGGAAGTTGCGGGATGTTCGACGTAGATTTAGTGCGCTGTCCTTGATGATACTCACGTACTTAGCTTATCAACCCCTCCCGCAGTAACACCAGCACGAGCACCACATCCTACGACGACCTCATTCTAGCTACTGAGACTCTCTATCACTATACCTATTGCAGCAAACGCTGAACAGCATGTCGCCCTCCAAGGAGTCGTGTCGACCCTCGAAGTGGAGCTGAATCGCGACAACTGGGGTGGTACGTTCCTTCTCGTGATTATTTTCTTTGCGGTGGAATCATGATCATGTAGTGCATACGAGGACGAATAATACAACTGGCATGGTACCCCAGTAAGCGCCAGTCAATCAAGCAGGGGACGCGAGGAGCGGTCGCGTTTTGGCTTGGCGAACTGACTGTGGCCCACAAACCGGCGGAGTGCAACAGGGGAGTAGCGTCGCTCTACTCTACCTCCCTCAAAGCCCCCGTAGTCTGTTCTGAACACATCACTGAATGCGCAACGTAGTTCCCCAGACACTTCGCAACACCATCCAACTTCCCACTGTTTCAAGACATCCCCAACAACGGTTTGTCGGCGAAGAGACGGATTGGAGCCCAATCTGTTTCCCGATCCATTCCTAAAGAGGATTTAGGTGCAGAAGTTCGCAGGAGTGCTAGCCCAGCAGGTTAATTACGTTCGTCACATCAAATGGGCTTGAAAGGGTGTTGGTCATCGGAATCTGTCCTGGCAAGGGTGAGGCAATAAAAGCCATCTGACTGCCCAAGCCCTTGTTCAGCTTCCGTGCTACCCAGTCCCCTCATGCGCCTCCTTGCACTTCTATGGATTTCGTACATTGCAATCGCTTTCGAGGGTGTCCGAGCCTGGCGTGCTAGGTGAGCTCTGTTCCCCTTTTCGTCAGTTCTGAACAGGGCTCCCGGTGCTCGTTAGCCTTGGTCGCGTTTTCGATTCGCCAGCTTACAGTGACAATGGGAACTCGCGGTCCATCCTCGCCGCGAATACATTCGATGGCCCCAGCACCGATCACGTCCAGGACTTGGTTGACAAGAGCGGCGATTGTTACAAGAAGCTCACTGGGCATGTGTTCCCACAAAAACTTGCCAAGGGTACTGCATCTTTCAATGGCTTCCGCTACTACATGATTGTCAGTCGTCGTTTTTTTTTTTGCTCGGAGTCTGTTCACCTGCCTCTCATTCACCAGCAAGACTTGTATTACCTTGATGTCTTTTACGCCGTGGAGCTCTTGGCGATTGTGGGTTCTGAACTATCCTGGGTCAATGTGTCGAAGGAGATCAATGATGTTGGGTATATCGCTGGATTCAACAATAATAACCTTGCGCAGCTCGGCGTTGAACAGACAATCATCGACAAGACGCAACCCAGCCAAGCACTCAAGGACTCCAAGAATCACTATCTTAAGGATGTGGTCATCGACGTGCCGGGAGATTGGCTTGCGTTTGTCGCATTATAGCGAGTACCAGGGTGTTCCTGACTGATCTTCTAACAGATTACAAGTCGCCTTTCTCCTGTGCCTGATGGTGCAGTGTTCTTTCTATTCATGGAACGCATTGAAATCTTGACATAAAGCCTCAAGGGATATGCTGAAATCGCAAGCAATCTGCTGAGAGATTATTCTACGATCGACAGTCCGTAACGAGTGTTATTTCTCCGATCCATGTTCACCCCTTCCTTCAGATACGCTTTACTACGGAACTTGGATTAAATTCAATGCTAGCAACCCTAAGAAATATCGCAGTATATGTTATGTATCTCCCATACATTGACTCGTCTTACCAAGTTTTCAGGTCGCGTCAATAGCCTTTGGGACCAAGTTAAGCCCGATACGGCGACCATTGCAAAGTACCAGACGCTCTTCACTCAATCCTGCGAAAATGAACAAAACTTTTTCGACCTTGGGTTAGAAGGTCCTGCTGTCCCGTATCAAGTCATCGCCGACAATGCCGACTACTATCTGAAACCCGTCAGCGCGCCGGACAACTACGTACTCACCTATGACTTGAAGATTGCGGAGAACACTGGCAATAAATACAAAGTGGTTGGAATGCTAAGATCCAGCGCTCGCTTGCTAACATTACGTTGTAGTGGCGTGCCATCTCGACCAAGGATGGATACACGTTGCAGTCTGGAGAGAACCCGAAGAAGTACGTTGCGGTGGAGAAATCGAAGCTTATTCCTAGGGCCAAGCCATATTATTGGTGGATCAATAAGGACAATGATTTAGGTTGCTTGCAGTACGTCGTTCCTTTTCTACCAAGACCAGTTGTATCTGTACGCAGGTGTTGTCAGGGTCTTCGACGCAGCTGGCATCAACCATGATTTGCAGGTCCAAGATAGCCCGGTACGATATTTCCTCGTTACACGAGAAGCGGCGACTGATGAGAATATCATCAAGTCGCAGCCTGAGGCACTTTTGGGGGCCGCCTCTGTACCCGCTACGAAACATAATTGTTGGGAATTCACTCCAGCATAGTCCCTAATCGGTTGCGTCGAAGTTTGTTATCCTATCCTCGTTGGAGCATGTACGATGTATCACATCATCGGACTGTTCTCCCTATTTTTAGACCTCTGCTCCAAATACGTTTGGCTTTGCAAGTTAACAATTTATTGTATGCTCATGCGATTGAAGTTGTGTACGATCATACACCGAGGGGGAGGCGTCATTGGCAATGAAAATGGCAGGGCGGCGTCACTCATTTTTATTTCCGTGTTGGGTTACAAATTACCCGCCTCCAAGAGAGAGAGAAACCCTGGACTATCTGATAGCAAATGTGTAATCGATCATTTGATCAGGCCTGTCTATGGGGCAGCCGTGACTTTGTCTTCCACTGGCACGGCGGTATCGCAGGCGCACTTCCGACAAAAGCAAGTCCAACAATTGCTCCCATCCGCGATACTCTGGCCGTCGTGGATTATTTATGGATTATCCAGGAAGTGGTGTGGTCCGGGCGATGGACTCGGAGGGGCTGAGAAATCCGAATCGTCTTTGTCAGGGCTGGTGAGCACGTGACACGCCAGATGAATGCTATTTCAAGGACGCGCCTTCGCTTTCCTCAGTCACCGAGTTGAGTCATCGCCATCAACCTCGGGCTCTATCTCTACCTCATACATTGACCCTATGCCCATCCTCGCAGCAGGCAACAAAGTCCTCGTAAGCGGCGCCAATGGATACGTCGCCCTCTGGGTCGTTCGTGTGCTCCTGGAACGGGGTTACGCCGTCCGCGGATCCGTCAGATCGAATGAAAAGGGAGGATACTTGAAGGAGATGTTCAAGTCGTATGGTGACAAGTTTGAGACTGCTATTGTGGGAGATATCGCGGAGGTTCGTTCCCTTTTAAGGATGAGTGGTTGAGTTACTGACCTCGATCGGGGAGTAGGATGGTGCATTCGATGAGGCTGTCAAGGGTGTTGATGCAGTCGCACACACGGCATCACCTTTTCACCCGGACGCGGCAGATCCACAGGGTATGCCCCTTCTACCGACCATCTCGTTCAAGCATTGATGTCTTTCCGCAGAGGTGATCAAACCCGCCGTGAAAGGCACAACTGGTATATTGGAGAGCATACTGAAGTATGGGTATGTCTATCACTCTCGTGTCCAGTCCTTCAAGACGCTCAGATTATCAAAAGCTCCGGAATCAAACGTGTGATCGTCCTGTCATCTTGTGCTTCCATCGCCGAAGCAGGTAAAGACAAAGTTTTCGATGAACAAGACTGGAATGAACAGTCCATCACGGAGGTCAATACCCTGGGAGTGAATGCCTCGGGCTACGGCAAGTACAGGGCTTCTAAGACTCTGGCTGAAAAAGGTGCGCGGTTGTCCGAACAGAGGGTTGTGTTGACGAGATATTGCGTACCACAGCCGCATGGAACTTTTACGAGGAGAACCGGGGTAAACTATCATGGGACCTTACAGTCCTAAACCCCCCATTTGTAAGTTCCTCGTCTTATCTCGTGATCAAGCTCACTCCGCCCCTTCTAAACAGGTCTTTGGCGTACGTCTCCCGTCGCCCTCTCTCAAGTGACCCTCTCATTCTATTGACCCACCCTTCGTTCATAGCCCACCATCCATGACGTCAAGTCTATCGACGCCCTCAACACCTCTGCCCGATTATTCTACAACGCCATCCTCGCAGAAGGATCGTTCACCCCCCAGGCTCTTGCCACACAGGGCTCGGCCTACATCGATGTGCGTGACCTCGCAGAGGCGCACGCGCTTGCTTTTGAGAAAGAGGAGGCTGGTGGGGAACGGATCATCGTTTCTGGTGGTATGGATCCCCTTTTTTCCTTGTTGGACCTAGGTATTGATCCCCCTCGTCACGTCAATCACAGGATCGTACATCTGGCAAGACTTCGGTAAGCTCCCTACCTTTCGTTCTACCTCTCTGCTTAATTCAACCCCGTGACTCACCCTTTCAAGTTGACGCCGCCCACACACTCTCCCCTCCACCTATGCCAGGTCGTACTTTGGTCGTTGGTGTGCCTGGGGCTGGGTTGACGGCCAAAGCTCCGGTGCGCTATGATGCGGCAAAGGCGGCGAGGATTCTTGGGTTGAAATACCGAAGCGTGGAGGAGCTCACGAGGGATGCGTTGGTCGATTTCCATCGGAGAGGGTGGTGATGGCGGCATTCAAATTTGCCTATGGTACTCATATGGGCATATGGAATGTAGTTATATGAGCATGTGTTTGTATTAAAGGATCCCTACAAGTATAAAGCATATTCATCTCCTCTGGACGTCGATGGGGGGTAGGGATGACCAAATTCCCCCTCTTGATCAGTGTCATCCATAAGGATAAATTACTTGTCCTTGTCGATTAGTGGTTAAATCATCTCGTTGTGGTTTGGTCGCTCCGAGAAGCCGGAAGTTCGAGTCCTCCCTGGGACAATTAATTTTGAATGAATTGGCATGGCCAACACGCACGCGAGGTTTCGCGATCATCTGCCAAACCCATGATCGCAAAACTTCCTCTTACCTATGGTGGGGATGAGACAGACGACTCTCCGGAAGTCGTCTGTCTCGCTCACAACCCTCCATAGGTAAGAGGATCTTTTCCCTCCGGGATCTCTGTCTCTGCTCACAAGACTTCGCAGTCGTGTTGGCCTCGAGCTCCTCGAGCGTCTCTTTCGCGACCCGCCCTCCCTGTTCCTTCATAGGGACATTCCCTGATCCGAGTGTATTAAGAATACCTTCTGTACATACGTAGTGCCTCCCACTATGTACGTCGTTCTTCAATATACTCGCGCTCCGGGGCCTGTGGCTGACTCAAACAGCCGCCACGAGCCCCGGAGTGTCTGATTTCCTTCCCTCGCCTCTGTAGGCCGACAAATGCACATTGGATTGATTTTTTCACCATCTCGACGACATCACGATCATTAGATGACATGAGACATCATGATGAATTATGTAACTACATCGATACATCCAGTTCCAAGATTCCGACCTACTGAGGCACTGCGGTTCATCATCTTGGGGGAAGCGCCACAGAACAGGTATATCCTCGCTTTCTTCCCAACATGCGGAATGGAAAGGAACACGGAAGTGAGTCGGACGCTTCGACAGGTTTTCGGTCACTTGCTTTCTGAAAACTCCTTTCAAATGATGTTTCAAAAGATGATGAAAACAATCACATTCCTCAACGCTCAGCCAGGCTAACTCCTATATACTCCTCTGGCTGCATACATAAATGGAGCATGAACATGACTTCTAATGATCCCGTCCTCCCCGCTTCTGGATCTCCCCACGAGTGCGCGTTCTCCCATCATCCAAGAACATTCTACGCTTGATCGATGGTAAATTTGGAAAGGATGACGGCGTGCATTACCTGCGGTCAGCCACTCAACTCTTCGCATCTTTTAAACCGTGCTGATGGTGTTATACGTTTCTCTCCTTAACAGATATGGAGATAAACGCACGAGGGTTCTTACACGTCGGCGCGCTGTTCTTCGAGTCCGGAAGACCGGACCTAGCGGTAACTACCTACTCAACGGCTATCACCTTGTACGCGCCCCACGTTTGCCCCGAAACCACTGCCTGGCTCAAGTTGCATCGCAACCTGTGCTATCATGCCCTGGGTAAGCAGTTTCCTCCCCGGCTTCAAGTTATCCTCCTCCCTCTCAGCGGCCGGCTCTTTTTTCCGGAACCTAATCTGAACATTTGCTTCCAGGCATCGACACGATAGACGACGAGGATATAGAAGACGTACTTTGTCGAGCCCTTTTCGGTGACAGATTGGATTTGACGCACATGGAGAGGCGTGGAATCGCCGGATCGCTATCCAGCCCCAGACGCCTATGCTCTGCGTTCCGCAGTCTCTTCAGCCCTTCGGAAAGGACGAAAACGTGCGTGTGTGGTACTCGGCGTGCCGGAGGGACCAAGTGTGGTCACACTCTTCCCGCTCTCGATCCTCCCACCGCCGCTTTCGAAAATTTGTTGAATCTCCAGAGACAGTTTTCTTCTCCTTCTCGCGCGTCCTTCTGGTCATACGATTTGTTCTGGGACAACCCTTCCGAAAGCTCTTTGTTGACCACGAAGAATTATCGACATCGTTCGTCCCTACCTTGATACCGTTGAGTTCCTTCATCGCTCAAAAGATCCCTAAATACCTTGGTTCGCTCCAAATTAAGTCAGTTATACATATTGATCTTGAATGAAACGGGAATACTTACAAAGGAATCAACGGTCAAACTTGAGAGCTCAACCTTCCGACTGCCGACTGCGGGGCCCATAACCTGACATCAGCAAACTCTGGGAACGCTACAGGCAATACCGGTTGCTACGTAGGGCTACGTAGCTCTACGTAGCAACCGGTAGTGCCTGTAGCATTCCCAGGATTTGCTGATGGCTGTTAGGAACTGATCTGTAACCTCAGCTGATAATGGTAGAACGACTGTATTTAGTACTATACCTGAACCGTAACCTATTGGATAAGTAAAGGTAAGTATGAATACGAAGATCTCTCTGATGGGAGTGTACATACCTCAGCCGATAATGGTAGAACGACTGAGGAAAGTAGTACGCGAGCGACGCAGTATAAATAGTCTTATGTAATAAGATAACGTGATCGCGTCGCGCTGATGCTTGACGCGATGCAATATTCAACACTCCTCCTCAACGCGGAAAGCGTTGAGATATATATGTAAGAGTCCGTTTGTTAAAAGAGAGAACGAGAAGATATATATGTAAGAGAGAAAAAAAGGACACACCAACAACTCCTCCTCGCACGAATGCCAATTGTTAATGTAGGCCAAGGAAACCACGAAAACGCTCAAAGGCAGGGCGCGGGAGAGCCTTAGTGAAGACGTCGGCAAGGTTGTCGGAGCTGGGGATTCTGGCGATGTCGACGGTGCCATCTTCGGTGCGTTCGCGGATGTAATGGAAACGAACATCAATGTGTTTGCTTCAAGAGTGATGAGTAGGGTCATAAGCCAGGGACATAGCACCATTGTTGTCGCACAGGAGTACGGTGGGTTTGTTCACAAGGAAACCCGGGAAAAGCCGGAGCCAAACGGTTTCGCGACAGGATTCGCTGGCAGCAATATATTCGGCGTCACACGTGGAGCAGGCAACGGTCTTCTGTTTTCGAGACGACCAGGAGAAGACAGCGCCGCCAAGGGAAAAGCAGTAGCCCATGGAGGATCGCCGGGTGTCCAGACAGTCGGCATAGGATGAGTCAGAGAACCCGAGTAGTTCAACGTTGGGGTCTCCACCGAGAATAAGACTGAGTTCGCGTGTGCCCTTGAGGTAACGGAGAACACGAATGGCGGCGTTCCAATGGGGTTCCCGGTAACAGTCGAGAAATTGCGTGAGTTTTGACACAGTGTACGAAATGTCCGGACGTGTGCCGACAGCGAGGTACATCAGTGAGCTCTGGCTGTTTAAAAACAACATCCGGTAGCGTGGAATTGCAAAACACGCCGCGGCAAGGCCAGATCGATGGTTATTTCCACCTGTAGCTTCACGTACTGTACCTTTCCGACCAACTCTTTAGTCACTCGTCACAGGGGTCCCTGAATTGAAGAGATTTTCCCAGGCACTCGTAAAATGGTAAAAAGGATCCCCTAAACCTTGTTTTATTGATTTTAAGCCTTTTCAAGCAATATTAGCTCACATTTCAAGATTGTAAATAATCTTATTAATGTGTTATTCACGGGCCTAGCTGAAGAGTTGTTGTCGCATGTCACGCCATCTCACGGTCTTTGAAGGCATGAAGAGTTGGTCGAAATTGGTCACGCACCATCAGGGTTGAAGAGTTGGTCGGAAAAGTACACTAACTTGGGTAAGTTGTAGCGTCCAAAATGATTGCCTGATTGTCACAGTCTCCCGATGCACTCCCTGGAAGGATTCGAACCTCCGGCTTCTCGGGGGATATAAAGTCAGTTAACCTCATTTCCGATTTGACCTTAAATCGTCAGGGACGACAACTGGCGTTGGGGCACAGAATTGTTTCTGTTGCCAGACAAGGGGGCTTGACAGTGAGGCGTGTTGTTCAAAGCCGCGAGATCGGATCAAACCCATATCATGGAACCTTTCAGCAAGCGTTTCCCGGAAGACGAGAAGTTATTCAAGTTAAGTAAGTCCATTTGCAAATTGCCTGATCCGAATGTCGCCAGACTTCCACCACCATATTAGAAGAGTAGGCGCCGGCAGGGATACTCTCCATTCAGCCACGACCTCGATATCAATATCCAGAAAATATCATCACCTCCGACGCTCTCACTCCTTTGCACGTACCAACTTAATCATATGGTGATTACTCGGGGACGAAAAAGGGTGCACAAGACGTATGCAGTAGAGGACTCGGATGGTGAGAATGAACCGACGACTCCACGAAGTATCCATACCCTCCCTTTGGACATTCGTGAGCCAAGTCTGACATTCCCCAGGACCTCACGACGTCCGAGTCGTTCCCCTGACCGTCCGTCATCGAAGGATGTATGTGAGTGACGAGGGAGATCGTACACCTTACTCGCAGTTCGTCGGTTGTGGTCCTCCCATGGACGTACTTGGCAGACCCGGGGACATTTTTGTAGATGTCACGCGCGGGGCTTACGGTATCTTCGTCAAGTACACTGCACGCTGGGTAGAATGGGCCGGCATCAGGAAGTGCAACGGTCTTGCGCGACAGGCTACACAGACTACACACCCTCCACTTTTCCACCCTCACAACGAGAAGTTGACGATCTGGTGTTACAAGAAGGACGTTACCTGGATCCCTCGCACCTTCCTCAAGCACGCTCGTAGTAACGTCTTTAAACGGTACACGGGGCAATCTATCGTATCGGCGGGGGAGTTGGTTGAAGAAACGACCGTGTTAGCCCGGAAAGTTGCAGCCATGTACGACGGGGAACGTAAACGGTTACGTGCTCACCCACTTGCAATCAACGTCAGGCATGCTGGTCTCTAGAGGTCATAGTGCTGCTGAGGCGGAAACGTCAACGGCTTTGCCTATGGTGTGCCAATTGTGTCATTCTATATCAGGCTGGATTTTTTTTATCACAACCGACATCTACAACCCTTTGACAGGTATTTAACGGTACTTCTTTTGGCGATCAGTTCCTAGACATGTAGCATTTGTTTCTTCAAGTTCGGGTACTTAGTTCTAGTATCACAGAATGTTTCCTTCGAAGCGCTCAGGCTGAGGATGGTGTACGATTTTTTTTACATCCACATCATGGTGTCTCGAATCTACCCCTTGCCCCCCGTTCGAGTTGTACTGCCAGTGCTGGATCCTGGGTGATACATAAGAGTTCGCTCGGCATGGACTGGACCGGGTCTGGCTTGTACGGGTAAGTTTCACCTTCACGCCGATAACTTCCTTCGGACAAACATCCTATAAGTTAGCCGGTGAAGACCTGAGGCGAATTTTCCAGCCTACTCAGCGGCCTTCGAGGCAGCGAGTCTCCCTAAACCGAACTCCAAGTCGTGAAAAAAAACTTCTCGGTCCGCTGGTAAGCATCGCGTTAAAGACACAAAACGCAAAGGATTGGTGCTCGGCGGTCGATACATGTCAAGCCCGTGTGTATCAATTCGAATGACTTAAGTAGGGGTCCAAAATCGTTTGTGGAAAATAGCCCCTGGGAGGATGTAGCGAAAGCGTGACCTCTTCCCCTTATCACTACGTTTCATCTCCATCTCGGATATTCCCATACCTATATAAGAGAGCATGTGGGTAGATAGTAGACCGTCTTTCGAATACGAGGATTTACCCCTGTTTTCTCGAGAGTCCTGAGTGTACCATGACTAGCCCTTGCTCCACGTTACACATTTTGAACAGGAACACTTCCTACCTTTTCTCTTGTTGACCACCAACGTCGTGGAACCCCTGGGTCTGATCAACCTCGGCAACCGCTACCGGTGAGTCACCAAATCCTATCTTGCCTAACAAAAATTTTTCAGAACACCTCCACAACCCCTTCGACAACTCCGATGGCTAATCGCTATCCACTCCGCTCTCGGCCAACTGCCGTCGTAGCACGCGGGAAAGTTCCGCGCGTGTTTGGGGACAACTCAGCCGCT
>Ga0307516_10001778_pt1 | contig 29633 bp, 24 predicted proteins | sample 19_EM_MG_FD_203310 | JGI IMG/M metagenome (GOLD analysis project Ga0307516, IMG submission 203310) | Populus trichocarpa ectomycorrhiza microbial communities from riparian zone in the Pacific Northwest, United States - 19_EM | ecosystem: Host-associated > Plants > Roots > Unclassified | place... | reverse complement strand
TGAACAATCTTCACCGCGAACTTGCTCCGATATCCGACGCGGCCTGGTCGGAGATCGAGGAGGAAACGTCGCGCACCATCAAGCGCTACCTTGCCGGGCGGCGCGTCGTCGACGTGAAGGGGCCAGGTGGAATTTCGCTCTCCGCCATCGGCACAGGCCATCTGCGCAATGTCACGGCGCCGGGAGACGGCATCCTGGCGCGACAGCGTGAGGTCAAGCCGTTGGTCGAACTCCGCGTTCCCTTCGAACTCGATCGCCAGCAGATCGACGACGTGGAGCGTGGCGCCAACGATTCCGATTGGCAGCCCGCGAAAGATGCCGCGCGGCTCCTGGCCTTTGCAGAGGACCGGGCGATCTTCGAGGGCTACGCCGCCGCAGGCATCGGCGGCATCCGCGAGGGAACCAGCAATCCGGTTCTGCCCCTTCCGCCCGATGTGCGCGCCTATCCCGACGTCATTGCCCAGGCACTAAGTAAATTGCGCCTCGAGGGCGTCAACGGTCCCTATTCGGTGTTGCTGGGTGCCGACGCTTATGTCGCGCTGAGCGAGACCAGCGATCACGGCTATCCGGTCCTGCGGCACATCAAGGGCCTAGTGGACGGTGAAATCATCTGGGCGCCGGCGATCAACGGCGCCTTCGTGCTGACGACGCGCGGCGGTGATTTCGGTCTGTACATCGGCGAGGACGTGTCGATCGGCTATCTCAGCCACACTGAAAAAACCGTCCGCCTCTATCTTCAGGAGACATTTACCTTCCTCCTGCTGACGACGGAGGCTTCCGTGGCGCTGACTGTCAGCGACGGCAAAGCCAAGCCCTGATTTCCGCTTGTGGCACGTCTGCGACGCGTCGGTGCGGGCGAACCCCTCAACCGATTGCGGCCGACGGGGCCCTTGTCTTGCATCGGCTCGGCTCCCTACAGCTCCTGCTGGCAGTTGAGCTCGGCGTTGAACACAGTTCCCGGCACGCTCACTCGTTCATCGCGATAGAGCGCGCTGAGTTCGTCGACGTGAGCATCGGGCGCGCGGCTGACAATTGCCAGCCGATCAAAAAAGCCGAGATCCAGCTCGCTGTCCTGCCGCCGCATGGCGCCCCAAATGTCCCACGGCAGCATTTCACGGTTGTTCAAAGCGGCGACGTCGCGGATGAGGTTGCCCGCAATGAACCAAAGGCCGTGCATGTCGAGGATGCCGAAGGCACCCGGATCGGCGCTTCCGCCACGGCAGAGCGACCAGGCATCGCCCGCAACTACGAACTGATCCCGCGGGACGTCTGCCGGATCGAACCCGATCCTGAAGAGTTCGCGTTGGCGATCGTCGATCTGTGCATCGAACAATACCCAGCATTTCCTTGCTTCGTTCCAGTATTCGGTCACCCAATGGTCGATGTATGTGCCCTTTTCGAAATAGGCGGCGAAGCCGCAGCGGGCGCGCGCCGGAATGCCCTGCCTGCGCAACATCGCCACGTGAAGAAGCGTGAAGTGCCTGCAGACACCGACCTGCCGCGCGTTGGGAGCTCGCGCTACGGACAGCGGCCGGCCGTCGCGCGCGACGATGTCACCCAAAATTGTCTCGATGGCGCGAACATGCGACTGGGCTTGCTGGTCGCGGCTCAGCGTCAACCCGTAGGCTGGGGCAATGTGCTGATGGATCATGAGACCCTGCACCGTCTCGGCGAGCGCGCCGGTGTCACGCGGCAAGCCGTCGAACAGAGCGGCGTGACGCCCGGGATCGCTCATGGCAACCGGTCTCCTGTACCGATCGAAGTTCATCCGAAGAGCCTCCCGCAAACCACCGTCCGGAGCTTCCCAATCGCAGCTGCTCCACCACGGACTAACTTTATCGCAAATCGAGCTCCCCTCCCATCACCCCGATGATTCGATCACGATCCGGTTAGATCGACCGCATTGCACAGCGTATACACAGGCCAACGGCGCGCTTATCCACAGTTCCATAAGTGGAACCTGAGAGCGCCTCATTGCGAACCCAAACGTCAGGAAAGTTGCACGCACCGCAGTTGCAAGTAATTGGAGGCACGTATGAGGTACCGAGCGACGAAATTTGTCTCGGCTATTTCCGCCGGCGTGGTGGTGAGCGTACCGTTTGCGACGATTCCCGTGAGAACGGTCGAAGCAGCTGAAGAATGCCTCACCAAGCCAAAAGAGGTCACGCCCCCAGGCCAGCATTGGTACTACCTCATCGATCGCAGCAGCAAACTCCGTTGCTGGTATTTGCACCAGGAAACCGGGACGACTTCGCACGCGGCCATTTCGCAACGCGCACGACACGCCGCGATCGTCGCGTCGCGCAAGAGCGAAAGCGAGCCCGCATTGCCGCCCGCGACCAGGGACGCCTATGCGGAACTTGGATTGCCGCAAGGCGGCGACGAGAATGCCCCACGAGTTTCGCAGCAGACGCTGATCGCCTCGGACTATCCAAAAGACGCCGGGCAGGATCAGCTGGACAATGTCTCCGGCGAAAGTCCGCAGGCGGTGGTGGCCTCGCGATGGCCGGAACCGGCAGGCGTGCTCGTCGCTTCTATCGAGCCACCGACGCCCTCATCGCTCGCGGTTGCGTCAGCAACATCGGATGCGAAACAGGACGCGGACACGGCGGACTTGACGCCCAAGGCCCCGCCGGCCGCGCTGACCAGCACGGACACGCCCGCAACGGGAACGCCGGACTCGCTCAAGTCGCTGCTGTTGGCGACGTTCGGCGCGATCACGATATCGGGTTTCGCGGGAAGTTCCGTTTATCTCCTGGCCCAGATGCGGCGCCGGCCGCAATCCCATGCCAGCTCGTCGCGTGGACGTGGGTGGCAGTCGGCAGAGTGGGTCGACCACACCCGGCCGCCGCCATGGCTCTATCGTGCGCATGATGCAGAAGGCCCAGCATCGGACCGCCGGACAGGCGGCCCGGACGGCAATACGCGCGAGATGGGGTCGTCGACACTCCGTCAATGAAAGTCCCGCGAGCGCGGCAGAATGCGAACATTGCGGGGATGGCGGGCCTTCTGCGCGGGCTTGTCGGGATGTGGCCTGCGGTCGTCCTGTAAAGATTCTTGCGGCGGTTCGTGCAGGGGCTCGTGTAAAGGTTCAACCAGCGCTGTGCCGTTCGGCACCGCGGGCTTGCGGCCGAGCCTGTCGTCAGAGAGCAGGAGCAGATCACCGCTGCGATCGACCAGGCGCTCAGCGACAAGATGCACGACCTTTTCCGGGCTGCTCTGGATATGGCCTTCGACCAGCACCAGGCGTGCGCCCATCACCTCCTTGCGAAAGCGCTCCATGACCTTCGACCACACCACGATATTGGCGATGCCGGTCTCGTCCTCCAGGGTCATGAACACCACGCCCTTGGCGCTGCCCGGGCGCTGGCGCACCAGCACCACGCCGGCGCAGCGGACACGGCGCCTGTCGTTGGCATGGCTGACCTCGCGGCAGGCGAGCACGCCCTCGGCAGCAAACCGGGATCGCAGGAACTGCATCGGATGCCCCTTCAATGACAGCCGGATGGTCTGATAATCCGCGACCACCTGTTCGGGCAGCGGCATCTGCGGCAAGGCCATCGCATTCTCGTCCGGCTGTTCGCGCGCGGCGGCGCTCTCGAACAGCGGCAGCGCCACGTCGTCGGGCAGCCGCCGCACCGCCCACAGCGCCGCGCGCCGATCGAGGCCGATGGAGCGGAACGCGTCGGCATCGGCCAGCAGCATCAGCGCGCGCTTCGGCAGTCCGGTATCGCGGGCGAAATCCTCCAGCGACGTGAAGGGACGGCGCGCCCGTGCCGCGACGATGCGCTCGGCCCAGTCGGTCATTTCTGCATCATCATGTTGCGGCATCGGCAGTGCTACACCTCTCCCATGGGGAGAGGTGGTCCGAGATCGCGGTAGGATCGACTGAACCAAGGAGCATTCCGCAGGCGCATCTCCGATGCACAATTGCGCGTCTCGGAATGACGCCTGCAGTTGCTTCAACCGCTCTTCATCCGGATCGAGCCAATGAAAGCCGTCGATCTGGCGGAAGCCGAGCCGCACGGCGCAATATTGGCCGCCGGTCTCTTCCAGCGTATTTTGCGCATGGCTATAGGACACATCGATCTCGCGCACCTCGACGCCGTTCTTGCGGGCATCGCCGACGATCTGCGCCGGCGCGTAGAAGCCCATCGGCTGGGAATTCAATAGCCCGCAGCAGAACGCATCGGGATGCCAGCGTTTGAGCCATGACGAGACGTAGACGAGCTGCGCGAAACTCGCGGCATGGCTTTCCGGAAACCCGTAGGAGCCGAAGCCCTTGATCTGGTCGAAGCAGTTTTTCGCGAACTCCGGCGCGTAGCCGCGCGCGATCATGTTGCCGATCATCTTGTCTTCGAATTTGCCGATGGTGCCGACATTGCGGAACGTCGCCATGGCGCGGCGCAGCCCGTTGGCTTCCTCGGGCGAGAATTTTGCCGCCTCGATGGCGATCCGCATCGCCTGCTCCTGGAACAGCGGCACGCCGAGGGTCTTGTGCAGCACCCGGCGCAGTTCGTCCTTGTCGCCATGCTCAGGCGATGGCGAGGGATAAGAGACCTTCTCGAGGTTGTTGCGGCGACGCAGATAGGGATGCACCATGTCGCCCTGGATCGGCCCCGGACGGACGATCGCGACCTCGATGACGAGATCGTAGAACGTGCGCGGCCTCAGCCGCGGCAGCATGTTCATCTGCGCCCGGCTCTCGACCTGGAACACGCCGAGCGACTCGCCCTTCTGCAGCATCTGGTAGACTTCGTCGTCGTCGACCGACTTGATATCGGCCAGTTCGTAACGAAGGCCCTTGTGGTCCGCGATCAGGTCGAAGCATTTGCGGATGCAGGTCAGCATGCCCAGCGCCAGCACATCGACCTTCATCATGCAGAGCACATCGACGTCGTCCTTGTCCCATTCGATGAAGGTGCGGTCGTCCATCGCGGCATTGCCGATCGGCACGAACTCGTCGAGCCGGTCCTGGGTCAGCACATAGCCGCCGACATGCTGCGACAGATGGCGCGGAAACTCGATCAGTTCGGCGGCGAGCCGCACCGCCTGACCGATCATCGGATTGTGCGGATCGAGCCCGGCCTGCCGCACCTGCATCTCAGTGAGGCCGTCGCCCCAGCTGCCCCACACCGTGTCGGCAAGCAGCGCGGTAACGTCCTCGGTCAGGCCAAGCGCCTTGCCGACGTCGCGGATGGCGCTGCGCGGCCGGTAATGGATGACGGTCGCGATGATGGCGGCGCGGTGCCGGCCATAGCGGCGATAGACATATTGCATCACCTCTTCGCGCCGCGAATGCTCGAAGTCGACATCGATATCCGGCGGCTCCAGCCGTTCCTTGGAAATGAAGCGTTCGAACAGGAGATCGACCTTGGTCGGATCGACCGAGGTGACGCCGAGCACATAGCACACGGCCGAATTCGCCGCCGACCCCCTGCCCTGGCACAGGATGTGCTGCGAACGGGCGTAGCGGACGATGTCATGCACGGTCAGGAAATAATGCGCGTAGTTGAGCTCGGCGATGAGATCGAGTTCTTTTCTCAAGGTCGCACGCAGCACCTCATCGGCCCCACCTGGGAAATATGTGTCGACGCCGGCCCAGGTCAGATCTTCCAGATGCGCCTGCGCGGTCTTGCCCGGCGGCACCGGTTCATCCGGATACTGGTATTTCAGCTGATCGAGCGAGAAATCGATGCGATCGGCAAAGCGCAAGGTCTCCGTGATCGCAGCGGGATGATCGCGAAACAGCCTGATCATCTCGGCTGATGGTTTGAGATGCCGTTCGGCATTGGCCTCCAGCAGACGGCCCGCGGTCTCGATGGTCGTCTTCTCGCGGATGCAACTGACGACATCCTGCAGCACGCGCCGTTCGTGGGCGTGGTAGAGCACGTCGTTGGTGGCGATCAGCGGCACGCGGACATCTCCAGCAATCCGCTGCAAGCGGGCCAGGCGGCGCCTGTCGTCGCCGCGATGAAAGGGGCTGGCGGCCAGCCAGACCCCCTCAGCGGGCAGGCCGCGCAGCGCGTTCAGGACAGCCGACACGCCATCGGCCGTGAAGCGATAGGCCGGCACCAGCACCAGCAACAGCCCCTCGCTGAATTCGGCCAAATCAGCAAAGCGCAGATGGCACTCGCCCTTCTCCGCCGCCAATTTGCCCTTGCTGAGCAGGCGGCAGAGCCGGCCGTAGGCCTGCCGGTCGCGCGGATAGGCCAGGAGATCCGGGGTGCCGTCGATGAAGACGAGGCGTGATCCGACCAGCAGTTTGGGCTGCGATGTCAGCTCCGGGTTTTTCAATTCGGCATAGGCCCGCACGATGCCCGCGAGCGTGTTGCGGTCGGCGATGCCGATCGCGGCGAAGCCGAAGGCTGCGGCCTGATGCACATATTCCTGCGGATGCGAGGCGCCCTGCAGAAACGAGAAATTGGTGGTGACGCCGATCTCGGCATAGGAATGTGCGCTCATGCGAACAGCCCATGCATGAACCAGGCGGGATGCACCGCACGGCCCTCTTCCTGTTCGATCTCGCGATCGTAAAGCCCGTCGCGATAGAGCCAGAAGCGCAGGCCGTTCTCGTCCTCGACGCGGAAATAGTCGCGGGTCAGCGCGGAGCCCTGCGGCCGCCACCATTCCATGGCGATGCGCTCGGGCCCTTCGGCGCGCACCACGGCATGCGTGGCGCGGCGCCAGATGAAGCGGGCGGGCGGGCCGTCCGGCACCTGCGCGATCACCTTGATCTCCTCCGGACGCTCGAACAGGCGCAACGGGCGCAACGGCGGCTCGCCTTCCGCCCGCTCCGGCCAGACCGCCTGCGTGGCAGCGGCGAGATGCTGCTGCGCCGGCACCGCCAACACCGCGCGCTCCGGATGATGCGTGTCCTGCGGCAGGTGGACAACGACGCGCTTTCCCCCGATGCGCGCGGCGATGCGGTCGATCAGGGCTGAAACTTCGTCATTGTCATGCGCATGGGAATCGAGATCGCGCTGCTCCTGCACCACGATTTCGCTGCGGCTGGCGGACAGCCTGATCAAATCGAAGCCGAAGCCGGGATCGAGCGGATCGCTCAAGGCGCCGAGCCGCTCGCGAAACAGGCGGTCGATCACCTCGCGTCGCGTCACCGGCTGTCCGGTGTCGACAGTGATGGCGCGCACCACGCCGTCGGTGCGGAAGAAATGGGCCTCCAGCTGCCTGGCGCCCTTGCCCTGCTGCGCTATGGCAGCGACCAGCATTCCAGCGAGGCGCGAGAGCGCTGCCGCGATCACGGTCTCAGTCGTGACCGGCTCGGCGAAACGCTTCTCGACGATGTAATCCGGCAGCGGCTTGCGCGGGCTGATCGGCGTATCGCCCTGCCCCAGCGCCTGTTCCAGGCGGCTCGTGAAGGAAGCGCCGAAGCGCGCGGTGATTTCATGGCGGGCGCGCGCGGCGACGTCGCCGATGGTCTTGAGGCCCGCGCGGCGCAGGCCAACCGTGATCGCCTCGCCAGCGCCGAGAGAAGCGACCGGCAACGGACTGACGGCTTCGGCTTCCTCGCCATCGCGGACGATGCGGCCATGGACATGACGGTTCAGCGTCCGCGCGCAGACCGGGTTGGAGGCGATCGCGGCCGAGACGGCAAAGCCCTGCGCGGTCAGCAGGCTGCAGACAAGCTGCAGCATGGCGGCTTCGCCGCCGAACAGATGCACGCAGCCGGTAATGTCGAGATAAAGCCCGTGTGGCCGATCCAGTGCCACCAGCGGCGTGAAACGGTCGCACCAGTCGGCGATGTCATCAAGCATCTCGGCGTCGGCCGCCTCGTCGGCGTCGTAGACCTTCAAATCCGGACAGATGGCGCGGGCATTGGCAAGCGGCAGCCCCACTTCCAGGCCAAGCCGCGCCGCGGCGTCGTCGAGGGCGTGGATCTTAAGCGCGTTGTTCTCCTTGATGACAACAATGCTGGGCGCGTGATCTGCATTTTCTTCAGCCGGCGCGCCGTTGGATTTTTTTGACGCGTTTTCTTCACGCGAACCGGTACCCACTTCGTTTGAAAACGCTTTGGCGACCAATTTGCGCTTGATGCGATCGATGGGCAGGCGCGGCAGCCAGAGACTGAGAATCCGCCGCTTGTTTTGCGAAAAGGCACTCATCACATTTCCATTCCATGATCCAGCGCCCGAGAAGGCCGTGACGGTTGCGAATGAGTTCGGCGTCGAAGACCGGCGCGCCCCACGCCTGCCATGGCGCCGTTGGCGGCGAATGCGCCGCGCGCACGATCCATCGCGTCTCCGCCGTCGAAGGACTGGGCGTTGCCGCCATCCGCAGCAGCAGAGCGGTGACGCCGGAGGCTTGCGCGGCCAAGGTGAGCTTGCGGCTGGCGACGAGATCGAGCTGGCGCGTCTCGCCCCAGAGTTCCAGCACCACCGCGCCAAGTGCGTCGCAGGCGAGCGCGTCCGCTGCGGTCCGCAACGCGGCTTCGGCGTCGCCCGCGCGCACCGTCACCAGCAGGCGCGGATTGAGACCGAGTTCGGCAAAGCCGCTCATCGACAGTGCGCCCGCTTCAAGTTCGGCAAAATCCTGACGCACCCAGAGCAGCGGCCGCCGCGCGGCGATGCGGCCCGAGAGCCCAGCGATGAACCCCGTCGCGACGGCGCTTTGCCGGCCGGCCTCGGTAAACACCTCATGCATCGCGCCCCGCGCGAGACCGCCCTGCAGCGCCGCATCGGCCTCCGCATGGCCGAGCGCGACGTGGCCGGGCCGGTATGCCCCGTCATGGGTTTCGACGCGTGCGATATCGCCGCGCAAACTCGCAAGCGTACTCAGGCGTGCGCTCATCATTGCGCCGCTGCTCCTCTTGAGATGTCGGGCCGTACCGGGTGTTGTTTGAATGAACCCGTAGCCCGCTCATTTGTTCATGATACGTTCTAATATAAAGCTAACGGCGCCGACGGAGTCAATCCGGGATCGCACGGTAAAGATTCACAAGCGGAATCAAAGGGATTCAAACGATGGATGAGCTACGCAGGCTGGACATCCCAGCGGATGCCGCGAAATACGACGCCTCCTGCGCCTCCGGCGGTACCGAGCTACGGGATTCCAATGAAGGTCGCGATAGGCGCGACCGCTGCCCAAAGCGTGTTCGGCAGGATCACGACTATCAACAAGACCCGCGGACGCATCATCGACCTCGCCGACGGCGTCAAGGCGCTGGTGACGGTGCATCCCTCCTATCTGCTGCGGCTACCCGATGCCGCCGCCAAAGCGCGAGAATACGAGCGCTTTGGCGCAGACCTGAAAATCGCGGCGGCGGTGATGAAATCCGCCCGCGCCGCTTAGCTGCTGCGCGGCGGTCAGCACAAAGTCTGGCCATGTCCGTTTAGCCCGGATACCGATCAAATCGAGCGGCAAAGCCACATGACGCAGTGTGCCACGAGCAGACATCGCCAAGAACCGCCTTCATGTGAGAGGAACTGCCAATTGCGCTCCGATTGGCCAGCGCGACGAGCGAGTCACACGGTTGCCATTCTGGCAATGCGTTGGCGTGCTGATCGGACAGTGAGCCTGTCTCTGCCGCATGGCCGACGATACAAGCGATCTTGACGCCCAAGGGATCGCCCGGTCAGAGCGCCGCGGCACCACGCAACAGCCTCTGCGGAAGGGGAACGGCGCGGAGCCCGTCACGCTGGTGTCAGGCCATAGCTGACACGCGAAAGCGCGACATGACCGAAGCCAAAACTCTATTCTGACGCTGTGTTGCGTTTATAGATATCCTTGGCCTTAGCAACATTGTCAGTAACTGAGTGCAACTACCGGGCCAAGCGGCGTAACTCGTTGGTCTTGGATCGTATAGCGCAGCACTGGTATAAGGATGCGCGCTGAAGCGCTTGGAAAGCCGACCATTGTTCGGCAAGTTCGTCGTTGGTTTCTGATGCAACGTCTGCTGCTTCGCGCCAGGGCCCGACTTCGCGACGCGACCAAGCCGCTGGGCCAAGCCGTGGTGGGTGCGTTGACGATCGGAATACTGCATACCGCCCGCTATTTCGATCCGATCAAGACCGCCAACCTGTTCGGCCGGATCGCCCGCTCGATCGGGCCCATGATGCGGGAGCAAAAGATCGGTCGCGCCAATCTGACCGCTGCATTTCCGGAGAAATCGCCTGCAGAGATCGAGGCCATTCTCGCAGGCGTCTGGGACAATCTCGGTCGCGTCGGCGCCGAATTCGCGCATCTCGATCATATCTGGGAGCACGATCCCGCGCGCCCCGAGGATAGTCGGATCGAGATCGAGACGCGCTCCTACGAATTGTTTGCGCAGCTGCTGCTCGACGGCAAACCGGCGCTGATCTTTGCAAGCCATCTCGCCAACTGGGAACTTCCCGCGCTGGCTGCCGTCGAGCACGGGCTGGACGCCGCGATCCTGTATCGCCGGCCCAATATCGCGTCAGCTGACCGCATCATCCAGGATATGCGCGCCATAAAAATGGGCACGCTGATTCCGGCTGGCCATGACGCCCCCCTAAGACTTGCGGAGGCCCTGAAAAACGGTCAGCACGTCGGGATGCTGGTCGACCAGTATCTGACCAACGGCGTCGAGGTTACTTTCTTCGGCCGCAAGACCAGGGCCAATCCGCTGCTGGCCCGGCTGCTGCGGCAGATCGAGTGCCCGATTCATGGCGTACGCATCATCCGCCTGCCCGGACGTCGCTTTCGTGCCGAACTGTCCGAAGAAGTGAAGCCGGTCCGCGACGCCGCCGGGCAAATCGACATTCAGGGAACGATGCAGGCGGTCACGTCGGTGATCGAGGGATGGATCCGCGAATATCCCGATCAGTGGCTGTGGCTACACCGCCGCTGGCGGTAAACGCCCCATATCATGGCCCCGGATGAACGAAGCGATGTCCGGAAACGAACGCAACGCCTGCCTCAACACCCATGCACGTCATCATCCGCGACAGCGGATGATCCGGTATTGCGCGACATCGGCGATCAATCACCGGCCTCTTCAGGGTGACCAACTCCAACCGCACCTTTGTGAGTTCACGGCCTAAACTTGCCCATTCCTCCGGTTATCGTTGGCCATGGCCCTTACCGGATGAGCACGAGCAGATGACCCCGTAGCCCTCACCGGATGCATATCGTCCAGCTCGGCAATGCGCTGGTCAATCTCACTGATCACGTGCTTCGAGAACGGCCCGAGGTGCAGGTACAGCGCCATCAACATCACGATGTAACGCAGTGCTCCGGGATTGGTGTTGGCGACCTCGATGAAGGTCTTCCAGAACGGTTCGCGAACCTCCGGCAGGGTCCGCATGATCCTGTGTACGCTGTCGATGCCGCCAAGCCTCTTGCGCATGTCGCCATCCGGCAGGTCGCGGCGGCGGCCGGACCGGTCGAGCATGACTGCGAGCCGTGATAGCCGTCCCGCATATGCCGTCGGGCTGAACACGTGCCCGAGCACGGCCTTGTAATCCGCAAGGACGTCACGAAGCGGACGTTTGGTGTCGAAATTGCAGCCGAGCGTGCATTGGTCGCCCGCCTGATCAACCTTCATGACGTCATGGCCTTCGTACAGGCGGCCTTCCTTGGCCAGCCGCCGCGTCAGCTGTGTGCCAGGCAGCGCATAGAGTAATCCAACCATGCAGACTGGAATGCTTGCCTCCTCGATGAAGTCGATCATCGCCTGCCCTATCGAGACCTTCTCGGTATCGAACCCGACGATGAAGCCGGCTGTGACGAACATGCCGTAGCCATAAATCTTATGGATGCACTCGGCGATGTTGCGCCTTGTGTTCTGCTTCTTCTTCATCTGCACGAGCGTCTCTGGATCGGGGCTCTCAATGCCGACGAAAATCCCGAAGAAGTTCGCGTCCTTCATCGCCTGCAACAACTCGTCATCGTCCGCGATATTGATCGAGGCTTCGGTCGAGAACTCGAACGGATAGTCGCGCTCTTCCAGCCAGGCTTTGAGCCGCGGCAGCAGCGTGCGGAGGTTTTTCTTGTTGCCGATGAAATTGTCGTCGACGAAATCGACATGCCCGCGATAACCTTGATCGTAGAGTGCTTGCAGCTCGGCGATAATCTGATCGTTGGTCTTGGTGCGCGGCACGCGACCATATAGCTCGATGATATCGCAGAACTCGCAGGTGAACGGGCAGCCACGCGAATATTGCACGCCAAGGAAGAGATAATGATCGAACTTGATCAGATCGTAACGCGGCATCGGGCTTTGCGTGACGTCAATCTTGAATTTCTCGGCGATGAATACACCGTTGCGCTCACCGCGTTCCCAGGCGGCGATGAAGTGCGCAATGATTTGCTCGGCCTCGCCGATCACCTGGAAGTCCGCGTCCGCATAAAGATGCGGGCTGGAGGAGACGTCAGGCCCGCCGACACATACCGGCTTGCCGTGCAGGTGGGCGAGATCAATCAGGTAGATGAAATCAGGCTGCTGGTTCAGCATGCCGCCGATCATCACGAGATCGGCCCAGTCGAGGTCTGCGTCCGTCAAAGGCTCGGTGTTACGGTTGACGAGACGGATGTCCCAATGCTTCGGCAGCATGGCGGCGACCGTGATCAGGCCGAGTGGCGCCGCCGGATACTTCGCGCCGACCAGTTCGCAGGCTTCCGTGTAGTACCAGAACGAGTTCGGAATGAACTTCGGATAGATCATCAGGACGCGGCAGGGGATCGTCATGTGATTCTGGCCCGGAGGTTGGGGAGGTCACGGTGTCACGGAGTTTGTCGGGACTCAAGGGGGCCGGTCGCTAGAGGGCGCAACGAAGGCATATTTCTGAAACTCCGAAAGGAACCGCGGATCAGGGCGCATTTGAGTTCGCTAAGCCTCCGATAGCTGCGCCAGAGCAGACATCGCCGGAGGCCCGAGTCAGGCCAACAGGAGACATCGCCTGATTGGCTTGATATGGAAAACCCGCCAACAGGGGCGGGCTGAATGGTGCGGCACAATGCTGCCATGCCCGTTAAGGGCCAACAGTGCATCTCGGATGAGGTGCGCCGAATATCTGTATATCCATCGAGGAACTGCAGATGGGGAGCAACGTTTTGTTCCTGCCAACACAGGGAGATCGCTATGCGCTCAATTGTCCTGGTTCTAGTCATTTTGCTGACTGAGACTTCGCCATCTTTTGCACAGGGTCACATGGGCACGCCACAAGAGCAGCAGGCCTGCAGACGAGATGCGCAGCGCTTTTGCCGACAGCAATTGGGCGATGATGGAGCGGTTCAACAATGCTTGCAGCAGAACAGGACTAGGCTGAGCAAGAGCTGCCAAACAGTATTTGCCAGCCACGGCATGTGAGGGTTAACGCCGGCCCGTTGCAACGCGTTGAAAATGAGTCGAGAACAGTGAAGCCGCGCGCCGCTCCTGACCGACTGAGGCGAGTCCGCGGGAAGCCTTGGCGCGGGAAGTCTTGGCGCGGGAAGTCTTGGAATGAACGGCGCAGGTGAACCGTCAGGCCTGATGCGCTAACGATGCTGGCTCAGGCCAAGGAGGCTGTTCAGAAGGCCACGGAAGTTCAAACAAGCTGGAGTATCGCCGATGCCGTCAAGCCAGGAAAAGCTGCCCATCGGTAACGAACGTGCTAACCAATAAGGGCCCGATGTCCAAATGGCTTAAACGGCTTCTGTTTGGGATTTGGGGTCTTCTGCTGATCCCGCTGATGGCGCCTACCCTCGAAAAATGGTTGGAGGAAAACGTCTTCTCCAATTCCACGGCGACGGTATTTTCTAACACCATGGCCGCCGCCGCTTTTAGCAGCCTCCCTGCACTGGGCCACCAGCGTTGGTTTAAATTTACGGTCGTCTTTTTGACCGGAATTATAGTTGGCGTAGCAATAGAATGGTTAAGCCGGAAGTCAGACGAAAAAAAAGCATTCGAGCTCCGAAGCCTCGGCTCCAAATTTCGCACTCTTTCAGACAACATCCAAGCTCGGACCGCGTTGTCAGTATGGCCGGACAATGTACTCGATCTTAAACCTGCAATCCGATCTGCATTGACCTCAGCTCACAAATTTGGCTTGTGGGTACCGAATGAACACATCTACCAATTGCCGGATGCGTCATTTCCTTGTGAATATTTCAAGAGCGTCGGTAAGCTTTTAGAGGATGGATATTTTGACGAGGCCAATAGTGAGGCCCTCTCTTGGAAACCATTTCTCGACAAAGTTAAGCTGACTTGAGTTCTTTCAATGTTTCAGATCGAAGCCTAACGGGACGCGATATGCCCATTGGGGCAATGTCCGCTGAGGGGTCAATCGCAACCCGGTCGAGCCAGCACAAAGTCCGGCCATGTCCGTTTAGCCCGGATACCGATCAGATCGAGCCGCAAAGCCACATGACGCAGTGTGGCATTTCCAGACGTGCGGTCGCGAACGGTAGGACGGCGCTCGGACCACGTCGCATCGGCGTCCGTCCGGCCGCAAGTCAGTCGTGCGCAGCGTGGACGGCCGTGGTAGCGTGACGCTGATCGCAAGGTACTTGCCATGGACCGCAATGACCACATTCTCGTCGGCGGCGTCTGCCGTTTTGGTTGCGGCGTCGTTATTGGTCGTGACGTCGAGCGTTACGCTAGGCGCATGTAAGACCACGCTGCACGGAGACCTGGTGCAAGCGCCGGCTCACAACCCGGCCTATCCTCAGAAGTTCCTATTTTTCCGCCTCATCGAAATTACGCGGGTTAACGGGACGAGTGCAGAGAAGCTCTTTCAGTCCTTCGTAGTTCCGAATGCGGGAACGACGCTTCCCATTCCGTTCGCCTTGGACATCAACTCGCCGAAAGACTGTCCGAGCGAACTCCAATTGTGCGTCAGCACTTATGACACGGACCATCCCCCCGAGTTCAGCTTTGGTCACGACCCGCTGAGTAACGCTTCGAAAGCGATCCGCCTCGACAAGTTCCAAAGCATACCTGTGTGGGGGTCGAGTTTCTGAACTTCGTGCGGTTACGGGTGGGCGACGAACAGGCCAACCAATGTCCGCCTGGGTCAGAACCGGACCTCATCCACACTTTCCACGTAGAGAGCTTGCGATTGCCGGCATGACCCGTGACCTTGCCAGTCGGCGGATTCACAAAATTGGTGTTGAGGCACGCGACGTGCAGGTCCCAGAAGTGAGTGACACTGAACAGGACCTGTAGCGATGAGGTCGCCAACTAGCGCGGCCTCGCACGCGGGAGCGCGCATGACCACATCCCGGTGATGGCCTGGAGGCACACGTTCGTGTCCGCTCACGGATCGCGAGATGCGAGATACGCTACAATCGCAAGCAGGTCCTGCTCGTCGAGGTTGGCCACGACTTGGGCCATCAGCGGGCTCCATTCTCCCGTTCGCGCACCATGCTGGAAGTCATACAGCTGCCGGAACATGTAGCTCGGCGAACGACCGGCAATGCTCGGCATCGGTCCCAGCCCTTTCAGGTCGGCGCCGTGGCAAAACCCGCATTGGATCGTTTTGCCCGGCCCACCTTTCATGACCAGCGCTTCGCCTTTGGCTAGGCTCCCGATCGGGACATAGGCTGTGAAGGTCGATCGCGAGTCGCGGCTTTCGAAGCGGAGCAAATCGTCTGGGACTTCCACCACCCGCGCTCCGACCGGCTCGCGCTCGCCCGGCTCCGCGGCCGCCCAAATCAGACCCGCCACATAGGTCTTCGGCGCGGTATCGCTCTCGACCACCTTGATGCGCTTGTGGGACTGCAAGGCCGAGAAGTAGGCAGCTGCAGCTTCGACTTCGGCGTCAGTGATCAGCTTGGAGAGGCCGATCATCAGATCCGGCGGCGTTCGTTTCGGGACGGTCGTACCACGCGCGCCGCTCTTGTAGTCTGCCATCTGCCGGATGATGTAGCTCTTCGGCAGCCCTGCGAGATCCGCGTTTTCCGGACCGCCGGGACCGGCGGCGCGGTGACAAAATCCGCAAGCGAACACACCAGGTTTCCGGCCGTTCGCAACGATGTCCGGCAGCGCCGCATGGTCGCCGGGGTGCCAGACCGGCGCAATGAAACGATCGCGAAGTTGGCTCCAGGTGTACCCGGCCATGCTGTCTGGCACCCGAACCAGCTTCCCCTCGTCGACGGGAGCCTTGTAGTCGGGGTTGTTTGGCGGATAGGCCCAAGCAGGAGGACCGTCTGCAGCGGTTGCCGTCCGCATCGGAAGCAAGCCACAAACGATCATAGACGAGAGCAGCGCGACAACAATCTTCATTTCCACCTCCCGAATGCCCGAGCTCAAAGCTCATCGAGACTCCCAACAGGGAGCATCCATCCGAGTGAGAACCGATTTCATGCGAACCGATGGCACCAAGGCTGCAAAATGGATGAAAACGGCGACTTCGGTACCTCGCCGTTTTTGGGCAGCTCTCGATCAAGCAAATCTGCACGACCGTCAGTGGAACGCTACAGCATGTCAGGCCCCACGCCTAGTGTCTGCTCCAGGGTCATTCGCCACCGGGGCGAGCCGACAGCGGGCCGAGCCGTGGGCGCGGTGCCCCGAAAGCGGAAGTTTCCCGGGCACCAGCGTCTCCGCGAGGCCCTAGACGCCCAGCAGGATTTCGAACCGTTCAGATTGGCTGAAGCGTGCAACTCGTGATGAACTCCGTCGCCGCCGCGCCTTGCCGGACAACGCCTCCACCGGTGCCAAGATGCAGAGCTCCGGCGATGGCAAGGTCTTGGCTCGACCTCGCGCGACAGAAGCATCTGCCATTCCTTCACGCGCGACGGTTGAATCTTGCTGCTGACGATTCTTCCACAGCGACGCCTCATATTTGCCCCTCAATACACCGGTTTGTCGTCAAGAAGATTTCTCAGACATCGCACCAGTCGCACTTCGTCCCACCGAGAGGGAGATCGTGTCCAACCGCTGCTGCGAAGAGCACTGAGAGTCTGCGTGGCAGTCGAGAGTATCTATCCGGACATCGCATCGTCAGGCCATGCCGGCTTCGTGCGGTCAGCCCCGTCCGTCTGGCTGCGGGATCAATCTTCAAAGCTATCGATCGCAGCCTGTGTGCTGACCGTTGCAGGTCTGACCGCCATGCGCGGGGTGTTCGCCGTCGTCAATCCTCTGCGGGTCGACGAAGCCTATTACTGGACCTGGTCGAACGAGAGCGTCATTTCCTATCTCGACCATCCACCGATGATCGCGTGGTGCGTGCATCTGGGAACGCTGATCTTTGGCGATACCAATTTCGGCGTGAGATTCAGCGGGCTGCTCGCCATGCTGGTCATGCAGGTCCTGCTCGCCGACATCGTCTGGCGAACGGCTCGGGATTGGCGGTGCGTCATCCTCGCCGTGCTGCTGCCGGAAGCCGCGCTTGATTACGGTCTCCTCATGACGAAGACCGTTCCGGATACGGCGCTGATCGCGTTCAGCCTGGCCATGGTGTGGGCGCTGGTGCGGCTGGCATTGTCGAATGATCTGCGATGGTGGCTGTTGGCAGGCGTGTTCGGCGGATGTGCCCTGCTGTCAAAATACATCGCCATCCTGCTGCTTCCGGCCATCATCGCCTATGCGGTTCTCCCGCCCTGGCGAAAGACCCAGCTCTCGAGTCCCTATCCCTGGTTTGCGGCCCTCCTTGCCCTCGTGATTTTCTCGCCCGTGCTCTATTGGAACGCGATCCACGATTGGGAATCTTTCAGGTTTCAGATCAATCGGCCGACCCAAACCGAGGGAGTGTCGTGGAAATTCCTGGCTGAATTCGTCGGAACGCAATTCTTCCTGCTGGGTCCGATGTTGTTTCCGGTCGTACTGATCGGGACCACCAGACTCGGTTGGCGCGGGCTTCGCCTGAAGGACCCGATCACGATCCTGCTCACGATGTGCGTCGCCTTTCCCTTAGGCTTCTTCCTGATACGCGCCTTGTACGGCCGCATCGGCGACAGTTGGCCGCTGTTTATCTGGCCATTTGGTTTTGCCTGCGCCGCCATCAATCTCAAGCTCTGGCGGCAGGACGCACCAGCGTCGTCGCTGGCGCGGGTCGCGCCCGCGGCCGCGGTCATGACGATCCTGACCGGAATCGGCCTGGTCGTTCCCGTGATGATTTATTACACCGTGGCAAGCGCGAATTATCTGGGAACGAGCGATCCGATCGGGAAAGAGGCCGGCTTCGCCCAGATCATCGAAGCTGCAAGTCGGGAACGGGACAAGACAGGCGCGACCTGGTTCGCGACCACCGACTACCGGATCTATTCGATGCTGCGATGGCACCTCAAGGACCGCTTCCCGGTTGTCCAGGTCAACGAACGAAACCGATATATCGGCTTTGCTATCCGGAACGAAGATATTGGTCCGATCGGACTCTATGTTGCCGAGCAAGGCGAGACTTGTAGCGACATGTGGAACACCACGACCGCGCGGCTTGATCCCGTTGGTTTTGTGGATCTGTCGTGGCGTGGGGTGCGCTACGACACGTATGTGATGCAAAGGCTGACCAACTGGAAGCCGGTGCTGTCGCCACCGCCCGGCGATCCGCTTTTTGTCGGCCGGCCACATTGACGATATTCGGTGAGGGGCCGCCGCATGCGCCGCTGATGGTGGTCGACGAGCAGCCCGACGCAACGCGCGGTCACCGGCGGGATAAGTTCTAAACTGTCATCTGCCCTTCAAGTCCCTCGGTCAAACTCTTGCCTCCAATGTATATTTTCGGGGGGCGTCATATGACCGATGCGACACTCAATTCCGTGATGGGCGATCCAGCGCCCGTCCAGCCGGCTTCACGGCCCAATCTGGACAAGGGGTTCAATCCCTTGACCCTGATCATGTTTTTCGGAATTCTGGCCGCCGGGCTGCTGTTCGTCGCCTATAGCATCTATGCCGACGTCGACGCCACCGGCGTGAAGGTCACGGCCTACCTGCCCTATCTGCTGCTGTTCGTCGCGCTGCTGATCGCGCTCGGCTTCGAGTTCGTCAACGGTTTCCACGACACCGCCAATGCGGTCGCGACCGTCATCTACACCCACTCGCTGCCGGCGGAATTCGCCGTGATGTGGTCGGGCTCCTTCAACTTCCTGGGTGTGCTGCTCTCCAGCGGCGCGGTCGCCTTCGGCATCGTCTCGCTGCTGCCGGTCGAACTGATCCTGCAGGTCGGCAGCAGCGCCGGCTTCGCGATGGTGTTCGCCCTGCTGATCGCCGCGATCATCTGGAACCTCGGCACCTGGTATCTCGGCCTGCCGGCCTCGAGCTCGCACACCCTGATCGGGTCGATCATCGGCGTCGGCGTCGCCAACGCCCTGATGCGGGGCCGCGACGGCACCTCCGGCGTCGACTGGGGCAAGGCCACCGAAATCGGCTATGCGCTCTTGCTGTCGCCGCTGGTCGGCTTCGTCTGCGCCGCCCTGCTGCTGCTGTTGCTGAAGATGATCGTCCGCAACCCCGCGCTCTACGCGGCGCCGGAAGGCCCGAAGGCACCGCCGCCGTGGATCCGCGGCCTGTTGATCCTGACCTGCACCGGCGTCAGCTTCGCCCACGGTTCAAACGATGGGCAGAAGGGCATGGGCCTGATCATGCTGATCCTGATCGGTACCGTGCCGACCGCCTACGCGCTGAACCGCGCGCTGCCGGACTCGCAGGTGGTGCAGTTCCAGAAGAGCTCTGAAGCAGCGTCGAAGGTGATCGCCGCCAAGGGCGCCGGCCACGACATCCTCGGCGATCCGCGCCCGGCCGTGACGCAATATGTGTCCTCGCACAAGATCACCGAGGGGACCTATCCCTCGCTCGCGGTTCTGGTGAAGGACGTCGGCGACCAGGTGCAAAAATACGGCTCGCTCAACAAGGTGCCGGCCGAAGCCGTCGGCAACACCCGTAATGACATGTACCTGACCTCGGAGGCGATCCGGTTCCTGATGAAGGACAAGGAAAACGATCTGAGCAAGGAAGACGTCGGCACTCTCAACGCCTACAAGGCCGCGCTCGACAGCGCCACCAAGTTCATTCCGAACTGGGTCAAGATCGCGGTCGCGATCGCGCTGGGGCTCGGCACCATGATCGGCTGGAAGCGGATCGTCGTCACCGTCGGCGAAAAGATCGGCAAGTCGCATTTGACCTACGCCCAGGGCGCCTCCGCCGAGCTCGTCGCCGCCGCCACCATCGGCGCTGCCGACATGTTCGGCCTGCCGGTGTCGACCACCCACGTGCTGTCGTCAGGTGTCGCCGGCGCCATGGCCGCCAACGGCTCGGGCCTGCAGCTTGCCACCATCCGCAATTTGGCGCTGGCCTGGGTGCTGACCCTGCCGGCCGCGATCCTGCTGTCGGGCGGGCTCTACTTCGTGTTCGCGCACCTGTTCTGATCGGTTTCGAGTTCGAACAGGCATACAGCCAAGGCCCGCGCGTCAGGCGCGGGCCTTTCGACATGAGTGAAGAACCTCAAGCGTCGCCGAAGCTGGAGCTTTCCATGACCGAGAAGCCCGTCAACCCCGACCGCATTCACGCCGAGATGCAGGACAGTTTCGACGAGGAACTCGAGCTCGAACTCGACGATGACCGGCTTGATGCGCTCACCAACGAGCTTTCCAGCCACACCGCCGAAGAAACCATCGAACGGCGGTTCTATTTCAAGGAACTGTTCCGCCTGCAGGGCGAACTGGTGAAACTGCAGAGCTGGGTGCAGCACCACAAGCTCAAGGTCGTCGTCATTTTCGAAGGTCGCGATTCCGCCGGCAAGGGCGGCGTCATCAAGCGTATCACCCAGAGGCTCAATCCGCGGGTCTGCCGCGTCGCCGCGCTGCCGGCGCCGAGCGAGCGCGAGCGCACCCAGTGGTATTTCCAGCGCTATGCATCGCACCTGCCGGCCGGCGGGGAAATCGTGCTGTTCGATCGCAGCTGGTACAATCGCGCTGGCGTCGAGCGGGTGATGGGGTTCTGCACCGAGGACGACGTCGAGGAGTTCTTCCGCTCGGTTCCGGATTTCGAGCGCATGCTGGTGCGCTCCGGGATCGTGCTGATCAAATACTGGTTCTCGATCACCGACGAGGAGCAGCATTTGCGCTTCACCATGCGCATCCACGATCCGCTGAAGCAGTGGAAGCTGAGCCCGATGGACGTCGAGGCGCGAACCCGCTGGGAACGATACACCAAGGCCAAGGAAGCCATGCTGGAGCGCACCCACATTGCGGAAGCGCCCTGGCATGTAGTGCAGGCCGTCGACAAGAAGAAGGCGCGACTGAACTGCATCGCCCACCTGCTCGATCAGATTCCGTATCAGGAGATCGCGCACGCTCCCGTCGTGCTGCCTGCGCGCGTTCGCAATCCGGACTATCATCGTGGCCCGATTCCGCCCGAGATGTATGTGCCGGAGCGCTATTGAGCGGCAGACACGGCCGACGCGCGGCCAACCCTGCGCGGCTCGCCTAGCCCTGTCTTCGTTTGTTCATTCAAATCCGTTATCGAACTGTCGACGATGGCAATGTGGGGCATGACATGAGCAGTGAGGATCAGGATCTCGACGAACTGCAGACGGCATACAAGGCCGCAGTTGAGGCATGGATTGCTGCAATCCGCAAAGAGGAAGCGCTAGCCTCTGCCAACCACTCGATGGCCGAGATTGACCAGTGGGAGCAGGCGCATTTCGACGAGGACGACATGCGCAACACTGTCAAGGCCGCCAAGGCCAAATACGAGGACGCATTGCGGACCAAGTTCTTCGGCTTCTAGTGTCCCGATTCCGAAGTTCGCATGGGAGCAGGCCGCATAGATTTACGAGCTTTGGAATCGGAGCACGCTGCCTTGCCGCAAACGAATCGGTTAGGTGGCTAACTTGATCCAAGTGATTCCAATCCCGGCAAGGCAAGACGGGCCGCGAGTTGGCGAGCTCGATCGCTGCGATCCCGGGAAAGCCACTCGCGCTCTCGCAATTCGAATGACGCGAGTTCCTGCTGAACAGTCCTTCGAAACTCCTCGGCGCTCGATACCGCATCTCCTGGCCGGGTACTCACGCCTAATTTCGTCCTTGTCATAAAAAAATAATATGGGTAATCGGCCGCTTCGACAAGCCGGCGCTGGAATTGCCGCGGTCCACTGCCGGGCTCCTGGTACGGCGCCCGGCGGGTGCGCATATCGCGTCCCGGCCGATCTGACGTTGCTCTAAGGCCGCGTAGTCAGTCACCACAATAAGCAGGACAACGAATTGTAGAAGCTGCCGGATAGCGGCAGATACATATTAGTTTCACAGTCGTGACATTCAATCGAGCGTCCGGGCGGTCGAGGGACTGGCTTGGTGCGCCTCGCATGGACTCCGTGTTTCAGTCGGCGCCGGCCTGGCAATTTTCGGATTACGACAGATTGAGCTTTGTCAGATGCAGGCTGAAACTTCGGTTGCCCAATCCCTCGATGTCCACGACGCATCGAGCCCGCCGAGCCCCTCTGTTGCGATCCCAGGTCTGGTCTGGGCCTTTCGCATCCATTCCGACGGCAGCCCCGAAGTCCTTCCCGCCGACCAGCCGATCCCATTCTCGCACGAGGGATTGCTGTGGCTGCATCTCAATCTGGCCGATGTACGGTCTCTGCAATGGCTGGCGTCGGCCGATCTCGGCATTCCGGCCCAGTCGCGCGCGATTTTGCTGTCGAACGACAACTACCAACACCTGCATGCGACCGAGGACTGCGTTCACGGCGTCATTTCGGATCTGATGCGCGATATTGCCGAGACCACCGAGGAGACCGGCTATCTGCGCTTCGTCATGACCGAAAAGCTGCTGCTGAGCGGCCGGCATCACGCGCTTGCCGCCGTCGAGGCTACGCGGCGCGCGCTCGAGGGCGGCCGCCGGATCGAGAGCGTCGCTGCATTGCTCGAGACCATCGTCGAGCAGGTCGCCGATACCATGGATCGGATGTCCGACCGCATCGGACAGTCGCTCGACGAAATCGAAGAGCAGGTCCTGTCGGACAGCGTCATCGACCTTCGCCAGAAGCTGGGCCGGCTGCGTCCGCCTGCACCGGCAGCTGTCGGGTTTGCGTCTCGTCTTCCATCGGCTCGAGCAGAAGGGACCCGCCGGCTCGAAGCCTGCGTTGCAGTTGCGCGCGGGCAGGCTCGCGCAACGCCTCGACGACCTCGATCACGCCGTGGTCGAAATGCGGGAACGCAGTCGCCTACTGCAGGAAGAGCTGCATCTGAAAATCGAGGAGCAGGGCAACCAGAGCCTGCGGGTGCTTTCGGTGTTGACCGGGATCCTGATGCCCCCGACACTGGTCACGGGTATTTTCGGCATGAACACCAAAGGCCTGCCGTTTACCGATCTGGACACCGCTTTCCTGTGGGCATCCCTGCTGATGGTGCTGTCATCCTGCGCGGCCTATTTCATCATGAAGCGTATTGGCGTCATCAAGTAGGGCCGGGACGAGATTGCCGCGAATGTCCGGTGCACCCAGATGGTGTTTGATGATCGCATGTGCCGCGACCGTGGTCGCGAGCGAAAACGCCGATGCCGGAGCCAAGGACGAAAGCGCCGCCGCGTGGATCGCCCCGAAATGGCTGAACGACTGGCATGACGGCTTGGCCGCCAAGGGTCTGAATTTCGGCGCCACCTATATCGCCGACAATATCGGCAACGTCACCGGCGGCACCTCGCGCGGCGCCATCCATTTCGGCCGCTTCGATTTTTCGGTCGATGCCGACCTCGACAAGCTGATAGGCTGGACCGGGGGCCGATTCTTCGCCAACACCTACGAGATTTATGGTCGCGGCCTGTCGCGCAACTACGTCCACAACCTCGCCACCATCAGCGAGATCGAAGCGCTGCCGGACGCGCGGCTCTACAACGCCTATTTCGAGCAGAGTCTCTACAACGGCACGCTGAACATCCGGGTCGGCCAGCAGGCTGCCGATGTCGAGTTCTTCGACAGCGAGACCGACGATCTCTTCATCAACGGCACGTTCGGCTGGCCCGCCATCAAGGCGACCAACCTTCCCGCCGGCGGGCCGGCGCCGCCGATCGTGGTGCCCGGCATCCGCGTCAAGGCCGCGGTCGCCGACAACGTCACGCTGTTCGCGGCGATGTTCAACGGCACCAACGCGTCGCCCGGGCCGGAAGATCCGCAGCTTCGCGACAATCACGGGCTCGCGTTTCGCGTCAACGATCCGCCCTGGACGATCGGACAGGTCCGCTTTGACTACAATATCGATATTGGCGGGCGTCCCCTGCCCGGCAATTTCACGCCGGGCGGCTGGTATCACTTCGGGACATTCGATGATCAGCGCTTCACCGCGCAGGGCAAGTCGATCGCGGACCCCGATGGAACCGGCATCGCGGCCAAGCTTCGCGGCAATTTCGGCATCTTCACGGTCATCGAACAGACGCTGTATCGGCCCAGTTCGGTGACCGAGAAAGGCGTCTCGGCATCGGTGCCGGGCATCACCGCGTTCGGCCGGATCGCCTACAGCCCGCCGGACCGCAACCTGATCGACCTCTATTTGGATGGCGGCATCGGCTTCGTCGGGTTCGTCCCCGGACGTCCTCTCGACCGCTTCGGGATCGCGGCCGCCTATATGCGGATCTCGGACGCCGCCCGCAACTTCGATCGCGACACCCAGGCCTTCACCGGCGTGGCAAGCCCGGTGCGAAGCAGCGAGACCCTGCTCGAGATCATCTACGAGGGCCATATCAAGCCGGGCTGGCTGCTGGCGCCGTATTTTCAATACGTGTTTCGTCCATCCGGCGGCATTCCCAACCCGAACGATCCAAGCGGCATCTCACGGATTGGCGATGCCGCTGTGTTCGGCATCACCAGCACGCTCAGATATTGAGAGCTCGTCGTACTCACGCCGGAAGCAATTTCTTCAGGCGTCCAACGATTTCGGGAATCGATGGCCCCGAAACCGGCGGAGGGAACGGATTTTCACAGAACTCGCGCCAGACGTAGAGCGTCAGTTCTCCGCCATCCGTCTTGTCGCCAGTATGCCCGGCATGGGAGGGCTGATCGAAATTCCGCAGGACACGGTAGCGCGGGTCGCGGAAGAAACTCTGTTTCACCCAACCGCAAACCGGAATGATATGAAAATGCAGCGCGTATCCTGCGATATGCCCGTAGCGTCCGATATAAAGATGCTCAGGCTTTAGAATCGTGTCCAGAGCCTGTTGTGACCGCGCCAATAGCGGTCCAAGTTCGGCGAGTGCTTCCGGCGGCATCCGTGAGAGATCATTGGTAAACATCCGCGCGCCCAACATCAGATAACCCGGAAGCGCCGAATCCACGCGGTGATTCAGCACCCAGTGCTCCGTCTTCAGGATCACGAGGCGCTCTGGCGGTTCAAAATCGGCCATGGGCGCCTCGAAGTGTTGTCGAGCGCAGACTGCGATTACGCCGCCATCGTATTCTCGACCAGCTTGATCCAGTAGGAGGTGCCGTAGAGGATCGCCTCGTCGTTGAAGTTATAGGCCGGGTGATGGAGCCCTGCGCTGTTGCCGTTGCCGCAGAAGATGAATGCTCCCGGCCGCGCTTCCAGCATATAGGAGAAATCTTCCGCGCCCATCATCGGCGGCATTTCCTCGACATTGGCGTCGCCGGCAATCTCCTTCGCCACGCGCGTGGCAATATCGGTCTGCGCGGCGTGATTGACCGTGACCGGATAGCCCCGCTCATAGGTCAGATTGATCCGGGCGCCGGTGATCTGCGCCACACCGCCGACAACCTCGCCGACCCGCTTCTCGACCAGTTCGCGTACCTCATTGGTCAAGGTGCGCACGGTGCCGCGGAGCAGCGCGGTCTGCGGGATCACGTTGCGGGCATTGCCGGCGTGGAATTCGCACATCGAGATGACGGCCGAATCGAGCGGATCGACGCTGCGGGAAACGATCGACTGCAGCGCGGTGATCAGCTGGGCGCCGACCAGCACGGAATCGATGCATTTGTGGGGCCGCGCCGCGTGCCCGCCATGTCCCTCGATGGTGATATCGATGGCGTCGGTCGCGGCCATCATCGGGCCGGAGCGGATCGCGAAGGAGCCGAGCGGAATGCCTGGGCCGTTGTGCATGCCGTAGACCTGATCGATACGGAAACGGTCCATCAGGCCGTCCTTGATCATCGCGGCGGCGCCCGCGCCGCCCTCCTCGGCTGGCTGGAAGATCACGACCGCGTCGCCCGCGAAATTGCGCGTTTCGGTGAGATAGCGCGCCGCGCCCAGCAGCATCGCGGTGTGGCCGTCATGGCCGCACGCATGCATCTTGCCCGGGGTCTTGGACGCATAGGGAAGCCCGGTGGCCTCCTCGATCGGCAGCGCGTCCATGTCGGCGCGGAGCCCGATGACCTTGACCTCGCCCGTTCCCGCCGGCTTCCTGCCCTTGATCACCCCGACCACGCCGGTGCGGCCAAGACCGGTCGCGACCTCGTCGCAGCCGAATTCCCGCAACTTCTGGGCGACGAATGCCGAGGTGCGATGGGTGTCATAGAGCAGTTCCGGATGCTGGTGGATTTCCCGCCGCCAGGCCTGGATGTCGGGTTGCAGATCGGCGACGCGGTTGACGATGGGCATGAGGCTCTCGATCGGGGTTATGACGGAATTCCGAGATTTTAGCACACCCGCCCCTGGCAATCACCCCTGGCAATCATCATGGCAATCATCCGGGAGCGGGACACCCAGAGCGGCCGATCACGATAGCGCATCGGCGTTCCCAGCTTGCCGCGATACAAGAGCTGTGCCATCGATCCCTGATCGGGAGGACTGAGGGATGAACGCTTCTGCCGAACTGCGCTGCCGCTGCGGCGAGGTACGCGCCGTGTTGAAGAACCCTTCGCCTCGCACAGTCAACCGCGTGACCTGCTATTGCGACGACTGTCAGGCCTATGCGCATCAGCTCGGCCGCGCCGACCTGCTCGACACCCATGGCGGAACCGATATCGTGCAGGTCGCCCCAGCCTCGCTCACCTTCCTACAGGGCCAGGACAAGATCGCGGGCTTGCGGCTGTCGCCGAAGGGCCTGTATCGCTGGTATGCACGCTGCTGCAATACGCCAGTGGGCAATACGGTGAGCACGTCCATTCCGTTCGTCGGTCTGGTCACCCAATCCTTCGCCGGCGACCGGCAGACTCCGGATCAACTGTTCGGCCAGCCGGTCGGCGCGATCCTCGGCAAATACGCCGTCGGCGAAGTCCCAAAGCAGGTGCGGGGTGTGAGCTTCGGGCTGGTCCTTCGCACCTTGCGCCTGATCCTGTCCTGGCGCCTGGGCGGAAAGACCTGGCCGCACCCCTTCTTCGACCAGGCCATGCGGCAACCCCGCTATCCGGTCATGGTGCTGACGCGCGAGCAGCGCGAGGCCCTGCGTCCCCTGTGTGGGCCGCATCCGGCCGCGCAGACGGCGCCATGACGCGGCTTGACGGCGATTTCGACTACATCATTGTCGGCGCGGGCACGGCCGGCTGCATCCTCGCCAACCGCCTCTCCGCCAACCCGGCCACCCGGGTGCTGGTTCTGGAGGCCGGGGGCAACGACAACTGGATCTGGTTTCACATCCCGGTCGGCTATCTCTTTGCGATCGGCAATCCCCGTTCGGACTGGATGTTCCGCACCGAGGCCGAGCCCGGCCTGAACGGCCGCTCGCTGGCCTATCCCCGCGGCAAGGTGATCGGCGGCTGCTCGGCGATCAATGCCATGATCTCAATGCGCGGACAGGCGGCCGATTATGACCATTGGCGCCAACTCGGCCTCACCGGCTGGGGCTGGGATGACGTGCTGCCGCTGTTTCGGCGGCTTGAAGATCACTTCCTGGGCGAGAGCGAACATCACGGGGTCGGCGGCGGTTGGCGCATCGAAGCCCCACGCCTGTCCTGGGCCATTCTCGATGCGGTGGGCGATGCCGCGCAGGACATGGGGATCAGGAAGATTCCCGACTTCAACACCGGCGACAATGAGGGCGTCAGCTATTTCCACGTCAACCAGAAGCGCGGACGGCGCTGGTCCTCGGCGCGCGGCTTCCTCAAGCCGGCGCTCGGCCGTGCCAATCTGCGGCTCGAGACCCATGTGCTGGTGGACCGCCTCATCATCGAAGACGGCCGTGCCGTCGGCGTACGCTTCATGAAAGGCGGCGAGATGGTCGAGGCGCGCACGCGCGGCGAGATGATCCTGTGCGCCGGCTCGATCGGATCGGTCCAGGTGCTGCAGCGTTCGGGAATCGGACCTGGCGACTGGCTCGCTTCGCTCGGGATCGATGTCGTGCTCGACCGGCCCGGCGTCGGGCGCAATCTGCAGGACCATCTGCAGCAGCGCGCGATCTACACCGTCGAGGGCGTCAAGACCCTGAACGAGACCTACCATTCACTGCTCGGACGCGGGCTAATGGGGCTCGACTACGCGCTCCGGCGCCGCGGGCCGCTCACCATGGCGCCGTCGCAGCTCGGCATCTTCACCCGCTCCGACCCGACCCGCGAGCGCGCCAACATCCAGTTCCATGTGCAGCCGCTCTCGCTCGACAAATTCGGCGATCCGCTGCATCGCTTTCCCGCCATCACGATCAGCGCCTGCAATCTACGGCCGACCTCACGCGGCATCGTGCGGATCCGCGACAACGACCCGGCAACGGCGCCATCGATCGCGCCGAACTATCTCGCGACCGACGAGGACCGGCAGGTCGCCGCCGACGCCATCCGCACCACGCGGCGGCTGATGCAGCAGAAGGCGCTGGCGCGCTATCGCCCCAGCGAATATCTGCCGGGGCCAACGGTCGGCGATGACGATGCCGCGCTGGCGAAGGCCGCCGGCGATATCGGCACCACGATCTTCCATCCCGTCGGCACCGCCAAGATGGGTGCGGTGACCGACCCCATGGCGGTGGTCGACGAGCGGCTGCGGTTTCACGGTATCGGCGGACTTCGCATCGCCGACGCCTCCGTGATGCCGACGATTACGTCGGGCAATACCAACACCCCGACCGCGATGATCGCCGAGAAGGCGGCCACGATGATCATCGAAGATTCCCGGGCTTGACAAGCCGAGAGCGAATTTGGGTCGAACAGGCCGGCACGCGCATCGCACTTGCACGATGGGGCGAGGCCAGTTCCGACAAGCCGCCGGCGCTTCTGGTCCACGGCACGGGGTTCGTTGGCGAGGTCTGGGATGAGGTGGCAAGCGTACTCGCGTCGCGCCACACGGTCTATGCCCTCGACCGCCGTGGCCACGGCGCCAGCCACAAGCCGGCGACCGATCGCTATCACTTCCTGGATTTTGCGTCGGATGTGAAAGTGGTGGTCGAAGCACTCGGCCTGTCTGACATCTTCGGCATCGGACACAGCGCCGGAGCCACCGACCTCCTGCTCGCCGCAAAGCTGCTTCCGGGACGTTTCTCGCGTCTGTTCGCGATCGAGCCGACCATCATGGACCCGCGCAACGAACGCGCCCGTGTCGCACGCTTGAGCGACAAGGCAATGTCCCTGGTCCAGGGCGTTCTGCGCCGTCAGGTCGAGTTCGAGAGCGCGGAGGTTGCGTTCGCGCGGTTTCGCACCGCGCCTGCATTTGCGAACTGGTCCGAGCGCGCACTCTGGTGCTACATCCGGCACGGCTTCGACGCCCTGCCAGACGGCCGGGTACGCCTGCTCTGCAGGCCGGACATCGAATCCGCTGCTGCCGATTTTCGAAGCGATTGAACAGGTCTATGCCGGCGACGAACGCGGCAATCCGTTTGAATGGCTGACCGAGATCGACTGCCCCGTGCGCCTCTCCACCGCCGAGAGGTCGGCG
>Ga0307516_10001777_pt1 | contig 29643 bp, 37 predicted proteins | sample 19_EM_MG_FD_203310 | JGI IMG/M metagenome (GOLD analysis project Ga0307516, IMG submission 203310) | Populus trichocarpa ectomycorrhiza microbial communities from riparian zone in the Pacific Northwest, United States - 19_EM | ecosystem: Host-associated > Plants > Roots > Unclassified | place... | reverse complement strand
AACAGAGATGGATATCATCCGATCAGAGTAAGGGATAAGGTGTGAAAAGGTAACCATATGGGGAAGTGTCTGATTGGTGTGGTAAACACATGTTAGACATGTGCCCACCCTTGAACTTTATAATATCGTCTACAAGGCCAAACAATGATGGGATGGAAAAGGATAGATAGTTTGTTTAATTGAGAGAGGCATGGTTGATAAGATGAGATGAGATAAGACAAGAGGCTGTTCCATAATACTTACCTAGTTGTAGAGGGTACTTAGGAGTAGACTACTGGGGTAACTCACTGGAAAGCAAGTTATATTGCTGGGGCGAGTCAAGCGCCTTTATATATGCCCAAGGTATCTAGATGTGGTAATGATAGTAATCTAATCTATATACGGCATCATCGGTATGTAAGACAATACCGGAAGCATATGATGTGTCATGTGATGACATTACATGCATGTCTCAGACATACATCTTTCAACAAACCCTGTAAAACCGGCATCCCGAGATCAAGGGCCAGGGAGGGGCTGTGCACTGGCAGTCGCGACGTCTCCAGCAGATGCCGAGGGAAGCCATCCAGGCGCTGATGGATGCCCTGCAGGGTCCGGAAGTGCCTACAGCAGCACCCAGTTGCCGTTGGCCCAATTCCACCTTATATTTTAATCTACCACGGTACAGCTAGCTGCAGTAGATTACTTGTAAAATGTAGACTCATCTTTTAATGACCCGGAAACCTACCTGGGAGTCCCTCGGACATGGACAAGCAGCCCCATGCCAGAAAATTGGGGTGCTGCGAGTTGGCCATTGATCTGATCCGACCCTGACGGCATAAATTCGGCCTCGTGTCGTCAGCTTGATGGCCACCAGAATTTACCAAGTGGATGGTCAATCCGGCCATTTTCAGCCTGGTAAATACTGTAAATTCAATGGATTTACAGTAAATCGAGTTCTGTAAGATCACCAAGGAGTAGTTATTCAGGTAGTAGGGGCTATACACCTGGAGAAGAGGGATTCCCACTTTAATATGGGAAGCTGCTTTTGTTTAAAAAAAAGTTTCAACATGCTAATGATACATAAGTAGACTCAGGCTAAGTAATAGCTACCACAGTGGCAAGTCGGCGAGTCGCGTCGTGGATGCATGCAGTCACCGACCAGCTCGTCATTCCTGGCTGTCCATCAATCCCACGCAACGCTTCTTGATCAGGGCAGCGGCGTGGGGGAGCTGTGTTCTTGCACAACGACACGAGCCAAGCCTGGCAGGGCAGGGTTCGGTCAGCGAGGGCCCGCCGCAGGCGCCAGACCTTCGACGTCTCGACGACCTGTGCGCGACGAAGCCGATCGGGCTAAGGGGCCGCTGATCGGCCATCAGCCGGAGATCACGCGCCCGCAAGTCTCAGGTGATCGTTTCCCACCGCGCCATTTCGCGGTAAATCGAGCGATAGTAAGTGATGGATGGTACCAGTCAGCCACTAGTGCTAACCTGACTCTCTTTTGAATTTATTTCAAGAATGACCTTCTCCAGGCTACGTTCCTGCACGTCATGGCACTGCAACGAGCAGGAGGGCGGAGATTCGGCTCCTTCATTATCCATCATACTATTGTTTGGCCCGACCGCAAACGAGGAGTGGCCTAAACTTGAACTTGTAGCACGAGCTTCATGGTCAGATGCCACTGAACCTGCGATTTTGCTTGCGTTCGATGGGCCAATCTCACAGATGTCCGTCATCGAACGCCGAGTTTCGACCAGGACTACCACGATAGTCGGATACATTGGCTACAATAGCAGATGTAGATCAGATATTTACATATAATCTGTCTGCCCAACACTTACGGCAAGAGAAAAATATAGGCACTCAACGCTGATCGCGTCGAATGAATAGAGATGCCCGGGGCGCGTATGCGCAGTGAAAAAGAGGTATGCTGTCTGTCAGAAAGGTGAGAACTTTGAGGATCTTGCCGGGTATATCAGGAAGCACGATACCAAAGCAACTGACCTGAATTCCGAGGTAAACAAGGCCTGATTCTATGACAAGAATCAATATCGTCTGTACTAGACTCCTTCGTCTACTCAAGCCGAGAGGCTTCAGGAGCTTCAGGATGAATGTACGGTGACCCCTGAAATATCCCTTCATGGTGAGCCGCTGGATCCATGAGTCTCGTTCAATGCAATAACGTACCACAATTTATACGCAATCATCATTGTCGTGACGCCGTTCGTTGCTATGGACAGCGCAAGGACTGAATTGCTTATAACATACCACCGATACGATAGAGAATAAATGTAACCATGACGGTTGGATACCAATATGAGATTGCTCAAGGTAAATCCTGGGAGTGTATAGATTCCGAGTCAGCAAAAGGGGAATCCGACTTCCCGGAAAATGTCTACTTACCCACGGTTCCAATCCACAGTATAAATGGTATGAGAATTACCCGCTGTCGATCTTGGAAGATGGCCCAGGCCCTCCAAATGACAATGAGATCGCTGAACAATATCTCCACCGAGCGTGAATGGGCGCGGAATCCAGTAGTGACGGATTGCTACTCACAGGAAGGTTCGATAACCAACATTCGACTATGTTCAAGTTCAGTAATGCATTGTTAACCAACTCTGCCCTCTCCGACAGCGGAGAATCGATATCCAGGATAAGAGGCTTTCGAATGAACAAGATGAATCCGCCAATCAAGATTCCAGTGCTCAAGCTGAAGAGGAGGAAGTTGATGACGGTTACTACGAACACGGCTGCCGTCGCGCGGTTAGAAAATCCCCTCCGCCTGTGAAATCCCGGGGGATCAGACTCGCTAAGAAATAAGCAACTCGCAAGAAGGAGAAAACGAACGCGGAGATAAAGACCGACGCAGAGAAGAGTACAACAAATGCTCCTTTTATCCAACTTGTGGGTGTGTCATATACCCTGAGCGAGGAGGACGCACCAGAGAAGAAAACCGCAAATGTCAATTCTTCGGCCACTCGCAAGTAGGAAATACCAAGCCGCTGGAGAAGCTTGGTTTCGGAGGGTGTCATGGATGAGTCGCAAGTTACGACAAGCCTGAGGGAATGTGAGGGTCAACGTCGCTAGCCAGGATGACAACCTCAGCCTGCCTATAAAACCTTCCCGAGTGCGCTGGTGATGACGGAACTTGTTGGCTAGATCAGCCTCCAACGGGAGAGTAAAATAGATCGCCCACTGATATCGGTCGGGGTCCTGCGAAAACAAGCATCACAGAGGTTTTGGCCATATATGTAGTAGGTCCTCGCCGTCCGCGGTTCTGAGTCAAGCACTGTTGACACATGGCTTTCTCCTGAAATTAACAAGCCCCAATCCCTTGACGAAACTTGTCCATAATTCGTATGACATCAAGATGAAGCCAACTTGGAAGATCTTACTATAGTACATTATTAGTACAGCCAGGAACCGTCTACCCGTATCCAGGGTGCGCACCGTTTAATTTTTGCACACCGCCTGTGGAGTCCCTCCAATCCTCAGCGATGCATCTTTCTCCGATTTCGTGATTCTCAGGACATGACATCACGATCGGGACGTGAGGGAACCCTGGTCCGGCGCCACAAGCGTCGTAGGCGCCTGTGGGGGTAACAAAAGCAACCAAGTTGCATTCGTTGTGTCGATGAGGTCCGAATAACACCTGAGATTCCAGATCATCATGACAGAACTCGTGACGAGTGCCTGGGATAACTCTATCATCATATTGTCGCCTGCTCCACTTCTTCGACGTCCTCAACATCCGGAAAGATCAGTCACGACGAAGATCCCTGTACTATCAGAGTTGAATGTTGAACAGCCACTCGTCACGACGCTTCTTCAAGTGACAGTGTCGTAAACGTCAATCATCAATGTAGGACGGAGCCGTCCCATGTTAGACCAGGGTACGAGTTCATCGATCATCATCTTTCCCTGGAGCTCCACCAAAGAAGAAACGTAACTCTCTTCAGCATGGGCGAAGTGATCCAGGACTTCTTTACAGCGTTGGCTAAGGTGTGACAGCATCCGCCGTCGGGGGACTTGTGGTTAGAAGCTGGGGGGCCGCATTACGGGAGTAGATATGGACAATAAACGGGTGTGATATCACGCCAAGTGGATACGCGTAGTTTTGTTTCGGGGGATGTTTCATGGGCCAAGTTTGACACCGGGGGAGGTGGTCAACGGGCATGTCGTACTATGGAGCCAGATGGTTGGCTACACTGGCAGCAGTATCCGACTCAGAGGTCCACGTCCAAAGATCACGACCGATTTGTGTGTCGACTCGACATGCTTGCGACCTTTCCAGAGGGATGAGTGCACTATGATTTGGGCGTATCTGAGGCTGCCAGTTGGCTCGTCTTACTGGGTCCACAGGAGGGTCAGGACCCATTTAGCAGGTGGATCGATATGATGGACAGAGTTGCCGACGGCGACATATATGGTGGCTCTGGGCCGATGTACCAATCAGCTGACGTTCCGGGCCGGAACCCGAAGACCGCTTCTGTCCATCCGTCGATCTCCGGCAGTCCCGCAGTCTTCTAGACTCCACACCAGGCGCTCGCGACAATGTCCGCAAAGCCTGCCAGTTTGCACTCAGCCATGTCATTCAAGACAAGGAGAGCGGAGAACCTGGGAAGCCGAAGAATAACAAAAAATTGACGTCGTCCAAGGTCTACCACCGCGTCGTCCAAATCCCGCTCGACAACGTCTGGCAAGGGCTCGAAGCATTCGAAAACAACCTCAACCGGATCACCGCTGAATAGTTCAAATGTTCAACGTTCAAGCGCTGAGTTTCCACCGGGACGCCGTGACTGTCTGCCCAACACTTACTGAAAGAGAAAACACAGGGTATCAAAGAAATACTGTTTGAATTCAAGGGTGCCACTGGTCTCACCGCACACACTGATCACCAAGTATGCTATCTGTCAGAAAGGTGAGAACTTTGTAAAGTCTTGCGCGGGCATATCAACAAGCACGATGCCAAAGTAACTGACCTGAATTAAGAGGGAAACAAGGCCTGATTCTACGACAAGAGTCAAAATTGTCTGCATTGGACTCTTTCGTCTACTCGGCCCGAGAGTCTTCAGGATGAATGTACGGTGACGCCTGCAATATCCCTTCTTGCCGAGCTCCGTTGGATCTATATGTTATAGTCTGGTTCATAGCAACGTACCACAATTCATATGCAATCATCGTCGTCGTAATGGCGTTCGTTGCTCTGGAGGCCGCAAGGCCTGAAATCGTTACGACATATGATGTATACGATGCAGCATAATGGTAATCATGAGGGGTCGATACCCATATGAAGCCGCCGACGGTCAACCCTGACAGTAGATGAATTCAGGAAAAGGGAACAGCTTCCCGAAAAATGTTCAACCACGGCTCCAATCCACAACATAAATGGAATGAGGTTTACCCCCAGTCGATCTTAGAAGAGGACCCAAGCCCTCCAAACCACAATGACATCGCTGAATAATATCTTCGCCGAGTATGAAGAGACACGGAATCCAGTAGCGACAGATTGGTACTCACCGGAATGTTCTCTGACCAAAATTTGGCTTATGGTCAAGTTCTGTGATGCATTGTTGACTAATTCTCGCTTCTCTGACAGCGGATAAGCAATATCCAGGATGAGAGCCGTTCGGATGTACACAATGAATCCGGCAATCTGGGTTCCAGCGTTCAAGCTGGAGATGAGAAAGTTGATGACGGTTACTACGAACATGGCTGTTGTCGGGCGATTAGAAAATCCCCTGCGCCTGTTAAATCTCGGGAGATAATGTTTCGCTAAGAAATAAGCGACTCGCGAGAAGGAGAAAACGAACACCAACAAAACAACCGATACAGAAAAAAGTATAACAAAAACACCTTTTATTATCAAAGTTATGGATAGGCCATATACCACGAGCGAGGAGGACGCACCATAGAGGAAAACGGTAGTCGCCAAGTGTTCGACATCATACAAGTAAGACACCAATATATTGGAGAAGCTCGCTTTCGAGGGGCGTCATGGATGAGTCGCAAGTTGCAAGGTAATATGAGGATCAATGTAGCTGGCCAGGATAACAACCTCAGTCTGCCAATAAAGCCCTCCTGCGGGTGATGACGGAACCCTCCGACATAGGAGATCTCCTGGAAGATCTGTGGCACTCGCCGATTCGGCAAATACAACGCCACAGGTTCTAGAGATTGTAGATCAGATGTACATGTATTCCAGCTTCGCAATTTTGAGCCTGGCTTTGTCGAAATGTGGCTTTCTCATGCATTCATGTCCATTGGGGATGCGGCGGACTGGGGAAGGAAGCGTCCAAAAGAAGATAATTGGTGAGTGACCGATAAAGAACCAACGCCAATCTCTTGATGAAACATCCGGTTGAAACCACTCCTACTATCATGCATAATTAGTACAGCAGGTCTGCGACAGTATGTTTTGGTACCTGTCTATCCAGCGATATCGATTTGCACGCTGCCATGGTAGAGTTCCTTCAGCGGGCAGCGATGTGATCCTTGAAATATGATACCGTGTCCAAGGTATGCTTCGAGACAAGGAAACCCCGGTCCGGATTCAGAATTCTGTGGGTGCTTGTGGAAGGTGGACGCCGTCAGTCAGACCCCGCTCCACGATCACACCGCATGATACAGCCAAAGGACAGTGAAAGTTTTGACAGACATGGGCCGCATGCTGCCAGGTTATCAATTTGCTAGTCTGGGGTCGCGGCATGCCTCATGTGTCTAGGCTTCCGTTGGGTTCTCGTTCAGGACAGGCCTGTGTCTAGTATCACAGGGTTGACGAAGTTGTAGGATTCACTGCCGGCGCTTCGTACGATGGAGAAAGAACGCTAAATCCACCGCCATTGAGTCACATCAAACAGTGAAATATGCAAGGAATACTACGCAAACAACAACCAAGATTCCCGATCATCAGGACCCAAAACCAGTTCACGACATCGCATGAAACGCCAACAATATCCCCCACCATCGTATCATCGCCCGCTCCACTTCTGCATGGTCCTCAAGGTCTGGAAAGGCCCTGTGGCGCCTCCTGTTGATTCGGGGTACTTATTCATGGATCAAGGTGCTTCGGCAGCGGGAGAGCTGGTCAACGGGCACGTTGTGCAGAGCCATATGGAACTCCAGAGCTACGGTAGTACCCGAGGGGCACTTGGAGAAATCACAATCGTTCTGTGTCGATTCGACCTGCTTATCTTTCGAGCCATAGGCAAATCGGGTTCGGTCGGCAAGGTGATACCTATTCAGTGTGAGCATAGAAAGACGGTCCGAGTCGCAGTCCTGACTAGGCATCCCTTGAAATCAAAACATCTTCGGGAAGAACGTCCAACAGCAGCCAGACTCGAGTTGCTAGCATGTCTTGGGGTATTCTAAAAACCGTGGTGCGTTCTGAACGCGGTTTATGCGATGGATCTGGGAGAGAAGTTGGACATCATTATGGGGCAGGCCCGGATGATGGACAGAAGCGAGAACAGTACTTACATAAGTCTTGAGTGGTGGTGGGTTTGTGATCCGAGTTTTCGAGTGTGACTCTTGCAGCAGATATCGCCTTGGATTGTTTTCTGAGCCCTCCTGGCAACGAACCTTGCAACTCCACCTGACTGGTATACAGTCTGATCTTGAACATACTGTGACCGAGAAACGGCAATTCTACTCTCCACGTGCTGAGTCCGACAGTTTCGAATCCATAACGCTTTCTTGTCTATGAGGTGGTGGATTATCTGACAATATAGGACTCGAGGGAGACTCGGCTACCTTGGCGAAGCGAATGAACCTGTGAGTCTCTCGAACCGATCGACAGATTACTTCATTGAAGCTATGTGTTTGGTGACGTGTAGGCTTGCATGTAGCGAACCAGGTTTTATGTGACTTGTAGCCACTCTCATTACCGTCGGTATGTCGTTGGGAGCAGCAGGAGCTTTGTCCACGAATCAACGACCACCCCAATACCACACACCGAAAAGTTCTGGCTACATAAAGAGTCCATAATCTTCCAGGTGCAGGGAACTCTATTCAAGGCTCCTTTCGTCTGCTTCATCTAGGAGACCAGCGACCCCACAAGATTCATTGGCACCCTACTCACGCCCGCAGTTCCTCTAACATTCCCTCCAGTCCAAGTAAAATCACAGTCGTCCACGATAGCCTCCCTCTTCATCAGCGTACCGAAATCCAAGCCCTCTCAAGCAACACCGTCCTAGTCCTGGTCCGTCTGGTCCCTGGGGCGATACTTGATCCCCCGGCTGTCAAGCTCCGCCTCAACGTCCTCTGGCACGCGGCCTTTAACCCGGACTGCGTAGAGGCCTCGCACGTATTTCGCTAGGTGCCGGGTTCAAGGGATGATAGTTGTAATTGAGACGAATACCAGGGTGAAGGGATTTAGCGTGGGCCAAGGAGGAGAGGGGAAATGGGACGCACATGTCCGCTGCCACCGCGCGACCCAGGACGTCTCGGGGTCGATGACGGCGATGACACCGTCGAAAAAGGTGGTGGTGCATATGCCGATGCGGTCCGAGTTGTTTTTGAGCTGTTGAGGCCGTTTGTTGGTTTTTGCATTTAATTTTATTGTGTTACGAGAAGGATAGTCATGAGGAGGAAGAAGGGACATGGAAAAACACAGTCAGCGCGGTGTGTTCAGATTCATGTTGTATACGGCCCTGCTACGCACCTGCATGAGTTCCTCACAGTTCGGACAGCCATACTCCTTGAACTCTCGAGGCATTTGGATGATGGAGCAGAGGAGGCATGCACGCAGCTGTTTTGAGCGGGCTGCGGATGGGATAGCGGGTTTCACGACTTCGCCGTCCATGGTGCCAGTGGAATGGAAAGGATTAGATCACGTGGTTACTTTTTGGTTTGCAACTTGCAAGTACCGCCCGCTCGGACGGCAGATAATCACTCCTTCTCCACCGAGGATCAAGGTCTGTTTTTGTGGCTCTCGACCGAGTCCCGCTGAAGGAGCGCATGAGTAATGTTGGGCAGCAACTCGTGTCTGGTACGTTTTATAACACATGGCCTTTTTCTCCTCGGTTGCAGGTGTTGATTCGGTCACGGTTGTATATAGGCGCTTTGTCCGGTTTTGCGACTACCGTATGCCTCCAGCCATGTGAGTTCCACCCTGGTTTTAAGAGTATGAATAGGATCTGACGGGAAGGAATGAATGTGCGTAGTTGATCTCTTGAAGACGCGAATTCAGCAGGGGGATGGGGCGTTACATGCTCGGTGAGCGCATTTATTCTCTCCTTGGGTGGGGTTCACTTATTTAGGATCCATCCTAGTCGGAATACACTCATCATCCAAACTACCCGGCAAGTCGTCGCGCAGAATGGGTTGAGAGGACTCTGGAGGGGGACGGCAGCCTCTCTCATTAGGTATATCTCCTTTTGATTAGAATGCGCGTCCGACAAGTGGCCTTTTCACCTAGGAACGTCCCCGGCGTCGCACTCTATATGACGAGCCTCACGCAGCTCCGCACGCTCATGGCTACGTCACCGTACTTTGCGCGCGTTCAGAAGCACGCGGGACATGAAGCCAGCGCACGGAACGCGTCTGCGCTTCCTGCGCTCACGAGTACGGGCAACCTCGTCGCTGGTGCCACGACGCGTGTCGCGGTGGGACTGTTGTTGAACCCGTTCTCGGTGCTCAAGGCGCGATACGAGGTGTGCTTTCGTATCTTGACCCGTCCCCGTTTGGTGCTTCCCATTGAAAAGTCCTTTTTAAATTTTTCTAGAGCAATATGTACGCGTATGAAAGCTTCATTGGCGCGTTGGTCTCCATTGCGCGTCAAGGACCTTCGGAACTGCTTCGCGGGTTTTTGGCGTCTTCGCTGCGCGATGCGCCATACGCTGGTCTTTTTGTGGTGTTTTATGAAGGGATTAAGCGCGAGACATGTATGCTTTTCATTCTTTGTCCCCAGGAAACAGGTTTCAAATCATTTATCTATGCAGCGATACTTTTCCCAGCCGCATCCAACGCCCACGCCGCCGCGATTCATAGCATATCAGCCGCCTCGGCGGGTGCAATCGCTACGTTGGCAACACATCCTTTTGACGTCATCAAGGTACCGCAAATTCTTGCCGTCACGTAGAAAGTCTTGTATTGAATTTGCATCCTTTAGACAAAAGTACAGGTTCGTTCTGAGGACAGGTATCATGGTTTCTTCCGCACCATTCGGACCATTTGGAATGTGAGGTTTCCTTGTTGCGTCCCTTAGCTCATGTTCACGCGTTCTGGAATATAGCAAAGAGGCATTGCGGGATATCTGGACGGTGCTTCGTTGCGTTTGTCTCGCAAAGTCTTGAGCTCGGTCATCGGTTGGGCGGTGTACGAGGGAATCCTCTTGTTTGTCCGTCCTCGGGGTGAAACGGATTAATTGATCATCTTGGAACTCTGTCTTGAAGGGGTCAAGGACTTTGATCACCCCTACTCATATATCTATCCATTGCATACAACCCTCGCACACGAACTCCTTTCGAAATTTCAGCATCGACTGCAAAATTAACGCGCACACGTGACTTTGTGACGTGTAACGCTGTCAGACTGTGTCAGTAATTAGTTGCCACGCGACTGAACGTACAAGACAAATTTTCCTTTGTTCTCGCTCTCCAACATGCCTCGAGTGACCCGCAGCTCAGCAAGAAGACCCATATCGCCCTCGCCTACATCTGGAACTGGAACCACCAATGTCACCCCAATATTCAGTGCTCAAGCCTCAGTTGTACATTCTGATACCCCTCCAACGTCCGGCAACGAGGAAGAGATGAAGAAACCCAAGCGAAATGCAAGAAAGCGTGCGGCGTCGAGCGAGCTCGATATTTCCGATCCTGAAGAGCCTTTGTCGAAGCGACCTGCCGCGAAACGTCGTGCTGTTTCAAAGACTGTCTTTGTTGAGATTCCATATAAGCCTAAAGAAAAAGCTCCAACGACTCGAGTGCGCATTTTCTTTATCTCAAAAACAGAATCTTAAAGGGACTGATTATACCAGGCATCTACCAAGGGAAAGGGCAAGGCCACCACCCCAGTCCCCTCAGTCGCTGATGATGACGTGGAAGATGAAGAAGATGCCTCTGGATTGGAATCCGACCAGGGTCCAGTTTATGAAGACTCAGACGATAGTGGATCGGAGTTTATCGAAGAGGAGGTAGAGGAGGTGCTGGACGACGACAGCGAAGACGAAGCCATCATGCTGGCCGCCGCCGTCGAGATGTCTTTACAAACGAAGATGACTGCGGTCGCGAGCTCGTCCTCGTCGCGACTCCCGCCCATCAACTCCGCCGCAGCCAAGCGGGCGGCAGCCGCGGAGCGTCGCCTGGCCAGGGCAAACCAGAACGTCGATGTTGATGACTTCACCATGGATGTGGACAATATGTCCGGGTCCGATTCCGACGCTCCTCTCGCGAAAGGAGATAAATGCAAGGCCAAACCTAAGGCTCCGGCTCCTGTGAAGAAGAAGCATATGACATTCGCCGAGTTGCGCAAGCAGCAGAAAGAACAACGAAAAGCTGCAGTTGCTGCCCGAAAACACAACAAGGCTGACGAGATGGCTCTGAGACGTAAACTTGGACGCAAACTGACGCAGGTAATTGACCTTTTTCTCGCTGTAATGGAGTCACCTGAATATTAACCTTTTGGACAGGCCGAGAGGAATACACTCGCTTTGAACAGGCACCATCCAGAGCTCAAGGAAATCTGGGGTGACGTGGAAGCAAACGTTCCCATTATTCAACCAAAGATGGCGAATCAACCGTCAAATTTGAAGTTGACCCTTTTGCCTTTCCAACGCGAAAGTTTGTTCTGGATGCGGAAACAAGAGCAGGGCGAGTGTCGCGGTGGAATGCTTGCTGTACGTGGAACCCCCCCCCCTTTTTTTTACCCTTTAAACTTTACGAACTCTTCTCTTTAGGACGAAATGGGGTAACGACATATTCTCTTTGATTTTCTGCGTCACGATTGAGACGGTTCCCCTTCACAGGATGGGGAAGACAATCCAAATCATTGCCCTTTTTGTGACGGACAATATCCGACCAAACCTGGTTGTAGCGTATGGCATTTTCATCTTTCGCCCGGGATGTTTGGCTGACCTATATGCCAGTCCAACGGTCGCGATCATGCAATGGCGCAATGAATTGGCCACACACACTGACGGGATGAAGGTTCTTGTATGGCACGGTGCATCTCGTGAATGGGACGTGAAAGAACTCAAGAAATATGACGTGGTATTGTCATCCCCCTTGGACCAATATTGCATCAAATCTAACGACAATATAGGTTTTGACAACATATGCTGTCATGGAAAGGTTCTTTATTTCTACCAATCTACTCCTCGGGCATGCTCTTATACCACGAACAGTTGCTTCAGGAAGCAGGAAAGTGGATTCAAACGCAAAGGTATGATCGTCAAGGAAAAGTCACCCCTCCATAAAATAGAGTGGCATAGGATTGTTGTGCGTGTCGCCGGTGCATATACTTAATATTTTATCTCTGATCCTTGACCTCCAGTTGGACGAAGCACACAACATCAAGGAGCGGTCCACTAATACAGCCAAAGCCGCTTTTGAGCTAAAGAGCAAATATAAATGGTGTCTATCCGGTACCCCTTTGCAGAACCGCGTTGGAGAACTATACAGTCTCGTCCGCTTCCTCGGCGTTGATCCGTTCTCCCATTACTTCTGTAATGTGGTTTTTCTTCCTCCCTCACACGTTATTTCTAATGTGGTGAATAGGTAAACAATGCGACTGTAAATCTTTACATTGGAAATTTTCAGATAAACGTACTTGTGACGGTGCGTCTTTCCATCATGCGCTCACATTCATAGACTGACATAGCTTCAGAATGTGGACATAGTCCGATGCAACATGTGACGAACCTGAGCTTTCTTGCCGTCGTCTGTGAAGTCTGACATTTCCCTTTTGCAGACTTGTTTCTGGAACAATGAAATCCTTACCCCGATTCAAAAGAACGGAATGACAGGTCCTGGAAAAACGGCGTTCAAGAAACTGAAGATTCTGCTTGACAGAATCATGTTGCGGAGAACCAAGGTATGCTGTACCCTGGCACGAATTGCTTTCACGAATATTAAATTTGTCTGTAGCTGCAAAAAGCCGACGATTTGGGGCTGCCCCCTCGGACCGTTATTGTTCGAAAAGATTACTTTAGTCCTGAAGAAAAGGAACTTTACCTTTCGTTATTTTCGGATGCGAAACGACAGTTCAACACCTACCTTGACCAGGGAACTGTTCTCAATAGTATGTCATCCTTTTCTCTCTTAAACGGGTAATCGTTAACGTGTTGCGGTGAAGATTACTCGAATATTTTCAGTCTGTAAGTCCCGAGTCTGTTCCATCTGATCTGAACTTGCCTAATCGTCATGTCAGCTTGACGCGGATGAGGCAGATGGCTTGCCATCCCGACTTGGTTATCCGGAGCAAGAACAACGCTTCAAAGTTTATTGAAGACGTCGGAGAGGCAACCGTGTGCAGAATCTGCAACGACATTGCAGAAGATGCAATCCAGTCGAAATGTCGCCACATCTTTGATCGCGAATGCATCAGGCAATATCTTGAAACAGCCATTGAATACAATGTACGTCGCTTTTTCCCTACCATTTTACGGGCTCAACATTCCTGTTGGTTACTAGCCGGCTTGTCCCGTCTGCCACCTCCCGCTTACAATCGACCTAGAAGCGCCCGCTCTGGAACTTGAACAAAACGTTCCTAATGCACATCAGGGTATCCTCGGTCGCCTGAACTTGGATACGTGGCGTTCATCATCCAAAATTGAAGCTCTCGTTGAAGAGTTGAGCAACTTGCGGGTGCAGGATGCGACGACGAAGAGCATCGTTTTCAGCCAATTCGTCAACTTTTTGGATCTCATTGCGTTCCGGCTGCAAAAAGCTGGCTTCACGGCGAGTCGTGTTGCATGGTGTCCGGACTTCTGTGCTAAATGATCTTCGGCGTTTTAGATCTGTCGACTTGAGGGAACGATGAGTCCGCAGGCGAGGGACGCTACAATCAAACACTTCAGTATGTTCTTTTCTTTCATCCTTGCCCTCAAGCCTGGCTGAAGCTTCATTTGTTAGTGAATAACGTGGACGTGACCGTGTTCCTCGTCAGTCTCAAAGCTGGAGGGGTTGCGTTGAACCTTACGGAAGCCTCACGAGTGTATCTCATGGATAGTTGGTGGAATCCTGCTGTGATTATCTTCTCCATTCCTCTTGTTTCGGCCCGACTGACTGATTCTTCTCCTAGGTCGAATATCGTAAGCAATCGCGGTGCTTTCTCTAAATGAATTCTCTCATGCGTTCTCCTCATGACAGAGGCCATGGACCGAATCCACCGTCTCGGACAGCGTCGGCCCGTCCATGCCATCAAACTTGTTGTAGAAGACAGCATAGAGAGCCGTATCGTTCAGGTCAGTGTCTACATCAAATGCCAATGCGAAATGCAACAAACATAATTTCGACTGCAGTTGCAAGAGAAGAAATCGGCCATGGTAGATGCTACGTTGTCCACCGACGATTCTGTACGGTTCTACCGTCCTTGTTGCATTATGTATGTCTTGAACTGACTCGTGGGTTATCCCAGGCAATGGGTCGCTTGACACCTGAAGATGTAAGTTTCGAGTTGCAAAGGCTGGCTCCTGCGTTTGCTGACTGCCGTGTTAACTCGACAGCTTGGTTTCTTGTTCAGGGTAAGGATGATTTGCTATCCGGCTGATAAGCTGTTCATTAACTGGTTCTAACAGCTTTGAATCACTAATCCCACTCTATTTGGGTATAACAACATATTAATAACCTTAAGGTTTGAGAGGAAGGAAAACGCGAGATCTAAAGGAGCTCAGGTCGTGTATTGATTTTTCCGATGTCCATGTACTTACCGACATAATCAACCTTCTCAATCTGAACCATTCGTTCATTCCCCATTGCGGCCAAAGTGACAACCAAATGCGCCAATGGATGCGGCGCTGAATTCGAGCGTGACAGTTGCCTTTGGAGTTGAAGAATTCCCGCTCAGAAATCGTGAACAAGATGACGTTCTATTCAACCGGAAACAAGTACAGAGGATATCTTTCTAATGCGCCAGAACCACAAGGAGGCCTAAACTGATGAGACTCCAAAAGAAGGCCGGGCTTTTGAGTGGTTGTTGGCCGTTGTTAGTGGATCTAGTGGTGTTACCCGTCGGACCATGTTGATGACCATGTGGATCCCGAAGAGCAATCCATTACAAATCGTATCCAAGGGTCACAGCACAGGGTTCCAAATTTGGCCTCTGCCAATGTTATTTTTAAATAGTTTGCGAAATAATATTTTCTGAAAAAATATTTGCAAAGGCTTTTGCAGCTGCAAAAGTCAAAGAAACGCGAAATTTGATATTTTGCACTGGCGAAAGTGGGTGCCTGATGTTTCACCTCTGCGAAATGTCAAATTTCGCGTGCCTTTGACTTTCACAGCTGCAAAAGTCTTTGTGAATATTTTTTCCAGAAAATATTATTTCACAAACAATTTAGAAATAACATTGGCAGGGGCCAAATTTTGGACCCTGTGCTGTGGGTGTCGCACGTATAGATGAGGTCTGTTGGTTGCAATCCTGATCAGGAGAGTCGCGAGATGGAAGGAGTGAGTGGAGAGACTTGCCGATCAAGGCTTGTTGTGCATCGCGGAGGTTGGTTGGGCTGTTCTTCAAATCGACCTCGCATTGAAAGCAGGATGCTACGCTCTGCATGACGTAGTCGGTGCAAGTTGTGCAATCTTCATCTGACTGGCTGCAGGATGGTGGCTGGGGTGGATCCGTGGTTTGTTGAATACGAGAGAAGAGGTGGACGGAGGACGTACGTCGAGGATGGTACAGGGTAGTTGACAACTCACGTCGATCGTCCGAGGGTCAAAGGGCGTCAAGATGGATACCGACGGGGCCGCTGATGGGTTCGAGTGGCGGGTGAGGAGACTGGTTTGCAAACGTCGGGTTCGTGAATAATGTTGTCGATAGGGATTAGCCTGTATTGTACTTGGCTGTGGACATTAAACCTAGATTCAGAACAGTGACCAGCGCCACGGAAAAGGTGGATAGGACAGCCATGAGTGAGAACGCCCCAAGTAGGGGGAAATGAAAGCTGGCTGCATACAAGGTAACGGCCTTTTCAAGGACAGGAGCTCGTTGGGAACCCGAGGCGTCCACCATGGCTTAGCATCGTATCCGCGAGGATTTCGAATCAAGGAATCAAGGTGCCAATTGTTGCTGAAAGGTAGTCCACTAAAATACTCGTCATTCCTGCGAGATACAGCTTCAAAGCTTCAAGATTTGGTTTTTCAAGTAGTCAATCCTTCATCGATAGAGGTGAGGGCCAGTGTCGAGTCTGTGCTCAGTTGACGAGCACATGGCGGTCATGGTCAGGAGTTGTTCATCACTATGGGGTCTGTCTACGGGAGACTAGGTCAGGAGGAATGATCGGGTAATACGTGACCCGAACCTATGCGATACTCGGAAACCACTGTTTCTTCCAAACCAAATCCATGAAGGAGTTCACTGTAGAAGACGTCGCGAGGGTGAGTGCGCCATTTTGGGCGAATTCGACGACTAATATGGCCGAGGTTGTAGCATAACACAGAGGGGGACCTGGTACCTATGTCCCTTTTCTACAGACGTAGAAGCTAACTCGGATCTCCCACAGTGGGTCATCATTGACTCCAAGGTCTTCAACCTCTCCAAGTTTGCAGACCTTCATCCCGGTGGAGCAAACGTCCTCCACGCAGAAGCCGTCGGTCAGTCCGCCATGACCACCTCACAGTTCTCACCTCACAGTTCACAACCCTCCCCTCCCTCCCCAGCTGGCAAGGACGCAACAGACGCCTTCTTTGGCCTCCACCGCCACGAGGTCCTCCTGCGTCCTCAATACAAGCGTCTCCAAATCGGCACTGTCCACGGACAAACAGAACTCATCCACGCGCCCTCTCCAGGCGACCTCAGCAAGGTCCCGTACGCCGAACCCACATGGCTGAGTCCGGGATACCACAGCCCATACTACACCGAAAGCCACCGCAGATTCCAGAAAGCCACCCGCACGTTTTTCATGGAAATCATCAAGCCCGAGGTGGACAGATGCGAGGAGAGCGGGAAACGGGTATCGCAGGAGGTCGTTGACAAGATGGCGTGAGTCGTTTTCGTGGAGTGCGAAGGAGGGTATTTAAACCTTCCCAGCGAGGCCAACCTCATTGCTATGCGCCTTGGACCAGGAAAACACCTCAAAGGCCGCAGTCTTCTCGGCGGAGTCGTCAAACCTGAAGAGTTTGACTATTTTCACGAAGTATATACCCTCCTAGTTATCAATGCACATGTAGCTCACCGAGATCTATCCAACAGTCGATACTCCACGCAGAGCTGTCTCGCGTTAGCACTCGTGGTGCTGTCGACGGACTTCTCAACGGCCTCGTCATCGCCTTGCCTCCCGTCTTGAACTACGGACGCCCAGAGCTCGTTGCCAAGGTTGTTCCCGAGGTACATATCATGTCTTCCACACAATCATGTCTGCTAATCCTGAATTTCAACTCTAAAGACACTCTCCGGGAAGAAGTACATTGCGCTTGCAATCAGTGAAGCATTCGCGGGAAGCGATGTCAGCGGGCTCCAGACAACTGCTATACGAGACGGAGACTATTGGGTCGTCACTGGAACAAAAAAGTGTGATATCCCATAAGTTCTCCCAGCCCAAAAGCCAACACCTTGTTTGCAGATGGATCACGAACGGAACTTTTGCCGACTACTTTACGACTATATGCAAAACCGAGGCAAGCACCCACCCATCTATCCCCTTTTTGCCATGTTCCCCGAACCCGATTTCTAGACCGGCTTTGTCGTCCTCCTCATCGAACGTGGACCAGGTGTCTCCACTAAACCGATAAAGACCTCGTATTCGGCCGTTGCTGGTACTGCCTACGTCACATTTGAGAAAGTCTGCGATCTCCCAACATTTTTTACAATGTCGATTCTGATGATCCTTCCTTTTGGCAAGGTCCGCGTACCAGTCTCGCACACCCTTGGCGACGTCGGGAAAGGGATGCAAGTCATCCTCAGCAACTTTAACCACGAGCGATGGATGGTGGTCGCTACTTCGATTCCGGCGCAACGATTGGTCGTCGAGGAATGCCTCAAGTAGGATCCTTTTTATTTTATTGTCGTCGGATTGATGTTTTCGACCTAGGTGGGGGACACAACGGATGGTGTTTGGTAAACCATTGACTTCACAACCCGTCATCCGCGCGAAGCTTGCGAGCATGATTTCCCGAGTTGAGTCGTGTCAGAACTGGTTCGAGTCCATAACGCACCAGATGAACAACGTACGTACTGGTGTTTTTTATATTGATTCATTTGATATCATTTCGCTCATCACATATATGCAGATGACATATAACGAGACGTCGGATAAACTGGCTGGTCCTATCGGGTTGTTGAAGCAGTATGTTCCGAGCTCTGTTTTGGTTTTTTTGTGTTTGACAATTTCAATCTCAAACCAGATATGTATCACGGACCGCTCGTGAAACTGCCGAAGGTTGAGCTTGCTTTACGAGTTTCAAACTTAATGTTTTTTTCTTAACATCTCCATCCGACCAGATGCGACGCAAATTTTCGGCGGGAGAGCGCTGACGACGACTGGAATGGGGAAAATCATTGAAGGCGTACGTTTTTCACATCGTACTTGTTTCTGCTTGTATCAACGTATTCATTCATTTTCTACAGTACCATCGCACCTCGGGCTTTGATGCTAGTGAGTGATATCTCCGGGTTGGTTCTCGTTCAAATTTAATACTGACTGTCTGTCGCCAGTCCTTGCTGGAGCCGAGGATGTGTTGGGCGATCTTGGTGTTCGCCAGGCCATCAAGAAGATGCCCCGGAACGCGCGACTGTAGGACGTTGTGCAGCATCGGATGTGTGATGTTATTTGGGATTTTTCTGGTACAACCAAGATGTATTGTTATCAACGTAATGGAACTACCGGCGTATCCAACCTCGAGCACTCATCCAAGAGTCCAACCGGCCACAGCAGCCATCGCTGAAACTATCCAAGGAACGTAATCACGACGGCTCTTCCGATCCACAGCCGAGTTCTGGACGGTAGGTGTCTGAGTGTTCTCAGACGGCACAATCGTTGTTACGGTCGAGACGACGTGAGTATTCGAAGTCGCTGTTCCAGTAGTTATGGTGTTGGTGTTGGTGTTGGTATCAGTGTTGGTATTGGTATCGGTATTGGTATTGGTCCCTGTGGTCGGTTGATTGGGCGGGCCTGTGGTTGTGGTTGTGGAAACGTTGCCCGACGATTGACCAAAGGTAAGGTGAGGGGCGGTGTAGCCCGATGCCTCGCATGATCGGACGTATGCTTTAGAAATGTCAGAATCGATAAACACAAAAAAAGGAAATAAACTCACAATTATAAGTCCGCTGAGGCGCCGTCCAATCCGTCTGCTTCATCGCGTTTCCGACGCACAAGAAACAGTTGAAGTATTCAGTCGCAAACTCAGATTTGCAGCATTCTGATTGGGGGCATTTCTGGGGGGTGATTTTAATTTTAATTTTTGTTTGGAATGATCGGATTCGGGACTCCTCCAAACTCACGTTACGCATGGCGTCGGCGACAGGGGTACAGTACTGTTGACACCCCGCAGGAACGGAGTTGGGCAGCTGTCGGGCATCGTGGCTGGATATAGCCCGGTTGAAGATGTTAACGTTGGCGATGTGGTCGGCACCACGGGCGTGGAGGGACGCGGCTGCAGTAGCCGCGAAGGTTGACAGGACAAGAGGGACCGCGGGCCGCATTTGTGGGATGCTTTCCGGTCGATGGACTGGGAGAATTTCAACTGCGACTGGCTAACAATAAATAAGCAGATTCAGTGATAATGATGATGGGAAATCACCTGGGAGACGAGTTGTGATGCCGACGAACCCGCATGGTCCGCATGGTTGCCGACCATGTGGGGGTTTCATTGCCCATATGCAGTGGCGGTGATGGCGGTTGATCCGACCGACTACTAATCAATGTTCCGACCAATGCCGAGCAGACTGCTTGCTTCCCGCCATACCGATCCTCGTTCAGTGCCCGAATTTCCGATGTCGAGGTCCTCCTACTGACTCCATAAAATCTACGATGAGAACTTACAGTACCTCCCTACCCCCCTCTTCGCGCGGTTGAACCGGACCCAGCGACCCCTTCCATGCCGTGCAGCAGAATAGAGTGTTGCATACAGAGTAATGACGAGGCAAAGTCTTCCTTCTTTTAATTTATAAGAAGACGATCTTATGAAATGAGAAATAACAGCCATAACAACGTATCCACCCACTCGGATTCTCCACTCATCTTTCGCGACCCGAAAGCAGCCTGAAAGCCTACGGCTGTAGTACCTACTCTCCCATGCGACAGTGTATTTTATTTACCCCCGAGTATATTTCTGTCCGTCATTCGCGTCCAGCCAAAGGTGCGCCCAGCGGACGGGCATCCATGGCCAGCGCTTCCTGATCGCGAGTAATGCGCCATATTTACCATTATTCACAAGTCTCGTCCAATCACCGCAAATACAAAAAACATACTTAAGATTGCTCTCTCGACAATTGCACTTCCAGTTCCTATCCCTTGATACACCCCCTTCCGTGAGTCGCCGTGACCTAGCTCGCCGCCAACTCTTCCTCCTTACCCGCATGTCCTCAGATCACCCCAGCATGACTATCGACTCTTCCCTTGTCGAATTGGAAGCACCTCCCAGCGTGACTAGCCCCCCGGAACATAAATACAAATTCGACGTCAAGGTACGTATACTCGAAGGCCCCAAGTGCTTTACCGCCCTCACTCAGCCTATCCATCATAGATGACGTGCGGCTGTTGTTCCGGTGCCGTCACCCGCGTCCTTAGCAAAGCCAAAGAGGAGGGCGGTGAGCTCGTCCCTTCTGCTGGCCATCATTCTTGACCCCCACTCCATCTCAGGCGTCTCGGAGTTCACCGTCAATCTCGAGACTCAGGAAGTCCTTGTGAAGGGCACTTTGCCCTACGACGATGTTCTTGCCGGGATCAGCAAGACAGGAAAACAAGTATGTTTCCCCGTCATGTCACTGTTAATCGGCTTCCTGACGTCATAGCAGGTTAGGTCAGGAGCCGTATTGGAGGAGGAGTCGGGCGAAGTAGTAAATGTACGTTCTATCATCCATTCGATCTATGAATATACTCGTCATATGCTTACGCCATTGTTCAAGGAGTCCCAAGAGGAGTCCTCCGAGTAATAACATGTTTGTCACAAGTGTAGACGATGTATATGAGATATTAGTGAATGATCAATGCCAGAATTTGCGCAATTCGGGAATGAGTCGCGCCGGGAATTTTGTTGTGTCGCATCAGCATCGTGACTACACTGAGTCTCATCTAATCATCCGATTACCAATGCAACTTGAATGCTATATCAGCGATCCTCCTTCGTCTTGACCGATACCGATACCCCCCCAACGTCTCCTTATCTGTCCGTCCTCAGATCACCCCAGCATGGCATCTATCCACACATACGAATTCGATGTCAAGGTACCGTACTCGAAGGCCCAGATCCTTTACCGTCTCACTCAACGTATCAGTAGATGACATGCAGCGGCTGTTCCGGCGCTGTCACCCGCGTCCTCAACAAAGCCAAAACTGAAGGCGGTGAGCTCATCCCTTCCACCGCCCATTCTTCTTGACCCCACTCCATATCAGGTGTCTCGGATTTCACCGTCGATCTCGACACTCAACAAGTCGTTGTGAAGGGCACTGCGCCCTACGACCAAATTCTTGAAAGGATCAAGAAGACAGGAAAGGAGGTATGGTCTAATATCATATCACTATTTGCCGGCTGCTCAAGTTCGTGGCAGGTTAGATCCGGAAAAACAGTCGAATAAATAATATATACATATTCTGTTCATTCGATCTATCAATATGCCTGCGATGTACTTACGCCACTGTTCAAGGAGTCTGGAGTAATAATGAGTTCCTCACCCGCGTAGATGATGTTGATGATTCATGAATGGACAAGGCTCAGGGAAGCTTAAGGTCGTCGAAGGCGTCTCGACTTTCGAGTCCCAGCTCTCTCCCTTGGAAGTTCGAGGATCTGGACCTTTTTGAGGCATCACTTCATACCTACACCTACACTCACAGCGCTTAGCCTTACTCGGGTCATGTTCAATATCAATTCACTAACCTCCTGAGTTGTAGGGAACGGAAGAGAGTCCCTCAGTTTGTTTGCGATAAACACAACGCTCCAACATAACTCTCATGTGCGACGATCATCACACTAACCCAACTCATGGACCAGATGTCTCCGCAGCACCTTGTATGGATGAAAGAAGCAATGGAAATGGTACGAGAGGCCTTCAAGAAAACGTCAGATAAATTTCACTACCCCTCAGGCTGAAGAAGCCCTAGCAGCAGGAGAGGTCCCAGTCGGATGCATCTTCGTCAGAGACGACAAGATCATCGCAAAAGCCCGAAATCGGACAAACGAACTACGCAACGTGCGTACCCATCATTTTTCATCACCATCCAATCCATCATGTTCCTCCCCAGGCAACTCGACACGCAGAACTCGAAGCCATCGATAGCATCCTCTCAGACAAATCCCTTACACCGGCACCTTCCAAATATCCTCTCTCAAACACAGTACTCTACGTGACCGTCGAGCCATGCATGATGTGCGCATCGGCTCTGCGGCAGTTGGGGATTAAAGAAGTTTATTACGGTTGTGGTAATGACAGATTCGGAGGCTGCGGAAGTGTGTTGGGAGTGAACGAGACGTCAGTATACTTCCTCTCCTCTTGTAGGTCAAGCTATGGAATGATCAGTATTACTTATCCTAGACTGGTTCATCCCGTTCATCCACCTTATCGAGCAACAGGTGGATACCTGCGAGAAGAAGCCATCTTCATCTTGCGCCGCTTCTACATCACTGAAAATACCAATGGTATTCAGCCTTTTCACACTCACATCTAGCCACTCACCTCGTTCTAGCACCGATTCCGAAATCCAAGGCTAATCGCATTTTGAAAACGGAAATCTCACCTCTGTCCGAAGCTGTGGAACAGTTTCATTGAAATCTGGCGAATACCTGTACATTGCGCAGGTCGATCTTATCGACTCAGCTTGGACCATAAAATATCAGGTGTTCATACAGTAGGAAATACCATTGTCCAAAACACGACGTCGAGCTATGCGTAACCCAAATTATGAATCAAGGAACAGCCTACTTACTCGCATCTCGCCATACAAGTCCCAAGGATTGCGCTACGAATCCCCACTTATCTGCAGACTCTTGAATCCTGGGTAGTTATTCTCATCAGTACTTGCAAACGCCCAATGGCAATGATCAAATACCGTTTCTCTGTCGATTTTCCGGCACCATGGCCAGCTTTTTTGTCAACACGGAGTAGGAGCGGATGTGGGTTTTGAGGCAGAGTGTATTGAAGCGTCGCAGCAAGCTTGAAAGAATGCATGGGAACGACGCGGTCATCGTCTACAGATATCGATGAATATATGACACACAATGACCTCGACTTTGGGGAATGCTTACGGTCCGCAGTCAAAAGCAATGTCGGGGGCAGAACCTTGTCTTTAGGCACGTTATGCACTGGAGACAAAGGGTAGATGAAATCGAAGTCTCCAGGGACATCAGGATCCCCATAGTCGCTCGTCCAAGCTTTCCCTATGAATCCGGGCCACATGAGTGCAAAGTCCGTCTTGAGAATAACGACGAACCTATCGTGAATTTAGAGAACTGAAAGCGCTCAATGAAGTATTCTGACACTCTAGGATCCACATGAGCATACCTTGAGGAGGTCCATTACGCCAACTTCAGCAACAGCTGCACCAAAGGTTCCTTGAGGAGCCCGATTTACACAGGCGCCGACAAGCAAACCTGTTCAACGATGTAAGAGGATGATATGAGCCGCCGATTGCCAATCTCTGACCGCCATTGGATCCCCCGTTGATAGCCACCATGCCTGGGCCCACGTACTTGTTCTTGACCAGGTATTCCCTTGACATTAAGCGTGTTCAAGCGAGCGGATGAAGAAGCAAAAAGCCAACATACGTTGCAGCAATGAAATCATCAAAGACATTGCCCTATCGTAAGTTTTGTAAGTCACAAAGATACAACGAAGTCTATCACAACCAACCTTCTGTTCCCGTGTCCCGGCTTTGTGCCATTCTTCACCAAATTCGGCCCCACCTCGGATGTTGGGGACGGCAAGAATAGCACCATATCTTTGTAAAAAGGTAAGGATGATGGGACTAAAGAATGGATCGATCGAGATGCTGAAGCCGCCATAACCTAATGCGACGTCGGCCTTTATAGTTATGGATAGCACCGGGAAATCTTACCGTATTGGATTGCTGGTGCCGTTCCATCGAACTTCGTCGATTTGTGCCGGACAACGAACATCGGAACCTTTGTACCATCCTTACTCTCATACCAGACCTGTATTCACCACAATGTCAGCAAAAGAAAAAGAGATCAGTGAATTGCGGACTTGGGTAGCTTCGAAATCGTCGGGGTTTAGTCCATTGACATTTGTTGACCTGTAGATACTCCAACGTTGGTTTTCAGGCACCGTGAAATCGTATCGCCCAATTGTGCCAGGAGTGTTGAAACCCGTCATCGTTATGAAGAAATGCGTTTGCTGTTCTCTGCTTGCCAAGGCTGCCGCACCGACAAAATCCGACGCCAAGCGAGTCAGCTGGATGCCTTCTTTGGAGTAGATGTAGATCTCGTCTTTAACCTACGGGCTGATCAAATGACAACACTAAATGGGAAAACAGGAAATTTCATTACGTTGCGCTTGTAGACGGCAGCAAAGTAATCCTGATTGACGCAGTTGATGTCAACGAGGTTAGCTTTCTTATCCTCAGGGATGAGATCGCATATGACAGGCTTCTCGCTTGAAAGGTCAATTGTAATAACTTTGTGTTGAGGCGCGTCGGCGTCGGTCTTGACGTAGAGTAGGGATCCGTCGTTAGTCACCCTAATCCAGCGTCAGCAAAAAAGCCGTGATGAAGGGGCAAATAGCCCTACACCTCATATTCGGCATTGAATTCGTCTATTACTTTGCGCCATTGAATCCCAGACTTGATTTCGTTCTTTGCAAGTTCTGCGACCCATAGAAGATTTTTCTGGCAATTCAGAGTTGCATTTTAGCTCGATCGATACAAGAGATATGACTCTCACCCTGGAGGTATCTTTCTGTGTGTACAAGTAAATGTATTTCCCGTCTTCGGAAATTTCTATGCTCCACATCCATTCCGGGTTTTCCTTATCGCTGTAAATGAGTATATCGTCCGCTTGATTCCGTGGTCAATTTTGCTAAAACTGAAAGGATGTCCTTTACGCACATTGAGGTTTTCCAAGTACATGATAGTACACCATGGCATCTCTGTCACTCCCCGTTTCAATTCCTTCCTTGAGTTTATCATGAGCTGGATAACGCTACGAGATCACTAAGCTTCGTGAATTAATGAAACAGAAAGATTATACTTGGTAGAAAAAGCCCTTCGAGTCCTTGGTCCATGTAATGGAGGAGAACTTGACGTATTTTATTTCGTCTGGTAACCGACCATCTTTCACTCTGGTATTCGTTCTTGCCTGGGACAAGGGAGAGGTCGAGAGCCGCACGTAGATTGTAGAAAAATCGCTCCCCTATGTTAACGAGTAAATAAAGCGCATATATGCTGCAAAATGAAACGCACTGAGAGAGAAATCCCATAGGCAAAATACTTTCCACAACGAGAGAATCGATATGTTGACAGGGCGGCCGTACCGTCGTCAGCAAGCAGATTTGGCTTTTTGGACGTTAGACAGGGATCCAAATAAGTTATCGAGAATCGGTACATCGAAAAATACATCGCCAACGACACTGTCCTCCCGCGAAAAATCAGGAAGCTTTGAATCCTTCGAGCGGTAGATCACTAAATATCTTCTTAACTGTAAGGTAGCAGCTATTTCCGAGGATAGACATACCAGATTGAGGCTGCAGCCCGCTGTTATAGAACCAATACCAATGACCATCTTCGATCAGAGTAGGCGAGGAAAACTGAAAATGGTTTCAGGTCTGAATTGGTACAAGTGGTCAAACTGTGTACCCACCTTGGCATAGTCCATGGACGCACGCAACGCATCCTCCAGCTTTTTCCTATCAACGTTTTGATCGAGGTATGTTCGCGTGAAAACCTCTTGGGATGTCGTCCATTTGTCCGTCTCATCGGAATATTCTTCCAGCCACTGGTACGGGTCTGCTACGCGAACTTCACCTCTTGCCGCGCTCTTGTAAACATCGACGTGGTCTGACCGACGAGTCGGAGGATAGTTTCCAGGAGTCCATGGAGTTGGGGCCATCGTCGCAGAACCACGAGAGAGGAAGGCGACGCGTCCACAGGAACCAAGAAACAGGAATTTTTGGAACCGCAACATGTGAATAGAACGGGCCTTTTAAGGAAGGTATAGTCTTTGTTACGTAATAACCTTTTCTGGGGTCTCAGTGTCTCTCTCTATCGATGAGATTTGCACCCTCAATAAAGAGCCACGAGGAGCAGCCAGTAATTGTGAGTTACTATTAGTCTTTCTTCATCTCCAGACTCGGAGGAGACACCGTGGTCACAAATTGAGGAGCACCTGGTATTAATTTGTTATACTAATGGCCAATCGCTATATATAATCCAGGAGCGACGTCGGCAAAGGAACGTACCTAAGTAATCTCAGGTTGAAACGCGTCCTCGACGGACAATTCTAATCTCGAACCCTGGGTACCGCCGCCACAAATGTCGCTTAATATTAAAAAATGACCTTCAATGGAAGACCAAATAAAATCTCGGTGTCGACAAATAAACGAACTGCGCCAAGCGAAATTAGTGGGCAAGGGAGTTTTATAGAGGATCTCCAGCGCTTCGGAGATGTACCCGACGGGGTTGCTCCTAGAAAGGAACCTTGTCCTGACAGAACGCCCGTCAAACTTGGATCATGGTGGGGTTGAGGAATGAGCTGGAATGAGCTCAAATGCCCCCTCACTCCACGCGCCACAGCAAGCCCTGAGTGGAGGGTGGACTGCTCCTACAGTACAGATCGAATATCTCCTGCGGATTTTACGGCCGTCGGACACTTTCCCCGTTGTATGGTTCAGCAATCTATAGCAGTGCCGGGCGTGCTGGCGTGTGGCGCTTGATATGAGCTTGCCCTGACATGCGAAATGATGGGGGTAGGGCGGGATAAACATGCTGGCTTTTGACACGAACGAGACAGGGATCCACCTGAAGTATTTATTCTCGAACGCCCTGCCGAATTGCTATCGATGTTGACCAGGAAATGCACCAGGCCTGGGATCCGAGAAATTCTCGTTACACCGAATAGTTTCGGAATTGGCGAGGGTAAATCTGGGCCCTCGAAATCAAAATACCTTGGGAAGCAATTGAATAAGCAGAGATAGTAACCCAGTCAATCCGAACCATGCACGACCTTCGCTCAAGGATCTACATATGGGGGACGCACCATAAGGCTAAAATGTCCGACCCTGCACATACGTCAAGTAGGTATTCTATGACGGTGGAAACCTTATCAATCTCATCTCCTGTGCGCTTACTTATCTGATGAAAGGACGCAATATAATCGCACGCTCACTCGGGCCAAACTTGTTGACAATGCCTCCGCGCACCCTGCAGTATCATAAATATGTTCAGGTCGCCGTCGCTCGAACAAGCAAATAACTTACTTTTCCGAAACCGGAAAGAAAACGGAAGAGACCGGCACACGGAGATTAACATGAGTGACGAAACGTCAGCATCAAATGGCTTCATTCATTCACGGGGGATGACTTCATGAACCCACTCCGCACGCTCCCAGACGAGAATCTTCATGATTTACTGACATTGGCCAGCGCCAGGTGTATCCGCACTTGGAGGCTTGGCATCAGAGGGCTAAAAAAATCAAGTATTCCAGGATTCTTTCGGCCGCATGCACGAGCGGAGTCAAAGGGCATGATTAATTGATAAACATCCGAGTGAAAAGGATCTATGACGCACGGGGGCATGCTAATAAGGTAGCGGACATCCACGCTCGGTCAACGTCACTGTGTGACCAGCGTGACATGGTCCCAAAAGGGCGATTCCAGACAAAAGGCCTGAGTTTGTGAGGTAGGAGTGAATTACTGTATCATTACGACCGTAAGTTCAGTCACTGGTCACACCCAGACTTTGAACTGAACCTGTGGGTACAAATGTCACAGTCACGGTCAGTTCGTGAACCTATCTCAAGACGGGTCACTGAGAGCCCGTTTTTGAGCCATTTTCGATTCTTGAGTCCTCCCGACTGACATAGGATAGAAAATGATCGATAATCGATGAACATTTGATTCAAATTTCAACAGGTCACGAGAGCGGCTATGTGTCCCACATATCGCTGCCACCATAGAGAGCCGGCTTCATCTTCTTCCTACATCCTCGTCCAAGCAAGATCGGTGCTGCAGCTGCAGCTGCATCTTCTTCGTGCACATCATCAACATGCTCAGCTAAGTTATTCCTCACAACGCAGCCTCGCTCATCCACTGCATAACCATCCTCCAGTGCCGCCCCATCTGACAAAAGATGGTCTATCAGAATATCGGTTGGGACGTCAATATCATCCGTTGCGAATTCTTTGTCTTCCCAGAGAGGTGAGAATATTGAACTGAATTTTGTCCATCCAGCCATGCCTGCCGTACGGCTTGTAAAAGGTTGTTAATGACAGAGGCCATGGGGATTGGAAGTCAATGAAGGGAGATGATGGACATGCTCGTTAGATGGCCTGCTCCTTCTTGGCTAAAATATTGCTGTGTATCTTGTGGATGGAGACCAGGTGCAGAATTCGGCAGAATGAAGTCGAGCATGCCATTAATCGAGAGGTCGGATGAGGGTAGCAATGTCAACTTGAACAACTCGGGAATCTCTAATGCTTCTTCGCCAATTCGCTTCACCACTTGAGGCATTTCTTCCCAATGTTTGCCTTGCGAGCGCCATTGGGCAAGATTCAACATGTTGGTAAACGATGGAGGGTTGACTTGGTAAAATAATTTTGAAGAATCTGTCTACGGTATATTGGACGTGTTCCGCTCCACGTGTCTGCCAACCACGATGCTTCTCGAGGTGCATCGCATTAATGAACTTTGGTCACAGGTCACATCCAATTCTGAACCCTATTGGCAGTGAACATCCAGGGTCACAGGTCACACCTGCTGGACCTACAGTCGTAATAGTATAGTAATGCCAATCAGATCTCAGTGTCTGATTGATAGGCCCAAATATGAGATTTTGTGATACTCCGATTTTGGTAGCAATGTGTGTAGGGCTGTTCACCGTACTGTTGACGGTATATGGCTGTATGGCTACAAGGTCCATATGGGTAGGGGAACATCTGTAACCATACTGTATAAGGCAAAGTCCAATGCCCTGATGGAACAGTATGGGTCAGTCAGACGTAGGGCTGCACACCGTCACCGTAATATATGGGTATACAGTACCTGTCATATGGTACAGTGTTATGATACGTCTTTTTCTATTCTTTCACCTTTTCACATCATGTGCTCTATCACATGATCCGCAGTCAGTATCACTCAGCATTGCTGTGCAATGCCTCAAGGTTACCACATGTTGCTGCGCAA
>Ga0307516_10001776_pt1 | contig 29645 bp, 36 predicted proteins | sample 19_EM_MG_FD_203310 | JGI IMG/M metagenome (GOLD analysis project Ga0307516, IMG submission 203310) | Populus trichocarpa ectomycorrhiza microbial communities from riparian zone in the Pacific Northwest, United States - 19_EM | ecosystem: Host-associated > Plants > Roots > Unclassified | place... | reverse complement strand
ATTGCCCTCGCTGGGCCTCCAGCCCGAAACAGCCCGACCGCTAGAACGACGGTTTAAGGGTAGATAGGGTCGGGGAGGAGCGTCCTAGGACGCGGCATTTTTCACCTGAGGGGTTCAGAGGGTGTCCGTGTCAGAACACGGCGAGCTTGACGCTCGAGTCTGACACTTAGACAGTGACCATCATGTGACGCAAGCTACTTTTTGCTTTTTATCCAGCTGACGGGGTTAGCTCCGCACGCATACTCACTCCTCAAAGTTCTCAACCCACACACGCCAGATTTGTCGCATCACATGCAATTCGACCAATCTTAGGCCTGGAACATAGATGGCGAAGAAGAAGAAAACGACGCGACGAGAACAGCCCTTCTGCGGCTGTTATCTATAGCTAGGTCTTTCAACAGCAAAAAGGTCAACCACTTACATTGCCAGGTTCTACCATGTATGGACATATTTGTGTGCAAATTTGCTGTTTTGGGGGAATATATGGTCACATTTTGACCCATACATGGCAGAGGTCCCATAAATATCTATATAAGTGACCTCCCTTTTTGTTGATGTTACTGGCATTGACGCCGGATTCCAGGCTTGATCAGGAATCGTCACATTCATGACTCGACTACATGTCTAATTGCCAGTCGTTCTTCTGTGGCATTAACCTAATGTATCATGGATGAATCTCCTTAGTGTTGATTTTAGTCGGGATTCGCGGGCTACGATGCGAGTCGGGATGGATTCTATCGGCTATTGGCTACATGTCCTTTCGAGAACCCCTCTATAGTGACTCTGTTCTGCTGGTCCTCGAAGGCCTCTCGAGAAGCCAAAAGTCCAAACAAACCCCCTCCTGAATTACTACACAAGATGTTCGCGCTTTCCCGGAGTCATCGTAACAAAGCGCATATATAACAAGATTATAACTGGGCTCTTTACATAAGGCCGCGGCCATCTTCCTGCCTCCCTCGATCTCCATTCGCGCCACCTCACCTTTCTTGTATGCCATGTCGGACAACCAGTGCTTCAATCTTCTGACCATCATCATCAATACACCTCATTTTTCTTCAAGCTGGATGCTTCCTCGCTTGAACATGCCTTCAGATCCAGTGGAGGAGAAGCAGCTAAGGCTCGCCGGGAGAATGTTTCTATCGCAGCTCATTCATTCCATAATTGTGCGGCGCTATGGCCATCATGGACAGAATTTACCTGTATCGAAGCGAAAGGTGAGTCACTTTCGCACAGCTCGCCCTTACTTACCGACGATGCATTGTTCTGCAGGAGATATTTCGGTGCCTCACGCGAAACGCCATACTTTCCCAGATGTTGCGGAACAAAGTCACCCTAGAAGTCGACGGAATCGCCCTCCCTTCCGGCGTCAAGAAAACCGCACACTATTTTGAGATCGTCATCGGCAACTATCTGCGCGAAGAAGGCCCTCCCACCGTGATAAATTGGATCGAGGCCACCTTTACTCCCCTCATAGACAACCTCGCCTTTCTCAAACTAAAGTGGGTAAAGACCTCTGTTCCACGAGTATATGCGGAGCTTGACATCCGATTTTCGTAGCCCCAAATCCTATCATCAGATAATACACATGTTCGAACCAAAGTGGGTAAATGTTCTGTTCGCACTTCCTTTATCTGACAGAAGCTTACTAGGCCATCTCGGCGTGCTCGCGGAGGGAAACGCCATACAGAAAAAATAACAAACCCAGGTTTGATACGATCTAGACGACAACGGATCCCGCTTTCACTGTCAGCTCTGTCCACGGCTGTGGAGGTCACTGGTCCTGGTACATTGCTTCCTTTTCTACCATGCCGACCTTGCTAGATGCCTTCTTGTATTTCACGGATGTTCCTGTCAGCTCGATTGCCCTGCATCTTGGTTCAACCTCCAGCGGTCGACCGCCTACTATTCATGGACACTGGATTTCTCGCGCAAGCCGGCCGGTTTGAAAATTCGCGCGTTCTCACACGTCTTCTAAGCACACCCTACCTGGCGTCTTGGAGCTTCCCATACATCTGTCCATCATACCTGCACTCCAAATGCACTCAGATCCCGGTTCCATTTTTCTCTTCCCCTTGGACGATGTCATGGTCCCTATTCGATGTATACGCCCTGATCCTAAGTAGTTCTATGCACGTTCCTATATTCATATACAAAAAATTATACAAAACGAACAGAACACATACCAACGACGTCAAAGGGCTGTTGTTTTTAAGCACTTTTAATCCTTAGGTACGAAGTTCATATACGTACTAACTCGATACACCTTGCAAGTAGGAATGTCGAAAACTCAACTCGAGCCCAACGTCAGTTTAAATTTGTGGACAGCGTCGCATTACTCAATTCGTTCTAAAGTGTCTATTGATACAAGAAAGTGATCTGATACGTGAAATGAGGAAAGAACGTCAAACTATTATGAAGCCGTCGCCCTCTCCCAAATCGAGGTTGGGGCTTTTGGGTGAGATCACAGGGGGACGATCCGTCGTCGACGGAGTGTCCGCTGCTGTATCTTCACTCAGGAAGAGCTCCCAGGTTTCCGAAGCATCTCCTTCACCCCCCTCTTGCATGCTTTGGACCTCATCGACCATCGAGGCATCTCCCACTTCCTCGATCGTCACGTCATCTCGCGAACCCTCTTCAGCTTCACCCATCACGTCATCCTCCTCAGTTTCGGACACATGCCCTCGGACTGGCGAACCATCTGCATCCCCTTGCATCATCTGTTCTTCCTGCGGCTTTCCCCCATCTACAGAATGGCTGACACTCTGTACGTGCGCCGCCCACACCTGCTTCCAGTACGCCTCGACCCTGCTCGCCTCAGCCTCCACCAGCGCAACAACGCGGCGGCGGGCCTTCCTCACAGTCGGATTGCCCCAGCTCTCTACACCGTCGAGCTTGATAAGCAGCTGGTTGAGGGCCTCAATGTATGCATGTAATTTGTAGTTGGTGGGTGTGAACGCAAGCTTTGGTGTCTCAGGGAGAGGGGAGGCCGAGGCGGCATCGCGAGAGACGGTGACAGTGACGACGCTGTCGGCGGTCTCGTAGTCTATTTCGTCAGGTAGGGAAAATGTGTGTTTGAGAGAGTCGAATTGAAGTTCGATGTCTGCAATGGTGCGGAGGGCGCGGTGGATGCGGTAGGTGGTTTGGATCATGGTAGCTGCTTCTGCGCGCCGTTCAGGGGTGGGAGAGGGAGAGGGGGGTGGTTGCGGAATGGTTGGATGCGCTTCGACGGGTGCAGGTGGGGAAGGAGAAACGTTGCGATTGATTGGGGGGGAACGGGACCGTTGAGGCCCTCGGGGAGGGCCTTGAGGGGGATGCACAGTGGGTGGAGTTGGAGAGGCCGAACGGCACTCAGCAGGGGCCTGTGTGGTAGGAACCGGATGCGCGTTTGGTGGCGACTGTGACAATCGATATTGAATTGGAGGGCGAAAACCAGTCGAAGGAAAGATGAAACATACCGGTGGATGATGTTCGCTCGGATACGCGCGTCTTCTCTGTTCGTCTTGTTGACGGACCAGCTCTCGCCTTGTCGTTTCTTGCCTCAATGCTTCTTGGCGCATTGCTTCCAAACGCTTCCGTTCCGATGCTTCCCTCATGCCTCTCTGGGCATACGCACGCTGCTCCCATGGGGTATACTCTTCGTCATCGTCGCTGAAAGCTTCATGTGGAAGGTATTGAGCGCGGCATAGTCGTTGCTCGTGTGCCACCCGTTGCTGTTCAAGCGCCCTCTGTTGGGCCAGTTGTTGCTGGGCAAGATACCGACGGTAACGCGGATCGTGCTGGGTGTTGTAGTAAGATGAAGAGTACGGGCTGGCGAACATGTCTGGCTGAGATAAGAACTCACTCACGTTGGTTTATAACAGTGCTCGATTCGTCTGCAGAATCTTCGCGATCGAAGGAGAATGACGTAGAATTTTCCTCCAAATGGACGTCACATGATCGACACCGCTCGGATCGGCATCCGTCCGATGCCCCGATGCCAACCTGCCCGTCGAGTCCACAACTAGTCCACCTCGCAATAAGTCAGCCCTGTATTCGAACAAACTGTGTGGAGGTAAGTTGGTCCGTGCACATCCAAACCCCGTCGGCTGAACAAAATGCAAAAGTCAAGTCGGCCGTATGGGAATGGTCCATAACCCAATAGCTATCAGCTTGCATGTTTGACATGCTCTCTGAACCATAGTGAACACGGCGACGTTCACAGCGGAATTGTTTGGTATCTGCATAGGCAATCCTCAGGGGAAGCCGTCAATGGGGGAATCATGGACTTGATCACCCACCCTCACACGATCCTCGGTAGCGATCCTTCCAGACCAGCCTGCGGTCATGCGCTTCATTTAATGGAATATTCTGGTCAGTCCATCCTCAGAGGAAGTGATCAGTTGTGGTCTGCAGCCACCCACATGCCTCAGCAGCGATCCTCCCAGCCATGGTCCGCCTCCGATTCCGCAGTTCAGGAAGCAATAGGATAATTTTTGTTTCTGCCACTTGCTCAAACTTATAACAAGGACACGAGCGGCATTGCCATTGGAGTAGAGCGAAGCGTTCTGAGACGCAGGTGGGACGGCATATCTGTTTTCTTACTCCTTTGATTTCTTGATGAAGGACTGCTTCGACGCCTCGCCTTTACTGCTCGTTCCTTCAACCAACATGGCCTCTAAATTTATTAACTGTGATGTTCCAAGACTGCTCATCTATCTGTCCAGGAGGCTTCAGGTCTACTCACAACGTACGGCGTGCGTATGATCTCTCTCTGGAACTGCCTCCGAGTCTGCACCTGCTCAAGCGATAACCATCACCCTCAATTTACCCCTACTTCAGAACAGTCCTTTCTTAGGCGGACAATTTGATCGTTAACTAAAGTCTCCGTGGACCCAGCACTCACACGTAGGAGGTTAAATGTCAGACATATTCTGGTCATTACTCCCCCGACGATTCCAAACTGAGTTCGGACCTAACTTGGCATGGTGCACGGTGGATGAGGGGTAGTGAAGAGTGGTTTCGTAAGTTTTTATTTTGTAAAGGAAATGAGGCGAGGTACGTACCAAAGCCTTCTTACTAGTATGCATGGCCATGGTGAGCCTGGATTCGATGATGAAATGTTGAGAGATGTCGAAGGCGCGTTCCGTACCGGGCGTCAAACCACTCTGGATATTCGATAAGAGCTGGGTTCGTTGAATCCAAGGCTTGCACGCTCGAAATCGAGTTGACAAAAGAATAGGCCTAGGGCGATTGCGTCGATGTGTTCTTCTTATGGTACCGCACAAAAAATTCGCTGGCGAATGGGGTTTGGTCCCAGGAAGGGCCGGTGTCGGGGGCGGCGTTGCGAGAGGCTTTGGTGGATGCGATGGATCGTAGGCGTCAACTGTGTTTGGAGTCATCTGTGGTGGTGCCGGAGGTCTTATTGGCGACTGTCGTGGTGGGTGTGGCTGCTTCGATACATCCTTTTTCGAAGAGAACGTTATATAATTCGCGACCCATTGACCTTTGTTGAGTTTTTGGCGAGCGAATTCGGAGGGTCTCCGCGGTTGGGATCGTCGTACGGCGCGGAAATGTTCCTACTTATACTCCAGATGTCCGAGTCTTGCCCATCCAATACTTAGGTTGCCTGTCTTAATCAGAAAATGTATCGGAAGAGACAGGCATGGCGGTGTTGGGAAGAAAATAATTCAAATCTAGTACTATTTATTGGTAGTATAGCAGCAACTTGCTTCTCGATCAAGTTACCTCGGGGTGCTGCAGTGACTCGATGAACTGATCACCCTACTCCACATATGCCCTGCGCGCTTCCATCTGCGCCATGCTGCTGACACCAGCATTCATAATTAGTTAGCCTGCTCACACGTCCTGGCCTGCGTCGAAGGCAATATTTTTTGCATGGTGTCTGTGAGTTAGAACCAAGTCACTCTTGGCCTCAGGATATGCGATCGGTCTCTGGTGGGTTCACTCTTTGTGCGGCATCTCTTGCTTGCACCCAAATTTTCTAACGTCCTCCGTCATTGCCAATTGGTTTATGTCTCTCCGGCGAAGTCGGGTTCAGGTTCAAGAGAGGTCTGTCGGCGCATCGTACGGTTGAACAAATGTGTGTTAGAAGAATTGTGTGTGATAGTTCTAAGGAAGGAAGGAAGGAAAGAAAGGATTGAATGAGCTCTTGACAGCGCTTGACACTGGTGGATGAAATTGCAATGCCGCATTCACGTGACAATCCAGTGCAAAGACTTGACAGTGACAGTGCCATGCCTCGCACGCTTGTGGGACAACCATAGCCACTTCTTTGCTTGATTCCACACTCAGGACACTCGCAAGCATGAAATTGACCGCCCTCAAAAAGCTCTTCAGACCATCCACCGTAAAGATCTCGCGCTCTTCGTTCATCGACGTTGCCGGAGATGCTCACATCACGTACGAAAACGTACATAATGAAATCTCCATCCATGCAGGTAATCAGTTGAGACCGTATTATTCCAAGATTTGCCAGACGCTTATCTGGAATAGTAGCTGGCTTTCCCTGGCCATCGATCTCGGACGGCCGTGTTTCCATGGGTGCCGCTTACGATTCCCAGGAGCGCTATCCAGCTCCTCGATGTCTTCCTGGAACCCGGAGAGAGGTATTGGAACAGATTGAAACGTGGGTCAAGGCTGGTAGTGATGGTACGAGCATCCTCTGGCTTCACGGTCCCGCGGGTGCAGGAAAATCGGCAATCGCGCAGACTGTTGCCGAGACGTGTGCTGGGCGAGACGAACTAGCAGCAAGCTTCTTCTTCGCTCGCTCTGTTGCTAGCCGGAATGCTCTGAAACACGTCTTTCCAACCATAGCCGTTCAGATCGCCTTGTCAGCGCCAGAGAAACGCCAGAGACTCGAAAGCGTCCTGAATAGTGACCCATGGATCGTCGAGCGTGCCCCGGGCTCCGTCGATATAGTGGCTTCGTTATTTCAACAGGGCTCTGCACTGGTGCCTTCTTCACGATTCTTAGTTATCGTCGACGGTCTGGACGAGTGCCAGGGACATGATGACCAGCGTCGCATCTTAGAACAGGTGTCCAACATGGTCAACGCCCACCATGTCCCGCTCCGCTTCTTGATCGTGAGCCGTCCCGAGTCGCATCTTTGTGAAGCGTTTGAGGAACCAGACCTAGCCAACATTTCGAAAAGCCTATCTCTTTATGGCGATTTCCAGGCTAGGGGCGATGTCTCCAAGTATCTTCAGTGCGAGTTTTCCAGAATATACAGCTCTAAGAGGCACAGAGATGTCATGCAATTCGTCCCTGGACCTTGGCCTTCCGAGGATGTTATTGACACGCTCGTAAAGAAGTCGGAAGGTTATTTTATCTATGCCTCCACGGTCATCAAATTCATCGACGAAGAAAGCTTTTCGCCCGCAGATCGTCTCGACCAGGTTCTGAACATATCGAATTCAGCCGCTCTCCCCTCCGATTCGGCTCCCTTCGCCGAGCTCGACATGCTATATTCACAGGTCCTGTCAACATACCCGACATCCAAGCTTCCTATGCTCAAGCGTATTTTGGGGTTCACGTTATTTTCGTGTAAGTACAATGGGGGTGTGGACGCGATCGAGATATTGCTTCGTCTCCCACGCGGGCAGGTGAAGCTAATGCTAAGAGGATTGCGATCTCTTATTTCATTCGGGGAGGAGTGGCCCGGGAGAGTTCTGTTTCATCCGAACCATGCATCCTTTGGGGATTTCCTCCGCGATAAGGACCGTTCGAGGGGATATCATGTGGACTTTGAAGAATGGGTCTACACAGCGTTCCGAGATGCTTTCTCTGGATGCAAGATATTGGGTAGTTCCGTGGATGCTGGTGTCAAGTCCACCTCGCGTCATCCGCAAGGTCTGTCGCCGTCACCCATTCCTCATGATAGCCTTAGTAGAAGGGACCAACGTATCTACCTCTAGAATGTGATCCGAGGGCCTTACTGAGTAAAATTCAACCCCTGTCTCAATTCATCAGTAAATGCTTGTGTGAAAGCTCAAGAAAGGATCAGCTCATCAAAGTTGTACGCGACAGTATAGAGACAATCATCTGGTATCCATGTTTTCAAGATTTCGACAATGATTGGCCAGAATGGGAAAAGTTCGCGGCACTAGAACTATTAGTCGCGGCGGTTGGCCATGGTGGTCATTGGCAGTCTGGTGTACTGCATCCATTCCTTCTTTCAAACTTCATGCAGCTGAGGCACCGTTTCCACAGGTCAAAAATTCGCCTCAGGGAATCCAAGACTCGGATTTTGTTGTGCAGCTGAGGGCGGTTTGTGACTCGGTCCTGTATGCTTACCTCTCCAAGGTTGCAGGTACTCCAGAAAAACGGCATTATCTGGATCTTTCACATACCGCAGTCAACAAACTAATTGCGAAGGTGGATGCGTTCCTGGATGACCTTCACAAATTCGGAGTCCTGGATCTTCAGCTCTCCATTTTCCAGCCCTACGACCTCCGCGACCTTCTCGTCGCAATCGGCCCTTTCCATTCGCTGTCAATCTACTTCGGGAACTTTATATCGGACCCGGATCGAAGCAAAGAGTTCCATTATGAAGGCGGCCCGTTTCATACATTTATTGCGACTCGTTACATGAGATTTTTAAGGACAAATAATTCAAGGTGAGGCATTACTGCATGTTAATAAAGCATCTTCCTAGCGAGTTTTGACGGTCAATAGTCACTCGAATTTCTGGCATAATCGACCTTTGTCAATTGTGGTATCCAATCTGCCTTATCACATCGACAGAGCAAAGGAAAATGATACCGACCTGATGATGGAGATACAAAGCTTCTGGATCAACCGACCCCCGTTATGGGATCACGAGATCTCTGGTATTGCGACGGCAGTGATACGGTGGCTACAGGTCTGTCCAATCCCTTTGTCCCCTACCAGCCCATTCAAATAGTTCCAAATGACTATCTTCCTTGGGTTTAGAAGTCTCGTAACCCACCAGAGGAAATGATATTGCTTTGGAAAACTCATGTTATGGACTTCCCCTGGAACAATGGCTGGGAGACAGACGATGTCGACACGATCAACGAGGGATCAAGCCTGTTTCATTCGCTTCCCCCTGGCATCAGGACCCCTCCTTTTGTCCCGGTATCCTAGGTCCAAGTTCGGACAGATTTGGTCCAAAATCGGCTGAAGGCCGGATTCGAGTTCGGACATATTGCGCGCTGCAGGCGGAGCCCGGATCCAGGTTCGGACATGGGGACCTAGCGATGTGGCTGGCCAGAGGGTCACTGCAACTGGTGGATTGGGGTTCAGAAGGGTGAAATTGCATCATTAGTCTCCTCATTTCGGCTACATATGCAGGTTCAAAATGTTATAATTGCTCTATCGATGTACAGCTCTAGGGGATCCGGAAATCTACAATATTATATTATGCATGTGTACACCGTATAGAAAGTTGTAATATCTATAGTAACTAGCAAAAAATGTACAATACCTAAAAGAATGATAGTGTAAATAATCATAAGGATAAAGAAGTACCGTCAAACCAACAAAAAACCACGAACCGTCCAAGAAGAAACATTCAAAGACGTAAATGGTAAGGATAGAGATGTGGGAAGACATGCCATCGTAATCCGATGCTGAATCAAATAGAAACTCAAACCAAAAAGGGGGACTGAAAGGCGCTTGTTATGAGTCATACATCTAGCGGTGCGACCGGGACTCCAAGCAATGTCGCTTCTCGGGAGCGCTACATTCCGAGGCTGCCTGCAATGGGCTCCCAAGAACAGGTGAATCATGAGCAACCTTGGACATAGCATTCATCGAAGTCGTCGACGAGCTGTGGACGAATCGGCTGATCTCCGGCGAAGAAAAAACGTTCACGTGTGCCTAATCGCACGAGGTCAGCTTTACCAGTGCAAGTTTCTGAACAACTCCAATAACACCGTACCTGGCCGGCAGGATGATTCATAAATATAGGCTGCTCCGGCTTCTCTAGCGTACCCGTAACTGTCCACCAAAGTCGGTCAGTCAACGAAGCGAAAAAGTAGCCTCATCCGCTCACCCAAAAATATGTCTTCTTGCTGAATATGATGCGAAGGTCCATAGATGAGGAAAACTGCGTCCACGTGTGCCTTCAGCCACTTCTGGGCCGCCTCGAAGCTCTCCACATACTGGTACCTCTTCACCGCATTCGTCTTTGGGCTCCCGCGATTCGACAACGAGGGCCGGCGAGTGGGACCCGATCTGCAAGACGAAGGGCGTGATGAGCCACTTTTTCACCGAAAAAGGCAACAGGAAGAGAGAAGAACGTACGACCCATCGTTTTTCCCACTATTTGATAACATGTTGACAAACGCACCCCATACCGCCTGCGCCGACTTCCTCTTCTCCCTCTGGGAGCTGGCGACATACACATACAAAGACGGCAAGCTCCTCACACTCATATTCACCGACTTTTCAGGATGAAAGGCATTGAACAAGGTCACAAACGTCCCGCTCGTCTTCGAGAGATACCCCACCGAACCCAAAGTCACAGTCGGAGAGTTGCCTAGCGGGAATGTCACTGAAATGGAAAGAGAATCATCAAAGTGATCGGTACAGGGAGAGAATACGTTGCATACCAGAATGAGAGCTGGTTCTTCGATGCTTCTTCAAGTCATACGGGGGTGGAGGCGGAGAAAGGCGAGCCTGGACCGCGAGTCCCACAGCATCATGCAAGGGATCGTCCTGATACTCGTACGCATACGGGCTCGCTAATGGACTATGGGCAAACAAGGGATGGTGCGAAGGTGCAGGAGGCGTGTAGAACATTGGTTCCGGCATACGTACCGTCATCGTTGAAGAGGAGCTAAATGATCGACGGTGCGAGCCTGAGCGCTGCGACAAGGATGAGCAGCGAGACAAGAGACCCGGTCGAACAGGCTTGACCAAGGTATTCTCGACCGAATCCGTTTGACCACCGAGTGAGCCGTGATTCGACTGGACTGATCTCATAGCTGAAGGATATCTTGGCTTATGTGATTCCCAGTCCCACATGGCGGCAAAGATCGATGAGCGCGATGGATCCCTCCGAAGGGTACATCCTTGTGCCTGTGTTTGTCCGTTGCTGGATTGCCCGTACATGAAATGAGTCTCTTGGACGATCTGGGGGAACGGCGGACGGATGGCCGGGTCACGATGCCAAGACACCCTTAAGAGTTCCAAGAGATGGGGAGTAGTAAAGGATGTATTCGGGATGGAAGGGCGAGCATCTTTGGCTATCAGGTAGACGCGGTATACTCAGAAACAGACGGCAAGGAGGAAGGATCCACTCACTAAGCACCAAATACCGGACATTCTCATCATCCATTAGCTGCCAGGGCATCTTTCCCATGGTAAGAATCTCGACGCAGCAGATCGCATATGCATAAACGTCCATTTCAGGCGTCAATGAATGCTGGCTTTGACCCGAAAGAAGTTCCGGAGCTTGCCACCGAAGTGTCCCACCTAGGAGATTTCATTAAAACCACAATACCATTCAACTCTGGGTGAAAAACGCACGAGGCGGTGGAGTTCCACTGATCCTGTACGCTTCCGACCTCATTTCGCTTTGTCCGAAATCCGTAATGATGCAGCGATGGTCATTGTCCACGAGAATATTCGCAGCCTGAAATCATACCACATGAACAGCTGATTCTGAAAAAGCTGATTCGGAATGAAACCGACCTTCAGATCTCCATGGAGCACCCCATTTTCGTGCAAATACTCCATCCCCTTCGCAATCTCCCACATGAAACGGAATAAGTTATCTCCCTTATCGATGGTTTGCGCCTTGGACCTCCTCCACTCCTTGTCCGCATCATTCTCAGGTAAAAGGGCCGTCGTCAGCCCCAAACCTACACCTCTCTCTTTCGACTTCCCATCACGCTTCAAATACTCCACCAAGCTTCCGTTACTTGCGTACGGGCTCACAAAGAACCAAGGGGGATCCCCCTGGGCGCTGCTAGCGCCATAGAGCTCCAAAACATTCTCGTGTTTCAGGTCTTTCCAGATTTCGACCTCGCGCACGAACAGCTTCCTTGGAGTCACGTCGGCAAGTATCTTGATCGCAACGGTGCGCCCATGCCAGGTGCCTCTAAAGACGTCGGAGAAGAAACCAACCCCAATCTTTTCATCCTGGTCATATTCATACCTGGAGAAGTAGATAAGTCAGCCCCCAAGGCGCATATATGTGCAAAGCATGATACAGACCGAGTAATAGTCCAACTAGGGAGTTTAGGCACAACACCCATACTCATGCGACGCAGGGCATCGATCCCGTTCTCCACAAACTCGCGATCAAGCGGGTCTTCACCTAAACTTTCCTCTTTTGGGGTTGCAGCGACAGCTGGGTATTCGCCCTCCACGCCACCTTTCAAGTCCTGTTGCGCGTCTTTATCCTTGGCTTGAACTTTGAACCTCTCCAATGCCCTTTCGAGCGTCCCAATTGCCTCAGGCATTTCCTCCCTCCCAATCTGCAGAACCTTCATCATCTCGACATCGCTTTTCGTCCCTAACGCATGGCGCATCAGTGTTCTGAGATCCGCAGAGTCCCGCTGGGCATCTAGCGTGTTCTGCGTTGAGTGTAAAGTACGCAGAGCGGGAAGAATCTGAGTTGGTGGAAGAGACGTCGGAGACAAGATAACGCGTGGATTCTCTTGCGCGGGGGACGCTTCTTGGTGATGTTCCGCCTGACTAGCCTCCTGTTCACCCGCGAGGGAACGATGCGAGGAAGAGGGTGGGAGCCCGTGTATGCCACCGCCCCGGGCACCCAGCACTTCGAGAAGTGTGCTCATGATCAATTCTGCATCTTGGGCCCTTCGATTCTCTGATTCTTGTACTTGCCGCAAGACCCGCACCTGGATGGAGAGATTGAACATGCCGATGGAGTTATCCAAAGCTTCGTGACACGTCTGGATCTGCCCCAAAATTTCGTCGCGCTTGAGGAAACGCTTCAAGAAAGGATAATGAAGTTGTTTCTGGAGAAACATGTAGACTTGCTTGAAGGAACTAAAATTGACAGGTCAAATTTGATAGTTTGAACAGAAAAGAAGATGACGGACTCGACAAGTCTGGAGAGGGGCATGAAGAGCTCGCTGCGAATGACATCGCCAGCCTCCTTCACTTCTTGCCGAACGCAAAGGACAATTTCAGCACATCTTCTTGCAAGGCGCATACATGCTAGACGATTCATCTTTGAATTGTCGCGGTCACATGATTTGAAAAAGAGATGTAAGGAGACGAGAACGTACATCGACAACTTGGACAGCGTCCCAAATGATGAGGAGCATCTTCGCGACGCCTAAGAGTCCGGGGATGGGGACGTATGGGGATGCACTAACACTGATGACAAGAGCTCGGCGAACCAGCGCCTTTGTGACGCCCATAACAGCAATCGAGGCCTTTGAGACACGCTGAACAAGGCGAGTGAGTAAAACATGAATTGAAGGTAGAGGCAGTTATACAGACATCCCGCGTGTCCTCCCAATCCTGCTGCAGATCGTCCGGTATCATATCCTTTCCGGGAGGGGCCGTCCAGGGCTCCAAGAGGAACTCGTCCATGTCCTTCCCTTCTAGCCATGCGGATGGGGATGAATCGGGCGAGTGATTTTCCTTGCTTTCGTCTTCTTCCTTGAGAGTCTCTCCTATGAAACGCTGCGCTGGGGAACAAGACTGAGAGCGGGACCGCAAGCGAAATGATGACTTGAGGACGCCGTCGAATTCACGTTCCTGTGGTCCCTCGAGGCCGTCGAGACGAGGTGCACTCGGGGAAGATATAACGCGACTAAGGGGGCTGGTGATGGAGGCTGACGCGGACGAATATTGGGCAGGGCGATATATGCTGGACGTGGTGTGACCGCGGGGACGACCAGTGGCCATGGTACAAAAGCGATGTTTCTTTTATGAAAGGACGTGGTGCAAGAATGGAATGAAGCGATGTGGATGGACAGGAGGAGGAAACGATCGCGGAATTCGAAAGCTACAAGTATCCGTGCACGTGGGATGTCACAAGTGCTGGATGTTCATTGAGAAAATATGCAATGCTGATATATGGAGAACATGATCGTCGGGGTCCTCATCGTTGGCCACCAGGCGTGGGCACCCACTAGTCACTCGAGGTCAAACCCAAGCCGAGCCTTGAGGGCAGCGCTCTTGTCACGGTCGAGCATGATGAAAGTTCGTAGCACAAGTATTTATCCGAAACCCGACCATGATGCCGACGACGACGAGAGTGAATACGGTGGAGAAACGAAGCGGGTGGCGGGCGCATCAAAGGAACCAGGATACTGAGTGACCATCAGAGTCAAGGGACCACAACGAGATCACTAGCTGGATCATGATCTCCATTACTGCTGCCAACCTAAGCTTCGGGCCTTCAAGCTTCAAACACGATGCTTACCGTCCCAGGCTCGCCACATCGGAGGTCAATTGGCACCCAATACATCTTGACCTTTTCCACAAAGTCGTCAGGCGGGCACACCGTAAGATCGACCTTCTTATTCAATGCGCTCTCCAGATCCATCTGGGCCCCGCCGATATCGGCAAGCTTGTCCCAACCTAGGTCATGCAGGAAGAGCACGATGTCGACATCGCTGTCTGGGCGTGCTGTGCCTTTGGCGTAGGAGCCGAAAAGGTAGGCGGACGTGACAGATGGTTAGGTTTGAATGACAGATGAGGCGATGGAGAGGACATCCGATTGTGAGAGTACCGGGGCAGGACTGGGACCACGGGTTCTGTTGTTGTCATCGGTCTGTCTCTGAGTCTTGCGATCAAGAGGCTTCGCTGGGCCAAGGCGCTAGCGATTCACGTTGGCCCAGCGGTCCGCGTGGAACCCGAACAACCGCTCCGCGAAACAGTCCTTCAGTCGGTAGACATCTCAATTGCCCCTTGATTACAGGTCAGTATTATATACTTGTACTAGAGAGCCCACTCGACTTTTTATTGATATAGGTCTCACAGTACGCCATTTTTTGCTGCAAGCTACATAACCGGAGGCTATTTCTAATCCTACCAGAGGAACCACCGATGGGGAGTACAGGAGCCGACGCTCCCGAAACTTTTTTTTAGTTCTGCCTACCCCTCTACAACGGCTGCAGTTCGAGACAGAAGCAGCGGACATTCCTTCTGTCTCATCCCTACATCGTATAAAAAGCCAACGAGGCCCACTTGACACCACAGCCAACATGAAATTCGCTCTGTTCTTCGTCTCTGCCCTTCTCGGTATCTCGTCCGCCGCCGCTTTGCCTGCTGGAGATGGCATGGACGATGTTCGTCCCTCTTACCTTCCTTGCGCGCATAGTCTAACGAGCGTCCGCAGATCCTCGATGTCGCCCAGCGCCCTCCGCGCTCTCCTCAACGCCCGGGTACTCCACGCCCCCCGGGAGGTACTGTTGGTTGCGTCAGCAAAACGCGTGCCGTTCCCTTCTACAGGGCCTATAACGCTCAAAAATCGGATCATTTCTACACCACAAACATGAACGAGATCAACAACCTCGTCAAGACCCAAGGCTACAAGTCCGAGGGCATCGCCGCGTTCATTTTCCCCTCCCTCCAAATCGACACCGTTCCCATGTATCGTCTCTACAACCCGTCCACAACCGACCACCTCTACACCATCAGCGAGACCGAGAGAAAGGATAAGACGAAGGCTGGTTATCGGGATGAGGGTGTCGCAGGATTTGTTTATGAAAAAGCTATGTGCGGCGCCGAGGCCTTCTATCGCTTGGTCAACTCTGTGACGGGGGATCATTTCTTCACGAGGTCTTCTAGTGAGCGAAACACATTCCTGGGCCAAGGGTACAAGAGCGAGGGCATTGCGGGCTACGTCCATGCGAGCAACCACTAGATATATTATAACTAGCCCACATCTTCTTGTTCGACCGTAAGTCTCAATGAAATTTACCTCCCAAGAGCGGAACGAATCATTTTATTTCTGCTGGTCTTTGTTGCGGTCCGAGCTCTGAGCACGACAGCTTAATCGATTATCGACTGTTGCATCCGGGGCCTGAGCTGGGTCCGACAACGTAATAGAAGGGGAAAGATCATCGACCTCTGCATCCACATAAGTATCATGAGAGCCCAACTTTGATTGAAGAGCGGACATCGGACATCGATCATCTCTTCCACAGTACAACATGGATCTCGGTCTAAAAGATTTACATGTCCTCATAACAGGTCGTTTCTCTTTCCTGTGACGTGTTACACGATTAATGCTTCCAGACTCATGGCACAGATGCTAGCGGAGGAATTGGCCTTGAAACCACGCCTGTGTAGCTGCGTAAATCCTCCGTCCGCCGTGAATACTCAGAGACGCTGAATTGAATGGTAATCATATCAAGGGCAAGGCACCAAGGTCACCGCACACTACAATTCGAACCGCAAGACCTTGGAACCCCTGCTCTCGGAATACGGTCCAGACAAAATTCAAGCCCTTCAAGCTAATCTGACCAGCGAAAACGATACGGTCGGCCTTTTCACCCAGGCAACTTCCTCCTTCGGATCAGTTCATATTATTATCGTCAACCACGCCGTCTGTGTCCCGGTCAATATACCTGTGGTACAGATGTCGCTTGACCAGTGGAGGTCGACGATGGACATCAACCTTAACTCGTTATTCCTTGTGACGCGAGATATCTGCGAGGGTTACAAGAAGCCCCAGAAAGTGTGAAAACAATGCCTCCATCGTATTCATTGGCAGCAGCGCAGGGAAATTCGGTGAATAACTTCCCTTGGTCATCCATCGCGATCCTTCTAAAATCCAGAAAATCTGAATGCCAGGGGTAGCGCAACATGCTGATTATGCAGCCTCGAAAAGTGGTGCGTACTTATTTAGACAGATGTAAGAAAATCTTACGACTTACCAACGAAGCGATGATGTATGGATTCACTCGGTCGCTCAAGAATGAGATCGTCAAGATCGCGCCCAAGGGTCGCGTGAACTGTATTGCTCCGGGATGGACGGGAGCGGTACGCCGTACTTATTTTGGTCTCAAATCGAACCGTTTGAAGAGCAGATTCCCAGCCGATGGCAGAAGCAGCCTTGAAAGATCCAATTGTTTACCATAATGTTGTATATCCCGCTCTTGCCACGTATGTTTCCATTCTTCTCGTGGCACAAAAAATTCATCCTAATAACAGACCGTTTCATTTTATTCGGAAAATAGGACACCCTTGAAAAAGATAGCGCTTCCGAGCGATATTGGGGGCCGGATCGCAATTATGTCGTCACCAGTCGTCTCTGGCCACATTTCTGGGGAGGTGCTTATGGTCACAGGTGGCCTGGAAGGTTAGCTTTTTTGCGCTTATTCCAGAGTTGAATGTCCATAAAGATATGGGATAGGTATCTTGCTAAATTTCCCCGAAGATCTTCCTCCATTGGAACAGTGACACATCCAATTTTGTGGCCATGCAGCGGAGCGGGAGTGATTCCAAGACGATCCCCGGTCGGATTCCCCTAAGTAATAAATGAGGGGACAGATATCGCGCCCGTTACGCTGTAAATCCGATACCTATCATTTGCTACCCCGGATGTTCTCGTCCTTAAAGAATGAAGTGAGCGACTAGAATCGTTGATGCCACTGACTCTGATTGGATATCGATTGGCACGGACTTTGAGCCTTGAGGTCCGGGATCGCCGAACACCTATGGAGGGTGAACAAAAAAAATTCTGACACCCCACTTTTGATGTCTTCCGTGCCTGGAAGGTGCAACCGCTATCCCTGCACCTTGCACAACTGCACTCGCCACCAACTCCGAGTCGCCACATGCAGGCCGACACCGGGCATCAAATTCCTTTGACCCTGATATCACCCCGGTATTTGCCGGCTGATGCGCACCAGCCTGTCTACGCCTACTTTCTCTCACCCCTCTGCAGCTCCCGCGACCTCTAAAACCCACTCAACCACTCGTCCGCGGCACGATTTTGTCCCATAAATGTTAATCCATCTTTATATTAGTGCAGGAGTCTTTTTCTTTTTCATGGAAAAACAAATATACGTGAGTAGCAAGGAGCGTGTGGAAAAGGGGGCGTAGTGAGGCCGAAACAAAATACCGACCTCAGGTTTTTGTTTCCGGCCCTCGGTTGCAAACCCTTTTCCGTGAAGTCCATCTACTCATTTGATAACATGAATCTTGGTCTGAAAGACTTGCATGTCCTCATCACCGGTGATTCAGTTACCTTCCGGCCAAGCCGACCCTTTTAACGATAATGCAAGGTGCCAGCGGAGGAATTGGATGCGAAACGACCCTTGTTTATCTGAGTAGACCTCATCGTTCCCGGAAACTAATGCACGACACTGATTTAAATGATTGGACCTAGGGCAAGGTGCAAAAGTCACCGCGCACTATAATTCGAACCGCAAGACCTTAGAACCTCTGCTCTCGGAATACGGCCCAGACAAAGTTCAAGCGCTTTCAGCTAATCTGACCACCGAAAGCGACACGATCCGCCTTTTCACCCAGGCAGCCTCCTCCTTTGGGCCAATTCATATCATCATCGTCAACCACGCCATCTATATCGCGGAAGATAGACCTCTTGTGCAAATGTCGCTTGACCAGTGGAGGTCGACGATGGATATCAACCTTACTTCGTCGTTCCTCGTGACGCGAGAATATCTCCGAGGATTACAAGAAGCTCCAGAAAGTGTGAAAGATAATGCTTCCATCATATTCATTGGCAGCAGCATAGGCAAATTCGGTGAATGGTCTCCCTTGGTCATCCATCGCGTGATCTTTCTAAAATCCAAAAAATCCGAATGCCAGGAGAAGCGCAACATGCTGATTATGCTGCTTCGAAAAGTGGTGGGTATTTCTTCTACCGAGGCAGATTTACATAAATTCGACTACTTACCCGAACTTGTAGCGATGATGTATGGATTCACTCGGTCGCTCAAGAATGAGATTGTCAAGATCGCACCCAAGGGTCGCGTGAACTGCATCGCTCCAGGATTAACGAGAACGGTGCCGTACTTATTTCCGCCTCGAATCGGACCATTTCAAGAACAGATTCCAAGCCGATGACAGAAGAAGCCTTGAAGGATCCAATTGTTTTATCTCGCGTACTTGCTACGTACGTTTTTCCATTCACAAATTATCCGTCCTAACAACAGACTGTTTCATTCTATTCGGACAAATAGGGCAGCATTGCAGAAGGTCGCGATTCCGAGCGATATTGCGAACCAGATCGCAATCATGTCGTCACAGGCCGTCTCTGGCCACATTTCTGGGGAGATGCTAATGATCACAGGTGGCTTGGAAGGTTAGCTTTTTTGCGCTTATTCCGGGATTGAAGGTCGATGAAGATATCTGATAGGTACCTTGCTCAATCTCCCCCAAGATCTTCTTCGGAACGGATTCGAATCTCCCATTTAAATAGTGACACATTAAATTGTTCGCATTCACCGGAGCGGGAGTGATTCCAGGACTAGGGGTTTGTTTCCCAAGTAATGTTGGACCCGATGAAGAGACAGATTCCCAACGCGCGCTGCGCTGTAAACACGATACCTATCATTTCCTTCCACCAATGTTCCTTAGAGTACACAAAGAATGAAATGCGTCGAGAGGCGTTGATGCCAACTCTGATCGGGTCACGGACTTTGAATATGTTGCAGACGCATTTTCTTCAATTGAATCGATTTGATCCATCTCCTCATCGATATCATGGACCTTGGTCTGAAAGACTTGCATGTCCTCATCACCGGTGATTCTGTCACCTCAGTCCGGCCACGCTGACCCTTTTAACGATAACGCAAGGTGCCAGCGGAGGAATTGGCCTTGAAGCCACGCTTGTGTATCTGAGTAGATCTCACCGTACGCTGCCATGATTGCTCCGAGACTGATGGTAATCATATCAAGGGCAAGGCGCCAAGGTCACCGCGCACTACAATTCGAACCGCAAGACCTTAGAACCCTTGCTCTCGGAATACAGTCCAGACAAAATTCAAGCCCTTCAAGCTAATCTGACCAGCGAAAGCGATACGGTCGGCCTTTTCACCCAGGCAACTTCCTCCTTCGGCCCAGTTCATATCATTATCGTCAACCACGCCATCTTTATCGCGGAAGATAGACCTTTGATGCTGATGTCGCTTGACCAGTGGAGGTCGACGATGGATATCAACCTTACATCGTCGTTCCTTGTGACGCGAGAATATCTCCGAGGGTTGACTGAAGCCCCAGAAAGTGTGAAAGAGAATGCTTCCATTGTAATCATTGGCAGCAGCTCAGGAAAATTCGGTGAATAGCCTTCCTTGGTCATCCATCGGAATATTTCTAAATACCGAAAATCCGAACCCCAGGAGAAGCGCAACACGCTGATTATGCAGCCTCGAAAAGTGGTGCGTATTTTCTTCTACAGAGCAGATTATATAAATTCGACTACTTACTGTGAAGCTATAATGTATGGATTCACTCGGTCGCTCAAGAATGAGATCGTCAAGATCGCACCTAAGGGCCGCGTGAATTGTATTGCTCCGGGATGGACGAGAACGGTACGCCATGTTTATTTCCGCCTCAAATCGGACCATTTGAAGAATGTTGTTCACTTGAAGCCGATGGCAGAAGAATCCTTGAAAGATCCAAATGTCGTATATCGCGCACTTGCCACGTACGTTTCGATTCTTCTCTTGGGACAAATATGTAGTCCATACTATTCCGACAAATAGGACACCATTGAAAAAGGTCGCCATTCCGAGCGATATTGCGAGCCAGATCGCAATTATCTCTTCACAGGCCGTCTCCGGCCACGTTTCTGGGGAGGTGCTCATGATCACAGGTGGCTTGGAAGGTTAGTTCTTTTGCGCTTATTCCGGGGTTGAATATTGATTAATATATCGGATAGGTCGCTTGCTCAATTTCCCCCAAGATCTTGAATAACACATTAAATTGTTCGCCATGCACCGGAGCGGGATTCCGAGACTATTCTCAGTCGGGTCCCCACAAATAATGTTGGACCTTTTTAGGAGACTGATATTCAGCCCGTTACGGTGTAAACACAATACCTATCCTTTGTACCGCCGATGTCCTCGTAAATGAGAGACAGAGGACTAGAGTCGTTGATGCCAACTCTGATCGGATCGCGGACTCTGAAGTACGTTGTGCTTTTCCTTGAACTCATCTGATAGCATGGACCTTGGTCTGAACGACTTGCATGTCCTCATCACCGGTGATTTTTTCACCTTCCAGCCAAGCTGACCCTTTTAACGATAACGCAAGGTGCCAGCGGAGGAATCGGTTGTGAAACGACCCTTGTTTATCTGAGTAGATCCCATGTTTTCCCGAAACCAATGCACGACACCGATTTAAATGATTTCTTCACCTAGGGCAGGGTGCCAAGGTCACCGCGCACTACAATTCGAACGTGACGACCTTGGAGCCTATCCTTTCCGAATACGGACAAGATAAGATTCAAACGCTTCAGGCGGACCTTACGAAGGAAAATGATACCATCCGCTTGTTTGATAGGGCAACTTCGTCCTTTGGACCCGTCCACATCATCATAGTCAATCATGGCATCTACGTCCTGGGAGATGTACCTCTTGTACAGATGCCACTCAAGCAGTGGAACTCGACGATGGATATCGACCTTACCTCGTCGTTTCTCGTGACGCGAGAGTATCTGAGAGGGCTTCAAGCCGCGCCGGAAAGAGTGAAAGATTATGCTTCCATCGTTTTTATTGGAAGCTGCTCGGGAAAATTCGGTAAATTTCTCGCTTTTCTCAACTTGAAGGCCACCCTAAATCAAAATATCACGCAGGCGATGCAGATCATGCGGATTATGCTGCTGCCAAGAGTGGTACATATTTCTTCCTAATAAATTCAACTACAGCATCAGTGATATGCCTACCGATATAGCCATGATGTACGGTTTGACTCGGTCGCTCAAAAACGAGATTGTCAAGATTGCGCCCAGGGGCCGCGTCAACTCTATTGCTCCGGGATGGACGAGGACGGTATGTCATATCCACTTTTGCCGCCAACATCCTCTAAAGACAGGTAGTCAGCCCCTGGCAGAGGAGTCCCTCAAAGACCCGAATGTTATAAATCGCGCACTTGCCACGTACTCCGCTTCCATCTCTCTCGTTCCAAGATCGACTCTTACCTCTCTTATTGCTGCATCATTTCGATAGGATGCCTCTGAAAAAGGTGGCACTCACAAGCGACGTTGCGAGTCAGATTGCAATTCTATCGTCCCAGACTGTTTCTGGCCATATCACAGGGGAGGTCCTCATGATCACAGGTGGCCTCGAAGGTCAGCTCATTCCTATCAGCTCGGGTTTGGTTGCTCAAGATATTCCAATATAGGCCGCTTGCTCAATTTTCCTCAAGACCTTTGACCGTAACATCTAGTTTGCTGCCCCTACTCACAACCTGCTTCTTTGAAGGGTAACGAGGATTGCACGGTGACCGTTCTACTGCTTCCAACTCATGAACGAGTTCATATGAATATGTCCGAACAGAATCCGTAGTGCAACCGTTGGCGGACTCAAAGAGCATAGATTAGCCTACTTGATGTTGATCATCGTCATCACAGAACAGATAGAACTACGGCCATCGATATTGAATATATAATCCTCGTCTTCCACAAGCGCTCCGTGCTTGTCGTGGCTAATTTCAACAAGTAATATGAGCGAAACTCGAGGCAGGACTCATAAGGGAATACACACCGTTCCTTGAAATGAAGTCGCAAATCGGACCAGTTGAAACTTCGTCGACACGGGACACAAACCAAGTAGTCAAAATACAAGCATTTCAACTTGTCAGTCCTTGCAGCTTCCGTTAGCGCCTCTGTCACCAGTACCATATCCTCTTCCGTAAGAATGGCCTTGGATAGCTTCAATTCCTGATGGACGAGGTTGTGATTAACCTGAAGAATATTTCCGATTTCATGGTCAAGCAACGTCAGAAACACTGGACAAATCGGACAACGTACTGCTTGATCCCAGGTCATCAAGGTCCGGGGCTTTTCGACCATGGCCTGGGAGCATTGTTCGCACTCCAAGATAAAGGATGGCACATGCAACTCTTCAAGGGTAACGGCGTTAGGGTCGATACCGCAGCCTTGCAAAAGCTTTACACAGTGGTCACGGGCAGCTCGATCAAACCACAGGCCCCCAAGACGAAAGATGTCATAGTACCCAGGGTCCACAGAGTTGAGATCCAACGTGACGGCTTTGATTTCTTCCTTGGAAGGATGGCATAGGGGCACTGTGCATGGATGGGCCAAAACTTGAGGATAATAGATGTTTCTTTTTACGTGGCATCTGTCGCAACGAAAGATAGTAGTTGGCCGGGACAGGTCCGACATTGTTGCATCGGGGACGTGATACTTCATCAGGTCTAAAAGGTGTTCATCCACTGAACGCCTCCATTCTGCGGTGATCTGAGGGAAGGACGTCTGCAGTACATTCTCAAAGGTTGAAACCGTGATGTCTTCTTCAACAGGGGCGTCCACAAGCTGTTGGATTTGGGGCCGCAGTGCGGTATCAATTGGTCCGGGAAGTATGGCATCCAGGGGCTGAGATGCGATAAATTCATAGAAGGCATCTTTGAAGTAGCCACGGCGCTCCTTCTGGCGGTCACGATACTCCCGTTCGACCCGATGCGACTGGATTTTCGTCATCAGTCGGATGACTGTCGATTCAATATCCTCCCAGCCTGAGCACATTTGAGCATAAACCAAGATATCCAGAACGTAAACTCACTTTCGTCTGTGAGTTCTTCAGCTTGCCAGACTGCGTCGTGAAACTTGAGCAATGAAACTTCTTCCGGCCTCATTTTCATGATTTCCTCATCCCAACCTGTGAAATGAAAATCGAGTTTTGGGTGATGATAACATGCATTGAACGTTGGTGAACTGACCCAGGTCGCATAATCTATCAATCACGCTGAAGAAACACATGAGAATGGCAACGTGATCGTGAGGCATCAAGACTGACGCTTCAAATCGCGCGACGCGAACATCGTCGAGCACCGAATGACGCTGCGCAGCTCGGGCCTTGAACCATGCCTCACAGAGCTCCGCGTGCTTGTGAGAGAAGATTTCAGATTGCGATTCATATTGAACAAAAAGAAACAAAGGCAACCTCGGCTCGTGCTTTCACTTCTCGCTTCTTCTCTGACATCCAGCTTTCCCGTTTCTCGTTCGGCAGGTTTGTATACTCTTTGTCGAGCTTCTGGGCAGAACGAAGACAATAAACTGGGGACCGTTTGCCCCGGACCTCGACACAGGGAACAACTGAATTGTCAACCTTGATCCAGCGATCACTATAAGTAAACCTAGAGCTCATTTCAGGGTACTGTCGCGCAGGGGGGAAATAATCTCGCACTGCTTGTCATCTGCCGCACAATGCTTGCAGGCTCGAGTATAGTTCAACCACATGATATTCTTGGTGACCGCTTTGTGGCAATACTATCAGGAAAAAAGTCAATGACCACTGAGCATCATCACAAGCGACTAAACGGCGAACATCGCAGTGCACGTCGAACATGACTTTCGCGTATCGTGGTTCACTCAAGCCTGGAGGGCCGTCAGGCAAGCCTACATTGACACGAGCAGATTTCCAAAGGTGGGCAGCCGATTTCTTCATGAATATTTCCCTGAATGGTTTGCTAACGCGTGATAGGCGCAGAAAATCGCTGGGGTCAAGATGCTTGAAGACCTGTGATGAAATTGTCGACGAGCCGCCTTTGCGGAAATTCGAAGCGACTCACCTCGTAAAGTATATCCATCGGCAAGTCCAAAACTTGAGCCAGGTCTCCCCGTTGCGAATTTTTGGTTCCTTTTGCCCCTTTCGTTGTTTGACGTGTCTTGCGCTGCCGCTTTTTAGGCGGGCGTCGGCCATAGTAGTCGTTTTCGCTGTCGCTTATCTCCGTTGATTCAGCAGAGCTTTCGCTAAAGGTCTCACGAGCTCTCCGTCGCGCCATCACGATTATTGGATTAGTGAGGAACAATTTAGTTGACAACAACACGGTCCACGGATGATGGAACGGTGCTCACGTGATCGTCGTGACTCCATTCGAGAGTCGGTGGCCACTGACTAGTACTGACTGGCCACCTCAAAAGTCTACTAGTAGTATTATAATCAAGTTGATCATGTCTTTACGCAAGGCAACCGCGAGCGCACAAGGGAATCGGACCAATTTTCCACATAAAAACATCGTCAACACATTCTAATCCGATATAGTATTTTGCAGCTCTGTAAATAGTGAAAACATTGATGGAGCACATTCTATCTAATCTCAAGATGAGTGGCCAGTGTTATAGAAAGACAAAGGATGAAGAAATATAGAATGTGATCCCTGTGTTCGCAGGTTCCTTGAAAACATCGTGATCTTATTTTATTTCTTGAGAAAATAATAATCCCTTTCAGATCCCATTCATTATTCCCTTTGTCTTCGTGGAACATAGGGTGCTTATCCTGGAACTACATAGGATATATTTCGCGGATGTCTGCACTATTTACTGGGCTTTGAGATACTATATTAGATTACGATGTGTTCGCAATGTTTTCTCGTGGAACATCGGGCCGGTTCCCCTGCGACACACATTCTCCCTCATTCCATGACAAACCCCAAACCCAGAACGTTCGCCTTCCCACTTGACCTCGATATCAATGTCCTCAAGGAGAAAGCAGCGAACGCCGAAAATACCAAGACCCGGGCTGTCCGATCCGGATTATTCTGCACGGAAAATAGCGCGGGGCCTCTCTTGACGGCCCAGGCCTCAGCGTCTACACGCTGTCAGTGTCAGTTGGTTCTGCTCTGACATCAACGTTGACCGGAAACTGATAGCCGCTGCGCTTGAATTCGGGAACATACGCATCACACTTCTTCCCCCGGCAAATCCAATCACCGGAAGCCGGAATAGCGATACTTGTCATTGATCATTACTTTCAGGATTAGTTTGGTGCGGCACTGACGGGAACAAGTTGAGGAGGTGGACGAACGGAGCCAGTGCAGATGACGCACGCCACACATCATACATCACGCCGCCAGGCATATCTACGGTGCACGCGCTGCTGACATGCGCAGCGGATTCGTTCCAGGGTACATTTAGCATCGAATGTTCCAGTTATCTGTCACCCCAGGTGTACCGGGGTGTGAGAACACCCTAGAGATCAGGGATAGGAACTTGAAAACCGGGGGTACACCGGGGATGCGGGGTCCAGGACACGCTGAGAGATCGATCGATGAGGCCGTATTGAATGTGAATCAGTCGGTGCACCAGCAGGCAGTGAGTCCACATGGGTGGTGTCAATCTCTCCATGGCACAACCTCGGGTGCAGACTCGTGATAGGGTGGCCTTTAGATGTGATGAACATTGTCAACCACTTGGTACAGATGTGGTTCGGAGATTACCCAACGACAGTGATGGCATCACACCGATAGTGACTGATTAGGTAATGGCCTCAACTTGAGGCCAAAGGCGTGCGCACCGTCTGGTCCGAGCGAGATGTATATAACCCTCCTCGAGGACCTGCCAGGGCACCATCGCCAACAGTATGCCCCCCATCAGCGATGCCTGGCCCGACGTTGCCGCGTCCCTCGCCGCTCTCGATCACGATTACGCCGACAGAATCACAGCCATCGTTTCCGTCCTCCAGCCCCGCTTTAAAGACATAGAATATTTCGCCTCCTCCCTCCACCCGACCAAGCACCCATGTCGCATCATCACAGATCGTTACACCTGGGGCCAATCCTTCGCCGTTTTCGAAATCATATTAAACGACGAGCTCTCCTGGATCATCCGCTTCGGGATGCGGCCCATGGATGCATACTTCAACACCGCCGCACAGCTCGAGCGCAAGATTCTCAACGAGGTCGCAGCCCTCCGCCTGGTGCGTGAGCGCACCACTATCCCCGTTCCCCAAGTTATCGCGTACCATCCCACCATCTCCCCCACCAGCCCCCTCGGCCCCGATTTCCCCCCCTTCGTTCTCATGTCCGCCATGTCCGGCGTCACCATAGACGAACGCGGCATCTCCACCAGCGCCGGAAGTGACCCTTTGCAAGGCGACGAAACCAAACGCCCCATACTCCTCCAATACCTCAAAGACATTGCAGACCTCCACGTCCAGCTCAGCAAGATCACCTTTGACCGCATCGGCTCATTCGTCCTCTCACCCGACGACACCGTCTCCATAGGCCCTGGGGCCGACTACGGCCTCGGTCCATTCACCTCCGCACGGGAATACTTCCAGATCCAAGCAGAAGCCTACGAGCTCCTCGCCGCAGCCGACCTCGACGCGCTCCCCAGCTCAGACCCCACCGCACGTCTAAAACGCCAGTTCGTCGCATCTCTCTGGCGTGCGGCCGTCATGCCCCTCCTCGACGACCGCGACGACAAGGGTCCTTTCCCCATGCGTCACGGCGACCTTCACAACGAAAACATCCTCGTAGACGAGACAGGCCACATCGTCGGAGTGCTCGACTGGGACTGCGCAGGCACGGTCCCGTGGGAGGCTTTTGCAGTGCCCACTTTTGAGGTCTCGGGTGATTTCGTCGATCTGGGGTACGGGTCCCGGGACGAACGGCTGGCGGTGCATGACGCGTTCAATGCTGCGCTTCGGGAAGCGCAAGACGGAGGTCCGATACCACCCTCCGGACGGACACTTGCGGACCTCCATAATTCCAAGGCGGGCCATGTCGCTGCTTACCTGGCGTATTGGATGTTTTCCCTGGCGTGCGACTATGACTATACCGGCCGCGCCCTGCATAATCTCATCGGCTTGCCTGATGACATGGACCTTGCTTTCCAAAAGTTTGTTAACGCTAAATCTGTAGATGTATCGCCCTAAGACGAGCAGAGCTCTTGTTGTACAACACATTACTTATTTGTCGTTCATCTCATATGTATTTGTAGTTTTCTTCCAGTGGACTCGTCATCGCCATCTGATACAACAAAAATCCTCCTGCACTTGGGTGAGAGTGTATCAAAGACGACGAAAACTTGGACACCTACTTCAGAATCACTCCCTCCCACCAAGAGCGGACGACAAGCAATGCCAGAATTCGAAAGATGAATAACCCAGTTTCGATCAAGATGATCTTAACGATACTACTATCACTTCCGTACAGCCATTTCGCCCCAAATGCAGCTGCGAAGTAACCGACGACGGCAACTTGAAGGAGCGCTGCGGCAGCGTGTAAAATCATGATGAGCGGCGGGTTTGGAGGTTGTCAGCTTGTCTACAAATTTGGCTAGGAGCTAGACCGGATTCACGCTGATCTTTGATCAGAGCGTTTGTTCTGGCGGACATGGCGAAATGGGAGAAGGATGCCAGGGGCTGACAATTCTCTCTAAGATGACGACGTCATCCTATATGCGCCCCGAGGGCTCCCATCGTTCAAGCGGTTGCCGCTGATGTACCATCCCATCCCGTTTCCTGCCAGTCACCACAAACCCTTTGTCTGGCGTCCCTGCTACATCTGCGGCAACTCTCACTGTCATATGAGAAAGACATGACCAGAAAGAAGGAGCTTTGCATCGAGGATGCCACAGAACTCCTCCGAGGCAATAAAGTTATGAGGAACATCTTCATCGTCTGCTTCATCCTTCCACCGCATGGTCAAATCTGCCGCACCACTCATCTTCATGACACGAGCAACGGCCAACTTGAGATTGCACAAAATCGGCAGAGGTCCGTCACCAAGTTTACTCCCATCAGGCCCTCTACCGAACAGAATTTTGTCGCCGTCCACTTTTGAAATGGTCCCAGGACCGGAACTATCCACACGGGGAATTCTTCGGTAAACGGATTGCATCTCGCAGGAGTGAATAATGGTGATATATTATAGTCATACCTGTCCGTCCTCTGTCTTCGCCTCAATCCCCTATCGAAAATCATGATATGTGGTATAAGTGTCACTCTGAAGGTTCGTGGCGTTTCTGATGCTGTTAAGATGTCTAGCAACAAAATCTCTAGTGGTGTTCCCCGCGAACATGGCTATGCATTTCAATGTGTCAGGCTGAGTACATCGTATGAGACAATAGGTGGATAATAATGATAATCTTTGCGCACCTTGTTGTGCACAAAATTGGGAATAACGTGTGCTAGAATCGGTGAGACGCTGTCGACCCCGATAAATCGGGCCCCCGATACCGGACACGATGTACCGTCCCGCTTGAATGACTGTCCGGAGGGGTGGTGAATTCGACGAGCTATCATATAGCACTGTGTACACTACCAGGCTTTTCAGCATTGTCTGCTTCCTCGCTCCAAATTTTTCTTCTTCCTGGGCGAGCATTTGAAGAAGGTCGTCTGTTTCCTTTGAGACAATATCGCTGACTGAATCCGGAGTACCAGATGCAGATTCTCGGCCTCCGGGATTTAGGACTGTTCTGGAGAATTTGTCAATGATCCGGATAGAATAAAAATATATGCTCACACGCGACACCAAGATGAGTAAAGAACTCCGCTGCCATTTGGAGGACCGGTTCGAAGCAAACTTCCCCCAAGCCCACCTCCTTTAACAGGATTGTTGTCGAATGAGATGGCGCCGAAGGGTCGAATGGGGTGCATCTCAAAACTTCGACTTGAATAATGAGAATATTTATTTAGGCAGTGCGTAGAAAGCAGCAAGATTCACTCACCGTTTTGCGCGAGTTGTGGGTGACAACTTCGAAGCTCGCGCCAGAATTGATCAGGTACGGTGCCGCCAAGCTTGTGCGATTCGAT
>Ga0307516_10001775_pt1 | contig 29662 bp, 28 predicted proteins | sample 19_EM_MG_FD_203310 | JGI IMG/M metagenome (GOLD analysis project Ga0307516, IMG submission 203310) | Populus trichocarpa ectomycorrhiza microbial communities from riparian zone in the Pacific Northwest, United States - 19_EM | ecosystem: Host-associated > Plants > Roots > Unclassified | place... | reverse complement strand
CCACACGGAAACTTGGAGTGTGTCGCTGTCCGCACTGACGGCACGATGCAGCATTTCTGGCGCGACGAGACCACCTTCACGTGGAACGCCGACGGCGTTTTCGGCGCCCACTGCGACAGTGCACCGGTGATGATTCAGGGCCAGTACGGGATGGTCGACGAGGCCGGCCCAGTCGGCAACTTTGAGTTGTGTGTGGCCGTCAACGGCCGAGTACAACACTGGTGGCGGTGGAACCAGGGCGATCTTCAATGGCGCCATAGCGCCGACTTCGGCCATGACGTGCTGGCGGTCGCCGGACTGTGTGAGAGTTCGTGGGGGATGAACCTCGAGGTGGTGGTGCTACGCACCGACATGCGGCTACAACACTATTGGCGCGACGCCGCCGGTTGGCACGAGGGTCCCGTCATCGGGCCCGCCTGAGCCTGAGAGCACTGCATGGGAATCGATCTATCCGGCTTTCCTGCTCGGCTCCTGGTCGCCCCGGGGGGCGAGACCCAACTCGTGCTGCCGTCCTATGCAGGGTCCGGGAACGTGTGGTCAGCGCACCCGGTGTCGGACGAGCCGATCGCGGAGGTGCGGGTGGAGACCGTTCTGGCGAGCCCACGCGCCGACCCTGTGGTCCCGCCAGGCGGTGGCCCACCGGAGCCGGTCCTCGCCGGAGAACGGCTGGTGGTGAAAGGGCTGAACGAGGGCACGACGCGCTGGCTGCTGACGCTCTCGCGGCCTTTCGGCCCACCGGACCCGACGGCGACCGTCGAGGTCGAAATCGTCGTCATTCACATTCAATCCCGACGTGTGCCTCCGCTGAACGGCCCCGCACCTGGGTAGCTGACCCAAGGGGCGGAGTTACTGGTAGTCAACTTCTCGGCCGGTTCAGCGCCGGTGGTGCTCGTCGTTCTCGGCCTCCAGACTGGCCCAAAATCAACGGCAACGCTGGTCAGAACCGATACGCCCGGCAAGGTTCAGGCGAGGTGGTAGGTGTGGAACAGATCGGCGAAGAAGGGATGCCGGTAAGAAGCGTGTCACCAGATCCAAACGGTGTGGATCACATCTGTTCGATGTAGCCGGCGGCGATGTCCTCGGGTGGGTTGGTGTAGCAGTGGATGTAGCGCTGTGAGGTCGCAGCGGGCTGATGTGCCGGGCCGGGTCGGTGTGCTCGGCGTCGTGCCAGCGGCCGATCTGCTCGCAGATCAGGTTGATCGAGCTCTTCGCGGCCGCGCGTTCATCTGCCGCTGCCGCTGTCATTTCCCGTAGTCGGTTGCACTGGCGACCTTGGGCCAAGCTAATCGTTGGTTTTTGCGGTGGAAACTACGGGCAGGCCGTAGAGCGCCACAGTCGGCTCGCATATTCGCTGTCGCAGATCAGCCACCTGCCCGTGACCGGCGGCCCCGTCAGCGCACGATGACCTTTTGGAACTGGATGCGGACGTCGCTGTTGGTGACCTTGGCGTCCATGTGCCGCGGCGGCCCCAGGTCGGCGCCCAGCGTCGTGCGGTACGTGATCGAGGAAGGACAGCCGCCACTGCCGAACTGTAGAGCCCGGTTCGACACCAGCCGCCCGGTGCGGATCTCGTACGCCTTCACCCGCACCGCAGTCTTGTGGAAGGTCACCGGATAGCGGCGGCCCACGCCGAACTGGCCGCGGTAGGAGCAGGTGCGGGTGGCCGCCCCGCTGGTGTCGGGGCCGACGCAGACGACCAGCACGGCCTTGGTGACATCGGTGACCTTCCACGTTTTCGGCAGCTTGCCGACCTGGCTGTTGTTGCCGTAGAACAGCGCCTTGTTGGTGCCTTTGCTGACCGGCTTGGCCAGCCGGTACTTCGCCGGTTTGCGGCAGTATTCGGGCTGCTCCGCGGTGCTGCCCTGCAGCCGTTTGCGCACCTCGTCCAACTCGATGGCGATGTCGGCCTTGAGGATGCCGGCCTGCGCCTTGGCCTTGCGCGGATCGTTCGGGTATTTCTTCAGCAGTTGCTGATAGGTCGAGCGCGCCTCCTGCCAGCGCTTGCCGCCGAGGTGGGAGTCGGCGCACCCGGTGAGCGCCGCGGGCTCCAGCCGGGGCACGACCTCCGCCGACCGGTCCAGGGTGTTGTTGCTCGCCGGTCGCTTGCCCAGCCACTCGGTGATCTTCGTCGTGCCGCACGGCGACGGGCCCGGCAGCGCGGCGAGGAACCCGTCGAGCGTGGTGTCGACCATCTTCTCATGGCCCGGCCGCTCGGCCAGCACGGTGCCGAGCGTGGCGAAACCACGGTTGAGCTCGGTCGGGCTGCCTTTCAACGCTGTGGTGAGGTCGGCTCCCGCCTCCCGCAACTGCCGGCACGCCTGCACCGTCGCGTCGCCGCGCACGGCCAGGGGCGCGTCGGCGATGCGCAGGCCGAACCAGACCTTGTCGAGATTCTCCATCGCGTCCGTGCAGTCGCCGCTGTTGCGGGCGTCCGTGACGGTCTGCCCGATCTCGTCGGCGTCAGCGCGCAGCATGCCCAGGCCGAGCAGCACTGGCAGGGCGAAACAGACCCCCACCACACGTTGCCTGATCTTGGTGCGGGTGTCGATGGGTCCACCGGCCAGCCAGTAACCGTGCACGATCATCAGCAGCCACCAGCACACCACGATGATCTCGATCGTCGTGGTGTGAAAGCCCGGCACGGCGAACACGAGCAGCCCGAAAGTGATCAGCAGAGTGAGGAAGGCGAAGCCGCCGCGCCGCAGCATCATGTAGCCGATGCTCAGCAACGAGGCGTTGGCCACGGCGACCGCCAGGCGGTCGGCGGTCTTGCGCGGGGCCGGCGGTGGCGGCGCCCAGTTCGGCATCGACTGACTCATATGACATCCCCCGAGGTCATCGACTGCCCGTGACGATAAGTCATCGACAGTAGTCGCTACAGTAACCAACCCTCGCCAGTGCGCAATCGGTCGAATTCCTGATGGAACCTCGGCCGGTCACCAACCCCATTTGCGGCGGCGCCGTCGGCGCGCCACGGCCGAGACGATCAGGATCAGCAGGCTCGCGACACCCCCCGCCAGCCACCAGACCTGCGACCCGCTCACCGGGAATCGACCCCCGGCGGTCGCCTCCACCGCGAACTCGACCGGCTGGCCGTCCTGCACTCCGGGCGGCGCGGGCGGGACGGTCTGCCCGTTCGGCAGCACCGTCAGCGGTCGCTGCGCGGACCGCCCGCCCAGCCAGACGTCCGGTTTACCGCTCTCGGCCACCGGCCGGAGCGCCGAGGCCTCGATCGCCGCGGGCAGCGCGGGACGGGCCGCGGCAAACTGCTCCTCGCTGAGCGGCGTCGTGGGGATCGTGGTGAGGTCGACCCCGCCGTACGTGTACACGTTCGTGTAGATGACGTTGCCCCGGCGGGTGGTGTGTTTGACCTTGAACTCGCCGTTGCGATAAGAGTCCACGTACCGGTCGAAGACCTGGCGCGGGCTCCACTTGGTGCGGGCCGGCCACGGGGTCGCGTCCCCCGAGTCGACCAGATCCCCGTACGTGGTCTGGTTGTTCTGGCTTCGCTGCCGATACCACTCGGCCGCCACCCGGCTGGCGTAGACCCGGCGCAGGTCGGCGTACTCGGGCGCGTTGTTGACCGCCTTCTCGACAAGCGGCGTGATCTGCCGCTGATAAACGCCCTCGTTGTGCCGGGTATCGCTGCCGGCCTGACCGGGGCAGCCGGAGGCCCCGCCGGCCCCGGCCGCCTTGACGTACATCGTCTCCGACTTGACCTCCAGCGGCGCGTCGATGATGAACAGCTCGTCGCCGGTGTCCCGGACCACGGCCGGCTTCGGCACGATCCATTGGCGCATCGGCAGGCAGCGCGTCTCGCCGCGCAGGGCGTTCCAGAACGCCTTGCCGCGCGCGGTGTCCGGGTGGATGAGCTTGGCGACACTCTGCTTCATCCGCAGGTCCGCCTCGAGTAGCACGCGGCCCGCGTCGGTGGCGCCCAGCCGCTCGTCGATGATGCGGTCCGGCTCGTCCGGGTTGAGGTTGACGGTGAACGACTCCGGCGGCAGGACCAGCCAGGTGAAGAAGGAGTCGGCGGCGAGCTGGGCGGCCTGCCGGCCACCGTAGGAGACCTTGACGTTGCGGGCCGGGTCGACGTGGTACGCGTACCGCACGCCCGTCCCGCCCTCGTCGGCCGTGTCGGTCAGGTAGCGCAGTTCCAGGCTGGAGAAGTCGACCCCGCCGAGCTGCCCCTGGGCCATCTCGGCCGATGCAGCGTCGGCATAGCCCAGGGCTCGTGCGGTCTCCTTCGCGAACGCGGCGTCCTCGGCCGCCTCCCGTGCCGACGCGGGCGCCCGGGCCACCGCCTCGGTCACCGCGCTGCCGGCCTGCTGCTGGTCACCGGCCCCGAGCGCACCGGACGGCGAGGTGTCCGGCGGCGGCTCGGGCTGCGCCGCGACCCCGCCCGCGGGATCCGGTGGATCGATCTGGTCGCCGCTCAGCGCGTCGTACGGCACGCCCGTGGCCGTGAAGTGGACGACTCGGATCAGCGGATAGGCCGGCTCTCCCTTGGCCGAGCGCTTCTCGTTGTCGAGGGCGAGCTGCCGGTTGACCTCGGCGATCTTGTCGAGTTGCAAGCCGACCGCGGGATCGCCGGCCAGGTGCGGCGAGACGTCGTCGACCACATAGGTGATCCGGACGCCGCCGCGGCCCTTCCCGTGGCTGACATACTTCCTCAGCTGACTGACGCTCAGGTTGGCGACGGTCGAGCTGTACTTACATTCGACCTGCTCGTCGTAGGCGAACTCGCTGTCCGCCGGGCGCTGCCAGAAGTACTCGGGGCGGGACCGGTCCTTCGTTCCGGGATACGGCTGCTCGTAGGCCCAGCCGGCGGCCTGCGTGAGCCCGGCAATCCGGCCGTAGTACTGCTGGAAGGCCATGCCGACGGAATTGCTGTTCCACAGCTTGAGCGTCTTGTGGAGCCAGGCCTCGAAGACGCGCCGCATCTCGGCCTGGCGCTCGGCCGGCGTCTTCTGCGGCCACGGTTGGCGGCCCAGGCGCACCTGCAGCGCTTTCCGCATGGTGCTGTCCGCCCACCGAGAGAGCAGGTAGTTGACCGTGCCCTTCGGATAGCTGTCCTTGTCGCCCAGGTCGTCCAGGGAGGCGTCGGAGAGCCGGTCCGTGTCCCACGGGATGTGCCTCCACAGGTACCCGTAGTCGGCATAGAAGAAAGCGTGGCCGAGGTCCTGATCGGTCGGCTTGTCGCCCGGAACCAGCCCGGGCAGATCGTGCCTCGGCCCGGACGGCACATCCGTACGGCCGGGTGACGGTGCAGGCGCCGCAGCGGCGGGCGGCCCGGCGAATCCTTGAAGGACGAAGAGGAGAACCAGGACCGCGCACGCGGCGGCCGAACGGATGCCGGACAGTCTCATAGCAGCCAGCCCCCATCTGACGGCGATGCCCCCATTCTATGAAGCCGGTCAATGCGGACGGCCGGCGAACTTCTCGTAGTAGGTACGCAGGTATCCGGGGTTGTCCACCGCTTTCAGCACGGCCAGAGCGGGCGTACGGGAGGTGCCCCGGCCCCCGATGTCGTGCAGGTGCACGGCGGTCACGTCGACCGGCCGGCCGCCGACATACATCCACCGGGCGCCGACGGTGCGCCGGAACGTCTCGCCCAGATACCAGGCGGCCCGGTCGAACAGGGCCCGGTGTTCCGGAGCCCGCAGCGCCTCCTGATCGGACACCTCCGAACGGATCATCTCCTCCAGCACGGCCAGCGACGCGGGCGAGAAGTCAAGCTCCGGCCGGCCGGCGAGGGCTGCCCGCTGGGACACTGTCCACTCGGCCAGCCACCGCGCCGCGGACGCGTCGACCGCCTCCATGTCGGTGGGCTCCTGCGCCGGCCGCCAGCCCGGTCTCGCGGCCTCGACCCGCTGCCGCTCCCGCAGCCACGCCGCGTAGACCGAGATCGAGTCCTGACCGCCGGCGACCAGGGCCACCGGGGCCACCGGTCGCAGATCGAGCTGCGGATCCGGCACCACCACCGGCGTGCCCTCGGCCCAGGTCCACCCCCCGCCGCCGACCCGCAGCAGCGTCTCACCCAGGTACGCCGCCACGGCTGGCACGATGTCCTCCGTGCCCGGCGGCCGTGCGGCCACGACACCCTGCAGGGCGCTCAGCGATGCGGGGGTGAAATCGAGGATCACGTCGTCGGGGAGCTCGTCGAACTGCAGGTGGAGATACCGCTCCAACAGGGAGTCAAGCCACTCCGGCAATGTTTCGTCGTCCACAGAGCCACCGTACGCAGGCTCTACCACCCTCGTTCGGCGGCAGGCCGGGGTCGGCGCAGGGCGGTGGGTCCCGCGTCGCGTGCTATACCTCCGGCTCCCAGGCGATCAGCTGGTCGAAGATGCGCCGGTCGCCGTCGAGCCGCAGCGAGTCCATCAGAATCCGGCCGTAACAGAACATGACCAGCTCATTGGCCGTGCCCCAGGCGGAGACATCGGCAGCCTCCGGGCCCTCGCCGGCGTCCGGCGTGGGGAGGCGGGCGGCCCGGGCGCCGTCGGCGGAGAACCAGAGCCGCCAGGAACGGCCCTCGGTGGCGTGGTAGTCGATGACCGCGGGCTTGTGCGGCCACGCGGCCGTCGTCGCGACGCAGGTGGTCACGAACTCGTCGACACCGTCGAGGGCCACCTCGACCGGCAGCGGCTGCGGGGCGCCCACGGTGACCTGGGCGTCATAGGTGTGCACGGCGACCTGCTGGAGCTGGTGCCGGGCGACGGCGCCGCTGGTCTGCGGCGACTGCGACGCACCCCACCACGTCCAGCAGCCACGGTCGGGGCCGGCCTCCCGCAGCGCGGCCAGCAGCTCCGCCATCGACGCGGTAAACCAGTCCAGCAGGGCCTCGCGCTCCCGGGGCACCACCGGGGCGGGCACGGCCGCAGGAGCGTCGGCGGGCCCCGCGGCCACGGTGGCGGCCCACTTGCGGCGCCCCTCGCCCAGGTGCTGCACCAGGTCGAACAACGTCCACTCGGGGCAGGTCGGCACCCGCACGTCGAGGCTGGGTGCCGCGGCGACCGCCGCCCGGAAAGCGGTCGATCGTTCGTCCATCAGCCGCAACAGGTCGGCGAACTCCAGAGTCTTTTCCACTGCGGCTTTGTACCACCCCGCTCCGACAACCGACAGCGGATTTCCCCGCCCAGCGGCGAGGACTATCGACGCCAGGCGCTGCGGGTGGTCAGCGAGCTCGGACTGCCCACCATCGTCAAAGCCTGCGTGTCGTGCAGGTCCACCGCCGGGTGGGAGGGCGCTAGGCTTCGAAGCACTGAGACATCGACCCGATTCATGGGGGTGGGCGATGCCGCTGCCAGGGGATCCGGTGACCGCGCCGGCGGAGGCGTTTACGGCACTGCCCGACCCGGGGCTGGCGAATAGCTTTGACGATCTCGTTGAGCGGCTGCGCCGGTTGAAGGTGTGGGCCGGTGACCCGTCCTACGAGACGATCAAGGACCGGGTCAACAAGGCGTGGACGGCGGCGGGTCGGCCGGCCGGTGAGCTGACGCGCAGGTCCACCGTCGCGTATTGCTTCCGGCCCGGCCGGCGCCGCCTGGACACCGACCTGGTGCTCGCGGTGGTCCAGGCGCTGCACCCCGACACCGGGTACGTGACGGCGTGGCGTCAGGCGCTGCGGGTCGTGGGCGGGGAGATCGAGGCGGTGTCCCAGGTCCGGGTGCAGGACCGGCTGCCGCAGGATCTGGCCGGGTTCACCGGCCGCACGGGCGAACTCGACCGGCTGCGCCACGCGGCACAGGCCGGGAAGGCGGTGGTGATCTCCGCGATCGAGGGGATGGCCGGGGTCGGCAAGACCCAACTCGCCGTCCACGCCGGACACCTGCTGCACCAGCGGCAGCCGTTCGAGCGGGTGTTGTTCGTCAACCTGCGCGGGTTCGATCCCGACCCGGCCCAGCCGCCGGCCGACCCCGCCGCGGTCCTGGACGGGTTCCTGCGCCTGCTCGGGATGCCCGGCCAGCGCATCCCCCACACCCTCGAAGCCCGCGCCGCCGCCTACCGTAACCGTCTCACCGGCATCCGTGCCCTGGTGGTGTTGGACAACGCCGCCACCACCGAACAGGTCCGCCCGCTGCTGCCGGCCATTCCGGGCTGCCTCACCCTGGTCACCAGCCGGCGTAGCCTGGCTGACCTGCAGTCGGCGACCCGCCTGACCGTGGACGTGTTCACCCCCGACGAGGCCCTGGCCTTCGTCACCCAAGCCGTCCCCGAGGTTCCCGTCGGCCTTGATCCGCGTGCCGCCGCCCGGATCGCCCGGCACTGCGGCTACCTGCCCCTGGCCCTGAGCCTGATCACCGCGCACATCCGCAACACACCCGGGTGGACGTTGACCGATCACGCCGACCGGCTCGACGAACGCCATCGCCACCGCCAGATGGACAGCGGCGTGCAACTCGCACTCACCCTGTCCTACCAGCGCCTGCCCGCTGACCAGCAGCGACTCCTGCGCCTGCTGTCGCTGCACCCGGGCCAGGACCTCGACGCCTGTGCCGCCGCCGCATTGACCGACACGGAGGTGCCGACCGTCCAGGAACGGCTGCGCCAATTGTGCAGCGATCATCTGCTGCAGCAGGCCGCTGCCGGCCGGTACAGCTTCCACGACCTGGTACGCGCCCACGCCACCAGCCGAGCCCACGACCAAGACCGCCCACCCGAGCGCCGTGCCGCCCTGACCCTCCTGTTCGACCACTACCTCGCCGCCACCGCCACCGCCATGAACGCGTTGCACCCCGCGGAAGCCCGCCTTCGCCCCCAGATCCCCGCGGGCGGCACTCGCATCCCAAAGGTGAGCGACCCGGACACCGCGCTCGGCTGGTTGGAGGTCGAACGTCCCACCCTCGTTGCCGTCGCCGCGCATACTGCCGCCAGCGGATGGCCCACTCACACCATCCGGCTCTCCCGCATCCTGCATCGGTACCTCGTCTCCAGCGGCTATCTCGCCGATGCCTTGGCGGTGCACGGCCACGCCTACCACGCCGCCCGGCGCACCGGCGATCTGACCGCGCAAGGCCATGTCCTGACGTGCCTGGGCGGCATCTACGGCCAGCTCGGCCGAAACGAGACAGCTGTCGAACACCTCCGACAAGCCCTGATCCTGATTCGGAAGGTCGGCGACGACCCGGTGGGCGAAGCGGGGGCGCTGCACAACCTGGGCAACGTCGAGCAGCGGCTAGGCCGCTACCCGACGGCCGTCGATCACCTTTCGCAAGCACTGACCCTGCACCGGCAGGCAGGCGACCCGGTAGGTGAAGCACGCGCCCTGAACAGCCTCGGCAACGTCGAGCAGTTGCTAGGCAGCTGTTCTCTGGCCGCCGATCACCACCAGCAGGCTCTGACCCTGTTCCAGCAGACCGGCAACCGCGCCGGCGAAGCCAGCGCGCTCACCAACCTCGGCGAGGTCGCGACAACCCAACGCCGGTACGAGGCGGCCGCTGAGTATCTCCATCGGGCCTGGGCCCTGCGCCGGCAGGCCGGCTATCGCATCGGCGAAGGTTGGACGCTGACCAGCCTCGGTACCCTCCACGTCGGTCTTGCTCAGCCCGCCCAGGCGACCGAGCACTACCACCGGGCCGTAGCAATCTTCCGCGAGACCGGCGACCGGCCCGGCGAGGTCTCGGCGCTCAATGGCCTCGGCGAAGCCGCTCACGCCGCCGGCCGTCCCGCCGACGCCGTCGCCCACCACACCGCCGCCCACGCCATCGCCGTCGATATCGGCACACGCGCCCAGCAGGCCCGTGCCCACACCGGCCTTGGCCACGCCCACCAGGCCCTCAGCAACCCCGCCCTCGCCCGCGAGCACTACCGGCACGCCCTGGCCCTCTACACCGACCTCGGCCTGCCCGAAGCAGACCGGATCCGCACCCATCTCACAGCTGTGTACCTCACCGCAACCCACTCCGACCAGCAATAGCGGTGCTGGTCAGGTGCCTTTCGGCGGCGAGCGACGGCGCTGCTCAACCATGGTTTCCCCAAGCGGCCAGTGCCGCTCGGCCGGTGACGTTCTCCGCGTCGCTCGCGTCCAGCGACGGTCCAACGGTGATCCAGTGCTGGCGTGCAGGCTCATCGCGGCGACAACCAGTCGCCACAACGAGAGGAGCACCCGCGTGCACCGCAATCCACTTGTTCGCCTCGCCGTAGTGCTGATGGCATTCGCGGCCGCCGTCCTGGCCGGTGCCGCGCCGGCGTCCGCGACGACCGACCGGCCCACCACGGCGGTCGACAACATCGTGCTCAGCTCCGGTGGCGTGAACCTCGACGCCTACTGCCGGTCGCTCGGCGCGGTCTACGCCGTCCGCTACTCGGCGAGCCCGAGCGGCTGGTCCTGCCAATACCAGGAGGGCCTGCGCCAGTCGCTGTCGATCGGGCAGGCCTGCCAGTATCAACTCGCCCCCCTGATCGCGGCCGGGCTGCGCGTCGGCGAGGACAGCGGCTCCGACCCGACTCAGCGGCGCTGCCTGGTCGTCGGGTCGGCCGTGCAGAATCTCGGCGGGATGGATCTGGCCGGATACTGCAAGAACCTCGGCCGCGGGTACAACGGCTCGACCAACGTCGGGGGCGTCGACGGCTGGTACTGCACACCGCGGACGGCAACCTCGCGCATCGACCTGAACGCGGTCTGCCTGTGGCAGTACGGCAGCCGGACGACGCTGACCCCGGCCGCGTTCTTCCTCAGCGCCGCTGACGCGTACCGGATCAGCTGTTACGGCTACCGGTAGCCGTACGCCGGTCTCCTCTCCCGCATCGGTGGGGGCCGCCGAAGGCGGGAGAGGGTTCAGCGGACGTGCTCGCGGACTGCCGACCAGACCCGGCGGCCCAGCGCGGTCCGGCGGATGAAGCGCAGTCGCCGGCCGACCCTGCGGACCAGCGACGGTGGCGGCGGGGTCTTCTTCGGCGGCGGCGCGGTCAGCCGGGCGTACGTGGTGGGTGGTGTGCTGCGGACCTCGTCCGGCAGCAGGGTGTGGGTGGCCACCGCCAGGTAGGTGAACTGGCGGAGCATGGGCGCGTTGCGTTTGCCCGGGCGGGAACCGTCCACGCAGTGCTTGAGGGCCGTGCGTACCGCCTGCGGGCGGATCAGGCCCGTGAGTGGGCCGCCGGCGGTGTCGAGCAGGTCGCACATCGTTTTGACGCCGTCGCCGTCCCACACGGTGGTGGCGGTGCTCTGGCCGGGAGCGGCGCCCTTGATGAACGGTACGCCGGACCACTCCGGCACCAGCCGGTCGAGCAGTCCGCGGTGGAGCGCCCAGCGGCGTTTCTCCGTCCCGGTCAGCGCGAACGACGCGGCCACGACCGCCGGGGCGAGGAAGGGTGAGACGACGCCGTGCAGGTATGCGGGAGAGAACCAGCGGCGGTCGCGCTCGACCAGATAGATGTAGTCGCCCAACGCCTGGCCGCGCAGGCCCAGGCTGGCGCCGTGATCGGCGATCGCGCCGATCCGCGCCTGTTCCCGGGCGAGCGCCTCGGGGACCATCGCGGTCGGCGGGGTGGTGCGCGCCAGGTTGTCGATCGCGGTCTGCCGGCCGAGGGCCATGTCCAGGTCGGTGCTCTCGTCCGGCGGATACCAGTACCCCACCACGAGTTCGCCGCCGACGCCGCTGATCAACGCTGCCTGGTGCATGGGCAGGTGCGGGGCCGCCGGCGGTCGTACGATGTAGCTCGACGGAAACTGGAAGTCGTACCGGCTCTGCAGCCGGGTGGTCCTGTCGAAGAGGCCCTCGGTCAGCACATCGGCCGGCCGGCCGGCCAGGAACACGCGATGCTTGGGCTTCCACCCCCGGCTCTCCCGGACGATCTCCAGCAGCCGTTGCGCGGTCTCGCCCTCGGCGGCGAAGTCCGCGTTGGTGGTGAAGGTGACCGGCTTACCCGCGGCCAGGAACACCGCAGCGATGACCCTGGAGTCCTTGCCGCCGGACAACCCGATCGGGATCTCGGCGTCGTACAGGTCGAAGATGCCGTCGGCGACGGCCAGCATGCTCTCCGCGGCGAGCTCGACGGCGGCCTCGACGCCATTTTCCTGGGCGGCCACCCCGTCGGCTACGACGTCGTCGGCGGATCGGCGGATCCGGGAGGTCAGCCGCCAGCCGCCGTCCGGGTGCCGGTGCCCGGTGACGTGCTCACCGGGCGACATCAGCCGGACTCCGCGGATCGGCGACAGGTCGCCGCCGAACTGGCCGCTGGCCGTGTACGCCAGCCAGCCGTCGATGTCGGGCTCCCGGCGACCGTGCAGGAACTCGGCGACCAGGCTGGGCCGGGTGCAGTACGCGGTGATCCCGTCGGCGGTGCCGGTGAACACCCGGCCCATGCCGAGCCAGTCCTGCTGGATCGTGAAGCGCTCGCCGCCCTCGGTCGCCAGCATGGTGAACGGCGGCACCACGTTGCCGTGCACCTCCTCGCCGGCGAGGAGACGCCGGGCCAGGCCGATCGGGCCGCCGGTGGTGTCCATGCCGACCGGCAGGCCCATCGACACGGCGGTCACCGGGCCGTCCTCGGCGAAGATCGGCCAGCGGTACGCCCCGATGTCCGGCGTGTGCAGCACCTCCAGGCCCCAGTCCTGGCCGCCGAGGTGCCGCCGCTCGTACGCGGCCGGGATCAGCGGATCTACCGCGGTCCGCCAGCGGCGCAGGGCGGCGTCGGCCCCGGCCGGATCGCGGTGTTCAGAGAACCATGCCAGGACGGCGTACACGTGTTGAACTCCCCGTTCACGTGGACAACATGCGGCGTTCACTGCCGAGTAACCGAAAAGACAGCTGCGAACGGAGCGTAGGAGCGCGGCGGCGGCCAAGTCAATCGACGGGCCCGGTGGATCGGCCGAGGATCACGAAAGGCGCCCAGCCCAGCGGCGCCGTGGGTTGCGAGCCGCGCGGCGTGCCGCACCAGCAGGTGGCCTCGGTGTGCGGCAGATCCGTTCGCGGTGAAGGGTCGCCACAAGTCAGCAACGGCTCAGTGCCAGGAGGATGCACCGGTCGCCTGGGCCTCGCGCAGGGTCCGGCGCGCCACTCCCGTGCCGCCGTGACCGAGCCGTTCGATCAACCGGTATTGACCAGCGATCACCCAGCCGGCCCCGTCGGTCATACCAGAAATGTGGCGGGTATCGCTTGCGGTGCGGTACATCATGGACTAACGCTGGCATGGCGGAGGGTAGGCGAAGGTTCATGGGATTGGGCACGCTTGCGGGTCACTATGTCGCCGGTCTGCCGGCCCTGTTCCTCACCATGGTGGCGACCTTGGCCAGTGCCGGCACACTGCGTCACGCATGGCGGCTACGCCATCATGGGTTGGTAGCTCATGCACGGGTGCTCACGGCCACGGTGCTCGACCCCAACGTGGAGTATCCGGCGAAACGAATGGCCAGCGTGGCGTTCCGCACCGGCGCCGGCCGAAACATCATCGCGACGATCAAGTTCCGGGCCGACTGGTGCACCGCCGCCAGCGGTGACGACATCACCGTACGTTACGACCCGGACGATCCTGAGATCGCCATGCTGGACCGGGGCGAATACCACGGGTTGCATGAGATCCGTTCCTCCGCGGTTGGAATCATGCTCGCCGCGCCAATCGCGGGTCTCATCACCGCTGCGCTGCTCATAGAGACCGCGAGGCTTGTCGTATCACCTCTGATCGACCGCTGATCCTGTGCGATCTTCGCCTGGCGGGCGGATCAACATCAGAGCAGCCGGCTAGGTGCCCGATCCGGGCAGGCCGTTGACCAGAATAGGGTATTCCGCCATGCGGGCATGATTCCAGTCAGTTGACGCGGCCCCACAGGTCGTAGGGGTTCCTGCCGGGGCGGAAGCCGTGCGCCTCGGCCATCTGCACGGCCTCGGCGAAGCCGTGGGCGACGTTCGCGGGGAGATGGGCGTCGCTGCCGAAGGTGATGGCGTCGCCGCCTTCCTCGTGCCACCAGGCGAGGATGGTGGCGTGCAGGGGCAGGCGGGTGTTGATCTCCAGTGCCCGGCCGGATTGGGCGGTGGCCCGCAGCGCGTGGCGGAAGTCCTCTTCGAACGCCGTGGGGTCGAAGGTTCCCGCCCGCTCCGCCGGCCAGGACCGGATCGGATAGTCGATGTGCGCCAGGACGGAGAACATGCCGCTGGTCGCCATCATCGTGGCCACGCCGGCCAGATATTCGCGCACGACCTCGGTGGCGTCGCGGTGTGGATAGATGCCCCACGGCTCGGCGAACGTACCCTGGTCGGCGAGGGTGTGCAGGGAGCCGAGCACCCGGTCGAACCGGCCTGCCGCGAGGATCTTCGAGCATTGCTCGGCGTGCCGGTGCGGTTCGCCCATTTCGAGACCGCTCAGGATGCGCAGCCCCGGAAACCGTTCGCGGCAGCGTTCGATCGCGTCCAGATAGCCGGCGGCGTCGAACGCGGGTGGCGTCAGCATCCCCTCCGGGTCGGCGACCGCGGTGAGCCGGTCCATGGCGTACGGGCCCTCCAGCGCGATCCGCCACACGGTGTGATCCAGGTGCTCGGTGAAGGCGATCGCCGGCAGTCCGATCTCCACGGCGCGAGCACAGGACTGTGCCATGTCGCCCACCTGCGTGTCCCAGGACCACTCGCTGTGCACGTGGCTGTCGCAAGGCAACGACACCCTTCACCACCCCCATCGACCAGCGTCGTCGCCCAGTATCGCAGTGGCCGGCGCCTCCCCGGCCGCAATTGGGTTGTTCGACGAGGGCGCGCGGGTGACCATGGTCGGCATGGCGGGGAATCGGATGTGAGATCGCCGTTGCAGGGCGGGCTGCCGCCGGTGGAAGCGGTGGCCGGCGCCGTGGTGGAGATCGCCTGCGACGAGTCCGGGTTCTCCGGCACCAATCTGCTGCATTCCTCCGCCCCGGTGATCACGCACGCGAGCGTCGATCTGAGCGCCGGCGAGGCGACCGGGCTGATCACGGCGCTGCGGTCGGGGTTCCGGTGCTCGCCGCACGAGTTCAAGTCCGGGCAGTTCCTGCGCGGACCGGGCGCGGGTGAGGCGCTGCAGTGGTTCCTGGCGGCGCTGACGGGCCGCGCGCACGTCCACCTGGTCGACAAGGAGTTCTTCCTCGTCACCCGAATCGTCGACCTGCTGCTGACCGAGCCGTCGTACGCGGCCGGCACCCGCCTGACTCAGGACCACCGTCCGGCCGCTCTCGCCCTGTACCGGGCCGGGCGCACGGCCGGCGGCGACTGGGGTGCGTTCCTGGCGGCCTTCGTCGACCTGGTCCGGATCAAGCGGCGGCGTCCGGGCCGCCGCAGCGTGGAGGAGTTCTTCCAGGCCCGGGACGCGCTGGTGCGAAACGGGCTCGGCGCGCCGGCCGGCGCCGTCCTCGACGGGCTCAGCCCGGCCTCCGTGTCGGCCGTGCTGGGCCGGCTCGACAACGACGACCGGTCGATTCCGCCGCCGCTGGAGCCGATGCTGCCGGCGCTGGCGGAAACGGTCTTGTTCTGGAGCGGCGGACGGCGGCAGGTGCTGGTGATCCACGACGAGCAGAGCGCCCTCACGGCCGACCGGCTGACCCGCCTCCGGCAGGCGCTGGCCCCCGACGGCGGGGTATCGCCGCTGGCCGGGCTGGTGATGGTCGACTCCCGCGACGATCCGCGGGTCCAGGTCGCCGACCTGCTCGCCGGGGTGGCCCGGCGGCTGCCCGGGATCCTCAACGACGCCCTGCTCTCCCCGACCTCACTGCGCGATCCCGACGGGTGACGCCCGCAGCCCGGCGTGCTCGCTACCAGGGCACGGCGCCGTCGTCCTGGAAGAAGCCGGCGGTCGGGCTGTCCGCCATGGTGGCGAGGTGCACCGCGATCGCGGCGCCCTGGGCGGCGGTCCGGTCGAGAGTCAGCCCCAGGGCGGCGGCGAAGTCGGTGCCGCAGGCGCCGGGCGCCACGGCGTTGACGGCGATGCGGTCGCCGGCCAGTGCCTTGGCGTACTGAACGGTGAGCATGTTCACCGCCGTCTTCGAGGTCGGGTAGCCCGCGCTGACTCCCCGGGCGGCGAAACGGTGCTCCGGGTCGGTTTGCCAGTGCAGCGACCCGGTGCCGCTGGAGACGTTGACGATCCGGGCGTCCGGGGACTCGCGCAGCAGCGGCAGGAACGCCTCGGTGACCCGGATGACGCCGAACAGGTTCGTCTCGAAGACCGTACGGATCACCTCCAGGTCGATCTGCCCGGGGATCTGGCCGGCCCGGCCGCCGGCGATGCCGGCGTTGTTGACCAGCACGTCGAGCCGGCCGTAGGACGCACCGACCCAGGCGGTGGCCTCGCGGACCGAGACGTCGTCGGTCACGTCCAGCACCACGGAGCGGACACCCAGCCGCTGCGCGGTGTCCGCGCCACGGCGGGCGTCGCGGGCCGCCACCACGACGGTCAGGCCGTTGCCGGCGAGCCCTTCGGCGATCGCCGCTCCGATTCCCTTGTTGGCCCCGGTCACCAGGGCAATCCTCGTGTCAGGCATGCCCCGATCCGACCACTGCCGGCCCGGTCGCGTCCAAGATCGATCGGGTACGGAGCGATACCGTCGAGGTATGGAGGATGTCGAGACCCGCGAGTTGCGCTACTTCGTCGCCGTGGCCGAGGAACTGCACTTCGGCCGGGCCGCCGAGCGCCTGGGGATCGCCCAGCCGCCGCTGTCCCGGGCGATCCGCCGGCTCGAGCATCGCATGGGGGTCACGCTGCTGGAACGCACCAGCCGTGGCGCCCGCCTGACCGCCGCCGGCGAGGTGCTGCTGGCCGACGGGCGTACCGCGCTGGCGGCGGTCGCCGCTGCCACCCGCCGGGCGCAACGGGCTGGCGCGGCCCGGCGGCGGCTGGTCGTGACGATGAAACCGGGCGGCGACGCCGGGCTGCTGCCGGGCATCCTCGCCGCGTACGAGTCGCAGCCGGGCGCGCTCCCCGTGGAGTTCGCCTTTTCCATCCACCAGCGGGCGGCCATGCTCCGCGACGGGCGCGCCGACGTCGGCCTCCTGCACCACCCGCAGAATGACCTGCGCGGGCTCGCCACCGAGGCGCTCGCGGTCGAGCAGCGGGTCCTCGCGCTCGCCGACAGCCACCCGCTGGCTTCCCGCGGCACCCTGCGCACCGCGGACCTGGCCGGCCAGGTCATGCCGCAATGGCCGGAGGCGGCCGACGTTGGGCCGGGACCCCGCGTCCACGACGCCGGCGAGCTCATGCAGTTGGTCGCGCTCGGCCGGGCGGTCGCCCTCGTCACCGAGTCGGCCGCGAAACGGCCGCACCGGGGCGTCACCTACCGCCCGGTGTCGGACGCGCAGCCGGCCACCCTCGTGGTGGCCTGGCCCGAAAACGGCCGGTCGCGACACGTCGCCGCCTTCGTCGCCGCCGCCCGCGGGATCACCGCCGGGTAGCCGGCGGACCGGCTCAAAGCCGCCGCCCGCGCCGCCGGTAGCCGGCGAACCGGCTCAGGCAAACGGGCTCAGCCGCCGTGACCGGTCTGCGGCGAGGCCAGCGGCGGGCGGGTGTGCCACGTGGCCGTCGCGACGGTGGCGAACCCGAGCGATTCGTACAGTGGGCGCCCCGCCTCGGTCGCCACCAGCGTGAACTCCTGGTCCGGTCGCGCGGCGATCGCCGCCGTCAGCACCGCGCGGGCGAGCCCGCGCGAGCGGTGCTCGGGAAGCGTGGCGAGCCAGTAGACACCGGTGGCGTGTCCGTCGTCGTAGGTGTAGGCCGCCGCGGCCGGGGCGCCGCCCAGGTACGCCAGCCACACCTGCCAGCCGGGCAGCGCGAGCACCCGGGGTGGCAGGGCCTGCGCCCGGACCCACGGCTGGTAACGCGGGAACGGAAAGCCGTCGACCATGACGCGTTCCGCCTCGGCCAGGGTGTCCGGGTCGCGAACCTCGATCACCCGTACGGCGGGCGGCGGGGCGTCGAAGGCGCCGGCCGGACGGTTCATGACCGGCATCCGCAGCGTCGCTGAGGTCGGCGTCAGCGCCGCGGATCCCGGATCGGCGAAGACGTCCTCCAGCAGCACGGACCTGGCCGGTGACATGCGGCTGATCTCCGCGAGGGCCGCCGCGTCGGGTGGCTCCCGCAGGATCACCCGGGTCGACGCGGGAAGGTCGACCCGCACCCGGCCCTTGTCGAGGCGGGGCATCGGGGATCAGCGCGGTCCACATCGCCGCGGCGTTCCGCAGGTAAACCTCTGCCTGATCGATCACCGTGATCATAGTAAGGCAGGTCAGGCCCGGATCCGGTCCGGCACCGGCGGCAGGCCGAAGTCGCTGCTCGCGGCCCGGATCTCGGTGATGAACGCGGCCACCGCCGGGTGTGTCCCCGCGCCCCGGCGGTACGCGATCCGGGTGCGGCGCCGGGTCGGCAGCGGGACCAGCCAGACCCCGGTGGGCGGCTTCGCGGCGGCCAGTTCCGGCACCAGCGACACGCCCTGGCCGGCGGCGACGAGGGCCAGCACCGTGGTGAAGTCGTCGGCCTGGTGCCGGGCCCGGGGGGTGAAGCCCGCGGCCTGGCACACGTGCAGCGTCACGTCGTGGCAGAGGGTGCCGGGGCTGGCCACGATCCAGTCGGCGTCGCGTTGTTCGCGCAGCCCGCCGGACCCGGTCGCGGGCAGCGCGAGGTACACCGTCTCGTCCAGCAGCGGCACGGCGTCCAGCATCGGGTCCGGCCGCACCGGGGCGACGTCGTAGTCGTGCAGCAGGCCCACGTCGAGGCGGTGTTCGCGCAGCGCGGCCGGGACCGCCGCCGGGTCCAGCTCGGTGACCATCAGCTCGAGCCCGGGGTGGCGTTCGGCCAGGGCGACCAGGGTGGCCGGCAGCAGCGTGCGGATCGCGGTCGGGAACGCGCCGATGCGCAGCGGGCCGGACAGCCCGGTGGCCAGGGCCGCGAGCGCGGTGCTGGCCCGTTCCAGGGCGGCCAGCACGGTTTCGGCGTGCTGGACCAGGACCCGGCCCGCGGGGGTGAGCGTGACCCGCCGGCCGGTGCGTTCGAGCAGGGGCAGGCCGACCTCGCGTTCCAGTGCGGACAGTTGCTGGGACACCGCCGACGGGGTGTACATGTGTGCCTGCGCGACCGCGGCGATCGTGTCGAGGCGGGCGAGGTCGCAGAGCAGGCGCAGACGCCGGACGTCGAGCATCAGCTGAGCTTACGGTTCTGTGCAGAAATGCGAACTGGACCTTATGCGGATGGCTGCCGGAGGCTGGGCGCATGACCTTCACCGGTGTGTACGTTCCGCTGATCACCCCGTTCGACGCGACCGGCGCGGTGGACCTGGACGCCCTGGAAGCCCTGGCCCGGCACGTGCTGGCGGGCGGCGCGGCCGGCCTGGTGGCGCTGGGCACCACCGGGGAGCCGGCGTCGCTGAGCGGGGCCGAGCAGCGGGCCGTCGTGGACGTCGTCGCCCGGGTGTGCCGGGAGCACGACGCCGCCCTGATGGTCGGCGCGAACTCGGTCGAGGCGGTGCGGGCGTTGCGGGACCGGCCGGGGGTGAGCGCCGCGCTGAGCCTGGTGCCGCCGTTCCTGCGTCCGGGCGAGGCCGGTGTCGTCGCGTACTTCGAGGCGCTGGCCGCCGCGAGCCCGGTGCCGATCATCGTCTACCACGTGCCGTACCGGACCGGGCAGTCGTTGTCGGCCGCCACCGTGCGGCGGCTCGCCGCGATCCCCGGCGTGGCCGGGATGAAGCTGGCCGCCGGGGGCATCGACGCGGCGACCGTGGAGCTGCTGGCGGATCCACCGGCCGGCTTCGCGGTGCTGGGCGCCGACGACGCGTTCGTGTCGCCGCTGCTGGCGCTGGGTGCGCACGGCGGCATCCTGGCCTCGGCGCACCTGGCCACCGACCGGTTCGTCGAGCTGGTGCGTGCCTGGCAGGCCGGGGACGCCGTACGGGCGCGGGCGGTCGGCCGTCAGCTCACCGGGCTGGCGCTGGCGCTGTTCGCCGAGCCCAACCCCACCGTGCTCAAGGGTGTGCTGCACGCGCGGGGCCTCATCCCGACCGCCGCCGTACGGCTGCCGCTGCTGCCCGCCGCCGAAGGCAGCATCCGGGCGGCGCTGGACTGTCAGCCGTCCCCCGGATGAGGGGCGGCGCCCGGCCGGGCCACGATCATGGCGCTTCCGCCGTAGTGGTCAGCCCAGGATGCGGCGGGCCTCCGCGAGCACATCCGGCGAGGCCAGCGGCGCCCAGGAGTCGAACAGGCCGCGGAAGTAGTCGCCGTAGCGGGGCACGAAGGCGGCGTCCTGCTCGGCCACGTCGAGCTCGTTGACGATGCTCAGGTCGGTGAACGGGCGGACCTGCTCCGGGGTCAGGCTTCGCGGGGCGCCGGTGAAGCGGTCCCACACCTGGCGGGTCGCCGGCAGCGCCTTCCAGGTGCGGGAGCGGTCGCAGGCGCCGTACAGGTAGATCAGGGCCTCGGCCCGGTCGCCGACCAGCTCGCGCAGCGGGGCCCGGTCGGCGACCTCCAGCAGGGTCAGGTCGAAGCCGTCGGTGCCGTAGGCGGCGTGTGCCAGCCCGGCCAGCCGCACCTGCGGGTCGTGGCCCAGCGCGCCGAGCCGGTCGTGGACCCGGACCAGATGGGCGTAGAGGGTGCCGCCGGGGTGGTCGATGTGCTCGGCGCCGCGCTCGCGCAGCCACGCCTTCACGGTCTGCTCGGTGCTCATCCCCCGACCCTAGGGCCGCCGGCGGCGGCTCAGCCTGCGCGGTTCATCACAGCGACGCCGCCGGTCTCCAGCGCCACCCAGAGGTTGCCGTCCGGGCCGACGGTCAGGCCGTGCGGTTCGGACTTCGGGGTCGGCAGGTCGTGCTCGGTGACCGTGCCGGTGGGGCTGATGTGCGCGACCCGGTTGGCGCCCCACTCGGTGAGCCAGCAGCCGTCGCCGGTCGCGACGATCGCGTGCGGGCGGGCCGTGCGGTCCGGCAACGCGAACTCGGTGACGGCGCCGTCGGGGGTGATCCGGGCGACCTGGCCGGCGCCGATCTCGACGCACCAGAGCGCGTCGGCGGTGGCGGTGATGCCGACCGGGGCGGCCGCCGGGGTGGGCAGTTCGTGCAGGGTGACGGCGCCGTCGGTGGTGATCCGGCCGACCGCGTTGGCCTGGTTGAGGGTGCACCACAGGGCGCCGTCGGGCCCGGTGGTGATCGTCGAGGCGAACGCCCGGTCGACCGGCAGCGGGAATTCGCGCAGGTCGCCGCCGGGGGTGAGACGACCGATCCGGTCGGCGTTCATCTCGGTGAACCAGAGCGCGCCGTCCGGGCCGGCGACGATCCCGTACGGGCCGCAGCCGGGCTCCGGCAGCACGAACTCGGCGAGCTCACCGGCGGTGCTGATCCGGCCGATCCGGCCGTCGCCGGTGCGGCTGAACCACAGCGCACCGTCCGGGCCGGTGGTGATCAGCGTCGGCTGGCACCGCGGCGCCGCGAGGTCGAAGGTGCGCAGGTCGCCGCCGGTGCCGAGCCGGGCGATCCGGCCGGCGTGGGCGAAGGTCAGCCACAGGGCGCCGTCGGGGCCGGCCGTGATGCCGTACGGGCCGGCGTCCTCATCCGCGATCGTGATCTCCCGGATGTCCACCGCGGCCTCCTTGTCGTCGTCAGGGCACTTCGGGGCCGGGTGGGCGCCAGCCGCGGCGCCGGCCCCGGCGCAGGGCGGCGGCGGCCACCACGACGAGCAGGACCACGCCGGCGCCGATCGCGGCGACCAGCAGCGACATGTCCTGCGCGTGCGTGCGGCGGGTGGCCAGGGCGACCGCCGCGGGGTCCTCGGTGTGCATGATCACCGGTGCGGGCGTGGGCCTGGTCTCCGGCCCGAGGGTCTCGGTCAGCGCCCGGTAGGGGTTCAGCACGCCGAAGCCGTACCGGTCGCTGCGCCGCCCGCCGGGCGCCGGGTCGGTGGTGGCGAGGATCCGCCGGGCCACCTGGGCCGGGGTCAGGGTCGGGAACCGCTGCTTGACCAGCGCGGCGGTGGCCGCGACGAACGGGGTCGCGTAGCTGGTGCCGTCGCCCTGGGTGTGCCCGCCGCCGGGCACGGCGAAGGTGACGCCCGCACCGGGCGCCATCACGTCCACGTAGTCGCCGTGCTGGGAGAACACGCCGGCCACGCCGTTCGCGTCGATCGCGCCGACGCCGATCACGTCCGGGTAGGACGCCGGATAGGGCCGCGGGTTGGCCTCGTCGGGCCTGCCGTGGTTGCCGGCGGCGGCCACCACGACCACCCCGGCGTCGACCGCCCGCGCCACGGCGTCGCGGACCCGGCTGTCGTCGGCGGTCATCACCAGCGACATGTTGATGACGTCGGCCTCGCCCTCGTCGACCGCCCAGTCGATCGCGGTGGCGAACCTCGCCGGGCTGACCGGCTCGCTGCCGCCCTGCTGCGGGGTGTCGGTCTGCTCGCTGACCCGCACCGGCACGATCGTCGCGCCGGGCGCCAGCCCGCGCAGGCCCGCGCCGTCGGCCGGTCTCGCGGCGATGAGGCTGGCCACGGCAGTGCCGTGCCCGACGCAGTCCTGCCGGCCGGAGGCGTCGCCGTGCAGGAAGTCCTGGCCGGTGGCGACCTGGCCGCGCAGCTGGGGATGCTCGTCGTCGACGCCGGAGTCGATGACCGCGACGCGCACCCCGGCGCCGGTGGCGAACGGGGCGAGCCGTTCCGGGGCGAACAGCTGCGTCTCGTAGGGCTTGGCGGCGCTGACCTTGCCCCGGGCCGGCGGATTCTGGCAGACGAAGGCGGCCTGGGCGGGCACGGCGGGCAGGACCACGGCGAGCGCGGCGCCCAGGGCGGTCACCGCCACCGTCACCTTGTGTAACCTCATCGCCACTCCCCCGCACCACGACCGGCTTGGATGTTACCGAGGTGGCACCCGGGGCGGCGACCCTGGGCCTGTGACCACGGGCTCGATTGACCCGCTCCGGCGGGCGCGGCTAGGTTGTGGGGACCATCTGCGGCGTTGTGAGGGAAACCGGTGAGAATCCGGTGCGGTCGCGCCACTGTGAACGGCTCCCCGCGGGGTGCCGTGAGTCAGGACGCTCACACGTGCGCAGGCCTGTTGAACGGGACGCGTCATCCCGGTAGGAGGTCTTGCCCAGCTATGTCAGACATCTCCAACGCTTCGTCGGCACGCCCGTTGAGCCCGCCCGCGGTCTCCCCGCGGGTCCTCTGGACGGCCGCCGGCGCCGTCGCCACGCTCCTGCTGCTGGCCTACCTGGTCGCCTTCGACCAGGGTGCGGTCTCGCAGAGCGGCATGTACCTGCACGAGCTCATGCACGACGGCCGTCACCTGCTCGGCGTCCCGTGTCACTGAGCGAGGCCCGCACCCCCTCGACGTACGGTGCCATCCTGCTGCGGGGCCTGCTGGCCGGCCTGATCGCCGGTCTGCTGGCCGGCGTCTTCGCATACTCCACCGGCGAGAGCCGGATCGACGCCGCGATCGCGATCGAGGAGGCCGCGGCCCAGGCCGCTCCGGCCGATCCCGCCGGCGACGGTCACCACGAGGAGGAGCTCGTCTCCCGTACGGGCCAGAAGGGCGGGCTGTTCCTGGCCACGGCCCTGTACGGGGTGGCGATGGGCGGGCTGCTCGCGACGGCGTACACGCTGCTGCGCCGGCGGCTGCGCACCCGCAGCGACACCCGGGCGGCGTTCGGGCTGGCCGGGGCCGCCCTGCTGGGCATGGTGCTGGTGCCCTTCGTGAAGTATCCGGCGAACCCGCCGGCGGTCGGTGATCCGGCGACGATCAACCAGCGCACCATCAGCTGGCTGGCGATCGTGGTGATCGGCCTGGTCGCGGTCTGGGCCGGCGTGGTCGCCTCGCGGGCGCTGCGGGCAACCGCGCCGGAGTGGCTGCGGGCCGCCGCGGCGCTGGCGGGGTTCCTGGTCGTGGTGGCGATCGGCTACGTGCTGCTGCCCACGGTCGACGAGGTGCCCGACACGTTCCCGCCGAGCCTGTTGTGGACGTTCCGGCTGGCCTCGCTCGGCACCCAGGTCACGCTGTGGACCGCGCTGGGGCTGGCGTTCGCCGCGCTGCTGCACCGGCACGAGCGCAGGAACGTGCCGGCCGCCGAGCGGACCGAGGCCGTGTCCGTGTGAGCGGAGTGCGGCTGCTCGCCGCCGCCCCGACCCCGGCCCTGCGCCGGGCTGTCTTCGGTGGCGACGACGACGATCTCGACGAGGGCGGCCTGCGGGCCGCCCTCGCCCTTTCCGAACAGGGCGGCCCCGATCTCGGCGGCCGCACCGACGTCTGGGTCTGCGCGCCGTCCCAGGCGGCGCTGCAGACCGCCCGGGCGCTGGGCCACGACGACCCGGTCATCGACAAGGCCCTGGCGGACCCGGGCTACGGCACCTGGAGCGGGCTGGGCCTGGGCGACGTGGCCGGCCGCGATCCCGACGGCCTGCACGCCTGGCTGACCGACCCCGGCGCCGCGCCACACGGCGGGGAGTCGCTGGCCGACGTCCGGCGGCGCGCGGGCGCCTGGCTGGACACCCAGGTGGAGCAGCGCACGGTCGCGGTCGCCCATCCGGTGGTGGTCCGCGCGGCGCTCACGCACGCTCTGGGGCTGCCGGACGAGGCGGTGTGGCAGCTGGACGTCGCCCCGCTGTCGCTGACCCGGCTGACCCACCGTACGGGCCGCTGGCACCTGTCGTTTCCCCCGGCCGGCTGAGCACCCACCGCTCCATGCACCTGCTGGCCCGCCCCGGCCATGCTTTTGCTGGACCGGGCCGGCGGCCGCGGGCCGCGCTCCTGCTAAACCGTGGCCGACGGCCCGGTCCGAGAGTTGTTGCTGGACCGGGCCGCCGGTCGCGGGCCGTGCTCTCGTCAGGCCGTGGCCGACCCGCCCTCGGCCGTGCTCTTGCTATCCCGTGGCCGGTGGCCTGGTCCGTGCTCTTGCTGGACCGGGCCACCGGTCGCGGTGTCGTGCTCTTGTCAGGCCGTGGCGGCCCGTTCGAGCAGGGTGCGGTGGCGGATCATCCACCCGGCGGCACGGGCCCGCCAGGCCAGCGACCACAGTGGCGCCGGGTCGGCCGAGTCCGGGGTGATGCCGGCCCGGACCGCCTCGGCGGAACAGTCCCGGATCGCGAACTCGATCATCCGGCCGACCAGGCCCTGCCGATCGGCGCGGGGCAGCCCGTAGCCGTCGAGGAACAGCCGCAGCTGCCCGGCGCGAGCGGCGGCGCCGGGCAGGCCGTGCCGCTCGGCGACGTCGTCGTCGTGCAGTTGGGCGTGCCACCACGCGGCGGCGACGACCTCGTCGAGACGGTCGACCGGGCCGGCCAGGGTCCAGTCGATGAAGGCCACGGGCACGCCGTCGCGGGCCACGGTGTGCCACGGCCCGGCGTCGCAGTGGCCGATCACCGAGTCGGACCCCTGGTGATGCATCCACCAGGGCTGCCACGCCGCGTCCGGCCCGGGCCGGAAGCTTGCCGTCGCGGTGTGCAGGTCGCGGAGCAACGTGCCGGCCCGGGCGACACCGTCGTCCGACCACGCACGTGGGTGAATGATGCTGCCCTCGATGTAGGTCAGCATCTCGTTGCCGGCGGCGTCGATGCCGTCGCCGACCACCCGCGGGGAGCCGGCGAAGCCGACCTCCTCAAGGTGGCGCAGCAGGGCGTGGACGGTGCCGGTCCAGGGCCGGGCGGGACGCTTGATCGTCTCGCCGGACCGGATGACATGACTGGGTCCGCCTTCGGCCGCGGTCAGCGGCTCGAAGGACGATGCGGAAACCACGAATTCTCCTCGTGTCAGCGCGGTGAGCGGTGATACAGCGCCGGATGACGGCGCCGTGAATCGACGGAAGTCGACGGGACCGCTACGAGCGAGGAGTGGGTGTATCGCGCCGGTCAGCTCGCGGCGCGCTCGCGGGTCGTAGCGGTGACAGCCACCTCGCTGGGCACCATGCACATCATCGAGACCTCCTTGCCGAGCCGGGAACCGGAGATTATCGGGGCGGGCGCGGCGCTGCTACCGAGTTTCGCCGTCCCCGTCATCCCAGGGTTTCGCGGGCCCAGCGGGTCACCAGGGACAGCACCGGGGCGCGCCCGGCGAACATCGCCGCGGTGTCGCGGGAGTCGTAGGCGCCCTTGCGGGGACCCTGCGCGGCGACGGCCAGCATGCGCGGCGCCAGCCAGTAGTACTTCGCGGCGCCGGTCAGCTTGATCGCCCGGCTGATCGTGGCGTCGTCGACCGCGCCGCCGAGCCCGCGCCGGTAGCCGTCGGCGACCGCGGCGGCCACGTCGTCGATCAGGGCGATGTCGATCAGCCCGTCGAAGAACGCGTCCAGGGTCAGGTTGGCGACGTCCTCGCCGATGGCGCCGGGCCCGGTGAACGCCCAGTCCAGCAGGACCGGCCCGGCCGCGCCGATGATCAGGTTCATCGGCCACAGGTCGTGGTGGCACAGCGTGCGAGGCAGCAGGTCCGCGGCGGCGAGCAGCTCGGCCCGCCGCTGCCAGAGCGTGCGCAGGTCGGCCCGCAGCCGCGGGGACCAGCCGGCGACCGCGGCCGGGTGCGCCCAGTCGGGCTCGGCGCCCAGCGACTGGGCGCTGGTGTAGTCGCGCAGGAAATCGCGGGCCAGCCAGGCGTCGGTGGGCGGGCGGCCGAGCCAGCGGGCCTGCCCGGCCCCGATCCGGTACGCGACATCGCCCAGCTCGGCGCTGCCGCACGCGGTGCCCGGCACCCCGGCGACGTGCTCGAACCACATGGCCACGGAACCGTCGGCGCGGTCCTCGGTGTCGAGCAGGGCGGGCGCGGGCAGCCCGGCGTCGGCGAAGGCGGTGTGCGCCAGCCCGCCGCGGTAGGCCAGCAGCTCACGCCGCCAGTAGTTCCAGTGCCCGGGCTCGTCGGAGGCCTGGAAATGTGGCGCGGCGTCGGGCCGGCCGGGGGTGGAGATCTTCAGCACCGCGTCGTGGCCGTCGCGCCGGACCCGCCAGATGCCGCCGGTGGCGCCGCTGAACGGGTTGTGCGGCAGCTCCTGGGCGGCGGTGGCGTCGGCGACCAGGTCGCTGGGCGGGATCCTCACCGGAAGATCCTATTTGCCGGCGCGCGGCCGTCACGGCCGTAGGTGGGTGCGTTGCCCGTCGTGGTCGAGGATGCACAGGACCTCGGCCGGGCCGCCATGGGCACCGATGGCATGCGGGGTCATGGTGGAGAACTCGGCGGCCTCGCCGGCCTCGACCAGGATGGTCCGCTCCCCGAGCAGCAGCATGGCGGTGCCGGAGAGCACGGTGAACCAGTCCGTGCCGGGATGGACGCCCAGCTCGACGGTTCCCCGCACGACCGGCTTGGTGATCCGCATCTTGGCCACGGTCACGCCGTTCGGCCCGGAGCCGCGGCTCAGCAGCCAGGTGGTCCGGCCCCGCACCTCGTCGCGGTGCGGCCGGATCACCACGTCGCCGTCGTCGGCTGAGGCGACCAGCTGGTCGAGGGTGGTGCCCAGGACCCGGGCGATCGGGGCCAGCTGATCCAGGGCGATCCGCCGGTGGCCGGTCTCGATCCGGCTGAGCGTCGACGGGCTCAGGTGGCACCGCGCGGCCAGCTCGTCGAGCGACCAGCCCCGGGCCACGCGCAGGCCGCGGATCCGTTCGCGGACCAGGCTGTCGAGATCTCCGTCTTGCGTCATAGGCAAGATGCTATGCCGAAGCTGCAATCCATGGGTACGGTCGGGGCATGCCACATCACGATCACGATCAGCCCGGTCACGGACATAAGCACGACCACGGGGGCGACGACGCGGCCCTGGCGGAGTTGGTGGACCTGGACGCCGAGGTGCTCAGCGCGTACCTCGACGAGGTCATGGGTTTGATCCACACCGCCGCCGACGGGCCGGTCCGCCGCATCGTCGACCTGGGCAGCGGCACCGGCACCGGCTCGTTCGCGCTGCTCCGGCGGTTCGGCGGCGCCGAGGTCATCGCGGTGGACGCCTCCGAGACGATGCTGGAGCGCGTCCGTACCAAGGCCGTCGACCTGGGCCTGCGGGACGCGATCCGGACGGTCCGCGCCGACCTGGACGGCTCGTGGCCGGCGCTCGGGCCGGCCGACCTGGTGTGGGCGGCGGCGTCCCTGCACCACCTGGCCGATCCCGACCGGGTCCTGGCCGACGTCTTCGGCACGATCCGGCCGGGCGGACTGCTCGCGGTCGCCGAGTTGGACTCCTTTCCGCGGTTCCTGCCCGGTGACCTCGGCGCCGGGCTCGAAGAGCGCTGCCACGCGGTCCTCGCCGAGGCCCGCGCCCGCGACCTGCCGCACCTGGGCGACGACTGGGGGACGCGGCTGCGCCGGGCCGGCTTCGCGGTCGAGCAGGACCGGACCTTCACCATCGACCTGGTTGCCCCGCTGCCCGCCGCCACCGGCCGGTATGCGCAGGCTTCCCTGCGCCGGGCGCGGACCGGGCTCCAGGGGCGGATCAGCGACGCGGACCTGGCCACGCTCGACGCGCTGCTGGACCAGGACGGTCCGGCGAGCGTCCTGCACCGCGACGATCTCCGGGTCCGCGCCACCCGGACTCTCCTGCTGGCCCGCCGCCCGTAGCCCCACCCGGCTGACGGGCGGCCCGCCCGGGGCCGCCGCGCTGATCGCCGAACGCAGCGCGCTGCGGCATTTCGAACGCCGCGCGTTTGCGGCATGAGGGCGCGCTCGGCCGTCGAGTGCAGCCGGCCCACCCGGATGGAGTGTCAGTCCGCGCGGCATTTCGAACGCCGCGTGTTGCGGCATGAGGACGCGCTCGGCCGTCGAGCGCAGCCGGCCCACCCGGATGGAGTGTCAGTCCGCACTGCGACCGCGGCTGACGTCCTTGGCTTTACTGAGGGCAGCCCGGTGCGGGCGGTGGTGCGGGTCAGGGCAGGGCGGTTGCCAGGTCGGCGACGGTTTCGAACGCGGCTGCGGCCCGGGTGGCGGCGTCCGGGCTCAGTCGCACGCGCTCGACGCGGGCGAGCATCTCGGCCGCGGTGGCCGGGTCGTCCAGCACCATCGCCACCTCCGCCCGGTAGACCACGACCTCCACCAGCGTGACGGGGTCGTCGCCGGCGCCCGGCCGGGCCAGCGCGCTGTCGAGGATCCGGGCGGCCTGCTGGGCGTCCTTCCTAACCGCCGCCGTCGGCCCGGCGCACATGGAAATAGCCGATCAACGCCGCCGTCCCGCCGAACAGCCGATGCCGCGCGGGAACCCGCCGTCGTTCCGGCGCGGTGTTCCGAAGTTGTCGGTGGGTGGGGCTAGGGTCGGTTCGCGATGGTGGATGACGACAATTCCGTGCCGACCGACCCGACGACGACCGGTCCGGCGACTGGCCTGATGGCCTCCGGAGTGCCGGCCGCCCGGGCCGGCGGGGGTTACTCCGGGGATCCCGAGCCGGAGACGCGGCCCTGTGCGCACTGCGGGCGCCCAGTGCCGCAACGGGCCGCCGCCGGCCGCCCGTTCCGGTATTGCCGCGACAACGACGGCGAGTGCCAGCGCGCCTCCCGCAACGTGCGGATGCGGCACCGCTCCTCGCCCGGGCTCGCCGGCCAGGTCGCCCGCACCTGGGAGGCCGTCGACCGCCTCGACCAGCTCGTCGGCACCCTCAGCGAGGCCCTGCACGCCGAGATGTCACCGGCCGGGGTGGAGCGGCAGGTGGCCGAGGTGCGGGCGGAGACGTCCCGGCAGATCGCCGCCGCGCACACCGAGCGCGACGACGCCCGCCACGACGCCGACCGCGCCGCCGAGGCGGCCGGGATCGCCGCGCAGGAGGCCGCGGTCGCGCGGGCCGAGCGC
>Ga0307516_10001774_pt1 | contig 29663 bp, 20 predicted proteins | sample 19_EM_MG_FD_203310 | JGI IMG/M metagenome (GOLD analysis project Ga0307516, IMG submission 203310) | Populus trichocarpa ectomycorrhiza microbial communities from riparian zone in the Pacific Northwest, United States - 19_EM | ecosystem: Host-associated > Plants > Roots > Unclassified | place... | reverse complement strand
CACCGCCACGCAGCAGATCCGCGCCTGGTCGCTCGTCGTCTCGCCCCATCCGGACGCCGGCGTCGAACTCGCCAGCGGCATCCGCGAAACCGTCGACCCGTGGGGCAACGCGCGCCAGGTCTTCGCACATTCGCAGGTGCACGACGAGCTCGACGTCACCTCCGCGTTCGAGGCGGGCATCAGCGTCCAGGCGCTGCCCGCGCCCGGCACCAGCCAGCCCTGGCGCGAGGTCGCGCGCGACCTGCGCCTGCACGCGGGCGCGAGCGCGCATGACGTGAACGCGAGCGAGTCCTCCGACGAACGCCGCGCCGAGCGCGCCGCCTTCGAGGCCGCCGAGTTCGCGCTCGACTCGTCGCTCGCGCCGCGCGCCCGGGCGTTGGCAGACTGGGCTCGTCCGGCCGCCGAGGCCAACGCCGGCATCGTTGAATTGGCGTTGGCGCTGATGCACCAGATCCACGACGAGTTCGAGTACCTGCCGCAATCCACGTCGGTCACCACCGGCGCGCTGGAAGCGCTGGAGCTGCGCCACGGCGTCTGCCAGGACTTCGCCCACGTGCTGATCGGCGCCTGCCGCTCGCTGGGCCTCGCAGCGCGCTACGTCAGTGGGTACCTGCTCACGCAACCGCCGCCCGGCAAGCCACGCCTGGTCGGCGCCGACGCGTCGCACGCGTGGGCGGCGGTCTGGTGTCCGCCGTACGGCTGGTTGGCGCTCGATCCCACCAACGACGTGCCGGTGGGGCAGGATCACGTGACGCTGGCGTGGGGGCGGGACTATGCCGACGTGGCGCCGCTGCGCGGGGTCATTCGCGGCGGGTCAGGCAATGCGCCGCGAGTGGGCGTGACGGTCGAGCCGCTCTGAGCTTGCCTTGACGGCCTGCGCGTCGGGACGGCGTCTCCGGCAGGAAGAGACCGACCTCAGTGCCGCGGCGCAGGGCGTTCCAGGGCGTCAGCCGCGAGGTCGATTTGCCCGCTACCTTCGACGGGCACCGGCGCCACTGGCGCGCTCAAAGCCCGCCCGCGGGCGTCTGCGACATGCGTTGGCTGTGTGCGTGATCGGACGAGGCCAGCTCGAGGAGCTTCAACTGCCTCGGTGACAATCCCGGCACCGTCTTCAATCGCCGGATGATCGCGGCGTCCAGCGGCAGGCCGTCCTGGACGAACAGGCACAGCGGCGGGGTGCCGGGACGCATCGCTTCGAATGTCACGCGGTATCCGCGCGCGACGGCGCCGCGGCCGTTCGCCTGCTCCTCGTGCACCACGGTGCAGCCCGCAATGTCCGCATACGCCAGCGTGCGCGTTCGCCACCACGCGCGTGACACGACGCCGTCGACGGCGAAGATGAACGCGATCCGCACGCTCAGCGCCATCCGGACGCAGCCGGCGATCATCGTCAGCCAGACGGCCCCGAAGAGCAGCAGGGCGGGCGTCGGCAGCGCGGCATCGAGCACTTGCGGCCACATCACCAGGAGAAAGGCCAGCACGGCCACCGCCAGCGCAGCCCCGGCCACGCGGGTCAGCAGCGGCAGCCGGTAGACGAGCTCGGAATGGTTTCGGGCGAAGGAAATCATCTCGACAGTATCGCGACTTGGCGCCACTTCCCGCGCCGCCAAACGCCTCGATCCAGCAAGAATACCCAGTCTGGGTTATCAGGATCGTTCCGGCCGCGGTGCGATCGTCTTGAATGCGGGTGTTCAGGCAATGTAGGCGATTGTTTGCTGTCAATGTGTCGGGCCGCTGCCGGAGGTGTCTGGCACCTCCTCGGATCGCGCGGAGAGAGCTGCCGCAAGCCACTTCATCTGTTGCGATTCGAGGCAGGGCCTGACGCCGGCCCCGCTCGGGATCGGCGTCAGGCATCGCCTCGTCCGCGATGAAGATGTCGCCAAGGCGCACATCGTGGCGCGGACGAGGAGATGCCAGACACCTCCGGTCGCCGCTCGCCCGGGTTCGGAATGCGGATCGGCTCGCTAACCCCGCTCCACCCGATTCCGCCCCAAGGTCTTCGCCTGATAGCAAAGCTTGTCCGCCCGCTCCAGCGTCTCCGCCACCGTCTCGCCCCGCAGGTGCTCCGTGAGCCCGGCCGAGAACGACACCGGCAGCTCCATGCCGTGCACCACCAGCGGGTTCGCGTGGAAGTGCTCGCGCAGGCGCTCCAGCGAGATCGTGGCCATGGCGATGGGCGTATTGGGCAGCAGCAGCACGAATTCCTCGCCGCCCCAGCGCGCGAGCACGTCGGTGCGGCGGATCAGCGTGTGGGCGTGGCGGCTCAGTGCGCGCAGCACCTCGTCGCCGATCGCGTGGCCGTGGGCGTCGTTGACGTTCTTGAAATGGTCGAGGTCGATCAGCGCGATGCACCAGTCCTGTTCGCTGCGCTCGAGGCGCATGCGTTCGTTCTCGAGCAGTTCCTGCATGTGGCGGCGATTCACCAGCCCGGTGAGGTCGTCGTGCGTGGCCAGCCGGTGGATGTGGGCGACGGCGGCCTCGAGCTCCACCTTCTGGCGCCGCAGCCGGTCGCGCATCGCGTGCAGGCGCACCGTCAGCACGCCGACGCCGGCCACCATGATGCACAGCATGACGAAGTAGGTCACCTCCCCGCCCAGCGGGTAGTGGTCGGGATTGCGCTGCGACGACAGGGCCATCACGAAGCCGAAGGTCGCGAGCACGTAGATGCCGATCCAGATGATCTGGCGGCTGCTGAGTCCGAACATGCCGAACATCAGGATCACGGCCAGGATCAGGCCGACCACCATGTGCGCCGAGCCCGCGAAGGAATAGGCCCAGCCGGCGCACAGCACCGAGTAGAGCATCTGCGGGATGGTCAGCGCCGGATCGGCGAAGCGCTTGTTGAGCCCGGTGCGAATCACGATCACCACGGCGAGCATGCCGGCCAGCGACGCCGCCGACCACCACCACAACAACGGCGGGCCACCGTCGGTCAGGCCGAACGCCGCCGCGGTATGCAGCACGACCACGCACAGGAACAACAGCATGCACGCGAGCCAGGCTTGCGCCAGGCGCAGGCGCTGGTGACGTTCGGTAGTGAAGAGGGCGTTGGACAACGCCCGCAGGAAAGTCATGTGCTGTCGAAGATCCGCTTCGTTCCGATGGTCAAAGCGTAACGGACTTTCACCGCCGTTTGCACTGGAAAGGTGCCCGAAATCACGCGCAGTTGCAGGTTTCTCTCGGGGCGAAGACTCGTCCCGCGTGCTACCGCCGAGCATCCCCACGAGAAGGAACGCCCGCGACAGGGCGGGCGTTCGGGCGGAGTGTGCTGGCTTACATGCCGGCGTAGTTCGGCCCGCCGCCGCCCTCGGGCGTGACCCAGACGATGTTCTGGGTCGGATCCTTGATGTCGCAGGTCTTGCAGTGCACGCAGTTCTGCGCGTTGATCTGCAGGCGATCGGTGTTGTCCGCGTTCTTCACGAACTCGTAGACGCCCGCCGGGCAGTAGCGGCTTTCCGGGCCGGCGTACTTCGCCAGGTTCACGTTCACCGGCACCGAGTTGTCCCTCAGCGTCAGGTGGATCGGCTGGTCTTCCGCATGGTTGGTGTTGCTGACGAAGACGGAGCTGAGGCGATCGAAGGTGAGCTTGTTGTCAGGCTTCGGGTAGGTGATCTTCGGCGCCTGGTCGGCCGGCAGCAGCGACTCGTTGTCCTGCGTCGTGTTGTGCAGCGTCCACGGCGGGATGGGCATGCCCAGCTTGGGCAGCAGCCATTGCTCGATGCCGGTCATCAGGTTGCCGATGAGCCTGCCCTTCTTGAACCACAGCTTGAAGTTCTTCGTGCGCTGCAGTTCGGTGTGCAGCCAGCTCTTCTCGAACGCCTCGGGATAGGCGGCCAACTCGTCCTGCTGGCGACCGGACTGCAGCGCGGCGAACGCGGCCTCGGCGGCCAGCATGCCGCTCTTGATCGCGGCGTGGCTGCCCTTGATGCGCGACGCGTTCATCGTGCCCGCGTCGCAGCCCACCAGCGCGCCACCCGGGAACACCAGCTTGGGCAGGCACTGCAGGCCGCCGTTGTTGATCGCGCGCGCGCCGTACGAGAGGCGCTTGCCGCCTTCGATGTGGGCGCGGATGGACGGGTGCGTCTTCCAGCGCTGCATCTCCTCGAACGGGCTCATCCACGGGTTCTTGTAGTCCAGGCCGATCACGAAGCCCAGCGTCACCTTGTTGCCTTCCAGGTGGTACAGGAAGCCGCCGCCGAAGGTGTTGTCCACCATCGGCCAGCCGGCGGTGTGCACCACGTGGCCGGGCTTGGCCTTGTCCGCGGGGACCTCCCACAGCTCCTTGATGCCGATGCCCCAGCTCTGGGCGTCGCGGCCGGCGAGCAGGTCGAACTTGGCGATGAGCTGCTTGCCCAGGTGGCCGCGCGCGCCTTCCGCGAAGATCGTGTACTTGCCGTGCAGTTCCATGCCCAGCTGGAAGCCGTCGTGCGGCCGGCCGTCGCGGCCCACGCCCACGTTGCCGGTCGCCACGCCCTTGACGGCGCCCTTGTCGTCGTAGAGCACCTCCGCGGCGGCGAAGCCCGGGAAGATCTCGACGCCCAGCGCTTCGGCCTGGCCCGCCAGCCACTTGGTGACGTTGCCCAGGCTGATGACGTAGTTGCCGTCGTTGTGCATGCAGTCGGGGATCAACCACGTGGGCGTGCTCGTGGCGCCGGTCTCGGACAGGAACAACACCTCGTCGCCGGTCACTGGCTGCGACAGCGGCGCGCCGTCGGCCTTCCAGTTCGGCAGCAGCTCGGTGATCGAGCGCGGATCCATCACGGCGCCCGACAGGATGTGCGCGCCCGGCTCGGAACCCTTCTCGAGCACCACCACCGAGACCTCCTTGCCGGCCTCCGCGGCCAGTTGCTTCAGGCGGATCGCCGTGGACAGGCCGGCCGGACCGGCGCCGACGATCACCACGTCGTATTCCATCGCTTCGCGCGGGCCGTGTTGAGCAATGAGTTCTTGCGGGGTCATGAGCAGCTTTCCTGGGGAAATATGAATGCCTGGGGCGCTGGCGCAAGCGCAGCTTGCGGCCGATCGACGTGCATTCTAAGGGGCGAGCCGCAGAAAATAGCACGATCGTTCGATTTTTGTCGTGCATGCTATGGTGGACCCCACCTGATCCGGGCTGGAAGCGGCCGCCCAATGGGCGCCGCCGGGGCCCCGTCCGGATGAAAACGAACACACGGAGAGAGAGCATCATGGGCATGAAGATCGACCTGGCAGGCCGCGTGGCCTTCGTCACCGGCGCCTCCAGCGGGCTGGGCGCCCAATTCGCCAAGACGCTGGCCGATTCCGGCGCCGGCGTCGTGCTGGCCGCGCGTCGCATCGAACGACTGAAGACCCTGCGCGCCGAGATCGAGGCGACGGGCGGCGACGCGCACGTCGTCGAACTCGACGTCACCGACCCGGACAGCATCAAGGCCGCCGTCGCGCACGCCGAGACCGAGATGGGCGTGATCGACATCCTCGTCAACAACTCCGGCGTCAGCACCACGCAGAAGCTCACCGACGTCACGCCGGAAGACTTCGACTACGTGTTCGACGTCAACGCCCGTGGCGCCTTCTTCGTCGCCCAGGAAGTGGCCAAGCGCATGATCGCGCGGGCGCGTGGCGCCGCGCCCGGCACGTATACGGGTGGACGTATCGTGAACGTCGCATCGATGGCGGGGTTGCGCCCGCTGTCGCAGATCGGCGTCTACGCGATGAGCAAGGCGTCGGTGATCCACATGACGCGCGCGATGGCGCTCGAGTGGGGCCGCTACGACATCAACGTCAACGCACTGTGCCCGGGCTACATCGACACCGAGATCAACCATCACCACTGGTCGACGGAGTCGGGGCAGAAGCTGATCCAGATGACGCCGCGCAAGCGCATCGGCAAGCCGTCCGACCTCGACAGCGCGCTGCTTATGCTGTGTGCCAACGAGAGCCACTTCATCAACGGCGCCGTGCTGCAGGCCGACGACGGCTTCGGACTTTGACCGGATGCGGCTCGACCTGCCGGAAGGGCTCGAGCTCGTCCGCCAGCTGAGCGTCGACGTCCCGCGGTCGCGCCGAGATCGGGCTCCGGCAGAAGACGGCCTCGGCAACATCTCGTTGCGCTTCGATGGCGTGACAGGATTGGTCACTCGCCCGCGTTCGCGTTGACAAACTTCGTCGCCTGTCGATGACAAGGCACGTCACACCGCGATTCCGGCACCGCACCGTATACGTGCATGGGGTATCCACCGTTGGACGCGTTCGTCGGTGTCGTCCTGTCATGCCACGGGCGTACGCCCTGTCTGCGTTTCGCGCGGGCAGGCGCGGGCGTGCCCCAAGATCGGGCGCGCCGCCGGGGCCCCGATCCTGACCCGAGGCTGTCGTCCTGCGGCATGCTTCGTGCTCGACCGGTCGCTGGATCAACGCATGGAAATTCGATCATGATGCCGTCATCTTCCGGTCATGAAACTGGCCTCGCCGTCGGTGACTCGGGGCGTGGATCTCACGCCGCCGACCCGCACGTCCAGGCCGTGCCGGAACGGGAATTTCGGCTGCGCATGCTGGCACTCGCCTGCTTGACGCTCTCGATCGGCGCGTGCGGCGGCGGCGGGAATTCGTCCGGTTCCGACGTGAACTCACCGACGCCGACACCGGCGCCAACGCCGGCACCGACACCGGCACCGGCACCGGCACCGGCACCGACGCCGACACCGACACCGACACCGACACCGACACCGACACCGGCGCCGACGCCCAGCCCGGCGCCGACGCCCACCCCGGCGCCGACGCCCAGCCCGGCGCCGACGCCCAGCCCGGCGCCGACGCCCACCCCGGCGCCGACACCCACCCCGGCGCCAACGCCAACGCCAACACCCACGCCATCGCCATCGCCATCGCCGGCAGTCGCCACGCAATGGGGAACGGTCACCGAACCGCTGTTGCCGACGACGCTGTGTGCCAACCTGGCGGCGCGGCTCAAGCCCACGAACGGGTCGCTGGACGCGCTGGACGGTGATCCCTCGGGTTCGCAACCGGATGCCGCACGCGTGCAGTCCGCCATCGATGCCTGTCGGGTGGGGCAGGCCGTGAAGCTGTCGGTCGGGGCGGCCGGCGAGTCCGGCTTCCTGAGCGGGCCGTTGAATCTCAAGTCGGGCGTCACGCTGTGGATCGACACCGGCGTGACGTTGTTCGCATCGCGCAACCCCGCCGACTACGACAACGGCCCGGGAACCTGCGGCACGGCGACATCGGCCGATCCGAAGGCCTGCAATCCGCTCATCCTCGCGAGCAACACCGCCAACAGCGGCATCGTGGGTGGCGGAACGATCGATGGCCGCGGAGGCAGCCTGCTGACCAGCGGTCCGAACGCGGGCGCCCGGAGCTGGTGGGACGTCGCCTACCAGAACAAGACCTCCGGCCTGAACCAGCAGAACCCGCGCCTGGTGCAGGTGAAGAACGGCAGCGCGTTCACGCTTCACGGCATCACGGTGGAGAACTCGCCCAATTTCCACATCGTCGCCAGCGGGGTCGCCGGCGTGACCGCCTGGGGCATCAAGATCCTGACGCCCAGCGCCGTCTATTCGAAGCCAGGCTATGCCTGCTCCGCCAGTTCGACGCCGGACAAGGTGACGCCGGCGACCTGCTTCACGCCCGACACGGTGAAGAACACCGACGGCTTCGATCCCGGCCAGTCCAGCAACGTCCTGCTCGCGTACTCGTACATCAGCACCGGCGACGATCACGTGGCCATCAAGTCGCACTCCGGCCCGACCTCCGACAACCTGACCTTCGCCCACAACCATTTCTACTATGGGCACGGCATGTCGGTCGGCAGCGAGACCGATGCCGGCCTGACGCACCTCGCGGTCACCGACCTGTCGATCGACGGCTTCGACAGCGCCAACGGCGGGGGCCTGCGCATCAAGTCGGATTCGTCGCGCGGCGGCAAGGTGGATTCGGTCACCTACAGCCACATCTGCATGCGCAACGTCCGGCGCCCGCTGGTGTTCGACCCGTTCTACAGTTCTTCCACGGGCAGCCAGTACCCGAGCTTCACCAACGTGAAGATCAGCGGATTCCATTTCCTGGGAAGCTCGAAATACGGTGGAGGCCTGCTCACCTTCGTCGGATACGAGCTCAATGGCCAGGTCAATCCGTTGACCATCACGCTCGACAACGTCGTCTTCGACGGCACGCAGCCGGGCTTCGAGGCAGGCCACAACGGTGGCCCGAGCACCCAGCCGGCGGCGGCCCATTTCACGCTGGGATCCGGCGCGGTCAGCTTCGCATCCGCGCTCGTGCCGGCCAGCGCGCGGGACGTGACCGTCAGCGGCACCCCCGGCACCTCGACGCCGGTGGATTGCAGCGCCGCGTTCGTGCCTTTGAGCTCGATCCTTGCGGATTCGCCGATCTGAACAACGCCAACCAGCAGTCGAAGATGAGCCGTCGAATGTCGCCCGAACGCCGCCAATTCCTCCAGTCCACGATCGTTCTCGCCATCACCGGCCTGGCCGGTTGCAGTTCCAACGGCGGTGATTCGTCCAGCAGCGGTTCGGCGACCGGCCCGGATTCGGGCGCCAGCGCCAGTGCGGGCTCCGGCTCCGGCTCGGGCGCCGGCACCGGCACCGGCACCGGCTCGACGACCGGGGCGCGCAGCTTCGTCCATCCCGGGCTCCTTCACACCGACGACGACTTCGCGCGCATGAAGGCCAAGGTCGCGGCGGGCGTCCAGCCCTGGCTCGACGGGTGGAACGCCCTGACGTCCAACGGCCGTGCGCAACTCGGCGCGACCCCCCGGCCGCTCGCCATCGTCCTGCGCGGCAGCACCAACAACAGCGCCCAGATGTACATCGACATCGACCGCACCTATCAGCTGGCGCTGCGCTGGAAGGTGACGGGCGACTCCGCTTATGCCGACCTGGCGGTGGTGTTCCTCAACGCCTGGTCGTCCACGTTGACGACCCTGGATGGCGACGCCGACCGGTTCCTTTCCGCCGGGATCTACGGCTTCCAGTGGGCCAACGCCGCCGAGATCATGCGCGGCTATCCCGGCTGGGCGGCCGCCGATGTCGCGGCGTTCCAGAAGATGATGCTGACGATCTTCTACCCGATGTCGCACGACTTCCTGATCCACCACAACGGCTCGGAGATCACCAACTACTGGGCCAATTGGGACCTGTGCAACATGGCCTGCATCCTGGCCACCGGCGTGCTGTGCGATCGCCAGGACATCTATGACGAAGCGGTGGCCTACTTCAAGTACGGCCAGGGCAACGGCTCCGCGCTGCAGGCGATCTACCACGTGCATCCCGGCAACCTGGGCCAGTGGCAGGAAAGCGGCCGCGACCAGGGGCACTGCACGCTGGGCATCGGCCTGCTCGGCGCGTTCTGTGAAATGGCGTGGAACCAGGGCGACGACCTGTACGGCCATGAGAACAACCGTTTCCTGGCGGGCGCCGAATACGTCGCGAAATCCAACCTGAAGGACGCCGCCGGCGCGTTCTATGCCGTGCCCTGGTTCGACCAGAACGGCAGGCAGGGGCTGCGCACCGCGCTGTCGACGGGCGGGCAGGGCAGCGTGCGTCCCGTGTGGGAATCGATCTACAACCACTACGTGAAGCGGCGCGGCCTGGCCGCGCCGTATGTCGCGCTGCAGGTCGCGCAGCTTCACCCGGAAATGGACGGGGGCAACGGCGACCAGCTCGGATTCGGCACCCTCACGTTCTCGCGCGACCCGGTCGTCACCGGCAACAGCCCGTCCGGGGTGACCGCGTACCTGCAGGGCGCGCAGGTGCTGCTGTCGTGGTGGGGCGTCGCGGGGGCGACGAGCTACAACGTCAAGCGCGCCACGAACGCATCGGGCCCGTTCACGACGATCGCCACCGGCGTCACGGACGTCCTGACCTGGACGGACACCACCGTGGCCCCGTCGACGACGTACTACTACACGATCACCGCCACAGGCAGCGCAGGCGAAAGCGCGCCGTCGAACGCGTTCCGGGTCGCCACCGCGCCGGAACTGCTGCTCCATGTCGCCTTCGACGAGGGGAGCGGCACCATCGCCGCGGATGCCGTGGGCAACTGGCCGGCGAGCACGCTGCTCAACGGCGCGACCTGGACGACGGGGCGGGCCGGCAATGCCGTCGCCGTGGACGGCGTGGACGACCATGTCGCCTTGCCGTCGGGCACGACGGCGGCGTTGTCGGATTTCACGATCGCGGCGCGGGTGCGCATCGACGCGGCCGGGAAATGGGCACGCGTGTTCGATCTCGGCTCGGGCGAGCGACGCTGGATGATGTTGACAATCAAGGATGGCAGCGGGCTGCCCGCCTACGCCATCGATACGTGCCACGGCTACGTCACGCAACGGGTGGAAGGCGCATCGGCCCTTCCCGTCGGGCAATGGGTGCACGTCGCGGTCACGCTCTCCGGAAGCACCTGCACGCTGTACGTCGACGGCGTCGCGGTGGCGAGCAACGCCGCCATGACGCTCGCGCCCCACCATCTTGGCGCCACCACGTCGTCGTTCCTCGGCCGGTCGCAGTACGCCGCCGATGCCTTCCTCCAGGGCGCCGTCGACGACTACCGCCTCTACAGCGGGGCGCTCGCCGCCCCCCAGGTGGCGGCCCTGGTCTGAACCGGGGTCGGGCGCAGGCGGCGTGAAACGCGCTGCGGCGCGCTGGCGCAGCGGCGCGGCTCCCGCGGCAACGGTCCGCCGCGCCTCGATGCCGCCCGATCCGATCCCCTGGCGCCGGGGGTACCCGGGATGGGTATTTCATGGCGTTCCGATCACCGTTCCACGAGGTGCGCGGGCCGGCGTCGTCGATGCGACCTCAAGGTTCTCTCCGCTGTACCGATACCCAGGGGTACACGACAGGGAGTTTCGCATCATGGCGAATTCGGACGCATCATCAAGATCACCACTGAAGCGCTGGCTTGTCCCGCGAAGCCTGGCCACGCGAGCCTCGGTGGCCATCTCGTTCGTGTTTCTCGTGGCGATCGCCGCGATCGCGTCGTATTCGCTGCGGATCTTCAATTCGCAGCTCATCAGCGTCCTGTCCACCGACCAGAACCTGCTGCTTGGCCGAATCTCCGAGAACGTCGACCAGCAACTCGAGCTCCTGCAGGGCGCCTTGCGAACGAGTGCGGCGCACATTGCGCCGGCGGACCTGTCCGACCACGCCAGCGCCCAGGCCGCGCTCAAGCGCAACGACGGGCTCGCGGCCGTCTTCGATCGCTCGATCTTCCTGTTTTCGCCGAAAGGCGTCCTGCTGGCCGAGCGGCCGGACCGCACCGATCGCGTCGGCCAGGACGCCAGCTGGCGCCCATACATCAAGCGCACGATGGAGACCCGGCAGCCCGTCATTTCGGAGCCCTTCAAGACGAATGTCGGCGACGAGAACATCGTGCTTGTCCTCACGATGCCGATCCTCGCGGCCGACGGCAGCCTGGCCGGGATCCTCACGGGCAGCCTGGGCCTGACGCGCCCCGACATGCTCGGCAACATCTCGCGCACCGTGATCGGGCATACCGGCCATCTCGCGATCATGACCCACGACGGCAAGATCATCATGGACCGGGACCGGAGCCGCCTCTCCATGCCGCTGTTCGCTCCCGGCGAGAATGCCTTGTTCGACCGGGCGCTCACGGGCTATGAAGGGACGGCCGAAAGCACCGACGAGAATGGCCGCCCCTCGTACGTCTCGTATCGCAAGGTCAAGAGCGCGGGGTGGATCGTCACGGCGATCTATCCGAAGGACGAGGCGCATCGCAACATCGGGCAGTTCGTCTCCGACTTCCTGTGGCTGCTGGCCGGCTCGACGCTGTTGGTGCTGGCGGCCATCTGGGCCTTGACCCGGTATCTGACCTTGCCGCTCATCGCGCTGACGCGCCATATCACCGCGTACTCCGCCACCGCGGGCCGCATCGCGCCGCTCCCGGGCGTCGCCGGCGGTGGCAGCGGCGAGGTGCGTGCGCTCACGACCACGTTCAATGCCCTGACGCGCAGCCTGAACGACCGCGAGGAATCGGTCATCAGCGCCATGCGCAAGTACCAGATCATCACCGAGCACTCCACGGACATGATCACGCGACACGCCCTGGACGGCACGACGCTGTTCGCTTCGCCGGCCAGCGAGACCGTGCTTGGCGTGGCTTCCGAGAAGATGCCGGGTCGCAACTTCATCGAAGTCGTGCATCCGGACGACGCCCCCAAGGTCCAGCTGGCATTCCATGATGCGGGGCGCACCGATGCCTCGATCACTGTCGCTTACCGGGCCCGCGCCGCTTCCGGCGAATACGTGTGGCTGGAGAGTGCGCTGTGCATCATGAAGAGCACGGAACATGAAGCGGAAGTGCTTTGCATCTCGCGCAACATCGACGAGCGCAAGCGGATGGAGGACAAGCTTCATCTCGAGGCGCGCACGGACCGTCTCACGCGCCTGCCCAACCGCCTGATGCTCGAAGAGCGGCTGGAGCAGGCCATGTTGCGCTGCAACCGCGAAGAATCGCTGCTCGCCGTGCTGCTCATCGATCTGGACCGGTTCAAGAACATCAACGACACCCTGGGCCACCGGCGCGGCGACGAACTGCTGGCTGCCATCGCCAAGCGGTTCGCGGGCTGCGCTCGGCCGGAGGACACCCTGGCGCGCTGGGGCGGCGACGAGTTCGTCGTCATCCTGCCAGGTATCCGCAACACCGAGATCGCGCGCGACATCGCCAACCGCTATCAGGATGCGTTGAAGGAGCCCTTCGAACACCAGGGCGGTTTGCTGCAGGTGACGGCATCGATCGGCATCAACATCACTGCGGACGCCTCGGCAGATCCCGAGACGCTTCTGGCGAGCGCCGACGTCGCCATGTACCGGGCGAAGGCGCGCGGAGGCAACGCCTGCGTGTCCTACGCGTCCGAGATGAACGCAGGCGCGCACAACCGCCTGTCGATGGAAAGCGCCCTGTTCCATGCAACGGAACGCGACGAACTGCGGCTTCACTACCAGCCGTTGATCTCCGCCAAGACCGGCCGCATCGTCGGCGTGGAGGCACTCGTGCGCTGGCAACATCCGGAGTTCGGCCTGGTCGCGCCCGCCGAGTTCATTCCGTTGGCAGAGCGCACCGGCATCATCGGCGAGATCGGCGACTGGGTACTGTTTTCGGCCTGCCGCCAGATGGCCGAGTGGCGCGCCGCGGGGCTGAACGGCATGGCCGTCTCCGTGAACATTTCGGGTCGCCAGTTCAGCGGCGATACCTTGGTTCCGACCGTGGCGCGCGCGTTGCAGGCCACCGGGCTGCCGCCGGCCTGCCTCGAACTCGAACTCACCGAGACGCTGCTGATGGAGAACACCGACCACAGCCAGGCCACCATTCGCGAACTGAAGCAACTGGGCGTCTCGATCGCGCTCGACGATTTCGGGATCGGCTACTCGTCGCTGAGCTACCTCCAGCAGTTCACGCTCGACACGTTGAAGATCGATCGGGCATTCACGAGCGAGATGCTGACCAGTCCCCAGTCCGAGGCGATCGTGCGTGCCACCTTCGATATCGCCCGCGCACTGAAGTTCCGAACGGTGGCCGAGGGAATCGAGACCCGGGCGCAGGCGGCCTTCCTGGCCGAACTGGGCTGCGACGTCTTCCAGGGCTACTATTTCGCCAAGCCGTTGCCCCCGCAGGAACTCCTGGCCTTTGCCAGGTCGTCGCCGATCCACCTGTTCCCGCGTGCCCTGACCGAGACCTCCGCCGCATGATGAGTGCCCCTGGGGCGCCGTGCGTCGCGAGCGGAGGCCGGGGCGCGTCCTGCGAAGCTCAGGGCGCGGTGCGGTCGAGGGCGTCGCGAAGGATGTCCTGCACTTGCGCAAGGTGCGCGGTTCGACGACAACCCGCGCTCGGCGCCGAGTCCGGCCGCGAGACGCAGCGCAGGCGTGCGCGTGCCGGCAGTGCGGCCTCCAGCCACTCCCGCATCACGGGCCAGGCGCCGTGGTTGCGCGCTTCTTCCTGGACCCAGACGACTTCCGCAAGAGACGGGTGGCGTGCCAGGGCCTCTCGAAGGGCGTCGTCCGGAAACGGGTAGAGCTGCTCGATGCGGATGACGCTGCTGCGGACATCCTGCCGGGCGGCGACGGCTTGCGCCAGGTCGTGCGCAATCTTGCCGCTGCAGACGAGGACCCGGTCGATCGCGGCCCCGGTGCCTGCGGGGAAGGCCTCGATCACCGGGCGGAAGCCCGCGCCTTCGAATTCCGACCACGGCGAATGGCTCTCCGGCTTTCCATAGAGCTGGGCCTTGGGGGAGAAGACGATGAGCGGCTTGTCGATGCGGCCGACCGACTGGCGACGCAGCAGGTGGAAGAGTTGCGCCGACGTGCTGGGCACCGCCACGACCATGTTGCGTTCGGCGCACAGCGACAGGAATCGTCCGAGGTAGGCGCTCGAATGATCCGGGCCACCCCCCTCGTATCCATGCGGCAGCATCATGACCAGGCCGCTCTTGTAGCCCCATTTCACTTCGCCGCAGCTGATGAATTGATCGATGATGACCTGCGCGTTGTTGACGAAGTCGCCGAACTGCGCCTCCCAGACGACGAGCGTGCGGGCCGCCATGACGGAATAGCCGTACTCGAAACCCAGCACGGCTTCTTCGGACAGCGGCGTGTCGAAGACCGAAAACGCGCCTTGTTCGGGACCAAGATGGCGCAAGGGCACGTGCAGGCTCTCGCCATCCTCGACGGCGCGCTGGTCGTGCCAGATGCACTGGCGATGGAAGAAGCTTCCGCGGCCGATGTCCAGGCCCGTCAGCCGGACATCCAGGGAGGCCGACAACAACGACGCGTAGGCCAGGTTCTCCGCAAGACACCAGTCGACGGGATTCGCGGCCGACGAGGCCGTCGCCCGCCAGCCATCCGTCAGGGCGACGATGTCCGCATGCGGCGAGAATTCCGCGGGAATGGCCGCCATCGACGAGGTCAGCTGCGCCAGGTGGCGAAAGGGCACGGCGGTGACGGCATTGGCGCGAGTGTCCGATGGCGAATCGGCTGTTGGCGCCAGGGAGCGCGGCGTCGCCGGGCCCGCGTCCGGCCCGGGCGCCGACATGCCGGCGACAACGCGACGCTCCACCTCCGCAACGCGCTGTTCTGCGATCGAGGCCGTGTCCAGAAGCGAGTCGCGATACAGCTGGGCGGCCGTCGGCTTCACCCGGATCGCGCGCTGCATGGCGGGCTGGGTCACCGTCGGATCGTCGTGTCCGTTGTGGCCCCGGCGCCGGTAGCCGAGGATGTCGACGAGGATGTCCGAGCGGAATCGCTGCCTGAATTCCACGGCGACCTCGGCCGCGAACGCCACCGCCTCGGGCACGTCCGCATTGACGTGCAGGATCGGGATGTCGTACGCCCGAGCGACGTCCGCGCAACTCAGCGTCGAGCGCGCGTCGAGCAGGTTGGACACCGTCGACCCGATCTGGTTGTTCAGGACGACGTGCACGATTCCACCGACGTTGTACCCGCGCGTCCGCGCGAGATTGAGCGTCTCCGTGACGATGCCCTGTCCGCTGAACGACGCATCTCCATGCACGATGATGGGCATCACCGCCCCGCGCGCGTTCGACCCTTCGCGTTCCTGCTTGGCGCGCGTCATGCCCGCAATGACCGGCGTCACGGCTTCCAGGTGCGACGGGTTGTGCGCGAGGCAGAACCCGATGTCGCCGGCGGCCGTCGACAGGCTGCCGGAGAGGCCGAGGTGCTCCTTGATGTCCCAGGCCGCCAGGCTGGCGTCGGGTTCGTCCGAGTACAGCGAGCAGATGCGGGCGAACTCCAGCTTCAGCACGTTGTAGAGCACGTTCACGCGGCCGCGGTGCGGCATGCCCATCACGACTTCCCGCACGTTCGCGGCCGCGGCGCTTTCCATCGCGCACTGCAGGAACACGATGTAGGCTTCGCACCCTTCGAGGCTGAAGCGCTTGTGGCCGGGATAGCGGGCCGCGATTTCGTGCTCGAATCGCTCGGCTGCGAACAACGCCTCGTAGAGGGCCAGCCGCTTCTCTTCTCCGCAGCTCACGCCGGACGGCCGCTCTTCCATGCGTTCATAGAGCCACGCCAGTTGCTTGTGATTCCTGACATGCGCCACGTTCAGGGCCAGCGCGCCGCAATAGCTGCGGCGCAGACGTTCTTCGAGCCGCGGCAGGTTTTCGAGGTCTTCCGCGCTGCCCGGGGGCAGGCGGTGTTCGAAATCTATCGGGCCGACGCCCGGAGACCCACCCTCCGAGGCGCGCAATGGATTCACATCCGCGCGCAGGTAGCCGCTCCTGCGGTAGGTGCCGAGCAGCGCCGCGGCGGCATCCGCCCGCATGTCGCCGAGGCTCACTCCGTCAACGTGGACCTCCTCCGGGAGGGCGTTCATTCTTGCGTCGGAACGTGGCATTTGAAGTTTCTTGTTGAAACGTTCCCCGCGCGCACTCCGTTCCCGATCTGCATTGCAGAACACGAATGACTCGCAATCGAGGGAACGGTTGACGCTGCGAGCGCCGCGTACGAGCGGCCGACGATCCATCTTCTTCGAGGGCGGGCCGCGTCGATCGATCGAGCTGCGCGCAGCGTTCGCTGCTAATCCGGCGATCGGTGATCGGCAATCTGGTGTAGCGAGTTCGTCCATGGCCAGAATTCGCACAAAATGTCAATTGCAGAAGCAGGCGGGACGGCCGTGGCGCTTCCCTTGGTCAGGAGGCGGCGGGAGCCGCATACTTGGCGAAAAATAGCGAAAGGACCGCGCATGCCTCGGGTTGCTGCGAGGCGGACGGGTGGAAGATGACGCTCAAGACCCGGGAACCCAATCCAATGCAGTCATCCGGCAGCTGGCTTGCATCCATTTCGAAGGTGCCCGGGGGCGGCATCGCCATCGCGCTGCTGATCCGGGTCCTGTTGTTCAGCACCGTGGTGACGCTGGTGCTCACGATCCTGCAGCTGACACTGAGCTACCGCAGCGAACGGGCGCGCCTCGACAGCCGATTCACGGAGATCGACCAGGCCACGTCGCGCAGCCTGGGCGAGAGCCTCTGGGCGCTGGACACCAAGCAGCTCCAGGAGCAGCTCGAGGGCATCCTGCGCCTGCCCTCCATGCGTGCGGCGGAAGTGCGGGATACGGCTTCCTCGGACCACGCGTTGACGGTCGCTCGCGGAGAGCGGCAGACCTCGCGGGCGGTCGTGAAGGAGTTCCCGCTGGTGTGCTGCGGCGACCGGCCCGAAGTCGTGGGCGTGCTCCACATCGAGGCGACGCTGACGGACATCTACCGCGAACTCGCGGCGCAGGCGCTCGTCATCCTCCTGAGCAACGCCGCCAAGACATTCCTGGTCGCGCTGTTCATCCTGTTCGTCGCGCATCGACTCGCGACGCGCCACTTGCTGGACGTGGCCGCGTCGATCGCGGACGTGACCCCGGAGGCCAATGCCGCGCCGTTGCGGCTGCGGCGTCCGCCGGGCCGCGGCGACGAACTCGACCAGCTCGTCGACGCGCTGAACGCAATGCGCGAGAGGCTGGGGCGACATGCGATCGAGCTGGGCAACGCCAATGCGCGCATGGCCGCGATCCTGGACAACATCCCGGACCTGGCGTGGGTGAAGGACGCCGACGGCCGGTATGTCAACGTCAACCGCGCGCTCGCCGCCGCGAAGGGATTTTCGGAACCCAGGCAGATGATCGGCAAGAGCGACCGCGAGATTCAACCACCGGAACTTGCGCTGACCTATCTCGCTGACGATGCGGAGGTGATGGCCACGAGCGGCAGCAAGCGCATCGAGGAACGCCACATCAACGCCGACGGCACGGACACGCTGGTGGAGACCATCAAGACGGCGCTCCACGATGCCGATGGGCATGTGGTCGGGACGGTGGGCATCGCCCGCGACATCACGGTCCGCCGGCAGGGCGAGGCGGACCGGGACGCCCGGCGCCTGGCGGAAGCCGCCAACCTCGCCAAGAGCGAATTTCTCGCCAACATGAGCCATGAGATCCGGACGCCGATGAATGCCATTCTCGGCATGTCCTACCTGGCCTTGCAGAGCGGACTCGACTCGCAACAGACGAACTACGTCCAGAAGATCAACGGCGCGGCCGAGTCCTTGCTCGGCATCATCAACGACATTCTCGATTTTTCGAAGATCGAGGCCGGCAAGCTGGACATCGAATCCATTCCGTTCTGCCTCGCGGACGTCATGGAAGGGTTGGCCAACCTGGTGGGCATGAACGCCGAAGAAAAAGGGCTCGAACTGGTGTTCGTGCAGCCACCCTGGTTGCCGCCAATGCTCGTCGGCGATCCCTCGCGCCTGCGCCAGGTGCTGCTCAACCTGGGCTACAACGCGGTCAAGTTCACCGAGCACGGCGAGGTCGTGATCACGGTCGAGATCGCGCAGCAGCAGGCCGATTCCGTCGACATGCGATTCGAGGTACGCGACTCCGGCATCGGCATGACCGTCGAAGAGCAGCAGCGCCTGTTCCAGCCGTTCACGCAGGGCGACTCGTCGACCAGCAGGCGTTATGGCGGCACGGGGCTGGGCCTGTCCATCAGCCGCCGCCTGGTGCGCATGATGGGCGGCGAGATCCACGTCGAGAGTGTCGCGAACCAGGGCAGCCGGTTTCACTTCACGGTGCGCTTGGGCGCGTTGCCCGGACCGGATGCGCTTGCCGCGCCGCAGTCGCCGGGCCTGCACGGGCGGCGTGCCCTCGTCGTCGACGACAACGCCTGCGCGCGCGACGTTCTCGTCGGCCTGGCTGGCGCCCTCGGGTTGCACGCCGAATCCTCGGCGGACGGTCGCGCCGCATTGCGCCGGATCGAGCTCGCGGACGCGACCGACCGCCCTTACGATCTCCTGCTTCTCGACTGGAAGATGCCGGGGCTCGACGGCGTGGAGTGCCTGCGGCTCCTGGGTGAGCACGGGAGTCGGCGCCATCCCCTGCCGGCCGTGATGATGGTGACCGCACTCGGTCGCGACGAGGTGCGCAGGCGCCTGGAGGAGCGCAAGCTCACGGTCGGCGCGTTGCTGATCAAGCCGGTGACGCCGTCGACGCTGCTGGATGCCTGCAGCCGGGTGCTCGGCCTCGCCGTGCCTGAGGTGACACGCGCGTCGAGGCACGAGCAAGCCCTGATCGACATCCAGGCACGCCTGCGCGGCGCGCGGATTCTCCTCGTGGAGGACAACGCCATCAATCGCGAGATCGCACTGGCCGTGCTGCGTCGCGCGGGGATCGACGTCGGCGTCGCCTGCGACGGTCAGGAGGCGTTGTCCATGCTGGAGCGCGAGCGATTCGATGGTGTCCTGATGGACTGCCAGATGCCCGTCATGGATGGCTATGCCGCGACCCGGGCGCTGCGCCAGCAACCGCGCTGGCGCGACCTGCCGGTGATCGCGATGACGGCCAACGCCCTGGTCGGTGACCGCGCGAAGGTACTGGCGGCCGGAATGAACGACCATGTGGCCAAGCCGATCAAGGTGGCGGAGTTGTTCTCCACGCTCGCGCGCTGGATCCGGCCGGCGGTGCCTGGCGTGGAAGATGAAGCGCCGCCGGCGGGCGACAGCCTGATTCAGGAATCGGGCATCGACCGTGTCGCCGGGGTCGCGGCCCTGATGGGCGACGAAGCCATGTATTTTCGGCTCCTGGGCATGTTCCGGGATCGAGAAGCGGATTTTGCCGGACGCTTTCGCGCCGCGCGGAAGGCCGGCCACCTGTCGCTGGCGATGCGCATGGTGCACGACCTGAAGGGCGTCTCCGGAACCCTCGCGGCGGGCGCCGTCTACCGGGCCGCCTCGGATCTCGAGCGGGCATGCATCGACGAGGCGGACGCCGACGAGGTCGAGATCCTCGTTTCGAGGGTGGTGGCTTCGCTCGATCCGGTCATCGCGGAGTTGCGCGCGCTCTGAGCTCCGAGCGCGCCCCGCGCGAACCTCCCGCCTCGAGCGGCGCTATCGCTGCGGGCGGAAGCCGTACCAGAGTTCGGGCCGATCCGATGGCGTCCCGACCGTCAGCAGCGGGTTCTTCAGCTCGATCACGGTGCGCGTCTCCAGGTGCGCCTTGCGGAGCCGCTCTCCGTAGTACTGCTGGAAAAGACGATCGAACGAGCCGTCGGCGACGGCGCGCTCCAACCCGTCGCGGATGTCCTGCGCCAGCTTGGTGTTCTTGCGGTTCACCATGAAGTAGGCGTCGTAGAAGTAGTGCAGCGCCAGGTGAGGCTCCACCTCCAGGTTCGCGGCGTTGAGCGTCTGCTCATCCCAGATTTCCATGACGCTGCGCGGAAAATAGTCGAACCGCTTGCCTGCCAGCATCAAGAACAGGCCTTCGTACTTGGGGGCGGTGATCACCGGGATGCCATTGGCCCGCAGGATCTGCGTGTCCGGCCACTCCTGCCCCTGGGCCAGTCGAACGGCCTGGAGGTCGGCGAGCGTGTTGACGCCCGCGAACAGGCGTTCGTCGCCTTTGCGGATCAGGCCCAGGCGCCATCCCAGGGCGCCCTTGTTGATCGGAATGCGAATGGGCAGCAGGCGCGCCTCGCGTTCGGCCGAGCTGGGGATGGGGCCGACATCGAGGGTCCGGCCGGCCTCGATCTCCACCACCTGGCGCTCCTGGTTCATCGGGAACTCGGCCAGCTCGATCCGGTAGTCGACGCCGCTCTTGGACAACCCGAGCTGCAGCAACTGCATCGCGTAGTCCAAGCGGTGATCGCCCTCGAACTCGGGCTTCGGGAAGCGGACGACCTCCGTGGCGCGCGCGGCCGCGGGCCACGCGAGCAGCAGACAGAGCAGGAGTCGCGACATCATGGCCATGATTTCCTCCTTGCAGACCGGCAGCGTCACGGCTGGAAGGACGTCTCGCGACCCACCTGCCGACGCTACCCGGCGATGATACGCGCCGCGTCTGCGCTCCGGGGCTCAACCCGCCAACAGCTTGTGCACCAGTTCGGCCGTGGTGGACGCCCCGACCTTGCGCATCAACCGTGCCCGATACACATCCACCGTCCGCGGGCTGATCCCCAGCTTCTTGCCCACCATCTTGCTGGTGAGCCCCTCGATCAGCAGCGCCGCGATCTCGCGCTCGCGCGCGGTGAAATCGAGCTTCAGCGAGCGCCGCGACGACAGGTCCTCGAAGCTCCAGATGCCCGCGGCGTGCGGGTCGGCGGCGTCGAGCGCGTGGCCCCACACGTGGCACCAGAACAGCTCCCCGTCGACGCGGCGCATCACGCGTTCATCGGCGTAGCGGCCGTCGACGTCCAGGCTCGCGACGATGCGTTCGCCGGTGCGCTCGTACTCGCCCTGCGTCGGGTACAGCACGCGGAACGACTGGCCGATCAGCTGCTCGCGTTCGGCGCCGAACATCGCGAGCACCGCCCGGTTGCAGTCGATCATCAGGCGATGGCGGGACAGCACGAGGCCGATCGGCGCGAACTCGAATGCGGTGCGGTAGTCGAAGCCGGCGCGCAGGTCGGCCGCGTGGGCCAGCGCCTCGGCGGAGCCGGCGGCGGGCGGCAGGGCGTCGCGGCTCATGTCCCCGCTCACAGCAGCGCCGACGTACTGGTGGCGTGCGCGGCGACCTGGCCATCGGGCAGGCGCAGCGTCACCTCGCCGAACACGAGGCTGCGGCCACTCTTGAGGATGCGCGCCTCGATGGCGACTTCGGGCACGTCCTTGCCGACCGGGCGCAGGAAGCTCGTCTGCAGCTGCACCGTGGTCTGCGGGCGGAAGCCGCCCAGCTTGTGGCTGATCGCCAGCACCAGCGCCGTGTCGGCGGCGGCCATCAGCGTCTGGCCGCACATCACCCCGCCTGCGTGCACGTGGCGCGGGTGCACGGGCAGCGCGAGGGTGACGCTGTCGGGCGTCGTGTCACGCACCTCCAGGTCGAGTTCGCGCACCCAGGCGGCGAACACCTGGGCGTAGAGTGCTTGCAGTTCGCTGATCGTCATTTAGTCAATTCTACGTAATGACTACGTAACGCCTTAAGTAGTAACCTGCTGCTGCAGGCCCACCGGAGCAGACTCCGGGCGGCCGAACCCGATTTTCATTCCGGAGACAAGCGCGCATGAACAAGGTCTACCCGAGCGCCGCCGCGGCGCTGCAAGGCATCGTCAAGGACGGCCAGCTCCTCGCCGTGGGAGGCTTCGGCCTCTGCGGCATTCCCGAGGCGCTGATCGACGCGCTGCGCGACAGCGGCGCGAAGGACCTGACGGTCATCTCCAACAACGCGGGCGTCGACGGCTTCGGCCTGGGCAAGCTGCTCGCCACGCGCCAGATCTCCAAGATGATCTCGAGCTACGTGGGCGAGAACAAGGAGTTCGAGCGCCAGTACCTGGCCGGCGAGCTCAAGCTCGACTTCACGCCGCAGGGCACGCTGGCCGAGAAGCTGCGCGCCGGCGGCGCGGGCATCCCGGCGTTCTTCACGAAGACGGGCGTCGGCACGATCGTGGCCGACGGCAAGGAGATCCGCGAGTTCGACGGCCAGAAGTACGTGATGGAGCTGGCGCTGAACCCGGACGTCTCGCTCGTGAAGGCGTGGAAGGCCGACAAGTCCGGCAACCTGGTGTTCCGTCGCACCGCGCGCAACTTCAATCCGAACGTGGCGCAGGCCGGCAAGATCACCGTGGTCGAAGTCGAGGAGATCGTCGAGACCGGCACGTTCGATCCCGACCAGGTTCACCTGCCGGGCATCTTCGTGCACCGCATCGTGCTGAACGCCACGCCGGAAAAACGCATCGAACAACGCACCGTCACCAAGACGGCCGCTTGAAGAACCACGGAGACTGAATCAAATGGCTTGGACGCGAGACGAAATGGCGGCACGTGCCGCCGCGGAACTGCAGGACGGCTTCTACGTGAACCTGGGCATCGGCCTGCCGACGATGGTCGCCAACCATGTGCCCGCGGGCATGGAGGTGTGGCTGCAGAGCGAGAACGGCCTGCTGGGCATCGGCCCGTTCCCCACGGAAGACCAGGTCGACGCCGACATGATCAACGCCGGCAAGCAGACGGTGACGACGCTGCCCGGCTCGAGCATCTTCTCCAGCGCCGACAGCTTCGGCATGATCCGTGGCGGCAAGATCAATCTCGCCATCCTCGGCGCGATGCAGGTCAGCGAGCACGGCGACCTGGCCAACTGGATGATCCCGGGCAAGATGGTCAAGGGCATGGGCGGCGCGATGGACCTGGTGGCCGGCGTCGGCCGCGTCGTGGTGCTGATGGAACACGTCGCCACGAAGAAGGACGGCACCACGGACCTGAAGATCATCCCCAAGTGCACGTTGCCTCTCACGGGCGTCGGCGTGGTCAACCGCATCATCACGGACCTGTGCGTGCTGGACGTCACCGCCGCAGGCCTGAAGCTCGTCGAGCTGGCGCCGGGCGTGACCAAGGAGCAGGTGCAGGAACGCACGGGCGCGACGATTCGCTGAGCGACTGCTTGGTCACGCGGAGAAATCAGCCCTTGATGGCCAACGCCGCGTCGCGCACCAGCGGCGCGCCCTGGTAGATCAGCCCGGTGTAGATCTGCACGAGGTCCGCACCCGCCGCGATCTTGGACTTCGCATCGGCGCCCGACATCACGCCGCCGACGCCGATGATCGGGAAGCGCGGGCCGAGTTCCGCGCGCAGCTGGCGGATGACGTTGTTGCTGGCCTGCAGCACCGGCTTGCCGGACAGCCCGCCGGCTTCCTCCGCATGCTTCATCCCCTTGACCGCTTCGCGCGAGATCGTCGTGTTGGTGGCGATGACGCCGTCCATGCCGTGGCGGCCCAGGGTCGCGGCGATCACGTGGATCTGGCCTTCGTCGAGGTCCGGTGCGATCTTCAGGAACATCGGCACGTTGCGGCCATGCTCCCTGGCGAGCGCCGCGCGGCGCTCGGTGAGCGCGCCCAGCAGTGCGTCCAGCGCCTCGTCGCTCTGCAGCGCACGCAGGTTCTTGGTGTTGGGGCTGGAAATGTTGACGGTCACGTAGTCGGCGTGCGGGTAGACGCCGACGAGGCCGATCAGGTAGTCGTCGGTCGCGTTCTCGATCGGCGTCGCGGCGTTCTTGCCGATGTTCAGGCCCAGGATGCCGCCGGCGCGGCGGAAGGTGTGCGCGCGCTTCACGTTGTCGAGGAACGCGGGCAGGCCCAGGTTGTTGAAGCCCAGGCGGTTGATCAGCGCGTTGGCCTCGGGCAGGCGGAACATGCGCGGCTTCGGGTTGCCCGGCTGCGCCTTGGGCGTGACGGTGCCCACCTCGATGAAGCCGAAGCCCATCGCGCCCAGGCCGTCGATGCAACGGCCGTTCTTGTCCAGGCCGGCGGCCAGGCCGACGCGGTTCGGGAACTTCAGCCCGGCGAGCGTCACCGGATCGTCCACCCGGGTCTCGCTCCACAGGCACTGCAGCGGCGTATTCTGCAGCCGCGCCATCGCGTCCAGCGTCAGCTCGTGGGCGTGTTCGGGATCGAGGCCGAACAGGAACGGGCGGGTGAGGGCGTAGGGAACGAGCGACATGGGACAATGTGAACTGGATGCGATATTGCATTGTCCCTGACTCCGAAAGCAGCCAGGCGGCCAATCCGATGCATGGCAACCCGAGGGCAGCGCCGTTTGCGCGTGTCGGTCAAGCGAAGGGCGCAAGCACGCGACCGCCGCGCTCGGCCGCTCGTCGCTCAGGCCGCGGCCCCCTCGGGGGGCTGTCAGCGGTACCCCGCTGACTGGGGGCCAACATGATGACTCAAGACGAACTGAAAGCCCTGGTCGGCCAGGCCGCGATCGCGTACGTGCAACCCGGCAGCATCGTCGGCGTGGGCACCGGCTCCACGGTGAACCACTTCATCGAGGCATTGGCGCGCATGCCGGTGCGCGTGGCGGGCGCCGTGTCGAGCTCGGTGCAGAGCACGGAGCGCCTGAAGCGCCACGGCATTCCGGTGCTGGAGGCCAACGAGGTCACTGGACTGGGCGTGTACGTGGACGGCGCCGACGAGATCGACCCGCGCGGCTGCATGATCAAGGGCGGCGGCGCGGCGCTGACGCGCGAGAAGATCGTCGCCGACCTGGCCGAGAAGTTCATCTGCATCGCCGACGAATCCAAGCGCGTGCCGGTGCTGGGCCGCTTCCCGTTGCCCGTGGAGGTCATCGCCATCGCCGTCCCACAGGTCATGCGCCGCTTCGAGGCGATGGGCGGCCAGCCCGCGGTGCGCGCCAACGTGCTCACCGACAACGGCCACCCGCTGGTCGACGTGCGCGGCCTCGCCATCACCGACCCCGATGCGCTGGAGCGCGAGATCAACCAGTGGCCGGGCGTGGTCAGCGTGGGCATTTTCGCGCGCCACCGGGCGACCGTGTGCCTGCTCGGCGCGTCGACGGGCGTGCAGACGCTGACCTACGACCGCTGATTCGCGCGGTGCGTGGCGCGATCACCGCGCCCGCGCCGAGCAGCGCGCCGCCGAAGCACAGCATCGAGGCGACGAGCCCGGTCGCCGCCACCAGCGCCCCCAGCGCCGTCGGCAGGGTCGCGGCGCCGAATCCAAGCACGGCCTGGCGCAGGCCCAGTACCTCCGCGCGGCGCCCCGTTGGCGCCCGTGCCTCGAACAGCGCCAGCACCGACGGCAGCGAGCTGCCCAGGCCGCAGCCCAGCACGGCTTCCAGGACGTAGGGGCCGGGCATGTGCGCCGTCACGGGCAGCAGGATCAGGACGGCGCCGCTGACCGCCAGCGCGCGCCGGATCGCCTGCCAGTCGCCCCCGCGCGTGCGCCACGCGCCCGGGAGCGCGCGCACGAGCATCACTGCGACGCCGAAGGCGCCGAGCAGGTTGCCCACCGTGTCGGCGGACCAGCCGCGGCGTTGCCCGAGCAGCGGTACGACGAAGCCGTTGGCGTTCCACGCGAAGGCCATCAGCAGGTCGGCGAGCATCAGGCGACGCAGGCCGCCCAGGCCCGACAGCGTGGCGCGAGAGAACAGCGCCGGGCGGGTCGCCGCGATGCCGCCGCGCAGCGCGAGCAGTCGGCGCGCCTGCCACGCGCCGCCGCAGGCCGCGGCGAACGACACCAGCGCCAGCGCGCCGAACGCCGCGTGGGCGCCGCCGTGCGCCATGCACTGGCCCGCCAGGAACGGCCCGAAGCCACCGGACGCGGCGGTGCCTATCGCGAAGGCCGAGAATCCGGTCGTGCGCTCGTGCTCGCTGCGTTCGCGGGCGAGCTCGCTTTGCAGGGCAATCAGCGAGGCGGTGTAGCCGAGCCCGATCGCGGTGGCGGCGAGCGCGAGGACGGCGAGCGTCGGATGCCACGCCGAGGCGCCCAGCGCGAGCGTCGTCGACGCCATGCCGGCGAGCGCCGGCGCGCGGGCGCCGATGCGGTCGACCCAGCGTCCCAGCGGCAGGGCCGCCAGGGTCGACGTCAGCGCGAACGGCGCCAGCATCAGCCCGAGGCCCAGCGACGGCACGCCCTGGCGCAGCGCGTGCAGGGAGACGGCGACGCGCGCGCCCGACAACGCGACGTGGTTGAGCACGCACAGCGCGACGAGCGCGAAGAGGGGTGGAGACGGGCGGTTGGCGGCGGACGTCATGGCAGGCTATGCTGCCGTCGCCCACGGTATCGGGGAAGTCGAGATTCCTGGGCCTTTCCATCAGGAAACATGATGACCCGAATTCGCCGGAGAACCGATGCGTGAACTGAACCTCGACCAATTGCGCACGCTCGTCGCGATCGCCGATCTCGGCACCTTCTCGGCCGCCGGCCGCGCGCTGCACCTCGCGCAGCCCACGATCAGCCTGCACGTCAGCGAGCTCGAGGCGCGCCTGGACACGCCGCTCCTCGTGCGCGGGCACCGGCGCGTGACGCCGACGGCCGCCGGCGTCGACCTGGTCGCGCGCGCCCGGCGCCTGCTGCGCGAGGCGGACGACGCCGTCGCGGCCGTCAAGCGCCATCGCGACGGCCAGGTGGGGCGCGTCCGTCTCGCGTGTTCGGCCGGTGCCACCACCTACCTGCTGCCCAAGGTGATCGAAGCGCTGGAGGCCGCGCATCCGAACATCGACGTGCAGCTGACGCTGGGCACGTCGGCGGGCCTGATGGCCAAGCTGTTCGTCGACGACGTGGACCTGGCGCTGGTCGCGCTGCCGCAGGCCGGCTATCCGGCGATGACGCTGACGCCGTTGCGACGCACGCCCATCCTGGCGATCCTGCCGGCCGGCTGGAAGGCGCCGGCGGCCGTCACGCCGGCCTGGCTGGCGCGCCGGCCGTTGATCCTGGACGAGCCTTCGACCCATGTCGCGCAGGCCCTGACGGCGTGGTTCGCCGACGCGGGACTGCGGCCCGACCTGCGCGTGGAGGTCACGATCAACGAGATCACCCGCCAGCTCGTCGCCTCGGGCTACGGGGCCTCGGTGCTGCCGTTCGAGCACCCCGACGAGACCCTCGGCGGACGGCTGCAGGTGCGGCCGCTGCGCCCGGCGCTGGTGCGGCGGCTGGGCATCGCACATCGTCCATCGGCGCAACTGGCGGCGCCGACGCGGCGCGTGCTGGAAACCTTGATGGCGTTTCGCGACCCGAAGTAGTCAGCTGCGGCGCGATGCGCGCACCTTGCGCGTGGCGAAGCGTGCCGGATCGAGCGCGTCGACGACGTCGGCCGGCAACGGATACGGCGCGTCGGCGATCCAGGCGGCGATCAGCCGTCCGGCCAGCGGCGCCCATGTGAGCCCGCGCGATCCGAACCCGGACACGACGAACAACCCCGGCACGCGCGGCCAGTGCCGCGGCTGGTCGGGCAGGGCCGTTGCGCCCCCGGTCATCTGCGCCGGCACCGCGCCGATCAGCGGCAGCCGATCGGCGGCCGTGGCGCGCCAGCCGACGCGGCCATGCAGTTGCCCGCGCGCGACCAGCACCGCGGCGACGTGCTGGTCGTCATCCGCCGTCGCGAGCCATTCCGGCGCGGGCACCTCCAGCCGCGAGCCGGTGACCGCGGCCAGCTGGCGCAGGTTGTGCGCGTGGTCGGCCAGACGTACGTCGGAGTCCGGGTCGTCTGCGGCCGTGGTCGCGCCGCACATCACGCTGCCGTCCGGCAGCGTCAGCGCGTAGCCGGATCCGGCGATCGGCAACGGCGGGGCGCGCAGCCCGGGCGTGCCTGCCGCGACGATGCTGACCTGGCCGCGCGTCGCCGCGAGCGGCGCGATCCAGTCGGCGCCCGCAGCCGGCGCGCGGCCCGGCGCATCGATCGCGCGCGACCACAACGTCGTCGCGTCGGCGGCGTTGGCGAAGACGACGGCGTCCACCGCCGCCAGCTCGCGATCGGACGCGTCGAACAGATGCCAAGCGCCGTCGCGCCGTTCGAGGCGGGCGACGGCGCTGCCGCCGCGCCACTCGATGCCGTCGTCCGCGAGCCACCAGCGCGCCAGTTCAGCGGGCGCGATCCACCCGCCGCCGGGGTAGAACCAGGCCGCGCACGCCGGCCCGCCCGCCGCCTGCACCTGGGCGGCCGACCAGGCCTGCAGGTAGTCGGGCGGCAGTCCACTGCGCGCCAACCGGGCGATCAACGCGTCCGGGTCGCCGTGCTCGGGCGTCAGGCGCACGAGTCCGGCGCAGCGGCCCGCGACCCCATTCGCGATCGCCTCCGGATAGGCGTGCGCGGCGGCGAGCGCGGCCGCGCGATGCGCCCGCGCGTGCATGCCGTCGTCGGGGTGGAACACGCCGTGGAACAGGCCCGCGCGGTTGCCCGATGCCGCACCGGCCGGCTGCTCGTGACGATCGAGCACCAGGCACCGCAGGCCCTCGCGCGCGAGCGCCCGGGCGCTCGCGGCGCCCGCGAGGCCGCCGCCGACGATGGCCACGCGCTTGACGTTGGGCGCGCCGGTACGTGCCACCGGCTTGCGCATCGGCGCGCGCGGCTCGAACCGGGCCAGCGTGATGTGCAGCTTGCCCCCCGCGCCGTCACCCGCGCGCCACGTGAAGCCGGCCTGCTGCAGGCCGTCGCGCACGGCGCGCGCGGCGCTCCAGGTGGCGGCCGTCGCGCCGGGCGCGGCCAGCCGCGACAAGGACTTGAACAGGCCCGGCTCCCACATCTGCGGATTGCGCGCCGGCGCGAAGCCGTCGAGGTAGAACGCGTCGACGCTCGCGACGAGCTCGCGCAGCCGTTGCATCGCGTCGCCCAGCACCAGCAGCAGTTCCACGCGACCGCCTTCGAACGGCAGCACGTGCAGGTCGGGGGTCAGCGGAGGCCAGGCATCGCACAGCTGCGCGGCCAGGTCGGGTTCGCTGGTGTCGGCAAGCGCACGGCGCAGATCTTCGAGCCGCAGCGGATGCTTCTCGATGGAGATGAAGCGAAGTCGTGCGCAGCGCTGCGGATCGGCGCGCCACGCAGCCCAGGTCGCGAGGAAGTTGTTGCCCAGCCCGAAGCCTGTCTCCAGCACCGTGAACGCGTCGCGCGCCTGCCAGCGTGCCGGCAGCTCGTTGCCGGCCAGGAACACCTGCGCGGCCTGCGCGAACGCGCCCCAGGGGGCGTGATACCGGTCGTCGAAGCGCGGCGATCGCGGCGACTCGGGATCGCTGAAATCGACCTCGGCGGGAACGATGGCGTCGGGCTGCATCAGGCGATTGTGCTTGGCATACGCAAGCACGCAGGCAAAGAAATAGGTTCTTCGCCGACTTGCGGGGAGGCCACCGCGTCGCCGTGAAGCCGACCATCTCGCCTCGTCATTCCGCGCGCAGTCGCGGAATCCACCCCTGCGGCGACGTCATTGGCCAG
>Ga0307516_10001773_pt1 | contig 29682 bp, 32 predicted proteins | sample 19_EM_MG_FD_203310 | JGI IMG/M metagenome (GOLD analysis project Ga0307516, IMG submission 203310) | Populus trichocarpa ectomycorrhiza microbial communities from riparian zone in the Pacific Northwest, United States - 19_EM | ecosystem: Host-associated > Plants > Roots > Unclassified | place... | reverse complement strand
CGTGCATCGATGCGCCATCCGCCGAATCCCCCTGGGAATCGCCGGGTGGCGTCTTTTTTCCAGCCCGGCATGATGGCCCGAGATGAAGATGCGCCTCAACGATGACGTGCGACACGTCGTGATCCTCGGAGGTGGCTCGGCCGGCTGGCTGACTGCCGCCCTTCTCGCGCGCGAGCACCACGCGGGCGACCCGGGTGGCCTCACCGTCACCCTGATCGAATCCCCCAACACGCCGCCCATCGGCGTCGGCGAAGGCACCTGGCCGTCGATGCGCGACACCCTGCGCCGTATCGGCCTGCCCGAGTCCACGCTGTTCCGCGACTGCGACGCGTCCTTCAAGCAAGGCTCGCACTTCCAGGGCTGGATGCGCGGCGCGACCGCGGCCGAGGGCGACCACTATCGCCATCCGTTCACCTTGCCGCTGGGCTTCGGCGACGTCGACCTCGTGGCGGGCTGGCTGCAACGCCACGGCGACCGGCCCTTCGCCGAGGTCGTGAGCGCGCAGCCGCACGTGTGCGCGGCCGGGCACGCGCCCAAGCAGGCGTCCACGCCCGAGTACGCGGCCGTGGCCAACTACGGCTACCACTTCGACGCCGTCAAGTTCGGCGTCGAGCTGCGCAAGCATGCCGTCGCCAACCTGCATGTGCGCCATGTGCTCGACGACGTCGACCTCGTCCTGTCGCACGACGATGGCGACATCGCCGCGTTGCGCACGCGGCAGCACGGCGATGTCACCGGCGACCTGTTCATCGATTGTTCCGGCCTCGCGTCGGTGCTGATCGGCCAGCACTTCGGCGTCGGCTCGCGCTCGCAGAAGCACCTGCTGTTCAACGACACCGCGCTGGCGTTGCAGGTGCCGTACGCGACGCCGGACGCGCCCATCGCCCCCGAGACGATCTCCACCGCGCAACCGGCCGGCTGGACGTGGGACATCGGCCTGCCGACGCGGCGCGGCATCGGCCATGTCTATTCGAGCGCCCACCTGTCGCACGACGAGGCCGTGCAGCAGCTGCACGCCTACATCCGGCGCACGGGCGGCCCGCGGGACCTGGCAGAGCCCCGCCGCATCGCCTTCGACCCGGGCTACCGCGAACGCTTCTGGCATCGCAACTGCGTGGCGGTGGGCCTGTCGGCCGGCTTCGTCGAGCCGCTGGAGGCCTCGGCGCTCGCGCTGGTGGAGCTGTCGGCGGCGATGATCAGCGACGAGATGCCGGCCACGCGTGCCGAGATGGCGCTGGTCGAGCGCCGCTTCAACGACACCTTCACGTACCGCTGGGAACGCGTGGTCGACTTCCTGAAGCTGCACTACGCGCTGAGCCGACGCGACGACTCCGACTACTGGCGCGACCACCGCGACCGCGCGTCCCTGCCCGACCGCCTGGCCAACCTGCTGACCCTGTGGCGCCATCGCGCCCCGTATCGGCAGGACTTCTACCGTGTCGAGGAGGTGTTCCCCGCCGCCAGCTACCAGTACGTGCTGCACGGCATGGGTTTCCTGCCCGAGCCCTCGGCGCGCATGCGCCACCCATCCGTCGGCGACGCCGCCGAGCCCTACTTCCGCGAGACCGCCCACCTGGCGCGGCGCATGCTGGGCGCCCTGCCCCTGCAACGCGCCCTCGTCGACCACATCCGCGCGCACGGCCTGCCGCGCGCCTGAACCACCCAAACGCCTCCTTCCATGAATCCCGTCCAGCTCGACAACAACACCCACCGCGACCTGCGCATCGTCACCACCCGCGGCCCGGCCTGGGGCGACGACCAGATGACCACGCCCGTCTTCCTGTCGGAGTTCCGCGGCGTGCAGGCGTATTACCCGATCGTGTTCCAGCGGGCCGACAACGGCCCGGGCATGCAGCCGGTGGCGCTGCTGGGCCTGCGCAGCGGCGAGAACCTGTTCCTGGACGCGCACGGCTGGGACGCGCCCTACATCCCGCTGGCCCTGGAACGCGGCCCGTTCATGATCGGCCGCGCCGAGGACGAGCTGATGATCCACGTGGACATGGACAGCCCGCGCATCGGCCGCGGCGAAGGCGAGCCGGTGTTCATGCCGCATGGCGCCACCACCGAGTACCTCGAGCGCGTGAATTCGGTGCTCGCGACCCTGCACCAGGGCATCGAGGCGATCCCGCCGTTCGTGGCCGCGCTGTTGCGCCACGACCTGCTCGAATCCTTCGTGCTGGACGTGGACGCGGCCGACGGCTCGAGCAACCGGCTGGCCGGCTTCCACACGATCAACGAGGAGCGCCTCGCCGCACTGGACGCTCAGGCGCTGGGCGAGTTGCATGCGCAGGGCTACCTGGGCGCGATCTACATGACGATCGCGTCGCTGGCGCACCTGCGCGACCTGGTCGGGCGCTACAACAAGCGCTTTCCCCGCAAGGCCTGAGACCGCGCGTGGACGACATGACCCCGATCCGCGAACTCACCGGCCCCGTCGCGCAGGCGCTCGCCGACGAGCGACTGCGCGACACGCAGCCCTGGGTGCAGCGCGGCCTCGTCGCGCACTGGCCGATGGTCGAGGCCGGCCGCCGTTCGGCCGCCGACGCCATGGCCTACCTCAAGAGCACGTGGCGCGGCGAGCCGGTGGGCATGCTGCTGGCGCCGCCGCAGGCGCAGGGCCGCTTCTTCTACAACGACACGCTCACCGGCATGAACTTCGGCCGCGAGAAGGCGCCGCTGGACGTGGTGCTGGACGCGCTGGCGAAGATGGCCGACGACCCGCAGGCGCCGGGCGTCTACGTGGGCTCCACCACCGTCGACACCTGCCTGCCGCTGTTTCGCGCCGCCAACGACCTGCCGCTCGGCGACCGCGACCCGCTCGTGAGCATCTGGCTGGGCAACCGCAGCCGCATCGCCGCGCACTTCGACCTCCCGGACAACCTCGCCTGCGTGGTGGCCGGCCGCCGCCGCTTCACGCTGTTCCCGCCCGAGCAGGTGGCCAATCTGTACATCGGGCCGCTCGATCTCACCCCCGCCGGCCAGGCCGTCAGCCTGGTCGACTTCGCCAGGCCCGACTTCGAGCGCTTTCCGCGTTTCGCGCAGGCGCTCGCGCATGCGCAGGTGGTGGAGCTCGAGCCGGGCGACGCCGTGTTCATTCCCAGCATGTGGTGGCACCACGTGGAATCGCTGACGCCGTTCAACGTGCTGGTGAACTACTGGTGGCGCCAGTCGCCCGCCTGGATGGATTCGCCGATCGGTGCACTGATGGCCGGGCTGCTGACGATGCGCGACCTGCCGCCGGCGCAGCGCGAGATCTGGCGCGGCGTGTTCGACCACTACGTGTTCCGGGCCGACGAGTCCACCGCCGCCCACATCCCGCCGCACGCGCGCAGCGCGCTCGCCCCGCTCACCGAGAGCGGCGCGCGCAACCTGCGCCAGGTGCTGGTCAACCGATTCAAACGCTGAGGCCCTCCATGACCACAGAGTCCCCCGACCGTTCCCGCCAACCCGTCCGCCGCGTCGTGATCGCCGGCGGCGGCACCGCCGGCTGGATGACCGCCGCCTGCCTGTCCAACGCCCTGGGCAAGGGCCTGGACATCAGGCTGGTGGAGTCCGACGAGATCGGCACCGTCGGCGTCGGCGAGGCCACCATTCCGACGCTGCTCACCTTCAACGAACTGGCGGGCATCGACGAGCGCGAGTTCATGGCCGAGACGCAGGCCGTGTTCAAGCTGGGCATCAAGTTCGAAGGCTGGCGCGACGTCGGCGAGGACTACATCCACAGCTTCGGCCTCACCGGCAAGGATCACTGGACGGCGGGCTTCCAGCACTTCTGGCTCAAGGGCCGCGACCGCAAGCTGGCGCGCCGCTATGGCGAGTACTGCCTCGAGCTGCGCGCCGCCGAGGAGAACCGCTTCGCGCACCTGCCGCGCAACGGCCTGAACTACGCCTTCCACCTGGACGCCACGGCGTACGCCAGGTACCTGCGCAAGCTCAGCGAGGCCCGCGGCGTGAAGCGCATCGAAGGCAAGATCGCCGAGGTCATGCGCCACCCCGACGGCGACATCGCCGCGCTGAAGCTCGCCAACGGCTCGGTGCTGGAGGCCGACCTGTTCGTCGACTGCACCGGCATGCGCGGCGTGCTGATCGGCGACACGCTGGGCATCAAGATGCAGGACTGGAGCCACTGGCTGCCCTGCGACCGCGCCATCGCCCTGCAGACCGGATCCGTCCAGGCACCGATTCCGTACGTGCGCGCCATCGCCCACCCGTTCGGCTGGCAATGGCAGATCCCGCTGCAGCATCGCGTGGGCAACGGCATCGTCTACAGCAGCAAGCATGCGAGCGACGACGAGGCGCTTGCCACCCTCACCGCGAACATCCAGGGCGAGATCCTCACCAAGCCCCGCGTGATTCCCTTCAAGCCCTGCCAGCGCGAGACGGTGTGGGAGCGCAACTGCGTGGCCATCGGCCTGTCCAGCGGCTTCCTCGAGCCGCTCGAATCCACCAGCATCCACCTGATCCAGCGCGGCATCATCCGCCTGCTGCAATGCTTCCCGAACCTGGGCGTGCGCCAGGCCGACATCGACGAATACAACCGCCAGACCCGCGACGAGATGGAGCACATCCGCGACTTCATCATCCTGCACTACAAGGTGACGAACCGCAGCGACAGCGACTTCTGGAACTACGTCCGCACGATGGAGATTCCGGCCTCGCTGCAGCACCGCATCGACCTGTTCCGCGAAAGCGGCCGCGTCTTCCGGGCCCCGCATGAACTGTTCGCCGAGAACAGCTGGATCCAGGTGATGCTGGGCCAGGGCATCACGCCCAGCCAGCACCACCACATCGCCGACCTGATGGACGACATCGAGCTCAACGGCTTCCTCGAGGAGATCCGCGGCCGTGTCGAGCGCGCGGTGGCACAACTGCCGGCGCACGCCGACTACGTCGCCCGCTACTGCGAGCGCCCCGGCCAGGCCGCCCAGCCGATGCCGGCGGCCGTCTGACGCCTGCGAATCTTCCGTTCGGTTCTGGCCTGGGGAATTCCCTGCCATAGCCTGGGGCGGTCGGGCGCAAGTTCGCCCCGCAGTGCCGTTGTGTGTCGCGCCGGCCGCGCCAGCGTTGCTGAAACGCCACGTCGCGAGCGCTGGCCGGTCGATACGGACGACCTCCGGACGAAGAGATCGAGCGTTCAGCCAGCGCCGTCCAGCAGCCCGTGAGGGTCGACGCGGACGCTGCTCATCCATGCGCCTCGACAAGAAGGCAGTATTTCACGATGAACCTTTGACAAATCGCATCGGCGTTTGTTCCGGGGGCTGCGCGAGTCGCGGAGTGGTACTAATGTACAACTTGTGACATATGTAAAAGCAGAGAACCCAACCATGTTGCGGCTCTTGGAAGAACAAGCAAGTGACGAGGCGGCTGGGGGCGGCCCGTCAGCGGAGATGCGGCGATTTTCGGCCGGCATCCGCGTGGTCACGGCACTGCTGTGCACGATCATGCTGCTTGCGGGCGTCCCCCAGGTCGAATCCTGGCCCGTCGGCGCCCTGCTGATCTACTGCGCCTGGTCCGCCTATCTGCTGTGGATCGAGGCCACCGAGCAATCGCACGTCGTGGGCATGGGGCCCTACTGGATCGATGTCCTGTGGGCGTGCATGACGATGAAGTTGTTCGTCGCCAGCAGCAAGATGATGATCATCACGCTGGTCCATCCCGTCGTGCTGGCCACGATCGGCTTCGGCATCGGCCCCGGCGTGATCCTCGCCCTTTTCGCGTCGATGGGCATGCTCTACGGCGACTACGGCGACCTGCGCAAGGTGATGACGCTCGGATGGATCCACGCACTGCCGAGCCTGCTGGTGCTGGCGCTGGTGCCGGCCGCCGCCTTCATCGCCCGTCCGATGAGCGTGCTGCGGCATCGCCTGGCCCTCATCGGCGAACTCGAGAGCCAGCTCGACCCGCGCCGCGGCCTGGAGGCGATCTGCGCGGCGCTGGTGGACCGGCTGCGCCTGGGCACCGAAGCCGATGTCGTCGCACTGGTCCTGCCGAGCAGCCGCACCGCGCCCGCGATGGTGGCGAGCCGCGAGGACGGCAGCTTTCGCACCAAGGACGAAGTCCACCGCAGCCTCGAGGCGTTGCTGGCGCTGACGCCGCCCCATCCGGTGAGCTTCGTGTCGCGCCGCTGGTGGGATCCGCGCCGGCGCATTCGCACGTACGGCAAGCAGGCCGTGTCCCGCGGGCTCACGGCCCCCCTGTCCGAACTCGCCCGCACCCTCGGGGTGCGCAGCCTGCACGTGGTACCGCTGACGCGCTATGCGCGCCAGCACGGCCACTTCGTGGTCGGCTACAGCGGCTCGCGCAGCCCGATGCAGAACGTCCACGCGCTGAGCACCGCCGCCCCCGAGTTGCTGCGCATCGTCGAACAGGCCACGCTGGTAGACCAGTTGCAGGACGAAAGCGCCAGCCACGAACGCGCACGCATCGGCCGCGACCTCCACGACAGCGCGATCCAGCCGTACCTGGGATTGAAGTACGCCGTCGAATGCGTGGCGCTGCGCATCGCGCCGGACAATCCGGCGCGCGCCGAGGTGGATGCGCTGGCGGCCCTCGTGAACGGCGAGGTGGCCGCCCTGCGCGAGCTGATCTCGGGGCTGCGCACCGGAAGCGAACAGGGCGACAACGCACTGGTGCCCGCCGTGCGCCGGCAGGCCAAGCGCTTCGCGTTGCTGTTCGGCATCGACGTCGAGGTCGAATCTCCCGACAACCTGCCCACGACCCGCGCGCTTGCCGGAGCGATGTTCCACATGGTCAACGAGGCGCTCAACAACATCCGCAAGCACACGGCCGCACGGCGCGTGCATGTCGCGCTCTCCGTCGACGATGTGGCAGTCCGGCTGGCGATCCGCGACGATGCCGGCCACATCCGCGGCCGCAAGGTCGACGACTTCAAGCCGGTGTCGCTCAGCGAACGCGTGGCCGAACTCGGGGGCTCGCTCGCGATCGGCCACCCGGACGGCCTGAATACCGAACTCGTGATCCATATCCCCCTGTAGCCGACCCGAGAGACGCCATGAGCACCCTTCCATCCGTCCAGGCCCATCCAGGCGACCCGCAGCGCGCGATCCGGGTGTTCATCGCCGAGGATCACCAGATCACGCTGTGGGGGCTGCGCCAGCTCGTGGAGGCGTCGAGCACGCGGATGGAAGTCATCGGCACGGCGTCGTCGCACTGCGAGCTGATGAACCACGACGCCACCGGCAACGCGGACGTGATCCTGCTCGATCTCGACCTCGGTGGCGAGGACATGGGCGCCTCTCTCGGCAGCCTGCGCGAGCGCTGGCCGGGCCATGTGCTCGTGCTCACCGGCACCGACAGCGTGGCCGCGCATCGCGCCGTCATGCTCAAGGGCGCGCGCGGCGTGGTCCACAAGTCCGAACCGGCGGAAACCATCCTGCGCGCGGTGGAGAAGGTCAGCCAGGGCGAGATCTGGCTCAATCGCATCCTGGTCGGCCAGTTGATGGGCATGCTGACGAACGGCGACCACAAGGCCGCGTCACGCCCCGTCGATCCCGAGGCGGAACACATCGACAGCCTGACCCCGCGCGAACGCGACATCGTCGCGGCCATGGTCGGCGCCTGCGGCGCCAAGCAACTCGCCGTCGCCGCCAACCTCGGCATCAGCGAGCACACGCTGCGCAACCACCTGACCACCATCTACAGCAAGCTGTGCGTGCACGGCCGTCTCGAGCTTCATGTCTACGCCATGGCGCACGGCCTGGGCGCGCCGACGCAGGGCAAGCACGCTGCCTGAGCCCCGGGCCGGCGTGGGATGAAGCTCCTACGCGCTCCCACGCCGATTCCCATGGTCGGCGCAGCGGCGCAGGTCGACCATCGCGAGACAGCCGCGAGCGTCGCGGCCACCCCACATCCGCCACCATGCCGCTGCAAGCCCTCGCCACACACCCCCCGCTGCCCCCACTGGCCGCCGCGCAGCGTCTCGGGCTCGGCTGGACCCTCACCTGGCTGGTCCTGGCCATCGACGCCGCCTGGCTGCTGCTCGGATCGTGGACGGTTTCGGTGCGCGGCGTCGTGACGATCCTGGCCGCGAGCGCCGTGTTCCACGCGCCGCTCGCATTCAGGCGCTATCGAAGCGACCCGCGCATCCGCGCGACCGCGCAGGCGGCCAACCTGTTGATCGTGTTCATGGCCGCGGCGGGCACGCTCAGCTACCTGGTCATCAGCACGAATGCTCGCTTGGTCGATGCGTCCCTGGTTGCCTGGGATCAAGCGCTCGGATTCGACTGGCCGGCGTTCGCTGCCTGGCTGCAGCGCCACGCGCTGCTGCAAGACGCGCTCCGCGGCGCCTACATCAGCGGCTTGCCGCAGATCGTGTTCGTGATGCTCTTCCTCGGCCTCACCGCGCGGACGGCCCAGCTCGACACGTTCCTGCGCCTGTGCATCGTGGCCACGCTTGCGACCATCGTCCTGTCGGGCCCGTTTCCGGCGACCGGTACCTGGAAGCACTTCGCAGGCACCGTACCGGCTGCCCAGCTCGCCTGGCTGTCGCACTTCGAGGCGCTGCGCGACGGCAGCCTGCGCGACATCCCGCTGCGCGAGATGCAGGGCCTGATCTCGATTCCGTCGCTGCACGCGGTGCAGGCAGTGCTGCTCGTCAACGCGATGCGCGGCACGCGCCTGCTGCCGGCATTCGTCGTCCTCGATGCCGCGATGATCGCATCGACGCCGGTCAGCGGCGGCCACTATTTCGTCGACGTGCTGGCCGGCGCGCTGTTGGCATGCGTCCTCATCGCGCTGGAGCGCCGGCGCACGTCCCGCGCGGGCGCGATGCAGCACGCACCTGCCGGCCTGGTGGCCATCCCTCGATGAACGCGACTGCGGACCTGCCATGAACACTCCGCCGATCGAAGCCGTCCCTGCAGCCGGCCCGCGTCGCGTGGCCGAGGGCAGGTTGACCGAATGGCTGCTGCGCGCCTTCGCGATGGCCGTTCTGGCATTCATCGTCGCTCGCTGGGGCTACGCCTGGGTGATCGCGCCCGAGCGCTGGACCGTGCTGTTGCTGCTGGTGTCGGAGAGCTACACGCTGATGCTGGTCCTCTTTGCACGACGAGCCTTGCAACGCGACCTGTCGATGCCCGCGCTGGTGGCGACGATCTATGCCACCTGCTTCGTCGCGCTGATCCAGCCCCAGGGCACGGCCCATCTCCTGCCCGAATGGGCGGGTGCCGGCCTGCAGCTGGCGAGCATGTCCTGGCAGTTCACCGCCAAGGTCTTCCTCGGCCGATCGTTCGGCCTGCTGCCCGCGCAGCGCGGGGTCGTCACGGGCGGGCCCTACCGCTTCGTGCGTCACCCGATCTACTTCGGCTACCTGATCGGCCACGTCGGCTTCCTGCTCGCGAACTACACCTGGCGCAACGCGGTCGTGCTGGCGCTGCTGTACGCCGCCCAGGTGATCCGGATCCGGCGCGAGGAGGCGATCCTCGCCGCCACCGACCCCGGCTACCGCGCCTACCAGCAGCGCGTGCGCTGGCGCCTGCTGCCGTTCGTGTACTAGGACGACCCCGGGAGATTCCTGCACCCGGGAGGAATCTTCCCCCCTTCGTGCCCGAACCTCCCATGCGCGGCAGAGACCCCCTCCCTACGATGGAGCCATGCCACCGCCCCGCCTTCCCGACACCGAGGCCGACTGCCTGCCGGCGCCCATCGGCGTCCTCGTCGTCGATGATCAACTCGCCGTGCGCGAGGGAGTAGCGCGGCTGATCACCTGCAGCGCGACGCCGCTGCTCTACGTCAGCACGGCCGCCACCGGCACCGAGGCGTTGCGCGCCGCCGCCCGCCTGCACCCCAACGTCGTCGTGCTCGACGCCGATCTCGACGGCGAAGACGGCCTCGCCCTCATTCCGCAACTGGCGTTGACGGCCGGTGTGCTCGTGCTCACCAGCCACGGGGATGCCGGCACGCGCGCACGGGCCGCCGGTCTCGGCGCCTCGGCCTTCATCGAGAAGCACCAACCCGCAGCCGAACTGCTGGACGCCATCGAACGCGTCGGCCAGCAACAGGCCCTGGGGGGATAAACCTCCTGGGTCGCCCTTGCACAAGTTCCTCTCCCGAATGGCCGCAACCTCCGCTGCGCCGATCGCCCACAGTCCCTAGAGTCAAACCCATGAACTACGCAGCACGCCGATTCACGCAAGACATGACCGACGAGTCCGGTGTCACGGCGATCGAGTACGGCCTGCTCGCGGCATTGATCGCGGCGACGATCATCGGCGCGATCAGCGTTGCCGGCACCTCTCTCGTCGCTCTCTATGTCTATTGGTCTTCGGCGGTGACGGCCGCTCTCTGAATCGATATGACGCGAATCGCTGGCCGGCGTCGACGCAACAGGCCAGCAGGGTTTGGATCCGGCCCTTTCGGATCCCGGCAGGCGCCTTGCAGCGTCGATTGATCTACCCACTCAAGGAGCACTCCATGCAACTCGCTCATTTCGTTCAGAAGTTCATCCGCGACGAAGAAGGCGTGACCGCCATCGAATACGGCTTGATCGCCGCGCTGATCGCCGTCGCCATCATCATCTCCGTCACGCTGGTCGGATCGAAGCTCGCGGCCGTGTTCACCAGCATTGCCGGGTCGCTGAGCACCGCGCTCTGATGTCGGGGCGCCAGGCTGCAACGGGAACCCGCCCAGCCTGGCCGCCTTTGTCCTTCACTCCACCCAGAGGTTCGCCATGAAAGCCATTCGATTCATTGGACCGCTCGTGCAATCCGACGAGGGCGTGACGGCCATCGAGTACGGGCTGATCGCCGCGCTGATCGCCGTCGCCATCATCATCTCCGTCACGCTCGTCGGATCGCAACTTGCAGCCGTATTCACAGCGATTTCCACGGCGCTGTCCAGCGTGCTGTGATGCTTTCCAACGCCGGCATCCGCACAACGCGCAACTGCTGACCGAGCCATGTCGCATCCCATCGTCATCGTCGAACATGCCATCCTCGCCGCGTCAATGCTCGGCGCGGTAGCCTTCGACCTGAGTGCGCGGCGGATTCCGAACCGACTCGTCCTGGCCGGCACCGGCCTGGCGATCGCCCTTCACGTCGTCGCGACAATCGCCGGCAGCCCCGCGCTCGCCGGCCGCGCGTGGTGGGCCCCCCTCGCCGGATTCAGCACCGGGCTCGCCGTGCTGATGCCGCTGTACCTGTTGCGCGCCACGGGCGCGGGCGACGTCAAGCTGATGGCGATGATCGGTGCCTTCATCGGCGCGCCGGCCACGCTCGGCGCCGCGCTCTACACGCTTGTCGCCGGCGGCCTGCTGTCGCTGGTCTTCATGTTCGGCCGCGGCGTCGCCGCGCAGACGCTGGCCAACGTGCGCTTCCTGCTCACCGACTGGACACTGCGCACCGGCGGCGGACAACGGGCAGGCCTCGCGCCGCTGCAGACCACCGCCGCCCGCTTGCCCTACGGGGTCGCGATCGCGGTCGGTACCGCCGCATCCCTGCTCTGGCCTCCGGCCGGAATCTGACGAGGGACACGCGATGAACCTCATCAAGTTTCCCCCCATCGCGGCGCGCACGTCGCACGAACTCCAGTCGACGCTGCCGCGCGCCCCGCAGACGATCGAGGAAACCGGGCTGTCGGCGACCTTTCTCGTGGAACTGGTCGCCAAGACGATGTTCCAGCTCGGGCTGACGCGGCTCACCGAGTTGAGCATCCAGCTGGGGCTGGCGGGCGCGGTGGTCGAATCCGTGTGCCAGTTCATGCGGCGCGAAGCGCTGCTCGAGGTCTCGCGCCGTGGCCAGCACGAGGCGGATATCCAGTTCGACTTGACGCAGGCAGGCCGTGCGCGGGCCGCCGACTGGCTCACGCGCAGCTCCTATGTCGGAGCCGCGCCGGTGCCGCTCGAGGCCTACACCGAACGCGTGAACGCCCAGACCGTCGTGGGCCTCGCGATCACCGCGCAACAGGTGCGCAGCGCCTTCGCCGACCTGGTGGTTCCCGAGCACCTGCTCGACCTCCTGGGCACCGCGGTCAACTCCGGCCGGCCGATGCTGCTGTACGGCGCGCCCGGCTCAGGCAAGACCTACCTGGCCCAGCACCTGAGCAGGCTCGTGGCCGGCCCGGTCGCGATCCCGCACTCGATCATCGTGCACGGCGAGGTGATCCGCATCTTCGATGCGCAGTGCCATCGCGCGCTGGCGTCGGAGGCCGCGCCACGCGCTGCCCTCGACAACCGGGCGCGCTCCGACGCACGCTGGGTGACGTGCGAGCGTCCCTGCGTGGTGTCCGGCGGCGAGCTCACGCTCGAGATGCTGGACCTGAGCTTCGACAGCCGAGCCGGGTATTACGAAGCGCCGCCCCACGTCAAGGCCAACAACGGCCTGTTCATCGTCGACGACCTCGGCCGCCAGGTGATCACGCCACGCGAGCTGATGAACCGCTGGGTGGTGCCGATGGAGCGCCGCCACGATCACCTGATGCTGCGCACCGGCGCCAAGTTCACGATCCCGTTCGACATGGTGCTGGTGTTCTCGTCGAACCTGCACCCTGAGCAGCTGGACGACGCCGCGTTCCTGCGGCGCCTGGGCCACAAGATCGCCATCGAGCCCCTGTCGCCGCCGCAGTACTCGAAGGTGTTCGAGAACGCCTGCCGCGACGAGGGTGTCGCCTACGACGCGGCCGCTTTCATCGAGTTGCTGCGCCTGTACCAGGCGCCGCAAGGGCGTGACCTGCTCGCGTGCTATCCACGCGACCTGCTGCACCTGATTGCCAGTCGCGCCCGCTACATGGGCGTCGCTGCGGAGCTGTCGGCGCCCCTGATCGATTGGGCCTGGCAGGCGTATTTCGGCAAGGGGGCGTCGATCGAAACGGCGCCCGAATCTGGGAGTCGACCATGAGATCTCGCGGCATTCTGATGCTGTTCATTGCGATGATCGCCGGCCTCGCGGCGGTGATCCTGGCCGCCCGCTGGATCCAGAGCCAGGGCGGCGAGAAGGGCAGCATCGCGGTGGCGAACGTGGACATCGAACTCGGTGGCCGCATCTCGCCCGAGATGATCCGCATGGCCGAGTGGCCCGCGGGCAGCAAGCCGGCTGGCTCGTTCGACGACCCCGCCAAGCTCCAGGGCCGCGTGGTGCTGGTGTCGATCCAGCGCGGCGAGCCGCTCACCGACGGCCGGCTGGCCCCGATCGGCACCAAGGGCGGGCTGTCGGCGGTGGTGCCCGAGGGCAAGCGCGCCATGACCGTTCGCGTGAACGACGTCGTGGGCGTGGCCGGCTTCGCGCTGCCCGGCACCTACGTCGACGTGATGGTCAATACGCAGGACGAGGGCGGCCAGCGCGGCGACCGCGATCACTCGATCTCCAAGATCGTGCTCGAACGCATCCTGGTGCTGGCCGTGGCGCAGGAGGCCGACCGCGATTCGACCAAGCCCAAGGTGGTGAACGCCGTCACGCTGGAGCTCACGCCCAAGGATGCCGAGTTTCTCGACCTGGCGCGCAGCGTGGGCACCCTGTCGCTGGTGCTGCGCAACCAGACCGACCCGAAGTCGGTCGTCGTCGGCGGCGGTGCGACCAAGTCCGAGCTGCTGGGATTGCCGAAGACCGAGCCCATCAAGGTCGCCGCCTCGGCGCCTGCACCGGCACCGGTCGCCCGACGTGCGGCACCGGCACCGCTGGCCGCGGCAGCGATGCCGGTCATGTCGCGCAACTGCGTCGAAGTGATCCGCGGTCTCAGCAAGGTCACCGAGTGCTTCTGACGCACCGGCCACAAAGACAACGAAACGGGAGGTTCTCCATGTCTTCGCACTCACCTGTCCTGACGCTCGCCCGCGGCGCGCTGGCCACCGGCCTGGCACTGCATGCGCTCGGCGCCGTCGCGCAGGCCGCCCGGCCCGCGCCGGCCAAGGCGCGCGCCGTGACGGCCGCGGAACCCGCGGGCCTGTGCACGCGCGTCGACATCGGCCCCCTGGTGCAGCTGCCTGTCGGCAAGTCCACCGTGTTGCGACCGAAGTCGCCGATCACGCGCATCCTCCTCGGCAACCCCGAGAACGCGCGCGCCGCCCGGCCAGCCGAGGCCGACGGCAAGAAGGACGATGCCGGCCGCGCGGCGGCGACTGTCGACACGCGTCCCGGCGTCGCCGACGTCGACGTGCTGTTGCTCGCGCCCACCGAGGTGTACCTGCTCGGAAAATCCATCGGCGCCACCAACGTCGTCATGCTCGATCGCGACGGCACCTGTACCGCATTCGACGTCGTGGTGGGCATGGACACCACCGCGCTGCAGACCGTGCTCGCGACGCTGCTGCCCAATGAAAAGGGCGTCACCGTCACGGCAGCGTTCGATTCGGTCGTCCTGTCGGGCGTGGTCTCGGACAGCGAGGCGCTCACGCGCGTGACCGATCTCGCCAATGCCTACGTGCGTGGCGGCGACGGCAGCGGCAAGCGCAGCCAGCGCATCGTCAACATGCTGGAGGTCGGCGCGCCGCAGCAGGTCATGCTCGAGGTGAAGGTGGCGGAGATCTCGAAGTCGCTGCTCGATGAATTCGGGATCGACTTCTCGCACGCCTACGCGGCCGCCGACGGCTCCATGCTGCGCTTTCTCTCGGGCATCGTCGGCGGTGGCATCGGCCTGCTCGGCCAGGTCGGCGGCACCGGTCCGAACCACGTGCCCTACAGCTCCGTGGACGCGGTCGTCGGCGGCACGTCGCCGGTGCCGGGCATCTCCGGCGGCAACGTGACGGTGACCTACGACCAGAACGGCCGGCCGACCTACACGACGACCTACGGCACGGTGCCCGGTCGCAACGTGACCAACGCCGTGCTGAAGATGCAGAAGAACGACGGCCTGGTCAAGGTGCTGGCGGAGCCGACGGTGATGGCGATCAGCGGGCAGACCGGCAGCTTCCTGGCCGGCGGCAAGATCCTGATCCCGGTGTCGCAGGCGGGCACCAACGGCAGCGCGCCCACCGTCACGCTGGAGGAGAAGGAGTTCGGCGTCTCCGTACGGTTCACCCCCACGGTGCTGGGCAGCGGGCGCATCAACCTGAACGTGCGACCCGAGGTGTCGGAGCTGAATGCCGCGGGCGTCCAGATCTCCGCCGGCGGCGTCAACGCGGTGCTGCCGTCGTTCACGTCGCGCAAGGCCGAGACCACGGTGCAGCTGATGGACGGCCAGAGCTTCGCCATCGGCGGCCTGATCAAGAACAACACGACGACCAACATCACGGCCTTTCCGTTCCTGGGCGAGCTGCCGATCATCGGCGCGCTGTTCCGCAGCACGCAGTTCCAGACCGACCGCACGGAACTGGTCTTCGTGATCACGCCGCGACTCGTGAAGCCGCTGCCGCCGAACTACAAGCTGCCCACCGACGGCTACGTGCCGCCGACGCGCAGCGACCTGATCCTCGGCGGCAAGCTCGAAGGCCCGCGCAACGACAACGCACCGGCTGCCCTGGCGCCTGCCCAGGGTGGCTTCGAATCGGAGCAGAAGTGATGAACATCGCAAAACTCAGCATCACCGCGGCCACCCTGCTCGCGCTCGGCGGCTGCGCCGCGACCGCGTCGCCCGAGTGGGACGCGCGCTTCGGCGCCAGCGCGCGCGCCCTGAACGCACAGCAGTTGATCGATCCGGCCGCACCGGTGAAGAACGCGCAGACCCAGGCGCGCTCCGACGGTCGCACGGTGCGCGAGGCCAGCGAGCGCCAGGTCGAGACCTTCCGCAGCCCGCCGCCACCGAGCGTGATCAACATCGGCGTCGGAACCGGCAACTGAAGCCGCCCAGGGACTCGCCATGACTCGCAAGCATCCCCCGCTCCGCCGCCGCACCGGCCCGCGCGAACGCGAACGCGGCGCGGTGGCGATCATCGTCGGGCTGCTCATCGTCGTGCTGGTGGGCTTCATCGGCCTCGCGCTCGACGGCGGCCATCTCTACCTCACCAAGACCGAGCTGCAGAACAGCGCCGACGCCTGCGCGCTCGCCGCCAGCTACGACCTGACCGGCGCGCCCGCCATCCCCGCGGCGGCCTTCCCGCGAGCGGAGGCGTCCGGACGCATGATCGGCAAGCAGAACCGTGTCGATTTCCAGGGCTCGGCGATCACCGACGCCAACATCACCGTGACCTTCGGCACCACGCTGGCGACAGGTGGCATCTGGACCACCGCCGGCGCGGCCTCGCCGACGTCGAAATACGTGCGCTGCACGATCACCCGCACCGGCATCGCGGCCTACTTCATGAGCGTGATGGGCTTCGGTGGCCAGACGGTCAGCTCGCTGGCCACCGCCACGCTCGCGCCCGCGCAGACCAATTGCGGGATCCCTCTCGGCATGTGCCGAGTGGGCACCGCGACGAGCGCCTCCTCGCCACCCTTCGGCCTGGTCGCGGGGCAGTGGTTCAGCGGCCGATTCAAGGACGGCGGGGGCAACTGGAACTGGATCGACTTCAACCCGCCGTCGGGCGGCGAGAGCGAGCTGGCGGGCCTGCTCACCGGCAACGGCCTGTGCACGCTCAACGTGTCGACGCCGGTCGGCCAGCCGGGCAACATGGGCAACGCGGCGGCGAAGGCCTGGAACACGCGCTTCGGCCTGTACCAGGGCTCGTTCAACGTGACGAACGCCCCGCCCGACTTCACGGGCTACGCCTACACGGCCTTCAACTGGCCGACGCAGACCAACGCGCTGAGCAATTTCGTGCCCAGGCGCGGAACCCATGACCCCTACGGCAGCAGCGTGGCGGCCGGCAACGCGATCACCGGCCTGTCGATCAGCAATGCCTACAACCCGACCACCACGGTCGCGCAGCACACCGCCAACGGCGCCGATCGGCGCCTGGTCATCTCGCCGATCATCGACTGCGCCGCGCTCAACTCCGGCTCGCACACGACGACCGTGCTGGGCTGGGGCTGCGTGCTGATGCTGCAGCCGATCGACAACCCGAACGACACCCTCAGCATGGAATACGAAGGCTTGTCGAGCGCGTCGGGCAGCCCCTGCGCCTCGTCCGGCGTCGTGGGCAGCTCGAGCAGCGTCGGTCCGATGGTTCCGGCGCTCACCCAATGAGGCCCGACGTGAAATCGCTGCGCCACCGCCCCACGCCGCGATCGCGCATGCGCGGCGTCGCGGCCGTCGAACTCGCACTGCTGCTCTCGCCGCTGGCCCTGATGGTCTTCGGAACCACCGAACTGGGGCGCGCGATCTACAGCTACAACACGCTGGACAAGACGGTTCGCGACGCAACCCGCCATCTCTCGCAGCACGGCCCCGGCGACGCCACCGTCGCCGCCGAGGCGCGCTGCCTGGCCGTCACCGGCACCACCGATTGCAGCGGCACGGCCGTGGTGCCCGGCCTGACCGTGGCGATGGTGACGATCTGCGACGCCTCGTTGTGCCCGAGCACGCATGCGAACCAGCTCACCGGCCTGGGCTCGGTCAACCTCGTGACGTCCGGGATCCTGAACTATCCATTCACCTCCGTGGTCGCGTTCGTGGTGCCGAGCATGAACTTCAACAACATCTCGGTCACCATGAGGGCCCAGTTGTGATGCGCCATTCCCTCACCCGCCAAGGCGGCACCGTCGCCATCGAGCTCGCGCTCGTGATGCCGCTGCTGTGCCTGCTGCTGTTCGGCATCGTGGAGATGGGGCGGATGCTGTGGACCTGGAACGCCGCCGTCGAGGCCACGCGCCTGGGCGCCCGCCTGGCGGTGGTCTGCGACGTCGACCGCAGCCTCGGCGCACCGATCAAGTCGCGCATGCGCACCATGCTGCCCCTGCTGGCCAACACCAACATCACGATCGAGTACATGAATCCGGTCGACACGGTGGATCCGAGTTGCACCAACGACGACTGCAAGGCAGCGCGTGTCCGCCTGTCTGGCCTGACCTACCACACGATCATTCCTTTCCTCCCGCTGTCCGTCGCCTTGCCTCCCTTCAGCACCTCGCTGCGCAAGGAATACATGGACAGCACCTCCAACCAGGTCTGCCCGTGAAGATCAAGGTCATCACCCCTGACGCGCTCCATGGCGAAGCCTGGACGGCGGCATTGCGCACCGAGCGCGCCTTCGACGTCGCGCTCATCGTGCGCGAGCTGCACACCGTCAACGTGCTCGTCAACGGCAGCCATCCCGACCTCGTCATCGTCGAGACGACGACGCCAAAGGATTTCGAGACGCTGGAGTCGCTGGCCAGCGCGCATCCCGAGATCGACTACGTCCTCATCGGCAACGACCTGAGCCCGGAGTTCCTGATGCGGGCGATGCGCGCGGGCGTGCGCGAGGTCCTTCCCGCGCCCGCGGCCGCGGTCGACGTCCTGGCCGCGCTGCGGCGCCAGCTGCGCAAGCGGTCCGGAACCGTGGTCGCGCCGATCGCCCGCCACGGCGAGGTGATCGCCCTGGTGTCGTGCAAGGGCGGCAGCGGCGCGACCTTCGTGGCCGCCAACCTGTCGCACCTGCTCGCCCTCGGCGGGCGCCGGCGCGTCGCGCTGATCGACATGAACCTGCAGTTCGGTGACGCCGCGCTGTTCGTCAGCAGCCAGACGCCCGTCAGCAACGTGGCCGATGTCGCGCGCAACATCAGCCGCCTCGACGCCGAGCTGCTGCAGTCGTCGATGAACGAAGTGGCGCCCGGCCTGTGGGTGCTGGCCGCGCCCGAGGATCCGGCGCACGCCGCCGACGTGTCACCCGCGGACGTGCGCCAGATCGTCGAGCTGGCGCGCGAGATGTTCGACTTCGTGATCATCGACGCCGGCCGCTCGCTGAGCGCGGTGACGCTGCAGGCCCTGGATCTCGCCGATCGCGTCTATGCCGTGCTGCAGCTGACGCTGCCGTTCATCCGCGACGGCAAGCGGCTGCGCGACGTGTTTCGCTCGCTCGACTACCCGGCCGACAAGATCCACTGGGTCGTCAACCGGCACCAGAAGGACGGCCAGTTCACGATCGAGGATCTCAAGCGGACGCTGGGCATCGCCCAGGTGATCACGCTGCCCAACCACTACGAAGCGGTGGCCGCCTCCGTCAACCAGGGCGTTCCGGTGGAGACGATCTCGCCCAACAGCTCGATTGCGCGCGCCCTGCGCGACCTGGCCGAAGGCATCGCACCGGCGCCCGCTGCAAAGGCCAGGAGCGGCTGGTTCTCGGGCCTGTTCAACGGCACACCGTCATGAGGGGAACAACATGAGTCTGCGAGAAAGACTGGGGGCGACCCCCCAGGGGTTCGCGCAAGCGGAGGCGGCCTCCGATGTGCCGGTGGTGCCCACGCGCGCCTACCAGGACACCAAGGCCCGCATCCACCAGCTGCTGCTCGGGCGGCTGGACCTCGAGGCGATGGAGAGCCTGGCGCCGGACGCGCTGCGCGAAGAGTTGCGGCAGATGGTGGAGCGGCTGCTGCTCGAAGAGAACCTGGTGATCAACGCCACGGAGCGGCGCAACCTGGTGCGCGACATCCAGTACGAGATGCTCGGCTTCGGGCCGCTCGAGCCGCTGCTGGCCGATCCGACCGTGTCGGACATCCTCGTCAACACGTTCCGCCAGGTGTACGTGGAGCGTCGCGGCCGGCTCGAGATCACCGACATCACGTTCAACGACGACGTGCACCTGATGAAGATCATCGACAAGATCGTCTCGCGGGTCGGACGCCGCATCGACGAGTCGAGCCCGATGGTCGACGCCCGCCTGCCCGACGGTTCGCGCGTCAACGCGATCATCCCGCCGCTGGCCATCGACGGGCCCATCCTGTCGATTCGCCGCTTCGCGACGGTGCCGCTGCAGGTGTCCAACCTGATCGCGTACAAGTCCCTGTCCGACGAGATGGCGCAGTTCATCGCCGCCCTCTCGCAGGCGCGCGTCAACATCCTGATCTCCGGCGGCACCGGCTCGGGCAAGACGACCCTGCTCAACATCCTGAGCGGCTTCATCCCGACCACGGAAAGAATCGTGACGATCGAGGACGCGGCCGAGCTGCAGCTGCAGCAGCCCCATGTGGTGCGCCTGGAGACGCGACCGCCCAACATCGAGGGACGCGGCGAGGTGCCGCAGCGCGCGCTGGTGCGCAATGCGCTGCGCATGCGGCCCGACCGAATCATCCTGGGCGAGACCCGCGGCGCCGAGGCGCTCGACATGCTGCAGGCGATGAACACCGGCCACGAAGGCTCGATGACGACCGTGCACGCCAACACGCCGCGCGACGCGCTGGCCCGCCTGGAAAGCATGATCGCGATGGCCGGCATCGACCTGCCGGCGAAGGCCGCGCGGGCCCAGGTCGCGTCGGCGATCGGCGTGATCATCCAGGCCAACCGCCTGAGCGACGGCACGCGCAAGCTGACCAGCATCCAGGAGATCACCGGCATGGAGGGCGAGACCGTGACGCTGCAGGAGATCTTCGTCTACCGGCAGACCGGTGTCGGCGCGGACGGCGCGGTCGAGGGTCATTTCACGGCGACGGGCGTGCGGCCGCGCTGCTGGGACCGGCTCGCGACGCGCGGCATCAACCTGTCGCAGTCGCTGTTCACGCCCTTGCGGCGCGAAGTCTGAGGAGACCGCCGTGGACGTCTCGTTCGTTCTCTTTGCGGTGGTGACTTTCCTGGCCGTCGTCCTCGCGCTCGAGGGCGCCTACAACCTCTGGGCTTCCGGCAAGAGCCCGGAAGCCAGGCGCATCACCGCGCGGCTCGAGGCCCTGTCGGGCGAGGCGTCGACGACGACCAGCATCGAGCGCAACCTCGCGCCGACGCGCATGCTGCGCCTGAATGCGCTGCTCGCGAGCGTGGGCTTCGGCCGGCGCATGCACCGCTTCATCAGCGCCTCGGCCATCGCGGTTTCGCCCGCAGAACTGCTCCTGATGTCCGCGGCGCTCGGCACGCTGGGGCTGGCTCTGCCCGGTCTCTTCGGCAAGCCGCCGACCTTCGGGGCGGCGCTGGGGCTCGCGCTCGCCGTGCTGCCCTGGTGGCGCGTGGCGAGCCGCCGCAACAAGCGCATCGAGCGCATCGAGCGCCAGTTCCCCGAGGCGCTCGACCTGATGGGCCGGGCCATGCGCGCCGGCCACTCGTTTCCATCGGCGGTGAAGATGGTCGCCGACGAGATGGCCGAGCCGCTGGGGCGCGACTTCCGCATCCTGTTCGACGAGATGAACTACGGCGTGCCGGCGAACGAGGCGCTCCTGCACCTGGCCGATCGCGTGCCGGTGTCCGACGTGAGCTACTTCGTCGTCGCCGTGATGATCCAGCGCGAGTCGGGCGGCAACCTGGCCGAACTGCTCGACAAGATCTCCGTCATCGTGCGCGATCGCCTGAACCTGCTCGGCGAAATCCGCACGCTGTCGGCGGAAGGCCGCCTGTCGGCCATCATCCTCACGGCCCTGCCCTTCGGCGTGGGGCTCGTGATCAATGTCATGAACCCTGAATTCCTGGCGGTGCTGTGGACCGATCCGGCGGGCCTGCGCATGGTCGGCGTGGCCATCTTCATGATGATCCTCGGCATCCTGTGGATGCGCAGCATCATCCGCATCCGCGTCTGAAGGAGAGCTTGTCATGACCCCGATCCAGCTGGCCTTCCTCGCCCTCGTCTTCGTCGTCGTCGTGGCCGGATGCCTGGGCGCCGCGGCGATGATGCGCCCCGATGCCGCGCGCCAGCGGCTGTCGGGCCTGGCCACCCGCGGCACGGGCGAGTCACCGGGCAAGGCGCGACTGCTGCAATGGGTCGCCGCCATGACGCGGCCCGTCAGCAAGCTCTCGATGCCCGAGGAGGGCTTCGAGAAATCGAGCGTGAAGCTGCGCTTCGTGCACGCCGGCATCCGCGGCTCGACGGCCGCGCCGACGTTCTTCGGCATCAAGACCATCCTGACGCTGGGCCTGCCGCTGCTCGGCTTCGTGTTCCTGACCGTCGTCGGCTCGACCCTGAAGGGCAACTCCCTGCTCTTGGCCATGCTCGCGCTGGCCGCTGCCGGCTACTACGGGCCCAACATGGTGCTGTCGCACATGGTGAAGACGCGGCAGCGCGAGATCTTCGAGTCGTTTCCCGATGCGCTCGACCTGATGACGGTCTGCGTCGAGGCCGGACTCGGCACCGAGGCGGCCATGATGCGGGTGGCCGACGACCTGCAGTTCAAGAGCCCGGCGCTCGCCGACGAATTGCGCATTGTCAACCTCGAACTGCGCGCCGGCGCGGACCGCGAGCGCGCGCTCCAGAACCTGGCGATCCGAACCGGCGTCGAGGAAGTGGACGGCTTCGTGACGATGACCAACCAGGCCGAACGCTTCGGCACCAGCATCGCGGCGTCGCTGCGCATCCATTCGCAGATGCTGCGCACCCGGCGCCGCCAGCGTGCCGAGGAGGCCGCCGCGAAGATCGGGCTGAAGCTGCTGTTCCCACTCATCTTCTGCATCTTCCCCTCGCTCATGGTCGTCCTGATGGGGCCGGCCATGATCCAGATCTACCGCGTGCTGCTGCCCACGATGGGCGGCAACTGAATCGCCGGACCGACTTCCAGGAGAACCTGCCATGCGTCAACCATTCCGGATCCGCCAGCGCCTCGACATCGAGCTTCCGCTGGCGCCCTGCGCCGGCGCGCTGCGCGCGGCCACGGTGCGCCCGCGTCCAGCCCCGTATCGCGGCGGCAGGATCGTGCGCAAGGCCGTCGCCGGCGCCGCCCTCGTCGCGGTCTTGGGGTGTGCCACGCACGAGCCGAATCCGCCTCAGCAGTTCCGGATCGAGCCGGTGTTCAGCGTGATGAATTCGGCCCAGTCGGCCACCTCGAGCCAGGCCTACTACACGCTGGGAAAGTACTTCGACAGCCTGCACGAATGGGGCCGCGCGGTCGACGCCTACCGCCAGGCCGCCGCTGCCGACACCGGCAACATCGAGGCCTTCAACGCCCTCGGCGTCGCGCTGGCGCAAGGACGCCGCTTCGCCGAGGCCGAGGCCACGCTGCGACAGGCCGTCGTGCTGGCGCCGGAACGTACCCATATCCGCAACAACCTTGGCTACGTCCTGCTGCTGGAGGGACGGCCGCAGGATGCGATGTCGCAGTTGAAGGTGGCCGTTTCCCAGAACCGCACCAGCGCCATCGCCCTGGCCAACCTGCGTGATGCCATGGCACGGTCGGGGGCCCGACCCGACGCCATGGCGCTCGTCGAGGACGTCGGAAAGCCGAATCCGGCGACGTCCGCGCTTGCGATCGATGCGCCTGCGAACCCGGCCTCCGCACCGGCCGGCGACACCCGCATCGCCGGCCCCATCGATACCCCGTCACCCATCCGGCAGCCGCTGGACACGGTGCTGCCGGCCGCCGTTGCGACGGCGACGGCGGTACCGACTTCGACGACGTCCCTCGCGACGGATCAGGGTGCGGGTGCGTCCGCTCTCCTGCAAAGCGCTCGCCTGGAGGTCAGCAACGGCAACGGCATGAGCGGCATGGCGACGCACGTCGGCCTCTGGCTGGCCGCGCGCGGCGTGCCGACCCAGCGCCTGACCAACCAGCAGCCCTATGCCCAGCGCCAGACCGTGATCCAGTACCGCAGCGGCCACGAAGACGCGGCACGCCGTCTCGCGAGCGTGCTGCCCGCGAGCGCGCAGACGGCGGCGCAAGCCTCGCCCGGCCTGCGCAGCGACGTCCGCGTCGTGCTCGGCCGCGACTGGGCACAGATCGCCGACTGCCTGGCCCGCACCTCTTGCCAGCCGGCGACAACGGCCGCTGCCGCCGCGGCGGTGCCGATGACCGTCGTCGCTCAAAGATGAGCCGACGAAAGCGCCGCCGACTTGCCGGGCCATCGGCCGGACATGCTCCCTGCCGACGCGAGCGCTCCCGCGACAACGCGCGGGCTGGATCCGCGCAAAAAATCTCTGCTAAACTCGAGGGCTGATGGGGGCGTAGCTCAGCTGGGAGAGCGTCGCGTTCGCAATGCGAAGGTCAGGAGTTCGATCCTCCTCGTCTCCACCAACCCTTTATTCCAAGACGCCCCGCGAAGTCAGCGGACGTCCAAAAAGCCCTTGAGAATCAATGCTCCGGGGCTTTTTCTTGTCCGAAGAGATCCGGGGAAATCCTGCAGGAACCGAGTTCATATTGCAGGGAAAACGTCAGGAACTGCAGAATCGAGGCGTGGACGCTTCGAAGTTCCTGCAATGGCTCGCCACCACCTCATTGCATCGGATGCAACGATCAGGGCCGTCAAGCCCGGCCCCCCCCCGGGATCGCCTGAACGACGGCACGGGACTGCACCTCAAGCTGTTCGTCAAGGGCGGCTCGCATGGATGGCGATTCGACTACAGCCTCGACAGTCGGCGCAACACGATCAGCCCGGGCACCTATCCGCAGACCGGACTGAGCGCGGTGCGCAAGAAGGCCGAAGAACTGTGCAAGCTCATCAGCGAAGGGGCCGACCCGTCGCTCGTACGCAAGCGGGGGCGAGAGGAACGGGTCAAACGCCGCACGGCCGAACAGCGCACCGCCGATGGTTTGCCGCCGCTCGATTCGTTCGAGGCTGTTGCGCGCGAGTGGCATGCAAAGAACGCGCCGACGTGGGCGGAGACGCACTCCTCCAAGATCCTGCGGCGCCTGGAAGTCGACGTGTTTCCCTGGATCGGCCTGAAGCCCGTGAACGCGATTCGTCCGATGGACATCCTGGCCATGCTCCGACGCGTGGAAGAGCGCGGCGCCATCGAGACGACGCATCGCGTGCAGCAGAACTGCGGCCAGGTGTTTCGCTACGCGGTTGCCACTGCGCGGGCCGAGACGGACCCGAGCCGCGACTTGCGCGGCGCGCTGACGCCGTGGAAGCCCGAGCACTACGCGACGCTGACTGACTCGCGCGAAGTCGGGCGCCTGCTACGCGACATGGACGCTCACGAGGGCGGATTCATCACGAAGTGCGCATTGAAACTGGCACCGATGTTGTTCGTGCGGCCTGGAGAACTGCGGCGCGCCGAATGGGCGGAGATCAACCTCGATGCGGCAGAGTGGCGCATTCCCGCCGAGAAGATGAAGGCGCGGGTCATGCACGTCGTGCCGCTGGCGACGCAGGCCGTGGGCATCCTGCGCGAGTTGCAGCCGCTGACGGGCAAGGGTCACTGGGTGTTTCCGGGACTGCGGGCCAACGGCGAGCCGATGAGCGAGAACACGATCAATGCGGCGCTGCGCCGGATGGGCTACGACCGGACCATGATCACGGCGCATGGCTTCCGGGGCATGGCGTCGACGCTGCTGCATGAACAGGGATGGCCGTCGGACGTCATCGAGCGCCAGTTATCGCACGCTGAACACAACGCCGTGAAGGCGGCTTACAACCATGCGGAGCATCTGCCGGCGAGGCGGCAGATGATGCAGGCTTGGGCGGATCATCTCGATGCGCTACGCAAGGCTGGGGAAGTCGTTGCGATGAGGGCATAGCCTTGTTGGCCTGGCGGCCAGGCTCGGCCCAAAAAATAGAGCAAATCCAACGATCACCTTTTCGACGATGGTCGCAGCCAGCCCCAGGACTCCATCAAGCACGAAGAGGCGAGGCTCTGGCGATCCCGACTTCGTTTCCGCAGCCGATCTCAGCAGAAGCCCAACAGGCATGGCGCAGGCGACAGTGACCAGCACGATCAACAAGAGCGAATGATCCATGAAGCTACTCTACTACCTGCGAGCGTTAGCCAAGAATCTAGCCCGCCCTGAAGCTGCCCATGGCGAACGACCGGTTCTGGCCGAACCGCGACCTTACCGCACACGGGCCACATCGGCCCGTTTTCCACATCTAGCTGCCTGCTCTGGGGCGCCACGATGCGGCACTTCAACCGCCGCTCCCACTGTGTTTCCGGGCAGGTATGCTGGTCAAGTCAGCAAGATGGGAGAGACGATGACTAGAAGTAGCATTTGGGCCGTGTTCTGCTGCTTAGTCCTGGCCAGCGCCGTTGGGGCATACAAGGTGTGCCGGTCGCTGGAGGCGCAGAGTAACAAGTTCGCCGGACTCGCGAGCTATTCCAAATTCTGGCTAGCGAACCAACCCGCGCTAACGTCTTCAGATGATTTCAAAGTAGAGCAGGCGCTCTGGCGAGAGATCGGTGAAACGGAGGCCGCGCAACGATCCGGCATCGTTGGTCAAGAAGGCTACATGACCGTAGCACTGGCGTACGCGACGTTGTCAGAGCGCGCGCGCACGCAACACGATGAGGGCCGAGCGGCCCGGCTGATCGATGAAGCGGTTGTCTACTGCAAAGGCAGCCGGTCGCCGAACTGCAATCACGATGCACTACTGGCCATCGTCAGACACCCAGCGGTAAACCTTCCGAGTTAGCAGTCCGATTTTGCGGACGTGCCATCAGGGTTGACTAGGCTACCCGAGAGCAGTCGGTCGCCAACTTCCGCTTCTGGCTGACATTCGGCGACCTCGCTTCACTCCCTCGTTGATCTCTTCGATTCGAGCTCTCGGATGCGTTGCATAGTGGTCGCAGAGCGAAACTCGGTCTTTTCGAACGGGTGACCTTCGGGCCAGATGAGGCCCGAGCGGACCGCACGGCGCCGTAGATCCTTCGTATCCTCGACTCGAGTCCACGCCCATAGGCGCCAGCGCGGAACCATGACCGACCACCATGTCCACGCCAATGCGAATCCAAGAACAAAAAGGCCAAGAAGCAGGAAGAGGTCAGTTGCCGATGCTCTCCTGTTGAGGGCGTCGCCGGAGAAGAAAATGAAGAGCGAGATGGGCGCAAACATGATGGGCAACACCGGCAGATTGACCCACGCCGTACCTACCGAAATTGCAGTGCTCACCGACAGATGCTTCATCGCAACGCTCGCGTCCATTCGATTTGATTGGGGCCAATATCGCATATCCGCGAAGCGGACGTCCGCGAAATTCCGCTCCTGGCCGACATGCGCCTTCGGCTCGATCGAGCGGCAACAGCCAGCCGAGCTCAGGTAACTTGAAATTCGCGAAGCGACTCCGGCCAGAGAACGGAATAGCCATCGCCGTAGCTGGGGCGGAAGGCGATGCGAACGCCATCCCACCGTCCCTCCGCCTGGAGAATCGTTTTGATCTCAGGGAGCGCGCTGTGCGGAGCATCCGTGGCAACGAAAATATTCGTCTGACCGGCGCCTGAGTCGTGGCCGTCCACTTCGTGCGGCTCGGACAGGCCTTGGCAGAGTGCATCCTCCGTCCTGATCATGGAGTCAAAATCTGTGAAGGCATCTGAGTTCCATTGGATTACCAACAGGTATGACACGTCCGTCGCCTCCTCGAAGTGACCGTATCGACTACAGAATTGCTGGTTAGTCGCTCCCTTGCCAATCGAGACAATACTGCCCGCCCGCGGCTTAGAGCTCGATGCGCCGTATTCAATTCGGTCGATCGGAAGGGCTTTCAAGTTCAAGGGTTGGCTCTCGCACTCTTGGGCACTCTCTTCGGCTGATTTGCAAATGGTCAGGCGACCGGGCTCGATCAGAACGCCGTCATAGGTCGGCAGGTTGGCGAAGGAGTCTGCGTATCCGGGCATCCAAGTCTGTCGCGAGAAGACTCGGCGCCGATCGATCCAGAGACTAAAGAACGCCGGGGGATTGGCACCGCCGGCCCCGTAATCGAACGCTTGCTCGCGACCACCGCGCACCCGAACCGTCGTCCCGTTTGCCATGGTGCAATCGCTGCGGTTCGATCCGCTGCTGCTGGATAGACCCCGGTCCAGCTTCTGCGGCAGTCCCGGGTACTGGAGGTCGTTGTTGTACTGGGCGGGGAACCGCACCAGCGCAAGATTTGCCTGGGGGTCGCAGACCACATCGATGTCCCTCTCGTCAACGTTGGCCTGTACGGCCGACGAGATCATCAGCCAGATCGCCAGCACGGGGGTATTGAACGGATGCCTTTGCATGCGATTTCGAGGAGAGCGGGATGAATTCGGGGCAGGGCAAGGGCCACCAACCCAACGGGGTACGGGCAGCGGCTTGCCTCCATTGATGTCTGTTGGTCAGTGGGAAGGGATTCACTCGGCCACGAAGGCGCATTCGTGGCTGACTTAGACCAGATTCGTCGCGAACCATAACCGAAAGACTCCCGTCGCTGTCGTGTGCTCCTGGTTGGTCGGTGACAAAAGACGCACCAGCCCCAGTGCAGCGGCAGTATTGACCTCAGCCGTGGCGGTCGAAACGAACTGCAGCAGGCGACATCGGGCCCCATGTGTCGGTTAGCTTCCTCCGAAGCTGACGCTCGCGACCGTCCGCTTCCTGGCCGACTTCCGTCTTCGGATGCCTCGGCGATTGGCGCTCGACGAGCGACTGTTCAGAGGCCCGTGTAGAAGATGAAACCTTTGGTCCAAACGATCTTGCTGTCACTATCTGCCTTCCAGTAGACCGAGGCATTCACGTCGTAGGGAAGCAACCCACTGCCTTTCTGAAAGAACGCGGCCCTCATGATGGTCGGATCCGCTTCACACATCGTCGGCGCTTCAAATCCGTCGATCAACAACTCTTCCTTCAGGGCAGATGCTGACGAGCCCGGAGGGAACTGCCGCCCGAGCCGATCAGATAGTTCAGGCGAAACCGCGAGCTTCCTCCCCGCCATCATCGCTCGCTCGCTGTCATTTCGACCAGGACAGGCACCAGCCCAACCGCTGCCTGCTGTCGCGTGTGCAAGCAGAGCGGGAAGATCTCTCGCCGATGCGCAGCTGGTGACGGCTACTGCGATGAAGAAACCATAGGCAAGGGGAGGAATTCGCCGCCTCGCGTTGAACTCGGACTCATCTGATCGATCCACACGCGCTCCTGTGCGATTTCGCCGAAAGTAGCCTACCTGAAAGCAGCCGCTGGCGACCGGCCGCTTGTGGCCGATCTCGGGAGTCCAAGCGCACTACGCGCGCTTCGGAGGCGTTTGCCCATCGTTCGACCACAAGTAGTCCTTGAACATTTCTTTCAATTCCGGCGTGAGCAGAACGAGCCGCGACCCAATGAACTCCGAGGCTTCCTTGAGCGTCATCGGCTCGAGCGTCTCGCGCCGAATCACGATCATGGGTAGCAGATCAGGGTCGCGATCTGGCTGATCGATGACGTAGGCGTCTCGTTCGCTATCAAATTCGACGATGTACCGGCTGGGATGGGCGTTCATAGTGCGATGCTCGAAAGCTGTCAGTCGTGATGGTCCGCCGCCGATCAGCGACCTTCGGCAGCCGCTCCCGGCATCAGACTCTAGCGGTTCGGCATTCATTTTCGTGCTCGTGGGGGTGCGGAGGACATCAAACGGTTTGGTTCCACTCGATGCTTCCAACTTCACCGGCTTCGCCGCCTTCGGAAGCAGGAATTGGCGCGTAGCCTACCTTTGCGTGCTGACAGCGAGGCGCCGTGAAAAGTACTGCTCACGTGAGAGTACTGAGTACTTGTAATTCGTGTCGCGTACAAAGTAATACTCGTCGTTGATGGAGTAGTACACATTAGGTAATAGGTGCTCAGCTTTCTTTACCTCTGACCACCCCTTGGGAACTTCGCCATAGGTAAGCGACGTGAGCGTAGCCTGGCCAACATTGTCCATGACATGCTGAATCCGCCAGACGGCTCTTCCCGAGGACTCATCGGAGCCCACTTCTGAAACAGAGATGAATTGCATCTGCACTCCTCGGTCGCCACATTGCCCACGTTCACCCAAGCAAAAAACTGGTCCAGTGGTGGCATTCCATCGCTCGATGTCCAGAGACCACTGCTTGGTGCACGAGGCGAGCAATACGACGAACACGAGACTGATGATGTGGCGTAAGCTTTTCATTTAGAGCACGCGCAGTCATTC
>Ga0307516_10001772_pt1 | contig 29689 bp, 46 predicted proteins | sample 19_EM_MG_FD_203310 | JGI IMG/M metagenome (GOLD analysis project Ga0307516, IMG submission 203310) | Populus trichocarpa ectomycorrhiza microbial communities from riparian zone in the Pacific Northwest, United States - 19_EM | ecosystem: Host-associated > Plants > Roots > Unclassified | place... | reverse complement strand
ACCGTGATACCCAAATGAAGGCTTATATCCCCAAGTGGCGGACCCCGCCGTACGTTCCCTCACACCCTCCCGTTGTCCGGTGTAGCCACAGGGATGGCAAAGCCTTGGGATCGCTGGTGGTTGACGGCCCTTGCCAACTACGCGTGTTTTTCTTCCCGTTCTGATCCTGTGCTCATAGTATTTGCAGAACCCCGTTTTTTCGAAGAGCAACTTATCGCCTCGCAACGGGCTGCACAACGATCCGCGAGCCTCGGGTGGGATGTATACGTCCCCCCCCCCCCAGATCCACCTGAGTCGACCGATCGTATCCTTGACTCTGGGAATTCCACCAACGGAGATGGAATGCTTCGTTGGGACGAGGCCGTGGGCATCTGGGCATAAATGCCAGGCGGTATACAGTTCAACACCCAGCACCGCACCAGGTTCTCCATCGCCCTCAGACCCAATCCCCCAGACAACCCTCTTCGTCTCAGTTTCCTCTCTCTAAGCACACAACAATGAAGACCTTCGTCGTCCTCTCTATCATCCTGGCCCTGGCTCTTCTTTCCAACGCCGGTGCGTTCCCATCCTCTCTATTACCCCGGTCTAGAGATTCATCTAATTTCGGTTAACAGCTCTGGGGAGGCAACCTCGTCCCGTCGGTCTTGGTGTGGCCATTCGCCAAGACGCCTCCTCCGATGGGGGCGGAGAGTCATCCGCCCCCAACGGCCCTGCCATTACCGGCGATGAATCCAAACCTGTGCCTACTTTATTCGCCCCCCGCCAACCATCCAACCCCACTCCTGCCCCCACCGGTGGCCACCCCCCTGTTCCGACTCGGAGACAGTAGGGCATTGAGAGTGTTCGCGCTGCCCATTGCGCCTCAGACATAGCTAATTCCTACGTATCTAACTGTAACACACTCGTGCTTGTACGATCTTCCGTCTCCTCAGTCGTTTGTTTTACCTCCCCATGCGTGCTCTTCTATCCGTAGCCAAAATTGCGTTCCATCGCGAACGCCTGTGCCGGAAAATAAGCCAGGATATAACCACCTCATGAACCCAGACCTCTTTTGCCTCCTCCCTGCGTCATCCCCGTTCATCGGCGTACGATATGTGGGTTCTCAGATCTTGAGGAATACACCTCAGTTACCGGTACCCGTTTGAAGTGGACATGGATATATACCCAGAGTCATGGACGACGGTCACCCAACATCATCTTTGGCTCATATCGAGGAGCGATATTTCTACATGGGTGACGGCTGCTACGAATTGGAAACGACACCACCATACGGCCCTTCATCTCCAAACTCTCCAAAATCGGCCCTGAGTGAATTCGCCCATGGTGTCTGATAGGAAAAAGCCCGAGTCAGAATGGTAAACTTCGACCATACATTCATCGGGAAGCCACCGGCGGTAGACGGGAGTCGACACATCCCCGACCATCATCTCCACCCACTCCAATGGTGCCACCCATTCAGGGAGGTGTATCACCAGTGCCCTCAGCCGGGGCAAAAACGGCTCAATAAAGTCCCCAACTTCGGTGTCGGTGTCAAACTCAGCCTCCGCGCGAAGCTCCAGCCTCCCCACCCCACCCTCCGAGGCGCCCAAAATACGAAGGATCGAAAAAAGACGCTCGGCGTCGGGGATCGCTTGGTAATCCTCCACACGGACTGAAGTGACTCCAGAAAAGTACCGGCGTATGAAATCGTCTCCCTCCGAGTTCTCGCTAGAGGAGGTGGAGGTTGTGAGAGAGAATCCGATCGAATTAACGGCCGTGAATTTGATCCATTCCACGCGACCTGAGAAGCTGATCGTCGTAAAGGTACCACCGTCGAAGTTCTTGACCTTCAAAAGGTCGAAGAGCAACTCGCAATCGGGTATGCGGTCCAACGAGAGCGATGTTAGGTTGTCCATACAAATTCGGGGCGAGTATGCGTTGCAAATCCGGAATCCAGATATTCTGAGAGATTGGAGTGACCGATTGCGGGAAAACAACTCCGGCATTCTGCCAGGCATGAACGCGAGATATTTGCCGTCCCCCCCACTTACGCGTTCCAGCGACCTGAGGTTCCGAATCCACCCCATCGACATTGCGACGTTTTCCAGTCGAAGGTGTCTCAGGGACTCGAAGGATCCACAAAATAATTGGTACGGAAGAGGCCGACTCTCCCACTCGCCGTCGTAATACCACCACAGTTCCCGGAGGTTCTTCAGTGGGTATCCAAAGAATCCGTGTTCCGGGACGGGATCCTGAGTCAAGTCCGAACCAAGGAGGATGCAATTGACGTAGAGCCGATGGATACGATCCCTCTCAGCCACCAACAAGGTCAACCCCTCTCGACGTTCACCCACCCGCCACCGCACGTCCTCGGTTTCGAGAATGCTGAGGTTGGGTTTGGTGTTGACGTTATTCCCATCCGGGGTTGCACCGCAGTTAAACTGCATTGTGACGTCCAGTGGAAGGTTGCCACTTCGAGTAAGGCACGTGGCTGCGAAGGAGGGATCACCCCCGTCAACCGTGACACCACACCAGAACTGCAGGGTGCGAAGGAGGATGACCCGCCACTGATAACAGACGTGAGAGAGCGCTACAGCAGAGTGTGGGGCCTTGTGTTTGTCCGACCAGCATGCATGGTGGAAAACCTGTTGCAACAAGCCGCAAGGGAGTTTGTGAATATGGGATGTCTCGTTTTGCACGCGACCAATTCCGATCCTCATGTTTTCAACGTGCTCAGCAATCCGCTAGAACGCCTAAACGTAAGCCAAATTCCAGATTTGCACCCTACTAGGTACACGTACTGAGATATTTTCCCTGGTATGGCAAGATTTGCTACTTAACATTAGACCCAATACGGTAGACGAGGCACGTAGCAGCCCACCTAAGCTGGATTAGATCCGTCGCCTGAGATGTAAGGTTCTTCCGATTGGCAAGGACGCGGCCACGAACTTCTGTGCTTGGGTCCTAAATGGCAGTGCGTCAGAAGGCATAAAATACGAGGGCGCATCACTCACCTTCGAATCATCTGGCTCGGGAATCGATACGGTTTCCGCGGGGTGGTCATCGAGAATCTCCCTCTGACGGTCAAGAAATCCTGGATCCCTCATAAACTTGGCGATCCCGGGGTGATCAAAGCCGCTCCTCTCGCAGCAGGTCACCCACTGGTTGGAAATCTCTTCGCAACTCTGGTCACAAATGCACTCGATACTCCAGGTTGTACATCCCATCGCCTTCCTCCCGTGGCTTGTAGTCGCTAGCACAGCGAAAAATTCGTCCCGCACTCCCCCAGGGACCGGTAGTCGCACTAGCCTCAGGGAAGGATGGAGTCCACGATCGATCGGGAGCAAAGGGCGGAATATCTCACGAAGGTGAGATACGGTACGTATTTCCACGGTTCCAAGTGACGGGATGCTGCGGTAAAGGTCCCCAACGTCCGAATCCGATACTTCTCGCGAGCCGTGGAGGTCCAAGTCCAGGGTCGAGATCTGCGCCCACCACGAGAGCGCAAGGCCGTTGGTGCAACAGGAGAAAGCATCCCCCTGGCTTTCGATAACTCTGAGGGCTGCTCCGGAGGCGTTGGTAGCGGAAAAAGTGGCTATGCCGTTGGAGAATCTCACGCGGAGCGTGACGAGGCTCCCAAACGTGGGGAGGGTGAGATGTAGAAACAAATCGTCAGGATCGGTGATCCTCTTCAATCTGAGCTCTTTGAGATTGGTTAAGGTGACGGGTCCATCACTGTAATCGCTGAATCCGATATTGTCAAGGGACAAAACCTCCAGTGTCCCACTATTTCGTTCCAAAAAGGTGATAAATTCGTCGCTCTGGATATCCCACAAATCCCTGAACTCGAGGTGGAAGGAGGTCAGACCGACGACCCACTCGGTCAACCCACCCCAACAATGAACAAGCGATAGGTGCTTGAGCTTCGGTAGTGATCGCGAAGATATATCGCCATGCATGAGAAACTCCTCCCACGACTGGGCAGCGTCGAGGTAGACAAGTCGGAGTGATTGTAGCTCCGGGAGGGGATGGGCAAAAAGATCGGTGCCTTTGACTTGATTAAACCCTGACATCACCGGGTCCGGGAAGAAGATCAACAGGCCCAGCGATTGTAAACGTTCTCGCAGCTCCCGTTCCCCGAAAAGGTTCACAGCCTTCCTCGCCCGCAAGTGGGGACATCGTACACCGCAGGAAATGAGAGGGAAGTAACCCTCGCAGGAGCAACCGAGTGGGCTGCCCCACCCCCACATAGTGGTGCAAGTTCAAGTGTATGGGAAGTGTCCTGCTTCGGAGCAGACATTCGGAAAAGAAGTCGAAGGTGTCACGTCGCACGAAGATGTTGGTCCAGATCCTTGGGTTGGAGAGTAACACGGCGCGCCAATAACGGCAAACGTGCGATGGCGCAACCGCAAAGGCCATGGCCACCGCAGATGATGGTGAACAAGCCAGTTTGAAGGTGTACGAGAGCACCCGGGGGGTAGTCCGTTGATAGGTAACGTTTTATTGATATCCAGGCGCAAGGCGAGGGTGTAGGCCTGTAACGCCTTGTAAAGAGAATCGACCTACATAACTTAGTATGGGTATCGAAATGCCGGGGCGAGAGTATCTTACTGAATCCCTTGGCCATGGTCCAGTGTGACCACTTCCAGAGCGGAACGAAAGTCAGAACGGTCCCATCAATAAACACGTGTACCCGCATGCCACTCACCCCAACGCAATCGCTTGATCTTTCACTTCGGAAACTAGACCGTAGGTGTACTCGTTTCTTGCCATCCGGTCGTACTCGGGCGGTGGTGGTAGGCAAAGTTGGGGGACGATCCCGTGCCGATCAGACGCGCGACACGCTGGCGCGTGTCCCCTGAGTCCGAGCGAGTGTGGAAATGTACTATTCCTGGACCTATTATACTGAGGATTATACCGTACACAAAATATTACCTCTCACTACCTTCCGAGTCAGAACCTGACCCATCCTCAGATTCCCCATCCTCAGATTCTTCCTCACCGTCTTGAACCTCAATTGTCCTCTTCTCGACTTTGAACCCTTTCTCCCCCAACTTCTCTGAGATCTCGTCCGATTTGCCTGGGGCCGTAACTACGAGTGCAACGCTGGACTCCGGTTGGAAGAGTTTGAGGACATAATCCTTCAGGCACCGCATCACATCTTCCTTCTTCACCGCTTGGTATTTTTCTAAGAGCTCGATGTTGTGATTTGAGGACAACCCCTTCAGGCCCTGGTTCATAAACGAAGTCAAGGCAGCGCTTCCGGGCGTGGAGACACTCTGAGCAACGTCGAAGACGATGCTACTCTTCGCGGCATCGAGTGCAATGTCATCCAAGACAATCTAGTGAAGGGTGAGTCCAATGGACGACGGTGAGGGTCCAGCAGTGCTTACGGATCCATCAACGAGTCCCCGCACGACTTTCGCGGCTTGCTCGTAAGCAGTGATGTAGCTCGAGCTCTGTTGGGTAACTCAGTGAGATTCAGGGAGGCGCTCCTAACCATGAACGCACTCGGTAAAGCGAGAAGGTTAGCAAGCCCGCCTCTGTGTCGTTCGAGATGTACGCCCCGTAAGCCAACCCAGAGCCACGAATGTACCGCTGGGATCGCATCAATCAGGGAAGGGTAAACGATTCTGCAATCGAGAGGACATACCCATAAGTAACTCTCTGTCGCGTTCATCACGCTCAGGGTGATTCTCAGTGCGGGAAGGTCTGGGTGATCGAAGCCCTGTATACCTCCAGAAGTGTGATACACAAAAGAGCTCTCAATTGTCGACAGGGAAACGACGAGGGCCTAAGAGAACACGTGGAATGAGCGTCAAGATGTGAACCACACACAGCTCCCCGAACCTTTTTTGCGGGTTTCTTGCCGATAGTACTCAAGCTTTTGTTGCAGAATGGAACAGGTTGAAGAGTTGTTTGGTTCTGCGGGCAACAGGAACAATGTTATGACCGCGAAACTCGAGAAACGGCCTTGAGGGCTCACAAGGTTACCGAAGCGCTCCCGCCACGGTTTCTTGGGGTTCTGGACGCCAAGAATGTTTCCTGTGACCGAGAACCTAATTCCCTCCGGCCTTGTCACTGGAGAGAATGGCCAGTTTATCGATGAGCAACTTGGTGAGGGCACGGTCCGACTCACGAGTCCCCCTGATGACTTCAAATTCTTCAATGACCTTCTTTGGTTCATCTTGCAGCCGCTGAATCAATCCGGGGATGAACTCGGCCTGATTGAGGACGGTTCCCGCCCTGGAGGTCGAGGTTTCATCGTACAGTTGCTCCATTGAAATGGCGCTTAACACCGTGTTACCGTTCCGCTTCATCTCCGGGAGGGACTGTTGTATCTTCGCAGCGGTGATTTGCAGACTTGTTAACCGCAACGTGAGTGACGGGAGCGGGGCCAGTTTGCAGGTAACTCACCGTTCCTTGTCAAATTCACTGCCATAGAACAGGTCCTTCAACCACGACACTGTGGCCTCGTACCGATCCTTCTCGACTTTGATGCCCACATGGAGTAACTCCTCAAACGCGCTATTCGTACCGAGTTCCGCTCCATACGCGACAGTCTCGTCGTCGAGTTTGTTTACAACCTCTTCGTGGGACAGGCGTTCGCCGCTTGAACGTTTCACAGGGAGAGAGAAAAAGGAAGCAACGTATGTTGAGACGTGCCTATCGGAATCTGTCAGAACTCGCAGTTCGGCACGAAAAATAAAAAGGGACGAACGAGCGTAAGTGATTTGGGACGGCGGTCATCGAGATATACGCCGAGACGGTGACGAAGTCGGACTGGGACTACAAGTCAGAAGGGCTGAAATCACTGTGAGACTCAACATATCCCAAACCTGGACGTGATCGAACCCGATGAAGAATGGTAACGGGTTCCCACCACCCTCAAGGTGCTTCCTCAGCTTGCTCTGGCTCGCAGCGCCCACCCTTCCTTTCTCATGGACGCTATCAACGGGTATCCAAGATATGCTCTTGACGTCGGGCACTGGGAAAGCCTTGAGAATCTCGTCAGGGATGGGTTTGTCATGCTCGGCCTTCGCCTTTTCCAAGAGCTTAGCGGCGTCCTTCAATCCCTCGGGACCGATGGTCTTGACTTGAGTAGCAATGCGGGCTTTCTCGTCCTTCTCCAACTTCTCAGCCATGGCGGCAGAGGGCTGGCCACGGACGACAATCGAAGGCGGGTCAACGTAGTACCTGAGAAAAGGGCCGTTAGTCCGGGAACCAGCGGGCGTGATACCATCCACTACTTCTTCAAAAGATCAGCCCACTGCTTGCTCGACCATTTCTCCAGGATCCTATAATTTTCGATATCGTTCAATGCCTGGCGAAGCTCCGAGCCGTCCTCCTTCCCATACAAGAAGTCTGCGATGATGGTTGTTGAGAAGGTGTCGCCCTTTGAAGACTCTATCTTGCTCCGGAGCTGCCTTTCGTCGCGGTTTATTACCATCGCCATGCGTTCCATGTCCAGACCTTCCTCTGAGATTCGAGAGAGGCTGGCACGAAGCCTGTCTGGGAAGCTGGCGAGGTGTTCAACCGGAACAGAACCCACAAAAATGGCCAGATCATCTCTGGTGGCCCGTTCGTCTTCGTAGAAGTAGATATAGGTGCTGGGTGGATGCGTCATAACTCACGCATAGACGCTCCATCAATGGAACTCACCACAGGGGCGTTTCCACCTCTATGTATTCCTTGTTCAGTGGCGCGACTGGAGACGATGTAAGGTAAACGGATAAGATATCAAGAGCCTGAAAAGACGTTCAGTTATTCCTCCAGGTAGGAACCAGGCGAATCACGTTTCACACCTTCCGTTCCAAAAACTCAGAGGGTGGAGATCCCAGGTAAGAGATGAAGAGTTCGCCCAAACTCTCATCCTTCTCTGGGAAAGTCACTGTTTCTTGATGAAACTTTGCAATCGGTGGTCGGTTGGCACTAGGAGTCTCTAAGAATGGTCGCTTCCAACCGACAGGCTTTGGCCCATGGTTCTGTCCATGGGCAACGATGCTGGGTTCCACCTGGTCTTGAAGGACCGAAAGAATGGAAGGCGTGCCCTTGGACATCTTTCCAGCGATGACCAGAGACAAATTGTGAGGAACGTAGTATTGCTTGTGGTAATCCCGAACTAGAAGTGGATTCAGAAGAACGTACTGGAGGCTCATAGGTTTGGGCCACGCACTTTGTTCCACCGTTAGGGAGCGTAAGGCCTCCATAAGTCCGCCCGTCTCGCTACGATATGCACTGCCTGGGGGGTTCAACAGCCGCTGCATCCTGAAAGTTAAAGTGAGATCGTGTCGGCCGGTTGTAGTAAACTGGCTGACTTGAGGGCCATGATATCACCAGAACCATTCTCTCTCCCTTGCATCTCGCTGTAAACTACGCCAGAATCTTCGCCCTTTGGATCTATATGATGGACCTACCGCCACGTTAGGTTTTGTCATCTTGCGGGTAAGATGCGCGCACCTCGGTGACAAAACCAGCATCAGTGATCGTGGGATAAAGAATGTGGTCGATGAAGATCGGTAACATCTGAAGAAAACCTTGTTCTCCGGCGGTAGAGACGGTGTATGCGGTGTGATCTGTATCGGTCCAGGCGTTCGTGCCATTGGAGAAGCCCCGGTTTGCAAAGTGATCGATGATACCCTTATACGGGTATTTCTCCGAGCCCATGAAAACCAGACTACAACAACGGTGAGTAGAGAGGAGTGCGGGCGTGAGCTGAGGACTTACTGCTCGAGGGTGTGTGGGCACCCGCTATCGTTGAAGACTGACACGCGAGTCTTTAGTTACTGATCACTCGGTGTAATAGGGTCGAGACATACTTTCGGTTGCCACGACAAAGTAACCATTTACCAGGGGTGCTAACATTCGAGGCGATTGGCACACTCGCGCTCATGCATATAACTCCACGGCATACCTTCATAGTCGAGATGTACGACAGTTAAACCCGTTTCTCTGCTCCGATATTTCGAGACGATGATATCCGCCAATCCAAGTTTTTCCGCGCGAATTAGATCAAAGTTTCCAAACTTGCTTGGGAGGCCTGGGGATGAGAAAGACTGAGGAGAGGTAGTCGCCATCGAGTGAGTAGCGAAGGCGCGGCTGATCGGGAGCGCGCTGAGACCAAATTGGGGTGGGCAGGTCTGGCGCGAGGGCGAGACCTTTTGCGCCGCCCGGGGTGCCCAGCGACGGAGGAAGAGAGAAGGATTTGCCGTGCGCCTCAGTAGGTGCATCGTTCTTGAACCCAGGTAGCCCCCCTGCCCAATAACCCCGTGAGTCGTGTCGTGTCGGTGACGGTAAGCGGAAGAGGATGCGGAACCGGGATCGTAAACAGCCGAAAACAACGCCCACCCTGTTCTCTCTCTTCCGTTTCTTTACCCCCCGTGCGTCCGCCTGGCCTCGGATTTGCAGGGCCAGATTGCCGCTGGTTATGGACGACGAGGCACGCGAACCAACCCCGGAGCGGCCCGCCCTGTCCGAGAAACGGAAGGAGCGGAAGGAGCGGAAGAAACTCAAGCAGCAAGCCAAAGTAAAACCCCAGCCTGCGCCAGAACAACCGGGCAACTCCGCCTTCCTCGCTAGACCATGGATTAGCTTGCCAGAGGTCAACGGGGCTCTGACTAAGGGCAGGGTGCGGGTGATGACCTGGAATGTATGTCCCTTCCTCACCCAGACGTTATCAGTCGAAGCTCAACTTGAGATCCAGCTGCTGGCGCAATGTCTAGTCCGTACGGTGACAAACACCGCATGCGCCCACCAAACCCACTCACGATGATCTTTTAGGCCGTGAATTATTCCCGACCAGCAACTGCTTGAAGGCGCACCAGCGAGAACGTATGATATACAACGAAATCACCTCATCCGACGCCGATATCCTCTGCCTCCAGGTAAGTGAAGGTACCCCCACGCTGCCTCCTATCTTATTGCACGCATAGGAAGTCGATAGGCTCTACAACCTCACCCCCGTCATCGAGAAAGCCGGTTATACTACAATCTACAAAGCCGGACATCGTAAAAAGCACGGTCTGCTCATCGCCTTCCGTGGCACGAAATACTCTCAAGCCGCAGACCATACTGTCTTCTACGACGAAGAAGAGGTCCGGGACGGGGAAGGAGAGAGGTACAGACGAGGCATCAGCATCCGATCAAAGAACATTGGGTCTCTCGTCGCTCTCAAATCCGTGGACTCAGAGGGAGACGGCTTGATTATCGCAACAACCCACCTGTTCTGGCATCCGAGATACACCTACGAGCGGACAAGGTCAACTCGCTCGCCCTTCCCTTGAAGCTTTACCCCGACGATCAACTGATCCACGCAGGTAGACAAGTCACCATCCTTCTCCGTGAAGTTGTCAAATTCAGAAACACCGTAAACTCAAACTGGTCGTGTATACTCGCAGGCGGTAATCCTGTTACTTTAGTACGGCGTTTTCGCTCCTGCTGAAACGAAAGTTCCAGACTTTAACCTCACCCCGGAGGACCCAGGCTACTCCCTCATCGTCGGAGACCCAATCATACCGCCTCAAGAAGAACTTCTTGCCCTTTCTCGCGTCGTACACACCTCCATCGACCCCGACGGCGTTCCAGACACCGAACCAAAGGAGGCCAAGAACGAGGAAGACGACGGTGCAGAGCAGGACCCGGACCGGGTCATCGCGAATGCTCGTATGGCTACGCCTGCCGACGGACTTCTATCGACCGAAGAGCTCGTCGAAGCGGTCCGAAAACTTGGGGTCGCTAACCTTGAGAGTTCTTACGACAGAGGACTTAAGCTCGCGAAGATGTCTGGCGACTCCGACGTTCGGACCTTTGGAGATAGGGTCGCCTCGGTCGCTTCCCCAAGGCTAGGCGGGCACGAACCAGAGTGGACCTCTTATACCCACTTCTGGAAGACAGTGCTCGGTTTGTTCACCCTGCTTATGACACCTGTCCGTTGCTGAAACAGTCGTGGCCAGATTACATTTTCATCTTGGACCCCCCCTCACGTACTTCACACGTGGTCGGGCTTCTCAAGCCGCACACCACCAAGGATATGGAACCGGGTCTCCCGCAAAAGGCCATATGCGGGAGCGACCACGTCTCACTTCTCTCGGAAATCGTGTGGACCTCTGCGGAACTAGGTGAGGGCTCAACGGACCCGGTGGGTCAAGGGCTGCCAGCGGTACCTTCCTAGAGCTCGGAGCTCGGAGCACGTGTCCCATGGGAGTCCCACCGTTAGACAGTCACAATGTTCATCAAATTAGAGGTATATAGAGCCAACTCGGGGAACGTAGAAAACGAGAGGGCACATGCAATGGATGACGGAATCCCAGAAATGAACGAAGGATGAAGGAGGAAGATGCCAATCGAGCAACGGGCAGTCAAAGCGGCCAAAACGTGAGGGAAACAAGTAAATTAATCCCGCTGAGGTAGAAGTAAAGTGGGTGAAAAACTTCCAAAATTTCCGTAGAGTATGTAATCTGAACGAAGGGACCGCTAAAACCTGTCATCTCTCAGCAACGACAACAGACAAGGAAAAAACCCTGAGCCAACTCACGAGTGGGGGGAACGGAGAATGAATCATGACCGATCCGACCCAGCAAGCAAACTATCAAACAACCCCTGCGCTGACGTCTCGTTCCTCAACTGTAGCATGTAAACCACTCCGGCCCTCACCCCTTTATCGCTCAACTCTATCGCAACACCTGTCTTCCCCACCCTTTCCACACCATCCGTCAACACGATCGTAGAGATTAAGACTGACTTGTCCTTGTTGTCCGCCTCCACAACCAACTGCTTCACGTTCGTCGGGCTCTCGCGGTACAGCCTCAATTTTGCCGAACCCAGAGACTTCCACTGCGCGTGCTGCTGTTTGAGGAAGACCTTGCACTTCATTTGGGCTGAGATCGCCGAGGTCACCGGGCCAGAGTACGGTGGGGTCTCTTGGACTGGTGAATTTGGCGGGCTGATCTCGTGGAAAGACTGCGACGAAGGAGCCATCGAAACAGCCCTCTGTGCGGAGGGCAGCAAAGGTCTGGGCCGTAGCAAGGGCAACGAATCTGCCGAATGATTCCTTGGTATCTGCGCTCCAGGCATCCTCGGCACAGGTGGCAACGCTCCGTTGGGATCGAACTGCGAATTCAACGAATTCGACGACTGCGCTCTGCGAAGCCCGTTCAATCCCGGACCTGGGAGACCGATGGGCTGCGGATGCAACAGGTCCATAGTTGGTTCTCGGGATGGGTGAGGTGGGAAGTTGGGATTGTGGCCGTTAGGTCCTGGAGGTCCGCGCATGGGATCCATCGGGTGTTGTCCCTGCATAGGTGGCGGACCACGTGGGGGGCCAGACTGGAAGGACGGTTGGCCTGGCAGAGGGTTTCCTCCGGGGTAGTGCCCTGGTCCATGGGGTCCTGGAGGCCATGTGCCGGGAGGTGGAGGTCCCATTCCATTGGGGCCAGGAGGACTTGGACCAGGGTGTGAAGGTGGGCGAAGACCTTTGGGGGGAGGCCCTGGGTAGCCGGGGAGCGGGGGTCCCACGTGTCCGGGAGGGAGAGGTTTCATGTGACCTGGCGGATGAGGTCCACCAGGGCCGCCTGGGAGTGGTGGACCGCCATCAGGGGGAGGACTCATCATGTTCCGAGGCAGCGGAGGGTTCATCATATTACGTGGTGGAAGCGGCCCTGCTTGTCCAGGCGGAGGACTGATCATGCTTCGAGGTGGAGGTGGGCCCCCGTGTCCGGGCGGAGGGTTCATCATGTTCCGAGGCGGCGGAGGTCCTGCCCCTCGTTGGAGGCTCATGCTTCGGGGAAGGACTTGCCCAGGACTGAATGACGGTTGCCGCATAAGCTGACCCGGACCAAACGATGGGTGCATAACCGGGCCAGGGCCGAACGACCCTGGCGGTGGTCCTGGTCGGAACGAAGGACCAGGGCCCCCAGGACCTTGATTCTGTGAAGTTTGTCTACCAAGCTGACCCGGCTCACCCATCACCGTCTCCGCAGTTGACGACGTCCTCTGTAGATTCGATGGATCGGGCGGCTGTTCCTGTACAACACGATTGGGTCCATTCTGAAGCTGCAATTCCGGTGAAAGTCCCCGTTGTGCAAGCGGCTCGGGTGGGCCAGAAGGGGACCAACGTTTCTCGAAATTTGCCGGTTCAACTCGTGAAGGTGGTGAAAACCTCTTGTCACCTGAATTGAGGCTGTGACTTGGCGAAAGCCCGTGCATCGGCGGACCTCCAGGGCCACCAGAGTCAGGACGAAGCGGCCCATCTGGTGGCGATGGAAGAGGCGAGGAGATCGAACGCGGGAGGCTTGGAAGAGGCGGAGGTGGTTGTGCGTTTTTCCCCCGCTGGTGGACTGGAAGGCCTGGCTGAGATCAACGAAGGAGACCCAAATCTGGACGAACTTACGACTCGCTGCCGCGTCGATACAATCCCTGAATTCCGCCAGTAGTTTTAATTTCACTTGGGGTGAAGGGGCGTTGATGATCATGGTTTCCTTCCTCAGGATTAGGATGCTTAAAGCAGTGTCTATCCCAGAAATCAGACGAAACTTGGGACAACGTCGCCCGCAACTCACCGGATTCGGGGATATCCGAGACTTTCAAGTGTTTGCCAGCGAGAGGAGGGAAGATTAACGAGATGTCGGCCGTGCCTCCGTATTCTGCCCTTTCTGAAGGCAGAATCCATTCGCAGATAAGGAAAAGGTCCGTAAGGAGGAATATGTGTCCGCGGGGGTATCGCACAGGGGTTCCAGTAGATTTGGGAGTGAACTCGATGAGAACGCCTAGCGACATTCGCACTTCACGGGTATATGTCAAGCCTGGTGTTTCGATCTGCAACTTGGTTTCCTACAGGTGCGACGTCATGGCTCATGCTTACGCGAAAGGGAAGGCTATCCCTCACCCTCGGGGTCATTGTGAATAAGTCGAGTGTCTTCGCGGTTGATAATCGCCTCTCGATATCAGCGATCGTCATAGGTGGTGTCGGACCAGAGTGTCGATCGACTGACGTCGCCGCCGTCGTCTGAGATTGGTTCCCACCGCTGCTGGAAGGGTTAATCGCTGGTTAAAACCCTCCCTTCTTCAAAGGAAACCCAGAACTTACGACGTGCTCGCATGCCTGGAGTTGGTTCCGTCTGACAACTGGGTATCTCGAATACCGGGCTCGGCTGGAGAATACTGCGGAGGCCCGCCCCGGATATTAACTACAACTTCATCCTCGGTTTCGATGGGTGGAGATGACTGGAGCCTGACGTCGAATCTCCCTTCCACAGTTGCCAGCAGTCTTTCTAATTTCTCCATCGCGCCAACCAGTAACCTGTGGTCGCTTCGTCCTGGCGCAGTGCTCTTCAACAGCCTCCCATATAGTTTCTTGTAGTACTTGAGCCGGCCATGAGGAAGCAAAAACAAGCCGTCCAGGGTCCATAAGGGCGGTTCCGATGGGTGACCATGAGACGAAGGGGGAAATGGAGGGGGATTCGAGGCAGAGAATGCCGCCAGAGTCGCGGGTAGCTTTGAGTTACCGGATACAGGCTCCCAGGTGTCGAATCCAGCGGCGTACTTGTTACAATACGTCGCGTACGGGTGTTCAAGGTCGTCAACCTAAAGAGCGGCCTCAGTAGGGGCTTGGGACGATAGCATATATCCACCGACCCAACGCATGAGGAGATCACCCAATGCCTTGGGCGACGAGGGACTTGTTCCGATCTCCTTCAGTTTCTAAAAACGCCCGTTTCGATTGGATACCAATACATTGGAAATGAATGTATTGTTGCGTACCGAGAGCAGGGACCGGTTCGCCTTGTAGACAGCCTCAACCGCCCTAAACATCTGGTCCAGCTCCTGAGGCGGCAGGTTCGACCTTGACCATGCAGAAGCGACTTTCTGGGCACATCAGAGGCGGGGGCCATCAGCACGCCAAGGAAATACACAATAGAGGCCATCGGTAGACGTTACCCTGATAATACCAGCTAGCTGGTCAACATAAGCTTTTTCCGTCTCAACCAGTTCCATCAGCGGGTTCGTCTTTTTTGACTTGGCTTCGGGTAGTGGTGTTGGTGTGTAGGAGGGAGAACCGCCAGGACTCGTGGGTGTCATCGGTTTGGTGAGGAGGTCTAAAGAAGAAAAAAAGGATTCAATGGTGACACGGAACGAGACAAAGAACGGGAGACGCGGACCGTTTGGGTTCATTGAGGGAGGCGTCAAGCCGTCAGCGTCCAGCGGCGCCGGTGGCAGCTCGGACTTTTCCTCTAAGATCTTTGGCGGGGGAGGTGGTGGGGGCGGCGGTAGTTCGTCATCTGGCTTGTTGCCTGCTACGTTCATGGGTGTGGGATGACAAGCGGCGGCCTGTCGTAGTTGAGGGGCAACCGCGGCGGTGATGATGAAATCAAGAGCCTGCCTGTCTCGTGAGTTTCTCACAACCGACCCTGGGTTGTTCCGAAATGACGGCACCTCGCTCCTCGTCCCAGCCAAACCAGCCGGCAAGAGCGTACCCCCTCAAATGGATAGAAGGCACCTTCAACTCGAAGGAAAAGACGGAGAATCTGCTCAGACCCGAGGTCGAGAACGGAAATGTTACCTATCACGATATGGAGCTCGCCCAGGCGAGTAACATTCTCCTCCCCACACAAACTGCGGACGGAGGTAACCCCGCATGTTTCCTGCAGACTTTCTTCTCGAGCAAGAAACGATATCTACCAGTAGGTTTTCCCATCCGAGGCCACCACACCCCGGTACACACGTTCGATCTCACCACCAATCCCACCATCTCAGTTCCTTTACTCGAACCTCGCATTCCTCGGCACGGCCGTGTACTCCCAAAGGTTCGCTCGGCCAAAGTGGAGGCTAACTAAGCTCGTGGCAATCAGCACTTTCCTGGGTTTCGGCAGCTACACCTTTGGGTTCAACCAAAAACTGTCTGCCCACTTCAGGTTCGCCCGGACGCTGGAGGATCCCGCAGGATTCAACAGAGCCCTGCAAAACATAAATGCCCGCCTTGGCGGCCCGGAACACTTCCCGTACGGCGTTCCGGAACGACGGGAAGAACTTATGGGCGTTGCCCTCGGGCCTCACGTTGCGAACGGCCCTAACGCCAATGGGTCATCCCCCGAAACCACGGAACCCGGGGAGGGTTGGGCCGCCTATCCGGTCCAAGAGCCAGATCAGAACCAAGGTAGGTCCCCTACGTCATAGATACATTCCATGCATCATTCCTGCCGCCGGTGCCTCAAACGACCCTCCACACTTTGGTCTTCTTTGATTTCCCGAGAGCATCCGGTCTCACTCAAACGTTTGCCTTTAGTGCGGCAGACAAGCCAACCGAGTGCCCAAAGACCCCCGAGCAAATGGGACGAGATTCGGGCTGTCAACAACAATGGGGGCTCTCTTTCCTCGTGGGATCTCATACGACAGAGCCACGAACGAAACCAAATGGCGTCACCTTCGTCGTCTCAGTCCCCCGCCCGTCCTCTTAACCCGATTGGAGGAGCAACTGGAGTGGATGAGGGCTCCGACCACGGTGGTTCTCCCGATCCTGATTCAATCGCAATCGACAAGAACGACAAACAGTGGGACAACCGCGCGTTTGATGAGGCTCAGTTTAGCGCCATTTTGGAGGCTGAAAGGCGCAGAGCCTCTCAGCCTGACGCGAGTTCCTCTCGCGCCGAACGCAGCCCTCCCCGATGATTTCCGCCAAACCTCTCGGGGATTGGTTCTCCGAGGTCGTTACGAACGCTTTGAAACCTCAAGCGGGATCACAGCTTCCATCAGCGGCGTTCGATCCGCCAGGACTTGCGACCTTTGAAACGATCTATCAAATTTATAACGCATATCATTCACGATCGACCCCAACGACCAAAGCTCACGGGCGGTGTGCTTGCCGAGTTGGGCGATCTTAGATTTCCGGAAGGACTGTATGTATTACGCTTTTGTACAAATGCGTTAGGATACTAGTTCCAGGTCGTCGCTCATCATAAGGGTGGTCTGAGACAGGAATTCTGGGTTTTCGATCGAAAATTGGAGCGGGTCACACAGGATATCAGACTAGGGAGTCGGGACAACGATCCATTCAGCCCTTCGAATTCCAGGGAAAAAATCAAACAGGCAGCGGTATGTACTGGGGGGATCTCACTACCCAAGGGTTCGAAAACGAATTCCAAGGCAAAAGTGGACCGCCTGCTGGTATCTAAACACACCCAGAAGAGGGACGGGACGCAATAAACATGGAAGACCCAGGAATACAAAAACACAAACAACACTGATTTTACATGGACACAGCAGGGGGAAGTAAAGGGGATAAGATCGATACACTCAGTAACCCTGCCCCATTAAACGGTCAGGGAGGTGATTGGCACGAAACCGCTAAACAAAAGGTGGTGGCGTAAGGCGAAGAACCCTTACACACAATAAAAACCTTGCTGAGTTGGAACCAATTACGAGGAGAAGAGAAAAAGGCGCAAGGACCCAGCGAAGTGGTGAGGAAGAACAAGCTTACGGGTAACTGGTCTTGTGGAGCTCCACAGCGAATGGAGACATGTCACCGGGGCTGGTCGACCACAGGTGACCGTTCGTTCCCGAAACGTTTATCCCCGAATGCGAGTTCACGGTCTCAGCCCTTGAGATGCTCCTAAGGTTTGGCGAATCGCTCTCATCTTCAAAAGGCGATCCGCTTGGGAGGGGGGCACTGGTCGGAGAGGGCTTGTCAAACGCGGTCTCCCTTGAGAAGGGGTAGAGTGGTACCCCCACGTCCAGAGGTTGCATCTGACTAGTGAGTCGGACGATCTCGGACATGAGGCCCTGCAGGAGCTTTTCCTGTCGCGCTGGGTAGAGCTTCAGTATCACGGCGAACCGAAGATGAGGTACGGAGGGCTCACTTCCAATGGGTGATCTCTCTCCGTACGCCATCATAGCCGATCTATTGGGGTGAATCGGCACATTTAGCCCAAACGACGAAGAGGCGGGGGTCGGGGTGGGTTTCGCCCAAAGAGCGGGGAGAAGAATTTTTCGTGGGAGAATTGACGCGTACCTTAAAACGTTGATCTCACCCCAGATGGTCGTCTCCCTTGAGACATCGCCAATTTCAATAAAGTACTTGCAGAGTTGGACTTGCACTACGGCGGCCAAGTACCAGCAGATCTGGGAGAAGAAACATAAGGGGGATATGGATGGAGGGTAAAGACGAACACCCACCACCACGAGAGGGTGCAGCCTCGAAATATCAAGCGAAGTCTCGTACAACCGATAGTATGCCGTGAGGATGGCCCTCGCAGACTGGACGCATCTAGACGCAGACGTAGATTGTGAGTCGGAAAAGTCGACATATGGGTTATGCAACGTGATGGCAGTGCTGTATCAGATTGAGATTGTGCAGGATTAGAAACCGGGCCCGTGAGGGAGAGGGAGGTAAGAAGCACTCACGCGTGAGGGAGTAGGTGGGCAAGGTAAAGGTCCGTGTCCATAGAACCGTCCTCGCTCAGTCCGAGGTGCTTGTAAGCCGCAGGGAAGTTCTCCAAAAAGTCCACAGAAACCAGCTTGTCAAGCTCCGTAAATCCAGGGTTGAAGAACGGATTTTGGTTGCGCGGGACAATTGCGGGCGCCCGGAGGTTGCTGCGGACGTTGTAGTCCGTCACTCGGCCAAATAACATGATGGCCTTGATGAGCAACAAAAAGGAGTCGGTGTATTCCGTGGGGTGATTAATGAAAAGGTCCTCTTGTGACATATCCTGTGGATTGAGCGGGACATTCCGCTGTGGCAACCAACAATCAGGTTTCGAAGGCACAGACACGCACCCGCAGTTCAATCAACGCACCTGGAACTCGAAATCTGCCGCCGTGAGTGGGAACTCGGTCCCCATGTCCCGCTCATCTGCCAAAACAGCTGTCAATCTTTTGTATTTGTGAGAGAGTGATAAGTGACGGACCAACTGCGTGCACCCAGCCGCCAATGGACACAGTTCGATCAAAAAGTATTGTCATCCACCATGTCCTTCGCCTGATCTCTTGTTCCAGTGGGTCTTGAGGGGGTGGGAGGTACCCTCCGGGTCCGTTTGCGGCGTGGACGGAAAAGGTCCCGGGGTAATTCAACCGCAACGGGACGGCAACGCGTGTCTGGAAACCAGCGTATATCCAGACCTCAACCCATCGCCCTTCCTGGTATAGATACCAAGACAACACGATGCACGCTTGCATAACCTGAAAAATGTCCTTTCCGCTGGCCATTGTTCGATCGATATATTGTCTGGTCTTGCTGGCATGGAACTCGGCAAACTTGTCTCGACGAACGCCGTCCAGAGTTACGGTAGCGGTATTCGAAGTCCACCTTGAAGCCGAGGCACACTGGGGAGGTATTAGTAATCCAATTTGTGAATTGTGACTGAACCGCCTACGATTGCGTGCAGTAAAGCGACATGAGGGAATTTGGAATGGTATGCAGGTAGTTGCATGGCAGCCAAGAATGACGGCCGATGCAGAATCCTCGAACCGCACGGGTCGCAGTTGAAAAATACTTCGATAAGGTGGTTCACAATCGCAGGGGGAGGTAAATCTGGGTTCCACCCAGCGATGAGCAACTCCCGTGGAGGACTAGGACTGGATTTGATGGGGAACGGATGGTTATTGATCGGACTCGATCCAGGGGTGCTTCCGGTACCCGCGGTTGTCAATGAGACGTTTGGCAAGACGATGACCCCGGGGCTCAGTTCTGGGGAGGCGCTGAACAATGATTGCACGGCTGGCGTCCGGGTGTTTGGTGTTGTCGGCGGTACCGGTACGGATCCCGACTCGCGGAGCTGATTCCTCAGTTGGTCTGAAGACGTGGGTGATGGACGTCGGTGGTCTAAATCGGAAAAACAAACCATCCGACTCACTGAGCTGTTCTTCCAGCGCTTTGATCTTCTCTAAGGGTTCGGTATCAGGCGCCAGGGGGAGGCCATCGACGGGGTCATATGTACACAGTGGTTCTGTGGGGTGACTACGAATTGTAAGCAAGGGTTCGCTCAGACGGAAGGACTCGGGGACTGACGCAAAGCCGACCGGAGGGGGAACACTGATGGTAGCTTTCCACTGCCTGTGTGGTGGAACGCACGCCGACCGATGAGACAATATTGCGCGTGTCGGCAAATGGAAGACCTACTTCACACAGGTGGTGCAATGGGGGCGACCGGCGTCACATTTCTTTAGGCAGACCGTGATCAGATGCGCTCCGGAGGAAGGGAAGTACGCGTACGAGTTTTCTCTTCCGGCACGAAAGACAAGCCTGCGCAGCCGGGAAGATGTGAGAGATTAGGAGAAACGAGGGTTGGACGCGGCAAGACGTGCCTGATTCCGACGGAGGGCCGGTCGCGACGATTGGGTGGAAGACTGTGCTTTTGGCATTCGGGAGATGAGGGGAGGTGAGCGGGGCGACGAGGAGCAGCAAGGTGGGGAGGATTTCGCGAGTTTTAAATCATCGGCTTCCTGGTGACCAGGCCAGGGCGCTAACACGTGACCACGACGAGTGTATCACTTCTGCGTCTGAGAACCCAGGCCCGAGCCTTCTCAAGAAAGGGGGAGACCCAGCCGGCAATGAACCTGTACATCGTCTTCCGTCTCCCTTTGTTTTCCCGTTGGAATCACTTTTCACCGCACAGCTCATTTTCGTCCAGCTTGAATCTGATACCCGCAATGGCCGAAATCAAATACGGAGTGGACGATCGCCCTCGATCCCCCCGACCGAGGCCTGTCCCCGTCAAGCAAAATTGTGATCCATCCTCTCGCTCCCCCACCCGATCATGGCTCGAAGGACATGCCAAGCCGCTATTTCACACACGCTAAGCACTCGACCAGCCGGAAGAAACCGACTGGCCGGCTACAATCCACCGTCCTCACTCGTCAAACCGTCTCGTCGTCCTATCAATCCCTCCCCGGTTCCCCGGCTTATTGCGATTCGTGCAATGGTTGGCATAATGTCCCTTCTCACCGCACTTAAATTCGATCGTCGTCAGCTGGAACACACACGGAACGCGCGCAAACGGTCGCTTTACCTTGAAACACATCACTTCGTCCAGGTTCCTACGTGGGGGCTGCCCACCTCCAGACTGTATCCCTGACCCAGGTCCGTGGTCAAAGTCCGCGTATCTACCATAACCGGGCGGAGGAGGTCCCAAGTCCCTCGGCGAAGGCGGGGGGAGAGGATCGTAAGCGCTCGGTGGAGGGATGTTCGGCTTGGGGCTGTTCAAGCCGTGAGCGGATGCAGGGTGACTGGGCGCAGTTAAATGAGTCCACTTACTGTCCCCGCGGGCAATCCGGGCCCATTGGACAAAATCCCGTCAGGAACAGTTGACAGGCCACTCTTCGGACATGTTTTCTTGGGCACGTTGGACCTGTGAAGATGTGGGTTGAGTTGACAGGGATGACATGCGAGCCTAAACCCGGCAGGGAGATAGACCTTACCCAACTTGCAAAATCCTCGGTTATAGTCCGGACATTCAACTTTCCGCTCTTTCGGGTGAGCGTACAGACATTCGTCCCCGGCCGAACAGTACCCGTACTTCGCGAACCACCAACATTCTGGCATGCGCCGAAGGTTGTACTCGTGCAGAAACTCGCACGCGTCACCCTTCTTACAGAGTCCACGCAGCCAATGTTTGCAAACGGTTGCCAAACGCTCTCTGTCCCGAGGATGGGTGGGGAGTTGTTTCGGCGGTTGGAAGTTTTGGGGAGACGGTGTCGTGTGCCGTAGCGGGCACAGTAAGGGCCCAAGGGGACAACCCGTAGGTGTTAATGCAAGTCGACATATCTGGTCATCTACAACCGAAGACACAATTTTGCGATTCAAATGAGCCGATCGTGTTCAGCCACACACGGTCTTGAGGGGACAGACCCGACGATGCATACCTTTATCTAACTTTAGACCTAGGTCGTTCTTGATGAAAAGCTCCTGGTCGAAGTTGTTCTGATGAAACTGAGGCCTAACGATGTCCCGAAGCGGTGAAGGGCCCGTCAACGGGTTGGACTGAACGTTCAAAGCCATAGTCGATGAGTAAGTCGCGGGGACATGTGACGCGCTCCGGTGTCAGCGCTAAATCCCCCCCCTCGCTCAATACGGAAATATTTGCCCACAATTGCAGCTCCTCGCGATCTGATGGCTCGCTTTCGAAAGGACACGCAGGATCCTTTGTTTTCACGCGGAGCCGGCACCTCCCTCTTTACGAACTGAATGCCTACTTGGAAACAAACCAGAGCGCCTCTACAAATGAGTCCGCCGCGCCAGTTACTCTCAAGAGGGGCCCATTTGTTGCGAAAGGGTAGGATCTGGTATGCGGTGGAGTTTCGCAGAACTCTCGTCCGACCGGCTTGTATCTGTTGGCTTCTCTGCTATGACCCGATTGGTAGCACGGAGAGATATCGGGCTTCAAGCTTTATTTAAGCGCTGAAGTATCATCGAATCTACACGCCCTTCCTCTGAGCCCTCTTCTTTCACGGTGCTGTACTATCATCGCCTTGGCGTCACTCAAATGAGACCAGGAGACGTTGGGGATTGTTTCCCACTGCCCGACCCTTTCTCCTCCTGGAATCACTTCTCGCTCTTCCGTCGGCGGGTCGGATACTCATTTAATCCCTGCATCAAGGATATGAGCTCGTGACCCATGTTCCGTCTCCGATCCGATCTCCGGAGGCCCGACAGATACGCTTGGCACGCAGCAGAGCAGAGCAACTCAAACTTTGCTTTGGATCAATTCCACAAGCTTTTTAGCATCCTCAGGTGTACGGTTTACAGGTGCCATAGAATCGTCGAAGGATACTACCCCATAGCTCGTGCGACCCCCAGGAGTACTTATGATCTTGCCCATTCAGGGGGTGCGTTCAGCAGACACTTTACCCCTACGACTCGACGGATTACCCATAAACATAGAGGGTTGGGGAAATATCTTTCCTGGGAAGCATGGTATTGGGGGTTGCTGTCGCGCTTGCAAACACTCTCGAATACAACGCACACACCCTAAAAGCCTACTGGTATGCTATGTACCAACGTGCCTTCAAAGACTTCGAGGAATATGGCGACCGCGTTGTAATATTGTGCCCTCAATCCACCGTCTCCCGAGTAGATTGCTCCTATCTGCCACATCGAAAGGATGACCCTCACGAATTCTTTGCCAGAAGAGGCAGGCTTGGAAGGTCGACCACATCCATATTGGCTCCTACGCCGCCTGCAAACACCAGATTACCCAGGAAGAGGACGGAAGAAGTTCGACTCCGCCGGATGAAGGGAAGGATGTCGGGGCACAGTATGTATCAGTGGCGGATCCCGGATTTCGCGATCCTCGCAAGTCCCTGTCCAACGGGAACTGCGGCTACAGTTGGAGACAGCTCACCCACAGACATCCTCGCCCCTTCATTGCCAGCGGGCACGGTCACAACCCCAGAGATCATCGAAATACAGAGACAGAAATCGAATGACATCACCGCCGTCGCGTCTGCGCTCACAACAGTTTGACTCCGCCTGAGAACGCAGTCGCGGCTCTTGTTTCCTGACTTCCCTAACTGTGCCAGTCCCCTGTCACAGCGGTGGCCCTAGGAGTGACCACAAGGCGCAGAACGCAACCGTCGTACCCGACCTTGTTTTGCAGTTGCCAGGTCCACACGTATCGGGACCCTGTTGGTGTGGTCGTGTTGAGGCTGAGAGCGCAGGGACAGACGGTCTCGTGGTGGAGTGGCATCTCTACGTTATGGTTACAGTCGCTAGGAGGGGTGGCGAAGATTAAATTCATAGGAGGACGGCTCAAAATCGGGAGCCTTAGCCTTGGAGTCGACCGGGTGTCAGTGGAGACCGTAGGTCCAACATGGTCTGGCCCGGGACGCCCGGTCTACAGATTGCTGCGGGGTGTGTGGAGGAATCTCTACCCCGGAGTGACATCCACGGGCAACGCTCTTGACCGGTCTAGGTAGTGCTGCACGAGGGATGGAGCCGTACATGTGGTCCGTTCCATGTTGCGCTCCAGGGTGGGGGGAGATGTAAGGGTGGTCCACCAACAATAACACGCGTATGACACATTCGGGATCTCACTGGGGGCCTGGGATGGGAGCGAGAACCTCTCGGAGGAATCTGTTGGTGGCTATGATGCTCACGTTCATCACCGTGCAGACGGTCGAAAGGGCAAGTCGCAACTGTTCCTCGAAATACCCTAGTTTTGGGTTATTCGGGATCAGGGATGGTACGAAGCACACGGCATTGCGTCAGGGAACAGACTTCCTCACAAGTCATGGTTGGGCTGTGCAGGGTGTCAGCTCAAGCAAACTGCAGTGATGGTGTGAGAACTTATTTACATATTGTGCCGCACCACACCAAGATAGGGTAGGAAGAACCCACAGCTTGTGATCAAGGGCACGTAAGGTGCTGTTGGCCGCTGTAAGGTAGATAGTACGGGAGCGGATCACATGTGAGAGTGTTTTCTCTCCTTCGCCCAATGCGGAAATATTTGCCCACAAGTACTCCGCCGTCCCAAGCTCCAGCCTCCCGGTCTCCGGCACGGCTCTTCTGCCCTTTCCCGGGACCCGAGAGTCATCTCTTCGCTTTGACAATCTGATTGGGAAAACGGGCTCATCGGCCACACATGGGCGACATTCCTTCGTCATTAACTTCTAGGCACCAACGGCTTTGTCGGTACCCGCGCCATCCGGGGAACCGATAGCATTGTGACAAACCGGTTAACCAACACGAACTGGTGGATCCTGGGGTCGAACACGCGACTCTCCGACCACGGTACAGAGTAACTTAACGACATTCTACAGATCAGACGTTCGATATCCAAGACCATCACCAGCACCCTAGAACTTCAGCATCACCACCAGCTTCCGTAACCCTCCTCGCAGCCTCTCGTAACCTTAAAATCCACGCCCCGCCACTCTCTAATTGCGTGAGTGGTTCGTTAGGCTGCAGGTCAGTCACGTCCCCACGGCATCCTCCCACATCTTCGATAACCCCCGCGGAACCTGGGACAATGTGGGAACCGTTGGCCGGACCCGACGTTCGGTCGCCATCATCCACTTCGACGATATACAGATGTGCAAATGTCTTCACGCCGAGCATAGGGCGGCGGTCTAGTCTGCAGATCTGCAGATCTAATGCTGATAGTAGGCTCGCCAGGCCGACCCTACGTGTTCCGTTACTGGACCGTGGACAGACGTTCTTGGGGCAGGATAATGGATCACGGCTTTGCGGTTCGGTGATTCGCAACAACCCCCTACCCCGTGAACATGGGTTGCAAGAATTTTGGGCAGACGGCAGTCGTCCATCGATCGACCGGGCAAGGATGTAAAATCTCGTGAAATTTGCTGGAAGAGTGGTGTCAGAAGAAGGTAAGTTACGCCCTCCACGAATGTCCGCACGGGGAAGAAATGGACGCGGACAGGCCACAGAAACAGCGACTCACAGGCTTCATCTTGAATCCCTTTCCGCAGCACCTGGATACCATCGAACAGTTGTTCGCACATGCTAGAGGCGATGGCTGCGGACGAATACCCGTTCTCTTCGTCATTCAATATGGCTTCTACTGCTGCCACCGTTGAGGACGTCTTCACGAGCACCGCGTCTTTCAAGTGGCTCTTGATAAATTGACCACATTGTCCGAGCGCCTATGAAGAAGAATGGAGAACGCGGCGAAATGTGGAGAATATAGAATTGATGTAGGGGAATGCACAGACCAATAGACCGGAGGCGGACCCCCGAGTTTCCGCCATGCGATAATACAGTACCGCAACAGAGGCACACGATAGGAAGTGGAAGATCCACGTCACAATTAGAGTTGTTTGCGTATGACGGGTGGAGTAGAACACATATCCAGATCAATGAGTGTAATCGAGTTCGATAGGTTAATCCCGCGTGGCACGCACACAAAGGTTTTTGCGCACCTGTTCGTGACTGAGGACACGTCTCACGTCTTCGAGTGCGACGCCTTTACGGGTTATCAAACAGTGTTGAATGCCAATCGTGACTTCTCCCCTAACGAAGACCGCTCTTCCGGCGTCGGGTCCTCTAAGGGCATCATACGCTTCGATCACGATCCCGTGGATCGAATTTTCCTGAGGGATCAGCCCGAAAGGACACTCTCCCGAACGCACAGATTTATACATGTCTAAGAAGCCGGAGCCACCGCACCGCGTAGTGCATATCGGAACCCCGACAGACACGCGAGGGTGGAAAAAGCGGAACGAGAAGGGGCTTTTCGTGAGTTCCATGATGCTTCCGTGAGTGCCCTTGAATCATTCGAAACACTCACCCGTGATGGTAGTTTTTCCAGCGTATTCTACAGCCTCGCCGAATCGCTCGTAAGCCGCCTAATCCGTGACGAGCCAGCCAACAGGTCGTGTGAACGGTGAGCAGCCACCAAGGTCAGAACGCCTAGACTCAGTCATTCCACGAGGCGCGGGTCACTGACCTGGTGTGAGTACGTCCCTTTAGGACCGAGGAAAGCCAACTCCGGTTTCATCCCGGTTGCAGAAGGAATTCGGGAAGAAGGGTACACCAAACAACAGTGAACGCCCCTGATATGACTCGGAATCGAGTGGCGGTCGGTGTCAGAGCAATATTGCCATGAGTGTCAGCCGCGGCAGCGGTTATAAATACGTTCAAGAATGAAAGCCGTCACCCCCAATGCTCTGCGTGGACAATCCGGCATTGGGCCAGGTGGTGTGGTTTTACGCAAACCCGATCAGAACCCCATCCGGATTCCTGACCCCATCTCCCGCTCGCCTGCTTCTGTTCCAGCAACCGTCTCAATTGGCTCACCGATCTCTCGACTCGGCCATTCGACTCAATTTCACTATGCTACCACAGGCGTGGATGGTGGCTTGTAGTATTCAGGCGGGTGTTTTCCTGTCGGCGCATAAACACCGACGTTATTTCATTTTCCAAAATGTCACACCGACCGAGGTAAAGTCGTGAGAAGGCTTGCGGACGACCCACAACATTTGTCAAGTAATCTGACACTACATAGCATTATGTACACGTCCATTCCTGTGCTCTATAGAGTACAAATAACGCACCAGAAACAAGAGAGGAATGCAGTGGATAGGACCCACTTAATATAAATAAGGGGCGTGAAGCAATCAGCGATAGCAAGAGGCAAGCAGTAGCAGGGGGGAGAGGATGAGAGCCGAAGAGAGATGGATAAAATATATGGGGTGATTGCGGGAAACAATGACTACCTCGGACCTGCGGTCTGTTGGATGGGTCCCGTACTAGAGTAAAACCTGATGTCGTTGAGGATCGGCTCGTCGGGTACCACTTGCGATGTCTCCCTGATCACTTGTGACGCAATGGCCGACAGCATGGTGTAATACCGATCTGCGAGATATACCGGTGAGCAGTGGCGAGGGGCCCTGGCGTTTCGTGATACGTACAAGCAACAGGAACCCTTTCGCCCATCTTTCCCAAGGCAAACTGGACGGACTGAAGTTCGGTTCTCAGGGTCTCGACTTGATCAGGTCGATTTGCCTCATAAGCGGCCTGGATGAACTTCGCAAAAATCCTCCCACACGTGTACCAACTGAACTGTAAGGCCCGGACAAACTACGGTCAGAAGCGGTGAGGCGCATGTCGAAAAAACTCGACGTACGCAGATGAACACATCAAGCAGGGCTAAGTCGAAGCTCGTCGACCAAATCGAGTATATCAACGTGAGGGTCTGCCTGGCGGCAACGAGGAGCTTTGTCGCAGAAATACACCCGCTGGCCTGCAAAACCGCGTGGGGCTCATGGAGGACAATCATAGCACTGTCAAATGTCATTGCTGAGTGGTGTACGCTGGACAAGCAGGGGTGTTGCCTACATGTGGGGAATCGTGCAAGCCGTGAACAAGTGAATATCCACGACATTCCCATTAATCGGGTTCCTCAAGTCCGAGGGGAACGAGTTCCTGAAATTGCTCACAAGGTTATCCACCTCGGTGAACGCAGGAGTCGACCTTGGGTCCAACGCATCCGAACCTGGCAATGGTACATTGGCGGTCGGAGTGTAGTCCGAGTCTTTTGCAAAGTATCGAGCACGGAATCGGAGGTTGAAAATTTTGACCTTCGAGAGGATGATCGAAGCCTTGACCATCAGAATGAAGGAATCAGTCTGGCTCTCAGGATGAGTGAGCAAGAGGTGTGGATCGTGGAACCATTGCCGTTCTTTCGCGAGGACGAGCATCTATCGCCAACATGGTTAGCGATTCCTTGGAAGTGAAGGTTTGGCCAATCCCGTACTCCTTGGTCAAATTGGTCCCCTCGCAACGGGAGAAGTTGGGTTATATCCATGTCATCTTTGGTTCCGTGTCAGATGGTCGTACGGCAATGACAACACCCTCCAAACACAAACCTAAAGCCATCGCCCACCCATTTGCGAATCCTTGTTGTCTGTCCAATAAATAGCAATAATAAAACGTGTTCCTCCTTATCTCGTCTTCCAGAACATCGTTTGCAGGAGGTAGGATAGATGGGAACCGCGTTGACTCCTGAATCGAATGGAACGGTGGACAAATGTTGATGCCCAACGGAACGCAACTTCGCAGAGCCCGACCGGAGGCAATGAAAACCTCGATTGGCGGTCAGCATTCAGAGTTAAACTGGAAACCCTCAACTGTGGCCTACCTCTACCCATCTTCCATGCATCCAATAAAACCAACCTAAAACAACCAAGGCTTGGGGAAACAATCAAGAGGTCATACAAGCACAGAGTCTGAACTGTTTCACACCTTGCAGAGCCTCCAATAAACTTTCTCCGAGGTTGGTCAGGAGGTCAATCTGCTCAGCGGCATACTTCGCATGCTCCTCTGCAAAAGCAGAAGGTGAATCCCCTCCCCTTCGCTTCATCGCGAAGATTTCATCTAAACGCAAACCCCATGGTCAGAAACCGGGAGCACAACTCGGGGCCAGCCGCTCGCGTTACCTCGGGTTCCGTATAGGCGAGGGTTGGACAAAGCGGGGGTGTAGATGCTCGCAACGGCGCATATGGCGTGCAAAACGGCGGCACGGGGGTACTTTGAATGGGTCTGTGGTAACGAGAGGTTGCTGTAGATCGGACGAATCAACGGGGTGTCACTAAGCAAGGTGAAAGATGAGCCCACAAAAGGAATGTAGATCGGTGCAAAAGCCGGTTTGCATGAGGATGGCAAGCAAAGAAGACCTCGGCCCTATGACGGTAGCGTAAATCCAGGTGCACTTGGGTGTGCAAGGATTGTGGCACCATACATGTGTTTAAGTAAGTCTGGGTCAGGCAAGTTCGCTGACTGTTTCCAAATGAGCTGGGAGCTGGTGGTGTCCGACGCTGGGGATCCAGTCGCAATGTACGTAGTCATTGAAGGCGAATCCGATAACCCAAGCCCGATAGGGTGAAGGGGAAGCGGGGCCGCGGTGGCCGAGCTGAAGGTCGCATTATCACCGACAAGCGAAGTGGGTCCGAGGCTGCCCGAGATGATATCCGCGGACAGCCCAAACTCGTCTGCGGATGCGCCTGACGGTGGGCTGTCAGACGGCCGTTCCGCAGGAGGGGCGGTGTGCTTACCTGCGAGAAGGGACATGTCATGGCCGTCACCTAGAGTGTTCCCTGGTGACGATCTCGTGGACATCGAGTTCGCGAAGGCTGACTCGCTGTCTTTTTGCCTTAACATGGATTCGAGTTCATCTGTGCCGACACAATGGCGTCATAACCGGTGCCCACGAGGGACCAGGGCGAAGGCCAGACTTACTGATCCTATTTTCCAGCCTTTCGTATTTGC